>ERZ795062.275-NODE-275-length-46355-cov-8.302959_pt1 | contig 46355 bp, 33 predicted proteins | sample MGYA00375146_ERZ795062 | MGnify/ENA primary metagenome ERZ795062 (study PRJEB30191, sample SAMN05720281) | activated sludge metagenome | isolation source: Anaerobic digester | place: USA | collected 2015-07-16 ...
AGGTGACTGGCCCCGCGCGGCCACTGAGCGCGCTGGTGCCAACCCAACCATGTCTGCGAAGAACAAGTTTGGTTGGTATCAATTTGCGGCGGGCAGTGCCCGCCCTACGGTCTGCGGATTCATGGTTCGACACGCTCACCACGAACGGATGGTGGGCTACGCCCTCACGCAATCCACAAAATACCGCTCAACACCTTTGTCGTGCTCCATCACCAGCCCATGCACATCGGTGTCGAAGCCGGGCAATAGCGTGTTGAATTCGCGGGCGAACTTGAGGTAGTCGACGATCGTCTTGTTGAAGCGTTCGCCCGGCAGCAGCAGTGGAATGCCCGGTGGGTAGGGCGTCACCAGCATGGCCGTCACGCGGCCCAGCAGCTCATCCACCGGCACCCGGTCCACCTTGCGGTGCGCGAGATGCTCGAAGGCGTCGCTCGGCTTCATCGCTGGTTCCATCGGCGACAGATACATCTCGGTGGTCACCCGCGCGACGTCGTACTTGCGGTAGGCCTCATGGATGCGCTGCGCGAGGTCGCGCAGGCCCACGCGCTCGTACTGCGGGTGCGCATGCACGAACTCGGGCATCACCCGCCACAGCGGCTGGTTCTGGTCGTAGTCCATCTTGAACTGCTGCAGCTCGGTGACCAGTGAGTTCCAGCGGCCCTTGGTGATGCCGATGGTGAACATGACGAAGAAGCTATAGAGACCGGTCTTTTCGACGACGACGCCATGCTCGGCGAGATATTTGGTGACCAGCGACGCCGGAATACCCTGCTTCGAGAAACGGCCGTTGACGTCCAGCCCCGGTGTGACGATGGTCGCCTTGATCGGATCAAGCATGTTGAAGCCGGACGCGATATTGCCGAAGCCGTGCCACTTGTCAGTCGGCTTCAGGAACCATTCCTCGCGCTTGCCGGAGCCGTTGGAGTCAAACTTGGTGGGCCCCCAGGTCTTGAACCACCAGTCCTTGCCCCATTCCTTATCCACCTTGGCCATCGCGCGGCGGAAGTCGAGCGCTTCGCTGATGCTCTCCTCCACCAGTGCGCCACCGCCCGGCTGCTCCATCATCGCCGCCGCCACGTCGCAGCTGGCGATGATCGCGTACTGCGGGGAGGTGGAGGTGTGCATCAGGTACGCCTCGTTGAAGCGCGTGAAGTCGAGTTTCAGGTGCTCGGCGTCCTGCACCAGAATCTGCGACGCCTGCGACAACCCTGCCAGCAGCTTGTGCGTGCTCTGTGTGGCGTAAACCATCGAATCCTTGCAAGGTTTGCGGCCGGGGCCGATGGCGTGCATGTCCTGATAGAACGGGTGGAACGCCGCATGTGGCAGCCAGGCTTCGTCGAAGTGCAGGTTTTCGACGTACCCGGCCAGCTCTTTCTTGATCGTCTCGACGTTGTAGAGCACGCCGTCGTAGGTGCTCTGGGTGATCGTCATCACCCGTGGCTTGGCTTTCTTGTCCTTGACCAGCGGATGTGCGTTGATCTTTTTCTGGATCGATTCGCGCGAGAACTGGTCGCGCGTGATCGGCCCGATGATGCCGAGGTGATTGCGCGTCGGCTGCAGGAAGATCGGCACCGTGCCGGTCATCATGATCGCGTGCAGGATGCTCTTGTGGCAGTTGCGGTCGACCAGCACGATGTCATCGCGCGCCACGTTGGCGTGCCACACCACCTTGTTCGACGTACTGGTGCCATTGGTCACGAAGAACAGATGATCGGCGCCAAAAATCCGTGCGGCATTGCGCTCACTGGCGGCCACCGGGCCGGTGTGATCGAGCAGTTGACCCAGCTCTTCCACCGCATTGCAGACGTCGGCCCGCAGCATGTTCTCGCCAAAGAACTGGTGGAACATTTGTCCCACCGGGCTCTTCAGAAACGCCACCCCACCGGAGTGCCCCGGGCAGTGCCAAGAGTACGAGCCGTCGCGTGCATAGTCCACCAGCTCCTTGAAGAACGGCGGCGGCAGTGCTTTGAGGTACTTGGTGGACTCGCGCACGATCATCCGCGCGGTGAACTCCGGCGTGTCCTCGAACATGTGAATGAAACCGTGCAGCTCCTTGAGAATCTCGTTCGGCAGATGCTGCGAGGTGCGCGTCTCACCGAACAGGAAGATCGGCACGTCGGCATTGCGCCGGCGGGTCGCCGCAATGAACTTGCGCAACTCGACAACCGCAGTGCTCTCGGCGCCGTCCTCGTTGATCTCCTCATCGTCGATCGACACCACAAAGGCCGAGGCCCGCGCCGCCTGATTGGCGACCATGCCGACGTCAACGTAGGTGAAGCCCCCGACCACTTCCATGCCTTCATCCTCCAGCGCCTTGGCAAGCGCGCGGATGCCAAGGCCAGACGCCGACTCGGCGCGCCAGTCTTCATCGATGATGACTACGGGGAAGCGAAATTTCATGCGGGTACCTTCAGAAGCGCCCGGATTGACACAACGGCGTCAGCGTATGGGCGTGACCCCGAATGCTACCGAAACGAACTGTCCAACCCCACCGCGCGCGCGGTTTTACGCGGGTTTCAGCGATGCTGCGCCGCGATATACTGCGGCCCCATTCACTCGGGCACGCCGCGCGTGCTTTCCCTGCCGTCATGAAGGCTTCGCTGTGGCCCGTCTCGCTTGTCGGCCCACGCTCACTTGAGCGTCTCGCCCGCTTTCTGCGTCCTCACGCACTTCCTGCGACGGCGGCGTCCCCGGTCAGCGAAACGCGTCCTCGCACCATTGCCCAGAAGGCCTCGCACGTCGATGCTGCGGCGGACGACGGCGGCAGCCGCATCCGTGAAATTCCCTACAACTACACCAGCTTTTCCGACCGTGAGATCGTGATCCGCCTGCTCGGCGACGACGCCTGGGACGTGTTGCAGTCCTTGCGCGGGGAGCGCAAGACTGGTCGCAGCGCACGCATGCTGTTCGAGGTGCTTGGTGACATCTGGGTGGTGGAGCGCAACCCCTATCTGCAGGACGACATGATCGACAACCCGCGCCGCCGCGCGCAGTTGATCGAGGCTTTACGGCATCGCCTTGGTGAGGTGGAGAAACGGCGGAATGTGGATGTTGCCGACGCTGACGGTGAGACACGCAAGGAGAAAGTCGGCGAACTGGTGACACGAGCCGCCAAGGCCGTCGATCGCTTTGAAGCGCAGTTCCGCGAGACCTACGACCTGCGCAAGCGGGTGCTGAAGGTGCTCGGCCGCATCACCCACAAGGACAACATCACCTTTGACGGCCTCGCCCGTGTGTCGCACGTGACCGATGCGACTGACTGGCGTGTGGAGTACCCCTTCGTGGTGCTGCATCCCGACAGCGAGGACGAGGTTTTTGGCCTGGTCAAAGGCTGCATCGAGCTCGGCCTCACCATCATTCCGCGTGGCGGCGGTACCGGTTACACCGGCGGCGCGATTCCGCTGTCGCGGCTGTCGGCGGTGATCAACACCGAGAAGCTGGAGACGCTGTCCCCGGTGCGTTTTGAGCCGCTGCCCGGTGGCGCCAACAACGGCGAGCCATACGGCGTCATCGAATGCGAAGCGGGCGTCGTCACGCGGCGCGCGATGGAAGCGGCCGAACACGCCGGGCTGGTCTGGGCCTGCGACCCGACCAGCGCCGACGCCAGTTGCATTGGCGGCAACATTGCCATGAACGCCGGCGGCAAGAAGGCGGTGCTGTGGGGCACCGCGCTCGACAATCTGGTGCAGTGGCGCATGGTCACCCCCGACGGCGAGTGGCTCGAAGTCACCCGCATGGATCACAACGTCGGCAAGATTCACGACGCCAATCACGCGACCTTTCACCTGCAGTACCTGGACGAGAAGCGGCGTCCGCTGCGAGAAGAAACGCTGATCATCCCCGGCCCGAGTTTCCGCAAGATCGGACTCGGCAAGGACGTCACCGACAAGTTCCTCTCCGGTCTGCCCGGTGTGCAGAAGGAAGGTTGCGACGGCCTGATCACCTGGTCGAAGTGGGTGCTGCACAAGATGCCGCCGCACACACGCACCGTGTGCATGGAGTTCTTCGGTCAGGTGCGCGATTCGGTGCCGTCAATCGTGGAGGTGAAAGACTACCTCGATGCACTGCCCAAGACCGGCGATGCGCGGGTGATGCTCTCAGGGCTCGAACATCTTGACGAGCGCTATGTCCGCGCCGTTGGCTATGCCACCAAAGCCAAGCGCCATGGCCGGCCGAAGATGGTGCTGATTGGCGACATCGTCGGTGACGATGAAGACGCTGTCGCACGCGCCGCGTCCGAAGTGGTGCGTATCTGCAATGCCCGCGGCGGTGAGGGCTTCGTTGCCGTCAGCGGCGAAATGCGCAAGAAATTCTGGCTTGACCGCGCGCGCACGGCCGCGATCTCGAAGCACACCAATGCCTTCAAGCTGAACGAGGACGTGGTCATCCCGCTGCCGCGCATGGGCGACTATTGCGACGGCATTGAGCGCATCAACATCGAGCTGTCGATCCGGAACAAGCTTGCGCTGTGCGACCAGTTGCTCGGCTTCTTCGCGGGGCCGATGCCGCAGCATCGTTACGAGGAATACGGCGTTTCCGCCGAACTGCTGGCTGACAAGGTAACCGAGGCGCGTGCACTGGTTGCATCAGTCCGCACCAAATGGGCTGCGCTGCTGAACGGCGTTGGGCCTTCCTCCATCTGCAATACTGAGCCGTTCATCCAGGATCCGTCGTTCGCCGATGAGGCGGGGGCGCTGTCGCTGTTCCGCCAGTTGCAATCGCACGAGATTCGGGTGAGCTGGCGCGCCGAGATCAAGTCGCCACTGGAAGACATCTTTGCCGGCGAGGCGCTGAAGCCGATCGTCGAGCGGCTGCGGGCCATTCATCAGGAGGTCCTGCGTGGCCGGGTCTGGGTGGCGCTGCACATGCACGCTGGTGACGGCAATGTGCACACCAACATTCCGGTCAATAGCGACAACTACGAGATGCTGCAGGAGGCCAACGCCGCCGTCGCGCGCATCATGCGGCTTGCACGCGCGCTTGATGGGGTGATTTCGGGCGAGCATGGCATCGGCCTCACCAAGCTGGAGTTCCTCACCGACGACGAGATCACGCCGTTCCAGCGCTACAAGAACAAGGTTGACCCCGAGGGCCGGTTCAACAAGGGCAAGCTGTTGCCCGGTGGCGATCTGCGTTACGCGTACACCCCCTCGTTCGGCCTGCTCGGCAGCGAGTCGCTGATTCTGGAGGCGAGCGACATCGGCGCCATCAGCGATTCGGTGAAGGACTGCCTGCGTTGTGGCAAGTGCAAGCCGGTCTGCGCGACCCATGTGCCGCGTGCCAACCTGCTGTACAGCCCACGCAACAAGATCCTCGCGACCGGCCTGCTGGTCGAGGCTTTCCTGTACGAGGAGCAGACCCGGCGCGGCATCTCGCTCAGGCACTGGGATGAGCTGGCGGACGTGGCAGACCACTGCACGGTGTGCCACAAATGCGTGAACCCGTGCCCGGTGGACATCGACTTCGGCGATGTGTCGATGGCGATGCGCAATCTGCTGCGCAAGGAAGGCAAGAAGAAGTTCAATCCCGGTAACGCAATCGCGATGACACTGCTCAACGCGCGCGATCCGGCGACCGTGAATCTGCTCAAGCGTACGGTGGTCAACACCGGCTACCGTGCGCAGCGCTTCGCGCATGGCCTTGCACGGCGCTTCGGCCTGATCGGCTCGCAGACCAAGCGGCCGCCATCGACGACAGGCGGCAAGCCGCCGATCAAGGCGCAGGTGATTCACTTCATCAACAAGCCGATGCCCGGCGGCCTGCCCAAGCAGACCGCGCGCAAACTGCTGGATATCGAAGACGACAAGGTCGTGCCGATCATCCGCAACCCGAAGCTGGATGCGCATGAGCAGGAAGCGGTGTTCTATTTCCCCGGTTGCGGCTCGGAGCGCCTGTTCTCCCAGGTTGGGCTCGCCACGCAGGCGATGCTCTGGCACGTCGGCGCCCAGACCGTGCTGCCGCCGGGCTACCTCTGCTGCGGCTACCCGCAGACGGCCAGCGGCAATCACGACAAGGGCCAGGAAATCACCACCGATAACCGGGTGCTGTTCCACCGCGTTGCCAACACGCTGAACTATCTCGACATCAAGACGGTGATCGTGAGCTGCGGCACCTGCATGGACCAGTTGCAGAAGTACCAGTTCGAGAAGATCTTCCCGGGCTGCCGCCTGCTCGACATTCACGAATACCTGCTGGAAAAGGGCGTCAAACTCGAAGGCGTGACGGGTACCCGCTACATGTACCACGACCCCTGCCACACGCCGATCAAGACGCAGGCGCCAATGAAGGTGGTCAACGGTTTGATGGGACAAGACGTCGCGCTCAATGACCGCTGCTGCGGCGAGAGCGGTACGCTGGCCGTCACCCGGCCCGACATCTCGACGCAGGTACGCTTCCGCAAAGAAGGCGAGATGCGCAAAGGGGCCGATGCCCTGCGCGCGATCCCGGTGAAGTCCGCTGACGGCAGCGAGAAGAAGTTCGACGGTGACGTCAAGATTCTGACCAGTTGCCCGAGCTGCCTGCAGGGGCTGTCGCGCTACAACGATGACGCCGGCACCACCGCCGATTACATCGTGGTGGAGATGGCGAAGCATCTGCTCGGGCCAAACTGGATGGCAGAGTACGTCGAGCGCGCCAACAGCGGCGGCATTGAGCGGGTGCTGGTGTAGGCAACCACCGGGCCGGGGGGCCGGCATAATCCGCTGGATGGACTACCAGCCCGTTCTTGACCGCATCCACGCTGCGTTGCAGCCCGTTATCGGGCAGGGCAAGGTGGCATCCTACATTCCGGAGCTGGCGAATGTGGCGGCCGATCAGTTCGGCATGGCGGTGGTTGATGTCGCGGGCAATGTGTATGCGGTGGGTGACGCGGGCAAGCGCTTTTCGATCCAGTCGATTTCGAAGCTGTTTGCACTGACGCTGGCGTTCCAGCGCGAGGGCGATTCGCTGTGGACACGCGTTGGCCGTGAACCCTCCGGTAATCCGTTCAACTCGCTGGTACAACTGGAGCGCGAGAACGGCATCCCGCGCAACCCGTTCATCAACGCCGGCGCGCTGGTGATCACCGACATGCTGGCAAGCCGCAGCGTGAACGCGGCGCAATCGCTGGTGGACTTTGTACGCAAGCTCGCGGGGGTGGCGGACATCACCTACAACACGCGGGTGGCGCAGTCGGAAATCAGCACTTCGTCGCGCAACGCGGCGATGGCGCATTTCATGAAGAGCTTCGGCAACCTGCACAACAAGGTGGGCGAGGTGCTGCATGCCTATTGCCACCACTGTGCGATCGAGATGAGTTGCGTGGAACTGGCGCGGGCGGTGGGTTTTCTGGCCAATCACGGCGTGAATCCGTGGAACGGCGAAACGGTAGTGGACCCGAGCTCTGCCAAGCGACTGTCGGCGCTGATGCTCACTTGCGGCACCTATGACGCCGCCGGTGACTTTGCCTATCGTGTTGGTCTGCCGGCGAAGAGCGGCGTCGGCGGCGGCATTGTGGCGATCCTGCCCGGCGAATGCGGCATCTGTGTGTGGTCGCCCGCGCTGGAGGAAAGCGGCAACAGCCACGCCGGTTCGCTGGCGCTGGAGATGTTCACCTCGCTGACCAGGCGGTCGATCTTTTAGACACTTGTCCGTCGTTTGCCCTGGCGCTCCGATACTGGCAAACCCGAACGTAAGTGCACAAGTCTTGTCCTATCCTGCCGGGCTCGGTTGCCCCGCCGGGCAGCCCACCCTTTCAGCCAACAAGATTCAGGAGTTCCCTCATGCTGCATGAAACCCATTCCGCCGCGCAGGACGAAGTCAACGCACTCGTACCCGAAATCAAACTGAACCGCCGCGGCTTCATGGTCACGTCGCTCGGTGCCGGGTTTGCTGCGTCAGTGCTGCCTGTCGCCGCGCAGACGATCACCACGTCGGCTGACGGACTGGTTGCCGGCGAAGTGAAAGTGCCCACCAAAGACGGCGACATGGTCGCTTACCGTGCCATGCCAGCCACTGGCACCGGTTTCCCGGTAGTGCTGGTGGTGCAGGAAATCTTCGGCGTGCATGAGCACATCAAGGACGTGTGCCGTCGCTTCGCCAAACTCGGCTACTTCGCGATTTCGCCCGAGCTGTTCGCACGACAAGGCGACGTGACCAAAATCACCGATATCCCGAAGATCATGAGCGATGTGGTCAGCAAGGTGCCCGATGCGCAGGTGATGGCCGATCTCGATGCCTGCGTTGCGTACGCAAAGGCCAGCGGCAAGGCCAATACCGACAAGCTGGCGGTGACGGGTTTCTGCTGGGGCGGCCGCATTACATGGCTCTATGCCGCACACAATCAGAACGTCAAGGCCGGTGGCGCCTGGTACGGCCGTCTGGTGGGTGCTTCCAATCCGATGACTCCGGCGCACCCGATCGATCTGGTCGACAAGATCAACGCGCCAGTGCTCGGACTGTACGGCGATGCTGACGCAGGCATCCCGAACGACACGGTCGCCAAGATGGAAGACGCTCTGAAAGCCAAGGGCAAGAAGAGCAAGATCATCCTCTATCCCGACGCGCCGCACGCCTTCAACGCCGACTATCGCCCGAGCTATCGCAAGGCGACAGCCGAGGCCGCGTGGAAGGAACTCATCGCCTGGTTCAAGGTGAATGGCGTGGCGTGACATCACAACAGCTTTTTGCTGAAAACTTTGCTGCGCAAGGGGCAAGGGCGCAAAAACGGTAAAAGTCGACCGATTTCGCCGGATTTGTCCGTTTTCAGTGCATTTCCCGCGTCGCGGCACTCCAATCCCGGCTCTGGCCGGGATTTTGTTTCAAGCGTATCGAAGCCATGCGTGCTCGCAACCGGCAAGCATCAGCGCGCCCTAGCGCAAGCGATTGAAGTAACTGCCGCAGTAGTCACGCAGCACAGTCTCGTGCGAGTCGAACGCGAAACTCACGAGCGGCAGGTACGCGTCGGGATAGCCTGACTCTTTCAGCGCGCGCAGAAAGCGCTCACGCATCGCGTTGGACAAATCACTTTCTTCACCATGGCAACGCTGGGCATCGGTTTCATAAAAGAACCAGACGCCAAGATGCTTTGACCAGCGCTCGAACGCCGCCACGGTTTCGATGTAGCGCACGGGGACGTGATGCACGTCAATCCACTGCCGCGTCAGCTTGACCGCGTTGTCGACAGATGCATAGAGGTCGCGGCGGTACGTCCACGGCCAGCGCATGTCAGGGTGTCGTTGCGATGTCGCGCACCTGCCGAGTCCGCGCCTCGGTCAGCGATTGCATGCAGCCGAAGTACGCGAGGCGATCAGCACTGCCTCCGGTCAACTGACCATGCACAAGACACTCGGCATCACGAAAGGCCAGCCACTTGCGTTGCGCGTCGCGCAGCAGGTCAGCGGAGGTGACGCTATGCGCGGGGTCATTTGCTTCGCGATCCATCTGGTCGAGTTGCCTGAGCGTCTGCCGCCACACGGCGTTCAGCGTACCGTCCGCCCGCTCGTACGCCTTGCGCGCTGCGCTTACGAGCTGCGCGTCACTCATGGGCGCAGACGTCTGCGCGTGAACGTGCGCCTGAGCCGGGATCAACATCGCCAGCGCGACGACTGGCAGCAACGTGCTTCGATGTCGCGTCAAACGTCGTCCGATACTCATTGATAGGCAGAGCAATCGCCCCACACTTTGATCGTCGGCGCGTCGGACAACACGGGGATCGACGTCCGCGTGAAGTCGAAACGCTGGCCCGCGCTGGCGACTGTGGACGTTGCAACCGGATTGACGGTGTAGACGCGATGGATGGTGCCATCGGGCGCGTACACCGCGATCACGGCTGCTGGCGCACGACACGTGCCGCCGCCAACGACGATGGAGCCACTGGCCTTGATCCAGCCCTTGCTCGTCGTCTCGGTGGCGAAACCTTCGACCTTGACGTCAGGTGGCGATCCGCTGCAATCGCGCGCACCCGCGCGGGCAGCGACCTTGGCCGCCTTGCCCGAAATGTTCTTGTGGTCGCGCACATATTCGACCGGCGACATGCCGCCCGGCGGCAACCACTGCCGCGACGCGACCGCCATTTCCTCGCGTTCATTGGGGCGACCGCCCGAGGCAATCGAGGTCACTGTCAGGTCCTGATCCTGTGCATCGCGCAGGCGCAAAAGCATGCGTGGTGCGCAAGCCCAGCGATCGCTGCGGTTGTGAATTTCAGCAGTAACGCGCACGAACTGGACGTCGGCGTTGACACTGGAAACGTTGGTGATCTCGAGCGGCGGCTTTGATCCGTCGGCCGGTTGCGCATGTGCAGGCGCGTGCAAGCATGCGTATGCGAGGCCGCTGGCAATCAGCACGGCGCTGATTCGCGGCGTTCGGGCTTGCCGTTGCAAGTGATTTTGAGTGGACGTATTTCGGGCAATCATCGTTTGTAGAGCAATGCGTCGAGGTGGTTGGATGGATGCACCGGGTCGCGGCGACGGTCGCTGACCTTGCGTGCTGCGTCCGATGCGGGATCGGCGTTGTACGCGGTGAACGTTTTTGCGGCATGGCGATAGTCGTTGCCGGTGATCGCGAGGCCGCCGTTCCAGGTGATGCCGATTGGCGTGCCTTCGTAGCGCAGCAACACCTGTGGCATCGCGGCAGCGAGGTCGACCTCGGGATAGTCGTTGCGGCGCACGAACTGGCTGATCTCGTTGCCGATCATCTTTGCGAAGGTTTCCCACGACACGATCTTCGCGCCCTTGCGCGCGGCGAGCCTTGCGTTGAGGGCATCCAGCTCGGCGGCAGGCGTCCGCCGCGAAATTGACATCAGCGTCATCGCGTACTGATCTGACGGATCGATGAGCACCTGCGCCGGCTGCGCTGCGGCATCATCAATCATGCCGGCCACCAGCATCGCGACCAGCAGTGTTGCACGCACGCTCAGTGCGCCCGCTGCGCAAGCGCCTCGCGCCGCGCCTGCCACGCGGCCAGCACGGCGGTCAGCATCACCATCAGCAGCAGGATCGCATCGCTCACGGTGGGCACGGCAATAGCCTCGGCAACGGCCGCCGCGCTCACGTTCACGGTCAGGCGACCATTGCTGGTCTGCCCGTTCGCGTCGACGACGTAGAAGTCGAGACTGTAGTTGCCCAGGAAGGTCGGCGTGCCGCGCAATTCACCGTCAGCACCCAGTGTCACGCCGGGGACTGGCAACGTGTACGCGACGAAGGTGTACGGCCCGGTGCCGCCACTGACGACCGGCGCGGGCGAGGTGAACGGCACACCGAGGAAGGCGTTGTGCGCAATCGGACTCGGCACGATCACCACGGGCGGCGTCGCGCCGCCAGCGGTGATGGCGTACCACGTGGCGCTGACGCCGCCAATGGTGAGTCTCACCGTCACCGCAGTGCGCGGCGTCGCGGCGGTCGTGCGGCGCACGCAGACAGTGTCGAAATTGCTTATGGTGCCCGGTGACGAGGTGAATGTGCCGCTGCAGCCGATCGAGTATTCACCGTCCACCACCGAGACCGGAGCGACGGTGTTGATGCCGCGGATGGCGATGGTTTCCGAGCGTTGCAGTGTGTTGACAGTCAGTCCTGACATCAACGGGATGTTGAATGCGTCCGGGGTGCTGTCCGTGCCACCGGCAGCGGCCGTGGTGGACGAGAAGGTATCGGACACGCCGCCAATCGTCAGCACGGTATCGACCCGCGTCAATGGTGTCGCGGCACTCATGTGGCGAACGCAGACCACGTCGTTCGGCGCGATGGTGGATGCGGTGCTGATGTAGGTTGCAGTGCAACCCACCGAGTAACTGCCGTTCGTGACACTGATGGGCACTGGCACTTGAAAGCCACTGACCGACATGACCTCCGAGGTTCGAGTGCTCGAAGTCGGCACGTCAAACTGATCAGTAAAGCTGAACGGGAGCGGTGTCATATCAACGGGCGTTGACTGGGTGGTACTGGTGAATACATCGGAAACACCACCGATCGTGAGCGTCGTGTTCACGGCTGTAGCGAGTGAAGCAGACGAGGTGTGGCGCACGCAGACAATGTCGCCATTCATGATCGTCGATGCGGTTGTGATGTAGGTGGCGGTGCAGCCGATCGAGTAGCTGCCACCGGTCACCGAAATCGGCGCAGGCGCGTCGATGCCGGAAATTGAGACCGGATCGGACGTCACCACCGTGCCCGGTAGCACGTCGGTCTGGTCGGAAAAACTGAACGCATCGGGCGTGGTGTCGCTGCCAGCAACGCCTGCGTACGAGAGCAACTTGAAACGCACCACGTTGCTGCTGTTTTGCGATTCGTAGACCACGTAGGCAGGCAGCGACGGCGTGGTGCGGCCCAGTGCGTGAACGGCGGCCACTGACGATCCACTGGTGAGCGTATCGACCGTGGTCGGTGCCGGAATCGGGCCGCCCGGCGTGTAGTCGATGCGGCGCAACGCCTGAGCGTTGTCCTGTCCGGCATGAAACACCGCGACTGATTCCTGTCCAAAGGCGACGAAACCGCTGGCGGCAGCGCGACGCGCGCCCGCCACAGCCGTCGGTGAGGAGAGCGCCTGATCACTGTAGGTCGGAGCAGCCGTTTCACAAGCGGCCATACACAGGGCAACCTTCGTGAGCACCTGATAGTCGGGGCTCACCGGCACCACGGCCTGATAGGTAACGAAATGATCGCCGGCTGCGGTGACTGCGATCGACGAAAACAGATTCATCGCCCTGGAATCGGTGACGCCGAAAATTGACGACAGGCTGTACGCCGGGCTCGCGGTATCGCATGCGCCGGTGCAACGCGCGACGCGAAGCTCGGAGCGTTGGACGTCGTTGCCAAAGTCGGTGTAGGCGATGATGGGTTTGCCGGCGTATGCCGTCATCGATATGCGGTTTTCGGTGGTGCGTCCGGTCTGGTTGTCGACTGTGGCGATGTTGTACGTGGCGCTCGCCGAGGCGCAACCCGTGACGCAGGTGGCGACGCGAAGCCGGCGCTGGCCCTCCGCCGTCTGGATAAACGCCACCGTTTGCCCGCTGCCGCTTGCGCCCGCATCGATCAGCGCGATCCGGTCCAGCGATCCCGACGCCAGTGTTGCGACGGGGTGACTGACGTAGCGTGGCCGTTCGCTATCGCATTCTGCGATGCAGCGCGCGACCATGACCGTGCTCGGGCTCGCGCCCGCAAACGAGACGTCCACCCACGTGATCATCGGATTGCCGTCGCGTGCGATAGCTGCCGCGACATACTCTCCAAAGACGGAGCTGGGCGCGTTGCTGATCACCCGATCTCGCCACACCGGATTGGCCGTGCCGCAATTGCTGACGCAATAAGTGATGGCGATTTCCTGCACCACACCACAACCGGAGGTGGCACACCGTTTATAGGCAATGAACGGTTCACCGTTGAAGAGTGTCGCGCTGGTGCTCTGTTTCGAGTACACCTCGCGATCAGCCGGGAGCAGCACCGTGCTGATGGTTTGCGCGTTGGCGGTCATGACGCACGCGCTGGCGATCACGGCCAGGGCTGCGCGACAAATTGCCCGACACACGGTGGAGAGTGGTGATTGCTTCATGGATTTCTGGAGGAGGAGAAACAGGGTGAACAGGGGCGCGGGTGTATCCGGCTCAGTGGTTGCGGCGGTCCGTGCAGGTCCAGGTGAGGACTTTGCAATCGTCACGACCGCAGCGATCCGTCGCCTGCTGTAGTGCAATGGCCTTGGTGGGGCCGCTGCCAGCGCCGTAAGTAATGCTGCCGACCGCGAGCGCGCCGCAACCATTGGCGAACCACATCATCGAACGGCACTGGCTGCCAGCGCAGCGCGCGACGGCGTCGGCTTCGGCAGCGGCCTGGGATGCGTGGTTGTAGGAGTAGCCGTAGGCGCGTGTCTGCTTGTTGAATGCGATGGCGCCGTACTGATTGCTGGCGTGGGCAGCGCCTGCGGTTAATGCTGTCAGCGTCGAAAGCGTCGTCAGTGCAGCCAGCGTGTGCTTCCAGCGGCGTGACGGCGTGTTGCGATGGCTTGATGGCAAATTCATGAGTCAATCCCGTGCGATTTGCGTGATGCGGTCACCCGCAGACCTGTGAGAAAGGCCGCAGCAGCGGCACGCGCTTCGCGCTAACAGGCAGGCGTCAGCAACGAAGCGCGGCCCCGCGACGGTTCGCCCACAGGCATTGGCGACGTGAGCATTGTTCGGACGCGCTGCGTCGCGGGCTACATGCGTTGCACCTACGTCTTGCCTACGTGGTGCCGCACGAGCCGCTTTTTCGCTTTCAGCTCTTGCGTGAAATGACCATTCCATGGGGGCTGGAAGCGCATTTATGCCTTTAGTCGACTTTTGCTGCGTTGCAGGCCCACGCCCCGTTAAATATGGGTTTCAGCGCAAAGTTGACTAGCCTTTTGGTGCTCGAAAAGCCCAGTCACAAGCCCATCTGCCAGTGCACGATCTCTACGACGGCGCGGGCGTAGAGTTGCTGCACGCCCCACTTCGCGGCGATGAACAGGCCGCCTGCGAGCACGAGCTTCCAGACTTCGCGCCAGCGCGTGACGCGAAAGAACTGGCGGAACGCGAACACCACGATCAGCGTCTGCGCGACACCCATCGTCCACGGCGACCACTTGCGGTGCCACTGCAAAACCTCGGGCGCGCGCCAGACGAGGAGCGGCAACTGGTTCACGATTTGCAGCGCGATGCAGACGGCGTGGATGTACACCGCGAGCGCGAGGATTTCGGTCGCGTTGTAGCCGAGCCGCTTGCGGAACACGAGCATCGCGCTCGCGTAGATTGCAATGATGCCGAGCGAGAACGACCATTTCGAGTACTCGCGCACCAGCGCAAACATGCGCTGCGCCTCCTCGCTCGCGAGCGTGGGCACGAGGTACTGCGTCTCGCCAAGCAGCACGACGAGCGCGCCGATCATCAGCAGCAGCAAGCCGAGCGGATGCATCTGCGCGCTGCGCTTGCCGAGCACGTAGTCACGCGCGAAGCCGCCCGGCGAGCGGATCAGTTTCCACACCGACTTGATGGCATCAAGTTCGAACCAGCGGAAGCGGCTCCACGCCTCCTTGCGTACCGTGCTGCCGCCGATGCGCGCGGCTTTCTTCTGGCCGCAAGCCGCGCAGTAAGCGCCCGTCAGCGGAACGCCGCAGTTCAGGCAGTCATCGCGATCGAAGTGGCTGTTGCTGACGCGCGCGGGCGAGTCACTCACCCGTGACGCTGTCGGATTCAGCATTGATTCACGTTGTTGCCACGGCCATCAGTTGAAGCGCAACGCATCGAAGCTGAGCGCGTTGAACTTGTTGTCCCACGGCTCGGCCGTGCGCAGCGTGAACTGGTAGGCCTTGCCTTCGGCGAGCTGCGTGGTCATCATCTTCTGCGCGTAGCCGTCGACGTGGATCAACAGGATGTCGCCGCTGCTGGTCTTCAGCTCGATGAGGTTGCCGCCCCTGACGCGACTGGCTTCGAGCACATGCTTGCGCCACTTTTCGGCCTTCTGCAGGGTGTATTCCTTCGCGCCATTGAGCGAGGTGACGACGCCCTGCACGCGCACCAGGCGGCGGAAGGTTTTCGACGTCGCCGGGTTGTAGGGGCTGCCGTTGCGATTGGCTTCTTCCTCGGCCTTGCGTACGGCGACATAGTCTTCGTACACCGGGTAGTTGATGCGCCACTCCCAGTTTTTTGCGGCGCGGCGCACGAAATCGGCAGCGTTGCCGACCTGTTCGCTCGAGCTTTCGCTGAGCGGCTTGCCCTTGCTGAACTTGAGGCCCATCTTGTAGAAATTGCTGAGCGGCTCTTTCAGTTGCGAGTTGATGCTGGTCTCGTCGATTTCCGCAGCCAGCCCGGCCCCCAGCGCGACGCCCACCGCTTCCTGTTTCGGCGCGACCACCAGTACCGCGCCGTTGCCCGTTTCCATCTTGCCAACGCGCAAGAGTCGCATCATCGCGTGGGCGTATTCGTCAGCGCTCATGCCGTGTGTGCTGTTGACGATGAGAGTCACGACCTCGACATCCTTTTCCTTCGCAAAGTCATACATCGCCTTGGCGATCTTCGCCTTTGCGTTGGGATGCACGAGGCCTGTTTCGTCCATCACGAAACGGTCAAATTTCGAGGGGATCGCATCCTTGCCGGGCGCCGGGATCACGTCCGCGCCATCGAGTTTCGCAATCGGACCTGCGGTTGGCTCGGGTGGCGACGACACCTTGGCGATCGGGGCAGCGGGCGCCTTGGCGCTGATGGACGGCGGGGGTGGCGCAGGCGGCTCGGATTTGCCGGCTACAGCAGCAGGCGGCGCGGCGGGTGCCGATGTCGGTGCCACTGCCAGCGCAGTGCCATCGCACTGATTCGACTGCTGGCGACAGGCCTGCTTCCAGCCTTCGGCAATCGCCGCGACGCGCTTGCGACGACCGGGGTGCGTCTGTCCGTCCTGCTCCGGCACCAGCGTTTCGATCGCCTTCAGCGAATCGGCGAGCGAGGCACCCATTTTGTAGAGCACGAAGCCGCTGAACTTGTCGGCCTCCAGCTCAATCGGCGGCTGGCTGCCGCCGGGCACGATGGTGTGGCCCGAGAGGTGATGCCCGATCTCGTGCGCCATGATGCTGACCGGTGCCCAGTTGTTGTTCTTCGTGGCACGCGTCACATCGCCCATGAACTGCGGGTTGTAGGCGATCACGCGACGCGGAATGCGGTCCGGCCCGGCCACGATCACGGCAGCGGCATTGGGCACCTGGCCGCGCACCACGTCGAAGTTCTGCGGCAGGCCGGTGTATTTCATGATCTCTGCCACCACGCGCGTGCCCTCTGCACCAGAACCCTGCGACAAATCAGGCGGCGCGAACTTGACCGGACTGCCGTCGTAGGAGCAGGCCTGCAACGCGGCGGCTAGATCGGCGGCGAGCTGTGCTTTAGTCGGCTTCGCGGCGGGTGCGGGCGGCGGCGCGGGTGCCTTGCTCTGCGCCATCGCGGGCACCGCGGGCAGGCTCAGGCTTGCACATGCGAGCGCACAGGCGATCGTAAGCAGCCGCAGGCGCGGCGGCGTGGGGGCGACGGCTTCTGCACGGATCGTTGATGCGGCGGAACCTGGATCGGACGGGAGAGGAGGAAAACATTGCGGCTTCATGGCCGCGATTGTTGTGGCGCGCGCGGCGCGCAGCCACCTGTGTCTGACCTACGCCAGACCTACGGGAGGGCGTTTTCCAGGGTTTGCAGCCGCAATGCGAGCTGCGCGGCAACGTCTGCCTCACCGGCCAGCTTCGCGGCGTCGATGCCGCGCACGAGCGCGTTGCGCACCTGCGTCCACACGCGGGTACGCTGCGCGGTAACTGCGTCGTCATGCACGGCCGACAAAACATGATCACGGTAAAGCGCGGCCACCTGCGTGGCGCATCCGACGTGCGCAGAGAGACCGGTGCCAGCCGTATCGGGATTGCCCGCGTCCAGCATCGCCTGAAGTGCCAGCAGATCGACATGAACCACCCCCTGGTTCAACGACAGTCGCCGCTCCGACAGACGCAGCGCGGCGTCATTGCCCAGCCGTTTGCGCAGGCGGTGCAGCGCCGCGTCGAATGCCTTCTGCGCGCCTTCGCGGCCATCGCCGGGCCAGAGCTTGCTGATCAGCGGATCAATCGGCGCCGGCTGCGGCAGGGCTGCGAGCACCTGTTGCAACAGTTCAACCGACTTGCGCATCGCACGCTCGTTGCCATCGCCATCGCGCGTCTCGATCTGTAGTTCGCCGAGGCACGCGATGCGCACCGCATACGGCCAGTTGGGTGGTGCGCCGGCAGGCGCTTCGAGCTGGCGATGACGAATCACGGTGTCGGCGAAGTCCGGCTCGATGTGGTGTCGCAGCGCGGCGGCGCAGAGATCGGCAACCGCCGATTCGGCACCGTGCATGACATCGCGGTAGTCGGTCTCGCGCAGTGCGGTGAACGCCTCCCGCAACAGTGCGACCGCATCGACATCGCGACGCGTGGTGGCGACGGCGGCACGGATCGCCAGCACGAAGGCATCGAGCCGCTTGCGACTCATGCCGCCCATGCCGGAGGCGAGCAAGGGTTGCAGCGACGCGAGCGCAGCGTCATAACGGCCAAGCATCAGCCGGCACACGCTTTGTCCAAGCCAGAGCATCGGACCCTGCTCGACGTTGGTGTTGGTTTCGTGATAGAGGCTGATCGCGGCGTCAAAGCGCGCGAGCGCCGCGTCGTACTGCTTGAGCGCAATGAAGAGATTGGCCTCGGCCCACAACAGCGTGGCGCGGATCAGCGGCTGCACGCGCGCAAAGTCCGGCTCGTTCGACAGCAGCAGCGGCAACGCCTCCTGCGCGCGGCGCTGACGGCTGCGCACGATGATGCGCCAGGCGTTGACGTGGCATTGCGATTCGAGATCGCCGAGTTCACTGGCGAGCTGCGCGGCGCGTTCGAGCACGGCATCGGCCTCTGGCAGGCGACGCTGATAGACATAGCCGATACTGAGGCCAACCAGCCACATGCGCTGCGCCGCGACACGCGCCTCGGGCAGGGCGCAGATGGCATTCGCCGCGACCTCGACCGCGCGGGCGCTCGCGAGATCGTTGCGGATATAGAACTGTTCGTGCAGGATCATCGCCACCCGCAGCCGGAAGTTCGCCGGACCATCGCGTTGCAGCGCGGCAAGCAGCCACGCCATGATTTCCGGCGGAATCTGCGTGCCGCGATTGAGCGTGGAGACCGCGCTGAGATACGCTGCCGCCGCGTAGATCGCAAGCGGTCCGGGAACGCGTTGCCAGTGGTTCAAGAAGTCGGTCTCGCAGCGTTCCGCAATCGCCATCGGTGCCTGCACATCAAGCCGCATGGCACGGTGCAGGCTCAACAGGGTCCCCGCCGCGAGAATGCGACCGAGCGCGGCGGCGTCGCCCGAGACGCTGGCAAACAGGCGCTCCGCGCTCAGCGCAGCGTCGCGCGCGGCGGTGGGCGTCGTCAGCGCCAGCGCTTCGCCGAGCCAGAAGTGCAGCCAGGGCCGTTCCTGCAGAACCGGCGAGGCGGCCGGAATCATCCGCACCAGTTCCACAACGGTGTGATCCTGCCCCTGGCGCAACAGCGCGAGCGCTTCCTGCTCAATCATGTCGGCAAGACGATCCAGTTGGTCGCCCTGCGCGTAAAGCGCGCCAGCCGCCGTCAATTGCCCGACGTCACGCAGCAGGTTGGCGCTTTGCAGTCGCAACTGTTGCAGCGACGGTTGCGATTGCCATGATTGTGTTGATGACAGCGCTGCATTGCCGTGCCCGAGGCGGCGTTGCAGGAAGGCGCGGAAAACCGGATGCACGCGGTAGTACGTCTCGGCACCGGCGTCGATCTCGACGAAGCCGTTGTGGCGGTGCAGTTGTTCGAGCAGCACGGCGCTGTCGGCGTCGCCCGACACCTGCGCCGCCTGCGCCGCCGTGAAGCGCGGCAGGAAAGCGGTGGCGCGCAGCAGTGACTGCTGCGCGGCGGGCAGATGATCGAACACATCGGCCGCGAGATAGTTCATCAGCGCCGGGGCGTCGAGCGAGGTCGCCGATGCTGCCGACGACGCAGATGATGGCGGTGGCGAGGCACCGGCGCGCCGGTCATCGTGGCGCAGCGCGTCGCTCGCGAACACCAGTCCCACAGCCCAGCCGTCAAGCTCGTCGCGGCAACGCGCGATGCTTTCGGACGGCAACTTGAGCGCGCGCTTGTCGAACAGCGCCGCTGTTTCGTCGAGGCTGAATTTGAGCTCGTCACGCGCAAGCACGGTGAGCTGCTGATGGGCGATGCGGCGTGCAAACCGCGCGCCCGGTTCGCTGCGGCTGATGGCGATCAGCGTGAGCAGCTCCGGCGCTTCGTCAATCGCCACATCAAGCAGCGTGTCGATCACCTCGGCGTCGACATCCTGCACGTTGTCGAGCACCCAGACCAGCGGTTTGCGCAAACGCGAAAACAGGGTGCGGAAGAAAAGCCGCGCAAAGCGGGCGAGCTGGTCGCGGTGCTCGGGGCCGTAGGCGAACGTGGGCGCGACGTCGCTGGCGTGCGCGGCGAGCGCATCGCGCAGGCGCGGCAACAGCACGCCGGGGTCGCTGTCCGCCGCATCGAGCCGGAGCCAGGCGGTGGTGCGCCGCGAGCTGCGCAGCCATTGCGCGACGACGGTCGTCTTGCCGGCGCCCGCCGGGCCGCAGACCCAGAGCGCACCATGCGCCGTGGCGTCGCGCATGCGCTGCTGCAACGCCGGACGGGCAATGACCGTGGCGGGCAGACGGGGCGCGGGGAACGACGATGGATCAGCAGAAGCGGGCGAAGCGGGCAAAACGAAGGTCAATACTGCAACGGAGGACTGCAATTATTGACGACGGCGCGATTCCGTCGATGCCGCTGTCATGGCAATTGAGAGGATCAGCTTTTTCCAGAAGCCCCATCCGTCCAAGCGTGGAAGATAATTTCTGTCGCAGTCGACTTTTTATAAAATAACAGCTCGTGCCCCGTTAAATATGGGTTTCAATGAAAAGCTACTGTAACCGAATGATCAGTCGGCGGTTCTGTTTACCCTTGTTTTCGACCTTCACAATCTTCACCGGGCCGATCTCGCGGGTGTTTTTGACGTGGGTGCCGCCGCAGGGCTGCAGGTCGACGCCATTGCCAATGTTGAGCAGGCGCACGCGGCCGGCGCCGGTCGGTGGCGCGACGCTCATGGTGCGCACCAGTTCCGGCTGGGCCGCCATTTCCTCGTCGCTGATCCACTGTGTGGTGACGTCGTGATTGCCGGCGATCAGTTCGTTGAGTCGCGCTTCGGTCGCGTCGCGATCAAAGGCAACGCCGGAGAGATCGAAATCGATACACGCCTTGGTCGTGTCAATGGCATTGCCCGTCGCGAGAATGCCGGGCAAGGCTGCGCAAATCAGATGCAACGCCGTGTGGTAGCGCATGTGCAGATGGCGGCGCGGCCAGTCGAGCGTGACCGTCACGCCTTCGCCCACGGCGGGTAGCACCGCGCCCTCGGCGAGCACATGCAGAATGGCGCCGCTGTCGCGATCACGCCGCGTGTCGATGATCGTGGCGCTGCCACCCGACCAGCTCAGCTCACCAGCGTCGCCGGGCTGGCCGCCGCTTTCGTAGTAGCAGACCGTCTGGTCCAGGACCACGGCGGGCTTCGGCGCCGAGCCGTCGCGTGGCGCAGTCTCGGTGACCGTCATCACACGTGCGGTGGTGCTGCGCAGATAGGCGTCGTCGCGAAACAGTAGCTGGGTCACCGACTAGCTCAATTCGTTCGGGCGCACCCAGACCCAGTCGGACCCTTCGCTGATCACTTCGCTGGCCTCGTAGCGGCGCCCGGAACCTTGCACTTCGTAGACCACACTGGCCTGATAGTCGACCGTGTTCATGATCCAGGTGGCGCCCATGATCGGTCGCCCGAAGAATGCACTCTTCAGGCGAATCGCCTTGAATACGGCGCTGGCCACCATGGTGGCAGCATTGTCGCGGTACAGACCTTGCCGCGAGCGCAGGGTGCGCAATTCGACCATGTCGATGTCGCGAGACAGCACCTGCAACCCAAGCTCAATGTGACCAGCAGGCAACTTCAGCAAACGGACAATGGTCGCCACCTGCCAGCCGGCGGCGGGCGCTTCCTCCGTCACCACAGCGATGTCGCGCAGCCGCAGCCGCTGCGTCGATGTGTTCGGCACCACGCAGCGAAAACCGGTGTCGCTGCGATCACGCAGATGCCAGAACTGCAGGTTGAGCCGGGCCGCGTCGGGCGGCAAATCGCGGCGCAGGCGCTTGAGGGTGGATGCTTTCAGGGTGCCGATGGTTTCGATTTCCAGCGCGTCGGCGTACTCGTAAGTATCTCCCTCGATGCTGGATGCCAGCAACGCCGGGTCGTAAGAGATGGCGGTCGCCACCTTGTTGACACCATACGTGGCAGCGACACGGCCGCGATCATCGCTGCGCTGGCTGGCACGAGCCAGCGGCTTGAATTCGGGATCAATGCGCAGCACCGCGCTGCGCAGTGCGAGCAGCGGGTTTTGCGACAGCGATCCGCCAAGGGTGACGTTGCGGCCGCCATCCTCGGCTTCGACCTGATCCAGCCAGGCCAGCGCCCGGGCGTGGATGGTGGTGGTGTCGCAATAGAGGTATTGCCCGCCCTGCGGCACCGAGTGGCGCGGTACGAGCCCATCGGTACCGGACAGATTGATGGCAAAGCCGCCATCCGAGGCCGGGCGCGCGGTCAGCCGGATGTCGTGCGTGAATTCTTCAATCTTGCGATACAGCGCGTGGATCTGTGACGGCGTATAGCCACCGGCATTGCCGACCCGCAGCAACAGCAGCACCGAGAACGCCCGCGCCGGAAACGTCGGTTGGCCGGCATTACTGATGTCATCAACGATGACGTGATCAACGCCAAGATCGCAGGTCTTGCGGAACACCTGGTGTGTCTCGGCCCAGATGCCGGGGATCCACTCCTCATGGCGATAGAGGCGGAAGCGGTAAGCCATCGTGCGGAACCAGAAAAAGCGTGCCGCGACGCGCGCAAATTCGGTCGCAGCGCGCCCCGCGACCGACGCCGTTTCCCGCATCAAAATCGCCCGGTAGGCGTCGGCGAAGCGCATGGCCCAGTCGTAGCCGGAATCCCACAGGCGCTCACGCAGCGAGTGCGACTGCAGTGAGGCGGCGAGATAGTCGCGCTCAAGTCGTGTCGTCGTCGCTTCCAGCCGGGCGTCCAGCTCAAGCAATGGCGACGCGGCAAGCGTCTCCTTGTGCTCTGCTTCGCTGATAAAGGCGCGCAATTGAGCGCAAACCACATCGGTCGCCGAGAAGATGTCGCGATCCAGCGATGCCGCGAACTTGCGGGCGCCACCAACCGAACCCAGCGGGCTGGAATCTGTCAAACTGGCTAGCCAACGAAGCATTGTGTCCGGTCAATCATCAAATATGTTCGGGTGGCCGGCGACTGCGAGCACCCGTTGGTCAAAACGTAGAATAGCGCTCCGTCTGGACGGCGGCAAGCAAAAGCGGGAAGCCCCGCATTGCCGAACGCTCCGCCGCCGACAGCAGCAATGTCAACTTGCACCCCTCGCCTCCGTTGGAGGTGCTTCCATGATCAGAGTTACACCGCTATGAAAGTCTCCATCCTAGTCTCCGCTCTTGCAGTTGCCATCTCCTCCACAGTCGTGATGGCCCAGACCCCGCCGCCGGCCGCTGCGGCTGCAGCGGCAAAGTCCGCCGCCCCCACCACACTGAAGATCATTGATCGCAAGGTGGGCGACGGAGCCCTTGCCGAAACCGGCTCGCCCGTTGCCGTGCATTACACCGGTTATCTGTGGGATGCCAGTGCGCCTGACAACAAGGGCAAGAAGTTCGATTCGTCGGCTGACCGTAAAGTGCCGTTTGGCTTCATTGTCGGTGCCGGTCGCGTCATCAAGGGCTGGGACGAAGGCGTTGCCGGGATGAAAGTGGGCGGCCAGCGTACGCTGATCATCCCCCCGGACAAGGGTTATGGCGAGCGCGGCGCCGGCGGCGACATCCCGCCGAACGCCACACTGGTATTCGACGTCGAGCTGATGTCGGTACTCGGCAAGACGCCGAATGCTGCGGTTACGCCGTCGCCTTACGTGCCCGCACCCAAGCAGTAGGAAACCCTCATGAAGCATCCGGAAAACGCGGTGATCCGTCGGAGCGATTACCGCGCTCCGGGCTTCCTTGTGGATCGGGTCGAACTTTGCTTCGATCTCGATCCCCTCGCCACTCGCGTCGAATCGACCCTTTCCCTGCGCCGCAACGGGGCTGCTGGCGACGTGACCGCCCCACTGGAGCTATGTGGTGCTGACCTGACGCTGGTCAGCCTGCATCTCAATGGCGAGCCGCTGCCGGCGTCTGCCTGGCAGAAGTCCGGGAACGGCGACCGGATCATCATCGCGGCTGCGGTTTTGACTGCCGGGGGCGAGCAACCGAGGCTCTCCATCGTCACCAGTTTCAACCCGACCGCCAACCTCGCCCTCGAAGGGTTGTACGTCACCAACGGCACCTTCTGCACCCAGTGTGAAGCAGAAGGATTCCGCCGCATCACCTACTTCCCGGACCGGCCGGATGTGTTGTCGGAGTACCAGGTCACTATCCGTGCGTCGCGCGATGACTTCCCGGTGCTGCTATCCAACGGCAATCTGGTCAGCGAGCGCGATCTCGGTGACGGTCGTCATGAGGCAGTCTGGCACGATCCCCACAAAAAGCCCTGCTATCTGTTTGCACTCGTTGCCGGCAAGATCGACCGGCTGCAGGACCACTTCATGACGGCCTCGGGGCGCAAGGTGCTACTCGAGATTTACTCGACCACCGCCAACCTGCCGCGCTGCACCTGGGCAATGGCGTGCCTGAAAGCTGCCATGCGCTGGGATGAAGAGGCGTACGGCCGTGAATACGACCTCGACCGCTTCATGATCTACGCGGCCGACGATTTCAACATGGGTGCGATGGAAAACAAGGGATTGAACATATTCAACTCCCGCTTCTTACTCGCCGATCGCGACACCGCCACCGACGCCGACTTTCAGACCGTTGACGCTATTGTCGCGCACGAGTATTTCCACAACTGGAGCGGCAATCGCGTCACCTGCCGTGACTGGTTCCAGCTCTCGCTCAAGGAGGGCTTCACGGTCTTTCGCGAACAACAGTACATGGCAACCCGCGCCTCCCCGGCGGTGATGCGCATCGACGAGACGGCGTTCATGCAGTCACGCCAGTTCGCGCAGGACGCGGGGCCGATGGCGCATCCGATCCGCCCCGATGAATATGAGGCAATCGACAATTTCTACACCGTGACCGTGTATGAAAAGGGTGCTGAAGTTATCCGCATGCTGCATACCCTCCTTGGTGCGGAGGCGTATCGCAAAGGCACTGATCTTTACTTCGCCCGCCACGACGGAACAGCCGCCACCTGCGACGACTTTGTTGCAGCAATGGAAGAAGCCAGTGGAATCGATCTCGCGCAATTCAAACGCTGGTACAGCCAGGCCGGCACGCCGCAGCTGCAGGTGCGCGACGAATACGATGCTGCGCAATCCCGTTACATTCTGCACGTCTCGCAAACAATGCCACCGACGCCCGGCCAGCTGGACAAGCAACCGATGGTGATACCACTGGCCGTAGCGCTGCTGCAGGAAGGCAGCGGAGTCACCCGTGAGCGCGTGCTGAATCTGACGGAAAAGACGCAGAGTTTCGCCTTTGCCGATGTTCCGGCACGGCCGATCCCGTCGCTGCTGCGCGCGTTTTCGGCGCCGGTCAAGGTGGCGTTCGACTATGGCGACGCCCAGCTCGCGGCGCTGGTGGAGCACGACAATGATGGCGTCTCACGCTGGCAAGCAGTGCGGGAGCTGTTCTTCCGTGCCTTCGACAAGCTGCGCGGCGGCAGCGGCGCTGTTGCAGCGCTTGATCATGCCGTGGCGGCCTTGCTTGCCGACTACGCAACAGACCCGGCGCTGATTGCGCACATGCTGGCTTTTCCGTCGCATGGCGAGCTGGCAGACCGTGATGCCGAGATTGACCCGGCAGCAATTGCCTCGACGCGCGAAGAACTGCTGCGTCAGCTGGCAACCACCCACCGTGCCGCCATCATCGAACGCTACGGACATGAACGAATTGCGCTCTCCGGCAAGGCTTGGTCGCCGGACGTGACTGCCGTGGCGCATCGCGCCCTGGCCGGCACCTTGCTGGCGTTCGTCAACACCGCTGGCGACACTGAAACCCACGCACTCTCGCTCGCCCAATGGCAGGGCGCCGACAATCTCACCGACGTGATGAACGCGATGACTGCATTGCGCGACCAGCCTTGTCCCGAACGCGATCGCATGTACAGCGCTTTCCACGACCAGTGGCAACACGATCTGTCGATGCTCAACCGCTGGTTTGCGCTTGAAGCGGGCGCGCTACGCCGTGGCGCAACCAGCGCAGTGTCGGCGGTACGCGCCCTGCTCGCGCACGAGCGTTTCGACAGCAAGAACCCGAATCGCGTGCGCGCCGTAGTGCAGGCCTTCGCCGACCAGAACTGGGAAGGTTTTCATGCCAGCGATGGCAGTGGTTATGCCTTCATTGCCGAACAAATCCTGCGCTTTGATGCGCAGAACCCGTCGCTGGCGGCGCGCTTCTGCGATGCGTTCTCGCGCTGGTACAAATGCGTGGAGCCTGCCCGCGCGCTGCAGGGCATGTACCTGCACAAGCTGGCAGCGCATGAAGCGTTGTCGCCCAACGTTCGCGAGATTATCGAAAAGACGCTGAAGGCCGGAGACACCGCCGCTCTCAGATGAAGCCCTCTGCCGCAGTCGCCCCCTATCTCGATTCACTGGTGCACTATGCACCGTTCTCCGAGATGAGCGAGGACGAGCTGGCACGGCTGTTTGCCCATGCGCGGGTGTCATACCACGCGGCGGGCGAGACGCTGGTCGCACTGGGCGCTACGGTGCAGGATTGCTGGCTGGTGTTGCAGGGTCGCGTTCGCGGTGAGCGCGGCCAGCCAGGCGAGAGCAGTGCGCTGAGCGCGCTTGAACTCACGGCAGGTGAAATGTTTCCGGTGGGCGCCCTGCTAACTTCACGTCCCACTATCAGCCGTTTCTTTTGCGAAGACGAAGCCTTCATCCTGCGCGTTCCGGCTGCCGACTTCGTGGCGGCGACGCGACATTCGGCGGTTCTCGCCGACTTCTGTGACCGTCGTCTTACCTTCCTGCTGGAGCGGTCGCGCCGCGCATTGCAAGCCAGTTACGCAGCCCATGAAATCGCCGAACAGCAACTGCCAAGGACACTGGCATCATTGATTCGACGCCCGCCAGTCAGCGCGACCGGCGGCGAGACAGTCCGCAGCGCCCTGACCCGCATGCAGGACGCAGCGGTGGGCTCGATCGTCATCGTCGACGACGCTCGCCGGCCAGTCGCGATTGTCACCGAGCGCGACATCATTCCGCGTGTTGTACTCGCTGGCGGCAACATCGACGCGCCGGTGTCGTTCATCGCCACGTCATCGGTGAGCACGCTGCCTGTCCACGCCACCGCCACCGACGCTGCATTGCTGATGGCTGAGCACGGCTTCCGCCATGTCGTTGTTGTTGACGGTGATGGTGCGCTGGCCGGGATCGTTTCCGAGCGCGATCTGTTCGCGCTGCAGCGGCACACGCTGACGGGTATCAGCGGTGCCATTGGCCGCGCGGGCAGCGTTGGACAGCTGGCTATCTGCGCCGCCGATGCACGTCAGCTTGCCCGCAATCTGATCGCGCAGGGCATTGAGGCGTTGACCATGACGCGCTTCGTCAGCCACCTCAACGACCAGATCACGCGGCGGCTGCTCGATCTGATGGCGCAGAAGCATGGGCTGAAGCCAGGTGACGGTTGCTGGCTGGCACTCGGCAGCGAGGGGCGACACGAGCAGACCATCAGCACCGATCAGGACAATGCCCTCATTCTGGGCGCCAGTTGCAACCGGGAGCGTGCGCTTGCCGCAGCGACAGAGGTCAACGCCGCGCTGGCTGAATGCGGTTTCCCGCTATGTCGCGGCAACATCATGGCAGGAAATCCGGCGCTTGCCCTCACGGTTGACGAATGGCGCAGCAAGTTTGCAAGCTGGATCGAACGCGGCGATCCGCAGAGCCTGTTGCAGGCCAACGTTTTCTTTGACCTGCGTCCGCTGTGGGGTGACGCCACCCTGGCCGAGACACTGCGTGCCGACGTCCTCGCCCGCGCGGCAGCCAACGAACGCTTTCTCAAACAGCTCGCCCACAATGCGCTGGCAGTCGAGCCGCCGCTCAACTGGCTGGGTAACCTGAGCGCTACCGACGATGTTGAGGGGCGCCGCGTGATCGATCTCAAGCGCTTCGGCGTGCGGCCTTTTGTCGATGCGGCGCGGGTGCTGGCGCTGGCGCACGCCTGCACCGCAACCAGCACGGTGGAGCGCTTGCGTGCGCTGGCTGCCGCCGGCAAATTGCAGGCGCGCGAGGTCACCGAATGGGCGGATGCCTTCAGTTTTGTGCAGGGGCTGCGCATGCGGGCACAGGAGCGCAGCCGTATCGCGTCGGCCCCCAATGCGGTTGCGATCGACGATCTGAGCCCGATGGACGCGCGCATTCTGAAAGAGTGCTTCCGACAGGCACGGAAACTGCAGCAACGCCTCGCTGTGGACTACCCCTGATATCCGATGTTCGACTGGTTCAGACGAGACAACCCTCCGGCTGTGTCCGGCGCCGACTCCCGCTGGGTGGTGCTCGATCTGGAGACCTCCGGGCTTGACCCGAAGCAGGACCGCATCGTGGAGATTGGTGGCGTTGCCTTGCATGACGGCGCGGTTGATCTGACCGATTACTTCCAGCGTATCAACGCCGAAGGCAGCGGCCTGTCGCATGAAAATCGTGCGCTGCATGGCGTGACTGCCGCAGAACAGCGCGACGGCGCACCGCTGGCGCGCGCACTGGACGACTTGCTGGCGTGGATGCGCGGTGCGCCGCTGGTCGGCTTTCACACCCGCTTCGATATCGGCTTTCTGCGTCCGGCGCTGGCCTCGCATTTCGACGGACGGACGGCACAGCAGTTCGGCGCCCGCCATCTCGATCTGGCGGTCATCGCGCCCAGCGTGTTTCCGCACATCAAGGCCCGCGGTCTTGGCGAGTGGACGATGGCGCTCAGGCTACCCGTCCGCCGCCAGCATCGCGCGCTGGCAGACGCGCTGGCTACCGCCCATCTGCTGCAACGCGTGGTCGCAGCGCTGCCCGCAGGCGAACGCCACTTTGATGCGCTCAAGGCGCGCGAGTCCGATCGGCGCTGGCTGTAGCCAATCCGGCACTGTGCCGGCGCCTAAAATGGGCGCATGAGTGCAGCTTCCCACCCCGCCTTCCCGTCGGTGCGCATGCGCCGCCTGCGCCGCGACGCCTTCAGTCGCAACATGGTGCGCGAGACGCAGCTATCGGCCGCCAATCTGATCTGGCCCGTCTTCGTCATTGAGGGCGAGCAGCGAACCCAGGTGGTGGCCTCCATGCCCGGCGTTGAGCGGGTGTCCATCGACATCCTCGTCGAGCGGGCAAAAGAGGCAGCGACCCTGGGTGTCGGCGCCATCGCGCTGTTCCCGATGTTCGAGGGACCGAAGACGCTGCTCGCGGAAGAGGCCTACCGGGAGGACGGGCTCATCCCCCGCGCGGTGCGCGCGCTGAAGGCCGCCGTGCCGGACATCGGCGTGATCACCGATGTTGCGCTCGACCCCTACATTTCGCACGGGCAGGATGGGCTGATCGACGACAGCGGCTACGTGATGAACGACGAAACGGTCGCCGTACTGGTCAAGCAGGCGCTCAGCCACGCGCGTGCCGGGGCTGACTATGTGGCCCCCAGCGACATGATGGATGGACGCATCGGGGCCCTGCGCGCAGCACTTGATGCTGAAGGATTTATCCAGACCAAAATCATCGCCTACAGCGCCAAATTCGCCAGCAGCTTTTACGGCCCGTTCCGTGACGCCGTTGGCTCCGCCACCAACCTTGGCAAGAGCAGCAAGGAAACCTACCAGCTCGATTTCGCCAACAGCGACGAAGCGATCCGTGAATGCGCCCTCGACGTGGCCGAAGGTGCCGACATGCTGATGGTGAAACCGGGGCTGCCGTACCTCGACATCCTCGCCCGCGTGAAGGACGAATTCAAGATGCCGGTAGCCGTGTATCAAGTCAGCGGCGAATTCGCCATGCTCAAAGCCGCCGCGGCCAACGGCTGGCTCGACTACAAAAAGTGTCTGCTGGAAACGCTGATCTGCTTCCGGCGAGCGGGAGCATCGGCGATTCTCACCTATGGGGCGTTGGATGCGGCACGGTGGATACGGGGTGACGGATCGTAACCGCCCGAAGCGCTAGCCGGAGTCAGCCAAAAACGCCGTCGCGGCCACTACGGCTTCGGTGCGGTTGTTGACGTTCAACGTGCGGAAGATTGCCAGCAGGTGAACCTTGATGGTGCCTTCCGACAGGGCCAGTTCGCGAGCGATCAGTTTGTTTGGCATGCCTTTGGCGAGCAGCCGCAACACATCGAGTTGCCGCCCGGTAAGGGCGTCGATCCCCGGGTTTAGTGTGTCTTTCCCTGCCTCGCGGTTCGACGTCACCGCAGCATCGGCCGACAGCAATCGCGCCGGAGCGTAGGTGCCACCGGCCAGCACCAATCGCAGCGCCTGCAAAATCACGGCGGCGGAGTCGGTCTTCGGGATGAATCCTGCAGCGCCAGCAGCCAGCAGCTCACGCACGGTGGTTGGGTTCTCGGCACCGGACATCACCACCACGCGGGTCGCCGGATTGGCAGCGATGAGTGTCCGGAACCACGCAATGCCGGCGACCCCCGGCATGCCCCAATCAATGAGGGCCACCTGAACCGGCGCACCTGCAAGCGAACGACCCGCGAGCGCTGCCTCGGTGCTGGCAGCGTCATCTGCGGTGAGCAGATCCAGCGCATCGGCCAGTGGCCGCAATGCGTGCTGCAAAGCGAGCCGTACCAGCTCGTGGTCGTCGGCGATCAGTAGCGATATGCTGTCTGGCATGGAGAGGGATTGGGTGACTGGGCAACCGGGCAGCGCACGCAACGACGACGCAGCCGCCCCAGTGTTTTCGAGTGTAGCGCGGTCGCAGATCGAGGCGCTGGATCGCGCGGTGTGGCGCACCCGGTTCCGAGACCCGCTGGAGCTCAAGCAGGCGGCCGACGCGCTGGCGGCCAGTGCGCCTGCCGATAGCCTGGCCGCCGCTCTGGCCAGCTTTCATCACGCCTGGCACCGCCTTGCCCTGTTCGATCAGACTGGTGCCGGCGAGCTGCACGCCCAAGCGCTCGCTGCATTCGAAAGGCACCACTACACGCCCGGCATTGACCGGCTGCGGGTGGTCAAGGCGCTCATCCTGCTGCGCGCCGGCGATAGCGGCGCTGCGCTTGCCGCCCTCGATGAGCCGACCAGATCAAACGAGGAAGAACCACTCGCCGAAGCGCGCTACGTTGCGCTCAACATTCGAGCGCTGTGCTACGGCGATCTCGGTGACCTGGACAACGCGATGCGCAGCTTTTCGGCCGCGCTGACGGCAGCCCGGCAAACGGGTATCCCCGTTTTCGCAGCCAACGCGCTCGGCAACTTCGGTGGCTTCCACGCCGATATCCATAACTTTGAAGATGCAGAGCGCATGTGCCGCGAGGCTTTTGCGCTCGCCGATGTGGCCGGTGCCCGTGCGCCGTGGGTCACGTCGGGGACCAACTGGATGCTTTCGCTCTTCTTTCTCGGGCGCCCTGCCGAAGCGCGGGATGTGGCCTTGCAGCTACTGGCGCGCGAAGCGTGGTTGTTGCCCGCCAAGCGTTCGGCCTACTTCACCAAGTTCGCAGCAGTCTTCCTGCATGCCGGAGATTTGGCGGAGGCGGCAGCGTTTCTCGATCGTGCCGAAGTTGTTGCCGACCCCGGCGTGACGCTGCGTACCGTGGAGTGGTATTGGGTTTGTGCCGAAGTGCGCAACGCGCAGGGTCGTCATGCCGAAGCATTCGAGCTCTGCCGGCAGGCAATCGAATCCGGGTCGGACTTCGACCAGGTATCACTGCCGACTGACCTGATGCGCCTGTACAACGCCGCCACACAGGCGGCCGAGGCGTTGGGAGACTTCCGCTCGGCGCTGCACTTCAAGAAGGAGGCATTCGTCAAATATGAGCTGCTGGTCGGCCAGAGTGCGCGCGCCAAACGACTGGCGCTGCAGATGGAATACGAAGTGCAGCTTGCTGAGTGGCAGCGCGATGAGGCGCTCGCCGAACAACACGCTGCCGAAGAGGAACGTGGCCGTCTGGCCGACCTCAATCGGGCGCTGGCGGCGATCAACACCGATAAAAGCCGCTTCCTGGCCGCAGCAAGCCATGATCTGAGGCAGCCTGTGCACGCTATCGGCCTGTTCGCCGACACGCTGGTCGAGCAGGTGGCGGCCGGCCAAGCGCGCGACATGGTGACACGCATCCAGCAAAGCATGCGCACCATGAACGGCATGCTGTCGGAGTTGCTCGACATTTCCAGCCTCAACGCCGGGATCACCCATGCCGTCGTGACTGCAATGCCCGTCACTGATTTGCTACTGCATATTGACAACGAATTCGGGTCTGTAGCGCGTGATCGGGGGCTGAATTTGCGACTGGCGGCAGCGGACCTTTGGGTACAAAGCGACCCGGCGCTGCTGAAGCGGATTCTGCAAAATCTCGTCGCCAATGCGCTGGCCTATACCAAACAGGGTGGTGTGCTGGTCAGTGCCCGTGGTCGTGGCGAGATGGTGTTGCTCGAAGTGTGGGACACCGGCATCGGCATTGATGCGACGCATTTGCCACGCATCTTCGATGAGTTCTACCAGATCGGTAATACGTCGCGTGACCGGCGCAAGGGGATGGGGCTGGGGCTCGCCATCGTGCGTCGGCTCGCCGACTTGCTTGCGCATCCGCTGGAGGTGTCATCGCGACCTGGCAAGGGAACGCGATTCCGCCTGCAACTGCCACGCGTGGCGATGGCGAGCCTGCCGGAAAATCGCCCGATTACCGGCCTCGCCGACTTGACTGGTAAGGTAGCGCTGATCATCGATGACGAACCTGATGTACGCGACAGCATGGCAGCTGCTTTTGCCGCTCGCGGCTGCAGCGTCATCGTCGCCGGTAGCGCAGCAGCAGCCCTGGCCCAGCTGGAGGACGTGACGCTTCGCCCCGACTTTGCGGTGATTGACTACCGGCTCGAGTCAGAAACCGGGCTGGCTGCGTTATCGGCGTTGCGCGCCAGGCTTGAAACGTGGCTACCAGCGTTGATCGTCACGGGCGATACCCTCGCGACCGATTTGACGCAGATTGATGCGGCGGGTGAGGCCTGGCTGATCAAACCGGTTTCGGCCGATGCGCTGCAACTTGCCGTGACGCGACTGCTGTCGGCATCTTCGGCAGCGGCAAACTGAGGTATGAACGTCACGCACGCAACTCTGCACGAACGCCTGGCGGCGCTCGATCAGCAGGCGTGGCTGGCGCGCTTCCGCAGCCGCAATGAGTTGCGTCGACTGGTCGACGACATGCTGCGCCTTGCTCCCACCGGTTCAGCCGCAGAGGCGAAGGGGCATTATCACTGCGCGGTGTGGGCGTGGCAGGCCAATGAGCGGGAACAATCGCGTACGGCACGCGCTCGGGCGCTCAGCATCTTCGAGCAACACGGCGACATTGCCGGCATCGCCAACTGCCGCGATCTGGAGGCACTTGCCGAGCGGCTTGCCGGCAATCTCCAGCACGCCGCCGAACTCTACAAAATTAACCGCGATCTCCCCGAGTCGGCGCGCGCTGCGGCCGAGCATTGCATGACCTGCAGCGGCGAGGGTGCCGTACTGTTGGCCACGGGACAACACGACGCTTGCCAGCGCGTGTGGTCCATCGCGGTGTCGCTCGCGCAACGGGCCAGCAATCCCGGGCTTGAGGTATCTACCCTGTGCAATCTGGGTGCCTGGAATATTGCTGTTTGCAATTTTGAAGATGGTCGGCAGCTCAGTCAGCGGGCATTCGATCTTGCCGAGCAGGTGTTTGATCTGGCGCATCCGGAGGAACTGAACAGCGGCTGGTTCAACAGTGGCATGAACCTGCTGGTGGCCCTCGACTGCCTGTCACGCCAAGCCGAGGCGATGGCAGTGGCGTCGCGGTTGCTGGAAATGGAAGCCCATTTCCCGTCGTCGCAACGGGCGAATTACTTCGTGACCTTTGCCAGTGCCATGTTGCATGCGGGCAATGTCGAACAAGCCGGATACTTTTTGCAGAAAAGCATCGCCGCCGGCGGCGTGACACCAGACTTCGCGCTGGAACAATCAATCGTGCAGGCAGAAATATGGAATCGGCTTGGCGAATACGGCCGGACGCAATCGCTGTGCGCGAAGTTGCATGACAACGCGTCGGTGCAGCGTAACGATGTGTCCACGCACGACCTGATGCGTTTTCACAATGCTGCGACTTTCGCCAACGAAGCGCTGGGCGATTTTCGGGCGGCCCTCGAGCATCAAAAGATCGCTTTCGCCAAGTATGAAGAGCTGGTGGGGAAGAGTGCCCGCGCACGCCGCCTTACGCTCGAGATTCAGACCGAGTTGCAGCGCACCGAATGGCAGCGCGATCAGGCCTTGAAGCAGAGGCGTGCGGCCGAACTCGAGCAAACGCGGCTGGCTGAGCTCAACGCAGCGCTGGCCGCGGCGAACACCGCCAAGAGCGGATTCCTTGCTGCGGCCAGCCACGATCTGCGGCAACCTGCTCACGCCGTCAGTCTGCTCGCCGACACACTGGCGTCGCAGCTAAACGGTGCGCCACAACTTGAGCTGGTGTCACGCATTCAGCACAGCACAGCGGCGCTGCAGCGACTGCTGAGTGAATTGCTGGACATATCGGAGCTGGATGCCGGCGCCACGATTGCACACCCACGCGCAATTCCGGTCAGTGACTTGCTGGTTGAAGTTGACGCCGAGTTCCGCGAACTGGCGGTCAGTCGCAATCTGCAATTGCGTCTTGCCGCGACCGACGCCTGGGTCGTCAGCGATACCGGGCATCTGCGGCGCATCATGCGCAGCTTGCTCACCAACGCGCTCAACTATACGCAACGCGGTGGTGTGCTGGTCACCGCGCGCACGCGGAAAGGTGCGGTACTTCTGGAAGTGTGGGACACTGGCGTTGGCATCGCTGCCGAGCACTTGCCGCATCTCTTCGATGCGTTCTATCAAGTTGGCAATCGCGCCCGTGACCGTAGAAAGGGTCTCGGTCTTGGCTTGGCCGTGGCCAGGCGGTTGGCCGGGTTGCTCGGCCATCCGCTGGAGGTTCATTCACGGCCGGGCAGGGGAACCGTGGTGAGACTCACTTTGCCGGGAGCGACGCGGCTCATCGACTCGCAGGCTACGTGACCACCTAAGCTCGCCGGCGTCTCGTACACACAGCGGCAATGCCAAACGTCATTACGACCAGTGCCAGCAACGCCCAGCCATCCAGTGTGGGTACCGACGTGGGTGTCAACGCGACAAAGGTCGCCGTTACGGTGCAGTCTGCAGCCAGCGCAGATGTGGTGTATGGATTTGACTGCGACGCGGCACCGCAGCCACTGGTCGTGAAGCCGCTGAATCGGTATCCCGACGTCGGCGTCGCCTGGCAGACGCTGGTACCGTTGACGCCAGTCAAGGGCGTGCAGCTAACAGTGCCCGCACCGAGCGGACTCGCAACACCGGTGGCCACCGGTAGCGACAGCACGTTCGCAAATGCAGCGAGATACGGCGCGGGATTCCCGGCGAAAAGCACGTTGGTCAATACGACAGGCGCTGGCGAACCGACCCAGAGATAGCCGGCTGGAGCATTCGGTCGCGTTAGTTGCGTGACCGTACATGTATTCGGCATCGTCGGCATGTTGGCCAGACTGTTCGAGGCGCTGGCGCCCAGTTGTCCGTGTATCGGTGTCGCAGCCGTTATCGTTCCACTCGCTGCGGGCTGTGACCATAAGTAGGCAGTGCCGCTGGGAGCGGTGCAGGAAATGCCATACGAGAATGCCCCGCTCACCGTGGGCTGCACCGTCGGCGTGGGCGTCGTCGTGACTGTGATGTCCACCGTGATGTTTGTGATACCGGCATGCGCAACCGATGCAAAGTGCGCCAGGCAAAGGAGCGCTGCGCCAGTGACTGTGGCCAACAGGCGGGATATTCGTGTCATGTTTTTCCTTGGGGACTGGATCGAAATCAGAATTTGGCGAGTGCGCCAGGCTGCGGCTTTGATGACCTGAAGGGCAACATCAGACAGTCGAGAACTGTGAGCGAAGGTGTCCGGCGTGCTCGCTTCGATGAAGGCAAACCCAACCGGAGATCAGGGGGCGATGCTCGATTCGTCCGAAAGAGGCGATCCCACCACGCAAACACGGCGGCGTAGTTGGCGTTATGAAACTGCACTCTCGCGTCGTGATGAACACGATGCATGGCGGGGGTGACCACAAACCCGTTGACGAGTCGTTCGATGCTTTCCGTCGCCGAACAGGTGGAGTGCTGCCACAACTGCAGTGCGGTACTGATGACAACATAGAAGACCCAGCTTGCCGCCGGAATGCCAAGCAACCACAGCGCGGGTAGTTGCACCAGCGTGACAACAAGCATCTGCCCCGGATGCTGGCGGAAGTGGGTGCTGGCGTTCATGTGCTCGTCGCTGTGATGCACCTGATGAAACCGCCAAAGCAACGGGACGGAGTGCATTGCGCGATGAATGACGTACATCAGCAGATCGAGAAGCAGCACGCCAGCGAGGACGCACAGCAAATATGAAATTGCAGGTATGTCCAGCGCGTTGAGCAAACCGGACCGTCCTGCCAGTGCCTTGCTGAACGCGGGTGAAAGCCAGGATGCAAACGTCCAGGAGATCGCGAGCGCACAGGCGAGCAGTGCGATGTTGACCCTCCAGGCGTATGCCCATGCGTCGCGACTACGCTGAGACTTTGCGGCCGTGTAAGGCAGTAATTCGAAAACAAGCGCCAGCGATGCAAGCAGCAGTACAACAGCCGTGGCGTGATCGTTCAGCCACTGTGCTGATGCAACCAGCAATTGCTCAACGGACATGGGCTGCAAACCAGTACGGGTACGTAGCCGCCATCGCCATCACCACCAGACCCATCAGCCACGAAGGCATGATGGCGATGAAGCCACCACGATGCGCACACCACCAGCGGCTGTCTGTCCCGGCAGGAAGCGTCGACCTGTTGCGACACCAGACATCAATGCACAGCATCACGACGCCGGCGATGGCGCCACTCGCCCGTTCACTGCCGCCGAATAGCAGATGACTGGTACCGACGCCGATCATGCCGGCCGGCAGCAGCATCAGGAACGCCAGGCCATTGAGGTGAAACACGTTCCGCTATTTGCTGCAAATCACTGCCGTGGTCGATGCCGACGACGAGGAAACGGTGTGAACGAGCGTCTTGCCCACCCAGATGCGGTCACCCGGCTCCAGGGAGTGCGTGGTGCTGGAGCGTGCGGACAAACTTGTATTGGTCGTGCTGCCCTTTTTCTGGATGGTGTACTTGGTTGTCTCACCGCACTTGTTCTCAACCTTGACCTGGATGTTTGAAGCTGCGAAAGCAACAGAGGTCAAGGCAGCAGCTACCGCCGCCAGAATTTGATAGCTAGTTTTCATGTGTGTAGACGTTGTCAGGAAATGAAGGGGTCGTCGCAGTGCGACGGGCGTCGGGGCAACGCGGCCATCTGCCTCAAGCGGGGGCTTGTCGAAGCAGACAACCGCGTTGTAGTGCCCACAGACAAAACGAAGTCTAGGCAGCGCCATTCACGCTGACCATTCAACGGACGGCTTAATGCGTTTGGTGTAGATCGAAGCCTGCGGTGACTGCCCTGAGCGCGGCTGCACCTGTGTGACGGCGCAACGCAGTGCACCCGAGCCCAAGGCAACCGCGACGTTGATGTCTGCGCGTGTCAGCACGTTGCCTACGAGATACGTGTTACCTTTGTACGTCGCGCTGACAACGTCCACCTCAATGAGTTCGTAGAGCGCCTGCAATTGGGCGGCGCGGCATCAAGCCATCGCTGATGGGATTTTTTCAGTGCGCGAACGCCACGTTGTTAGTAGGCGCACTGCACGATTGCTTCCACTGCAATGAACGCGTCGGCGCTGCATGGTCTGCGTCGGCGAACATAACTGCCGCGTGCGCCAATTCCGTTGATTTCGTCTGCCGGTCGGAGCTAAGCCACTCCAACAAAACAAAAGAGCCGCAGATCGCGGCCCTTTGCAACGGATTGCCGTCGCGCGCATCAGTCGAAGCGGGAGCGATTCCCGGTTGTGCCGGATTTCCTCTCGCGTTCGACCTTCCGCTTCTTCTTACTTCCCGTCACCCGGCACTTTGCCTTCCACGCCCTTGACGTAGAACTTGATGCCGCCGAGGAATTTGTCGTCAGCCTTGGCGTCCTTGGCGAGCACTTCCTTGCCGTCCTGACCGACGATCGGGCCGGTCCACGGGTGGAAGGTGCCTGCCTTGAGGCCGGCTTTGACTTCTTCGAGCTTCTTCTTGGCGTCTTCCGGCACGTCGGCCGCGACCGAGACGAAGTCAATCGCGCCTTCCTTCACGCCCCACCAGCTCTGGCCGGTTTCCCACTTGCCGTCGAGCACATCACGCACGGCCTTGATGTAATAGGGGCCCCAGTTGATCACCGCCGAGCCAAGGTGCGCCTTCGGGCCGTAGGCCGTCATGTCGCTGTCCCAGCCGAAGGCGCGCTTGCCCATCTTTTCGGCCGTCTGCAGCACGGCGGAGGAGTCGGTGTTCTGCATCAGCACGTCGGCGCCACCGTTGATCAGCGCGGTGGCGGCTTCGGTTTCTTTCGGTGGGTTGAACCATTCGTTGACCCAGACCACCTTGGTCTTGATCTTCGGGTTGACGCTCTGCGCACCGAGCGTGAAGCTGTTGATGTTGCGGATGACTTCCGGGATCGGAATCGAGCCGACTACACCGAGCGTATTGGTCTTGGTCATCTTGCCAGCAACGACGCCGGCCATGTAGGCGCCCTCATAGGTGCGGCTGTCGTAGGTGCGCATGTTGGGCGCGGTTTTATAGCCGGTGGCGTGTTCGAACTTCACGCCCGCGTTGTCGCCGGCGACTTTCAGCATTGGCTCCATGTAGCCGAACGTGGTGCCGAAGATGACCTTGTTGCCTTGACCGACGAGATCGCGGAACACACGCTCGGCGTCGGCGCTTTCCGGCACCTTCTCGACAAATGTCTTGGCATCGACTTTGTCGCCGAATTCCTTCTCGACCGCCTTGCGGCCATTGTCGTGTGCAAAGGTCCAGCCGCCATCGCCCACCGGGCCGACGTAGGCGAAGGCCACTTTCAGCGGCTCGGCCTTCTTCGGCGCTTCGGCGGCAGGCGCCGGCTTGGCGGCCTCGGCCTTGGGTTCTTCCTTTTTGCCACAGCCAGCCAGTGCGGCGACCAGTGCGGCCGCAACGCCAGCAGCGAGCAGGGTGCGTTTGCTATTCATGGGATTCCCTCTTGGTGTGAGATTTCAGTTGGAAAGACGGACGACTCGAAACAAAAACGGTGGCACAAGCCACAATTCTAGGAGCCCGGATAGAACGGCTTGCCGATTGAAGCCGGCATGTTGATGCGAATCCAGGTTGGGTTACGCGAAATCAGTGCCAGCACCACGATGGTGGCCACGTAGGGGGCCATCGACAGAAACTGACTGGGTATGTCCACCCCTTGGCTCTGCAGGTGAAACTGCATCATGGTGACACCGCCGAACAGATAGGCGCCAAACAGCACCCGCAACGGCCGCCAGGTGGCGAACGTGGTCAGCGCCAGCGCGATCCAGCCCTTGCCCGCGACCATGCCTTCTACCCAGAGCGGTGTGTAAATCACGGCGAGATAAGCGCCCGCCAACCCGCACATCGCACCGCCGAACAACACGGCCAACAAGCGGATGCGACGCACCGGATAGCCCAGCGCATGCGCCGATTCGGGGCTTTCGCCCACCGAGCGCAGCACCAAACCAGCGCGCGTGCGGTAGAGGAACCAGATGATGCCGACAGTCACGGCGATAGCGATATAGACCATCGGATGCTGCTTGAACAGCGCTGGCCCGATGAAGGGAATGTCGGCCAGACCCGGCACCGCAAAGTGCGGCCGTTCCGGCAGCTTTTCCTGCACGTAGCGGGTGCCGACGAATGCCGAAAAGCCAGCCCCGAATAGCGAGAGCGCAAGGCCTGTGGCGTACTGATTGGTGTTGAGCCAGATGACCAGCAGCGCAAAGAGTCCGGCCAGCACGGCGCCAGCGCCCATGCCGGCAGCAAAGCCCAGCCAGTCGTTGCCGGTATGCACGACCGTGGCGAACCCGGCGATGGCGGCGCAGAGCATCATGCCCTCGGCGCCGAGGTTGACGATGCCGGATTTCTCGTTGATCAGCAGGCCGAGTGCGGCGATGGCAAGCACGGTGCCCGCATTGAGCGTGGCCGCAATCAGGAGCGCGTACTGTTCCATTATTTCGCTCCTCCGGCTTTGGCGGCAACGGTGCGCCTGATGCGATAAGCGATCAGTGTGTCGCAAGCCAGCAGCGTGAACAGCAGCAGGCCCTGGAACACGCCGGTCAATGACTTCGGCAAACCAAGCCGCGATTGCGCGAGCTCACCGCCGATGTAGAACATGCTCATCAGTACCGCCGAGAACACAATGCCAACCGGATGCAGGCGGCCGACGAACGCGACGATGATCGCGGCAAAGCCATAGCCCGCCGGCACATAGGGCGTGAGTTGCCCGATCGGTCCGGCCACTTCGATCGCGCCGGCCAGCCCAGCCATGCCACCAGACACCAGCAGCGCCGTCCACAGTGCGCGGCGTGACGAGAACCCGGCGTACTTCGCCGCATGCGGCGCCAGCCCACCCACCTGCAACTGAAAGCCGATGTAGGTGCGAAACATGTAAATCCACATGCCCGCCACGCCGAACAGCGCCACAAGCAGGCCCACGTTCACCCGCGAGCCGTCCATCAAGCGCGGAATCTGCGTCACTTTCTCGAACGTCTTGGTCTGCGGAAAGTTGTAGCCGTTCGGGTCTTTCCACGGCCCGTAGACGAGATAAGCCAGCACCAGTTCGGCCACGTAGACCAGCATCAGGCTGACCAGAATTTCACTGGCATTGAAGCGGTCACGCAGCAGCGCCACCAGCGCCGCCCACAACATGCCACCCAGCACGCCCGCCAGCACCACCAGCGGGATGATCCACGGCCCGGTTGATTTGTCCGCCAGCAACGCCACGCCACCGGCAGCAATCGCGCCGACCACGAACTGCCCTTCGGCACCGATGTTCCACACATTGGCGCGATAGCAGACGGCAAGCCCCAGCGCAATGAGCAACAGCGGCGTTGCCTTCACCGCCAGCTCCGACAACGCGTAGGCGGATTTGATCGGTTCCCAGAAGAACACGGTCAATCCCTTGACCGGATCCTTGCCCATCAGCAGGAAGATGCCGATGCCGATGATCACCGTGATCGCCAGCGCCAAGAGCGGCGAGGCGATGCCCCAGAATTTTGACGCCTGAGGGCGGGCTTCGAGTTTCAGCATGAGGGCATCCTCCGCCCGACCCGATCATGGTGAGCTTGTCGAACCGCGAACGCTTTTAGTCCCCTCTCCCTTGAGGGGAGAGGGCTAGGGAGAGGGTGACGGTGACGGTCGGGTTCCGAACACGAGCAATGAGTACCGCCAGCGCGCTTTGTGGCCGCGCGGGGCCAGTCCCTTTCTTTGCTTCGCCAAAGAAAGGAACCAAAGAAAGGCGACCCCGACGATTCGCCTGTTTCCTGCGGTGCTCGCGTCAGGCGGGCGTCGCAGAAATCGCCCGAAAGTTGCGCTGACGCGCAACCGGTGGACTCACACTGCGCCGCTTGGACCGCCTGCCGCTGCGCTCCTCGGGGCGAATCCACGGGGACCCGTTCGAATCGATGCTTGATCGCTTCGCGATGGGTCGCAAGGACGCGGTGGCGAGGGACGACGTTGCGACTGCTACTTGCACTGCACATCGCCGCTCACCTTCGGAAAAGCTTCTGTTCGTCCGGTCGTCGGCAAAAGGCCCAACGCTGGTCTCCCGAGTGCGTTAACGTTAACGAACCACAACCCCCGGGAAAGTCTGATTTCACTCAGGCCGTTGCTGCACACTTCTCGCGCTTTATTCAATACGTATTGCTCCATTTCCTCGAAGCTATTTACGAGCGGCGACCCTTGGAACTCGATGTAAGTGCGGTCATCTGGCATCTTGCCAACCAGAAAACCGAAGGGCTGCCTTGCTCCGTCTTGTTGCTGTGAGTACGGTACTGGAGCTACCCCGACGGACGCGCAAGCCGACAATGTCAACGTCAGAATTGCGCCACAGCAACGACCGAGAATCAGTATCGCCTTTTGACCAACGCCTGCTGTGGTGTAGTCCAGATGCCCAAATCCGGGTTTGCTGACGCTCATCGCGAAGCAATCATTTGTTGCGTTGGTTCGCCCCTTTACCCCGCCCCGAAGCGCGCAGTGTTGCGCGGTCCAAGCCGAAAACCATGAGCCCACTGGTTGCGCGTCAGCGCAACTTTCGGGCGATTTGTTTTCGGCCCGCGCAACGCGAGCACTGGAGGAAATCGGCGGGGTGCAGGGGCTAGCCTTTTGGTTACTTTTGGGCAATGCCAAAAGTAACTCGGCCGCCGGGCCGAGACCCGGCTTGCTGGCACCAGCGAGCAAGCGCAGGTTCATGCCGCCACCCCTCCCCACAATCCACTCATCCACTCGCCAATCTTCTCCACCGTCGCCTCGTTCGTCGCGATCGAGGGCGACAGCCGCCCCTTGGCGATCACGTGCATGCGGTCGCACACTTCAAACAGTTCATCGAGCTCTTCGCTGACCACCAGCACGGCGCAACCAGCGTCGCGCAGTTCAAGCAGTTCGCCGCGAATCTGCGCGGCGGCGCCGACGTCAACGCCCCAGGTGGGTTGCGAGACGATCAGCACTTTCGGCTTCGCGCTGATCTCGCGGCCGACGATGAATTTCTGCAGGTTGCCGCCGGAGAGGCTTTTCGCTTCCGATTGCGGGCCACCGGCCTTGACGTTGAACTTCTGGATGATGTCGGCGGCGAGCGCGGCTGTAGCCTTCGGCGATACCCAGCCGAGCGGGGGCCGGCCGACGAGCTGGCTGGCACGCGAGAGCAGTGTGTTCGACGCCAGCGAGAGCGTTGGCACCGCGCCACGACCCAAGCGCTCTTCGGGAACAAAGTGCAGGCCACCGGCCCGACGCACACGCGGGTTGCGGCGGGCGATGTCGTTGCCGAACAGGCGGATGCTGCCGGCCGGGGCGCGCGTGCTTTCGCCCGAGAGCGCAGCCAGCAGCTCCTGCTGGCCGTTGCCCGACACACCGGCGATGCCGACCACCTCACCAGCACGCACTTCGAACGCGATGTCACTCAGCGAGACACCAAACGGGTCGTCCGTCGCGATGCTGAGGTTCTGTGCCGACAGCGCGACAGCGCCGGTGCTCACCGCGCGGTGATTGAGCTTGGGCGGCTCGGCGCCAATCATCAGGCGCGACAGCGACGCATTGCTCTCGTTGCGCGGATCAACCGTGCCGGTGACTTTGCCGCCGCGCAGCACCGTGCAGTTGGTGCACAGCTCGCGAATTTCGTCGAGCTTGTGACTGATGTAGAGGATGCTGCAGCCGGTCGCCGCGAGCTGACGCAGCGTGACGAACAGCGTGCGCACCGCCTGTGGCGTCAGCACCGATGTCGGCTCATCGAGGATAAGCACTTTCGGATCGGTTAACAGCGCACGCACGATCTCGACGCGCTGCCGCTCGCCGACCGACAGCGAATGCACCGGGCGGTCGGGTTCAAGGTCGAGGCCGTATTCCTTCGCCTTGCGCACCGTGCGTTCGCGTACATCCGCGAGCGAGAGCGATTTGTCGAGGCCGAGCCAGATGTTCTCGGCCACGGTCACCGTCTCGAACAGCGAAAAGTGCTGGAACACCATGCTGATGCCGCGTGCACGCGCTTCCTGCGGGTTGCGAATATGGCTCGGCTTGCCGTCGAAGCGCACCTCGCCTTCGTCCGGCTTGACGGCGCCATAGATGATTTTCATCAGCGTCGATTTGCCGGCGCCGTTCTCGCCGAGCACGGCGTGAATTTCGCCGGGTGCGACCACCAGGCTGACGTCACTATTGGCCACCACGCTCGGGTAGCGCTTGGTGACGTTTTTGACTTCAAGGCGCGGGGTGCTCATCGCCAAGCCTTGTTGACGACGGTTGCAGCCTGACAACTCTGTGCTGCAACCCTCATCAGCACGGGGCTAGCAAGGAATTTTTGGCTGAAGTCGACTTTTGCCATTTTCACGCTTCAGCCCGCATTGGAATGTGGGTTCGCGGCAAAAGCTGCTGCCGTGCAATCAGTTCGGACGCGACACTCACTGCAATGACCCCCGGATGTTTGCTGGCTGCCCAGCGCTGAGCTGCTGGCGTGACGGCTGCGGACCGCGCCGCGGGCTGACCGATCGGCGAGACCATGCGTGCGATCTCATTGTCCGACAGGCCGCGAGCGGCAAGGCGTTTGCGAAATGTAGCTGCTTTCGTGCCAGAGCCGATCACGCCGACGTAGCCAAGGTCGTCGCGACGCAGCAGTGCCAGCGTGATGTCGAAATCGAGCGCGTGCGAATGGGTCAGCACCAGCACGTCCGCAGCCGCCGGGATGCGCGCGGCCTCGCGCGCAGGATCATCGGTGGCGACCAGGCGCACGCCCGCCGGCAGCGCAGCCGGAAACGGCTCCTCGCGTGAGTCAACCCAGGTGACGCGGCACGGCAACGCCGCCAGCACCTGCACGATCGCCCGGCCAACATGCCCGGCGCCAAACACCCAGACATGCCACGGCGTGAACGCCAGATCGAGCGCTGCAACGCCGCCACTGTCCAGCGGCAGTGACCACTGGAAGCGTCCGCCGCGCTCGGCGGTGTCAGCCAGCCGCTGCCAGTCGGCACGATCAGCGGCCTGCACCGGTACAAAGGTCAACTCGACGGCGCCGCCACAGCATTGCCCCAGCGCCGGCCCGAGCGGAAAGTGGCGCCGGGTTGCCAGCGTCTGCCGCGCAGCTATGCATTCGCGCGCAAACTCAATGGCCTTGTATTCGAGATGCCCGCCACCGATGGTGCCGCTGGCGTCGTCCGCCGTGACCAGCATCGCGGCGCCGGCTTCGCGCGGGACCGAGCCACGTGCACTGCTGATGCAGACCCAGATGGCGGGAACCCGGCCGTCGAGTGTCGCCACAATTTGTGCGGCAACGCTAAGCACGGCCCGATTCCAGACGATCAAGATACTCGTCGATAGTGGTGCCGTCCGGGAAGATCATGCCGCCTATCGTCGTCCACCGTGCCATCCTGGCCTTGACCTCGTCAACTGCGCGCAGAATCGCCTCCGCCGTTGCGGGCGCAGTGAGTTGCGGTGCAGCGCGATAGTCGCCAGCGGCACTCACCGCATCGCGAACTGCGTGGTAGACGGCAAACGCAAGCATGAACGGCGGCTCACCCACCGCCTTGCTGCGATAGATGGTGTCTTCGCGGTTGGGCGAGTTCTCCACCAGCCCGACATTGAAAATTTCCGGCACGTCGGCGGCGGTCGGAATCTTGTAGGTGCTCGGCGCATGGGTGGTGAGCACGCCCTTGGCATTCCACACCAGCTCTTCGCCGGTCAGCCAGCCCATACCCTGAATGAAGGCGCCTTCGACCTGCCCCTTGTCGAGCGCCGGGTTGAGCGAGCTGCCGACGTCGTGCAGAAGATCAACGCGCTCCACCTTCATCTCACCGGTCAGCGTGTCGATCGCCACCTGCGCGCAGGCGGCGCCATAGGCAAAGTAGTAGAACGGCCTGCCCTTGAAAGTCTTCACGTTCCAGTGAATCTTTGGCGTGCGATAAAAGCCCTGCGCCGACAATGACACGCGACCGAACCAGGCCTTGTGCGCCAGATCATCAAAGGTCCAGCGCTGCAAACCGTCCGCAGTGTCGGCCTCGACACCGTCCGCCACAAAACGCACGGCACCAGAATCAACGCCCCACTTCTGCGCCACGAATTCCGCCAGCCGCGCACGCAGTTTGCGGCAGGCATCTTTGGCAGCCATGCCGTTGAGATCGCTGCCACTGGACGCTGCCGTGGCGCTGGTGTTGGGCACCTTGCTGGTGTCGGTCGCCGACACGCGCACGCGCGCGGGCACCACGCCCAGCTCCTCGGCCACCACCTGCTGCACCTTGGTGAACAGGCCCTGACCCATCTCGGTGCCGCCATGGTTGACGATGATCGAACCGTCGGAATAGATATTGACCAGCGCACCGGCCTGATTGAGGTGCGTCGCGTTGAACGAGATACCGAATTTCACCGGCGTCAATGCAATGCCACGCTTGACGATCGGGCTCGCGTCGTTCTGGGCGCGCAAGGCGGCGCGACGCGCGCGATAGTCACTGCGGCGCTCCAGCTCGGGCACGATGTCATGCAGGATGTTGTCTTCGACCGGCTGACCGTAATGCGTTTCGTTGCGGTCAGCGAGGCCGTAGAAGTTGACAGCGCGCACATCAAGCGGATCGCGGCCGAGTGCGTGAGCGATTTCGTCCATGATCTGCTCGATCAGGAACATGCCCTGCGGCCCGCCAAAGCCACGGAACGCGGTGTTCGAGACTTTGTGCGTTTTGCACAGAAAGTTGCGGATGCGCACATGCTCCAGGTAGTACGCATTGTCAACGTGGCACACCGCGCGCGCATTGACCGGGCCCGAGAGATCGGCCGAATACCCGCAGTCGGACGCCAGCATGAAGTCAGCGCCGAGAATGCGCCCACGCTCGTCGTAGCCGACGTCGTACTCAAACTGGAACGGATGCCGCTTGCCGGTGATGATCATGTCGTCATCGCG
>ERZ795062.276-NODE-276-length-46280-cov-190.588383_pt1 | contig 46280 bp, 45 predicted proteins | sample MGYA00375146_ERZ795062 | MGnify/ENA primary metagenome ERZ795062 (study PRJEB30191, sample SAMN05720281) | activated sludge metagenome | isolation source: Anaerobic digester | place: USA | collected 2015-07-16 ...
ATCTTTTCGCCTGTCATCGTCTGGAACGCCAAACATGGATGGGCATCTTTCGTCTTTCAGGGATCTGACAGGCTTGCCGGTTCCTTTAGGTTCTATCTGCCTCAATTTCTGGGCTATGTAGCCGCGCTCCTTACGCCTGTCGGTTTAGTCGCTGTTTCTGGCACCTTTTTGGGCACAAAGGGCGACCGAAGATCTCGGTTTTGCATGATCATGGCGCTTTTTCCGGCATGTGTCTTTTTGGCCTTTAGCTTATTTCGAGAGGTCAAGTTGAACTGGACGGGGCCTGCCTGGATTTGCCTAGTTCCTTTAATGGCATATCAGGTTATGGCAAGCGATACTACATCTCGAATTATTAATTTTCTAAGAAAGGCCTGGATCCCTACTGTTGTAGTTGTCTATCTTATCTTTGGAGCAGCTTTGCACTACTTCGTTTTAGGCCTACCCTTTGCTGCTTACCCCCGTGATCTGTCCTTACTTGGATGGAGCGATCTGGCCAGACAGGTTGAGGCCATAGCAAACGAGCTTGAGCTGTCTACGGGACACGAACCCCTGGTGTTGGGCATGGACAAGCACATGATTGCAAGCGAACTTTCCTTTTACAGGACGAAGTTGGCAGGCAAAAGCCGTGACCGCGGTGAGGGCGTAAGATACACGGCCGGTCCCAACTTCTTCGGGCACGAAAGCCTGATGTTCAAATACTGGTTTCCCAAAGACAAAGGTTTACGTGCTTATAGTGACGTGATTGTGCTGGTCGGTCCGGATCCCAAGAGTCTATGTTTGGACGAATTGATCAAAGATGGCTGGAACGTAGGAAGCGTAAAAGAGCTGATTGTACGAAAAAACGGCATTCCTGTTGGATGGTACTGCTATGCCATAGCACAATCGGCGAGCGCTAATTCTATAAGTGCTTTAAAGTGAGGCTGGAAAACATGTTAATAAGATCAAGGGTTCCTTTGAGGATAAGCTTTGGCGGCGGCGGGACTGACGTCTCCCCGTATTGTGAGAGACGCGGAGGCGTTGTCATGAATGCCACTATCGATCGATACGCTACCGTGAGCCTGTCTCCGCTCATCGATAAGACCATAGAGATAGAAAGCATAGATTACGATGCGGCCCTGAAATACGACGTGGATCAGTTTTTGGCTTACGACGGACATCTCGACTTGATAAAAGGTGTAGTTAACTTCATGAGAAAAGCTTACAATGTCAATCATGGTTTTAGGTTACGGATACATAACGATGCTCCTCCCGGTTCAGGTTTGGGGTCATCTTCTGCTGTCTGCGTCGCAGTCGTCGGGGCATTTAGACATTGGCTCAACCTTCCCATGACGCCCTATGAGGTGGCCGAGATGGCTTACCAAATCGAAAGACATGAGCTGGGCATTAAAGGCGGCAGACAGGACCAATACGCTGCTGCCTTCGGCGGCTTTAACTTCATAGAGTTCAATGGCACGAAGACGATAGTCAACCCCTTGAGGCTGCGAAATGACGTGGTCTGCGAGCTCAATCATAGGCTGATCCTGGCCTACGTGGGAGGCTCTCACGATTCGTCGAAGATCCTGAGTTCTCAGATAAAGGATATGGCCTCGGGCAACGAGGAGACATTAAAATCACTTGACAGAGCCAAAGAGCTTGCCATAGCCATGAAGGCTGCGCTGCTCACTGATAATCTCGACGATTTCGGCCTTCTCTTAGATGAGGCATGGGAATCAAAGAAACGTTTTACCGCAGGCATAACGACCCCGAAGATCGACGCCATCTACGAAAAGGCCAAATCGGCCGGTGCTTTGGGAGGAAAAGTCTCGGGAGCTGGTGGCGGCGGGTTCATGTTCTTTTTCGCCAAACCCGACAAGAGATATGCAATAACTAAAGCGCTTCAGGATGAAGGGATACAAACAGTCAATTATTCCTTCACTGATATGGGATTATACAGCTGGGAGGTGCGATGATCTTGATATTAATAACAGGAGCCGGCGGAATGATAGGAAGTCATCTCATAGACAGGCTCTCTTGCCTTGTGGGAAAAGACAATATCATGGCTTCTTACTACAAACCTACGATTGATATGAAAGAAATCGAGGGAAAGGCCATATTTGTGGAGTCGGACGTACGCTACTTCGAGGATCTCTACAGAATTGTCGAACGATACAGGCCAAATTTCATATATCATCTGGCAGCCCAAAGCTTCCCTGCCCTCTCGTGGGACAGGCCGCAAGAGACCTTGGAGACAAACGTCATAGGCACTGCAAATTTATTCGAGGCGATAAAGCTCATACGAGCCAAAGATTTCTACGACCCTACTGTGGTCGTGGCATGCTCCAGCGCCGCTTACGGCTACGTAAGCGAGCAAGAAGTCCCAATAAAGGAAGATCACACCTTGCTTCCCCTGCATCCGTACGGAGTAAGCAAGGCCGCCCAAGATCTCCTTGCATATCAATATTGGGCCACATGGGGCATCAAAGGCATAAGGGCCAGGATATTTAACACAACGGGTCCGAGGAAGACTGGCGACGTATGTTCAGATCTGACCTTTAGAGCAGTCCAAATAGAAAAGGGCAGCATCCCACCCATACTTCGGGCAGGAAACACAAAAAGCCGCAGGGCCATACTTGACGTAAGGGACTTGGTTTCCGCCCTTATCCTGCTTGCCCAAAGGGGCATGCCCGGCGAAGCTTACAACATCAGTGCCCAGAAAGCATATGCAGTTAATGAGATTATAGAAATCATTGAGAAAGAGCTGAATGCTTCCTTCGATGTGCAAATAGACTCGACGCTGCTGCGGCCTAAAGACGAACCCATAATACTGGGGGATTCGTCAAAGCTCATATTAGCCACAGGCTGGAGGCCCAAGCATGACCTTGCCGCCACTGTAAGGGATATGCTCCAGTATTGGCGCCAAAAGTTACAGGCGGGCCTTGACAGCAACAAATTAAAGCCTGTGTTTGCACATTAAGGGAACCATGGTTAAGCTCTCCTCAAATTTGTTGGTACATTTAGTATATTCGGTATATAATCTTTTTCCTTAAAAGTGCTCCAACTATAATTGGTATCAGGAGATAGATGTGCTGTGACAAACGACAAGAAAGTTTGGGGTAATTTAATATCGATCGTCATCCCCATAAAGGACGAGGAGCCTAACATCCTGCCCCTGGCCGATGAGATCGAAGAGGTGTTTAGCGACGTAAAGTGGAACTGGGAATGCCTGTGGGTAGATGACGGCTCGGTGGATGGAAGTGTTCAAGTCTTAAGAAAATTGTCCAACGACAGGCCGCGCCATCGCGTCATATCCTTCGCAGCAAATGCTGGACAATCTGCTGCCCTTTGGTGCGGATGCCGTGCAGCAAAGGGAGACATAATAGCCACCTTAGACGGCGACGGACAAAACGATCCCCACGACATACCAAAGTTGGTGGCGTTAGTGGCAAGCGGCAAATGCGACATGGCAAACGGCTACAGGCAAAACAGGAAGGACAATTGGGTCAGGCGCATATCGTCCCGCATAGCCAACGGCTTTCGAAATGCAATGACGGGAAAGACCGTAAGAGACGTCGGCTGCTCTACGAGGGCGTTCAGAAAAGAGTGTGTTCCGTATTTCCTCCCCTTCAAGGGGATGCATCGTTTTATACCCACCCTTGCGATGATTTATGGTTTTACTATCGCCGAAGTGCCGGTAAATCATCGCCCTAGGACGAGGGGAAAGACGAAGTACTCCATATGGAACAGGTTATGGGTGGGGATATTCGACACCTTTGGGATTTTGTGGATAAGAAAGCGCGCATTTAGGGTTAAATTACGAGAAGACAAGTAAGGTGATAGTTAATGCACATGAACGGTCTGTTGATCCTGGGCTTCGTCGCCCAGGGGCTTTTCGGGGCAAGGTTTTTCGTGCAGTGGCTTGCAAGCGAGAAGGAAAAACGAAGCGTCGTTCCCTTTTCCTTTTGGATATTGAGCCTCGTAGGGGGGATATTGCTTTTCATATATGCTGCAGCAAGGCATGACCCCGTTTTCATGGTTGGGCAGGCCAGTGGGGTATTCATCTACATACGAAACATATACTTCATCCTAAGAGAACGTAAAGAAATTGTCCACGCAAAGTAAAACTTCCTCACGCAGGCAATTCCTCTTCGTAGTCCTTTTGGCATTGCTTGCCTCCATAGCCTTTCAGGGAAGCAGAGGCTTATACGAGACCACCGAAGGAAGGTACGCTGAAGTGGCCCGCGAGATGTTGCGCAGCGGAAATTACCTTGAGCCGACACTGCTTGGCCTTCCGCACTGGAGTAAGCCTCCGCTGACCTATTGGGCCATAGCTCTCGGGTTGAAGATCTTTGGCGTCAATACCTGGGGCGCGCGCTTTTACCTGGTCATCTCATTCGTATTGACTGTTATATGCGTATGGAAGATAGCGCAAACCTTGTGGGATAAAAAAAGCGCTTACTTGAGCGCACTGGTATATACAAGCAGCTTAATGCCCCTGGTCTCCTCAAACGTCGTCTCTACGGATACACTGCTTGCCCTGTGGGAAGCTTTAGCGATCTTCGCCTTTTGGAAGGCCGTTAGGACTCAAAGCAAAAGATGGACCGTCCTGGTATGGCTTTTTTTGGGAATGTCCTTTATGACCAAGGGTTATCCGGGACTTCTTCCGCTTTTGGGAATGATTCCTACACAAATTTACCTTAGGAAGACTAGGGGCGCCCAAGTCCCTCGTCTTCTGATCGCAAGTGGAATGCTCACTTTCATAGCGGTTGGGTTAGGATGGTATATCTTTGAAGCCATAAAGCACCCATACCTGGTGCCCTATTGGTTGGGCTACGAAGTGGTCGGTCGTTTTTCCGAAGAAAGTGAATTTCATAATCCTCACTTTTACCAGGCCTTTGAGATATACATTCCCACGTTGATATTCGGCACTTTGCCATGGAGCGCGTTGTTAGCATGTAAATTTAAGGCCACAAAGGACATCGTTAAATCGGCACTGTCGAAAAATGCATTGTTCAAAAATCCTCAAAACCTGTTTCTTTTTTCTTACCCGCTGCTGTCGCTGGTCCTGTTTTTCATGGCTAAGTCCAAGCTTCAACTTTACATATTGCCGCTTTTTCTTCCCCTGTCCTTGACCATGGGACGGGCACTGGCGGCTTTTTTAGATCTCAACGTGATAAAAAAAAGAAGCACAATACGAATCCTTGCCATATCCGGTTGCATCTTCATCGTGGCGCTCAAGGCCCTTTCGGGCACTTCCGTCGTCTCCTCACCCCACGACATGAAAAGGCTTAGCGCGAGCATTGATGAAGCCGTCGCCGCCAGGAGTTTTCAGCTTCTTGTAGTCTACGATAAAAAGCTGAACGGCCTTGCCTTCTATAGGGATGAGATATTGGATCACATAAACCCCGGCATGTCGGACCAGCTGTCAGAAAAGGTCATTGCAGCGTTTCGCAATGGCAAAACGCCTGCAGTGTTGCTTCGGGCAGACAATGTAGACTTGGTATCGGATGCATTGAGGCGATCGGGAATACCCGTTACCGTAAAGGACCTGTATGGAGGTTGGATGCTCATCACCTGTGAGCAACGATCGTAATCGAGCAATAACGAAACTACCATTAATTAAAACGCTAAAAGCAGGACAGACGCCTTAAGCATCGCCTGTCCTTTTTTTATTTTTTCATCAACTTTCTACAAAAGGGTATTGCCTTTTTGAAAGAGGCGTAATATAATGATCACAAACGATCATAAATAATCATAAACAATCAAGGTGATGGCGATGTTCGCAGAGGAAAGAAGGGCCGCCATAGTAAGCAAGATCAAATCGGGTGCTCCAATATACGTGGCAGACCTGGTTCAAGAGTTCGGCGTCTCCGAGGCCACGATACGCAGGGACCTGGCAGTGCTCGAGAAGATGAACCTGCTCAAGCGAACTCACGGCGGGGCCGTTCCTCCCAATTACGGCCTTGAACCCACCTTTCAAGAGAAGGAAATACAAAACCTCAATCTTAAGGCCGCCATCGGCAAGCTGGCCGCTTCCCTGGTGAAAGACGGAGAAACCGTATTGCTTGATGCTGGCACCACCACCCTGCAGATCGCCTCAAACCTTCGCGGACGAAGGATAACCGTGGCCACCAACTGCATAGACGTGGCAAATGTATTTTTAGACGACCCACACGTAGAGGTCTGGCTGCTTGGGGGAATACTTCGAAAGGGACCTCGTTCCCTTGTAGGTTTTTTGACGAATGAGTCGCTGCACAAGTTGCGCTTCGACAAGGCCTTTCTGGCCGCAAACGCCGTTGACATCGAGTTCGGCGTGACCACGCCCAACATGACAGAAGCCGAGACAAAACGACAGATGCTACTTGCCGGCAAGGAAAAGATCCTTGTGGTAGATCACTCGAAACTAGACATGCAGGGCTTGTGTAAGATATGCGACTTAAACGAGCTTGACCTGCTCATAACCGACGCAGGGGCAGAGGAAAGGCAAATAGAGCAACTCAAGAAAAAGGTAAGGGTAATGATCGCTTTCGAAGGAGGTGACAGGAGGTGACATCGATTGTAACGGTTACCCCGAATCCGGCCATAGACCATACGATATTCATCCCCAACTTCACTGCCGGGAAGGTCAACAGGGTCAAGGATGAACGAATGGACGTCGGAGGCAAGGGGTTTAACGTAGCCTCCTTCCTCAAGGACTACGGCATCGACGACCTGGTAGCCACAGGCTTCTTGGGAAAGGAAAACAGGGATTTCTTCGAAGGATTCCTAGCGGAAAGGCAGATCGAGGCAGATTTTGTGTACCTCGACGGGAAGACGCGCACCAACATCAAGATCGTGGACGAAGAAAAGCAGGAGATAACCGACATCAATTTCCCTGGCCTATATTGCGACAGACAAAGCGGCGATGCCCTAAAGCACATGCTTGGAAAGCTTGCTCTCACCAATCAATGGTTCGTCTTGTGCGGCAGCCTTCCGCCGGGCCTTCCAGACGACTACTTTGCCCACACTGTAAGCATGCTTAAATCCATGGGCAAATTTGTGGCGTTGGATACCAGCGGCCAGGCCTTAAAGGAGGCCATCGAGGCAAAGCCTGATCTCATAAAACCCAACATTTCAGAATTTTGCGAGATTTTGGGCTTACAAAATCCTTCCTTCGACGAGATAGTTCAAGGATTAATGGCATTGGCATCTTCGGGCATCAAGACGGTCTGCCTGTCCGCCGGAGAAAGGGGTGCGCTTTTTGCTGAAGACGGCAAAGTCATTTTGGCAAGGCCGCCAAAGATTGACGTCTTAAGCACCGTAGGGGCAGGAGATGCCATGGTGGCAGGCCTCATAGCAGGAGCGCTGTCGGGGCAATCCTTGACGGAACGGGCAAAGCTGTCTACGGCCTTTTCCGCCTGCGCGCTGACCAAAATGGGACCCGGGCGCACCACGCGGGAACGGGTCAGCTCGATCATGAAGCACATAACGATAGAGGAGGTAAGGATATGAACATAAAGGATTTATTGTCAGAAAAAAGGATATTGCTTGGTTTAAATGCAGGCACGAAGGAAGAGGTCTGGAAGGCTATGGCTGAAAGGATGCACGAAGAAGGCATAGTGGAGGACGTGCAGGCTTACCTGGATGATGTGGCCTCAAGGGAAAAGCAGGGGACAACCGGCGTTGGCTTTGGCGTGGCCATCCCCCATGCAAAATCTGATGCTGTAAGGCAAGCAGGTCTTGCGATGGCAAGGACGACAAAGGGCATAGACGTCGGGTCTTTGGACGGAACGCTTGCCGATGTATTTTTCCTGATCGCTGCCCCAAAGGACGCCGACAAAATTTACCTTCAGACGCTTTCAAAGCTCGCAAGGCTGCTTATGCATGAAGAGTTCAGGGAATCTTTAAGGAAGGCCAAGGACTCCGGGGAAGTAATCGACACCATCGAAAAGATGGAAGAAAAAATAAGTTAGCCCAAAGGAGGGACATGACATGGCAAAGATAGTAGCCGTGACGGCTTGCCCCACGGGGATTGCCCATACCTACATGGCCGCCGAATCGCTGAAGGTGGGAGCTCAAAAGTTGGGACACGAGATAAAGATCGAGACGATGGGCTCTGCAGGCGTCGAAAACAGGCTGACCGATGACGACATAAGCCAGGCAGATGTTGTCATCATAGCGGCAGACACGAACGTGGATACGGATAGGTTCGCAGGAAAGCCCATATATATGACGTCTACGGGATTGGCCATAAAGGACGGCGCCGCCGTCATCAACGATGCCTTAAGCAAAGCTAAGGTTACCGTAGCAAAGGAAGTAGCCAAGATAGAGGAGATAAAGGCCCAAAGATCGGCGCAAAGGTCAGGCGTGTACAAGCACCTCATGACGGGCGTTTCCTACATAATACCCGTCGTAGTGGCGGGAGGTTTGTGCATCGCCTTGTCGTTTGCCTTTGGAATACATGCCGCAGAGCAGGAAGGCAGCTTGGCAGCTGCGCTCATGAGGATAGGCGGCGGAGCGGCGTTTGCCCTCATGGTCCCGGTCCTTGCGGGTTATATCGCCTACTCCATAGCCGATAGGCCAGGCCTTACTCCGGGCCTCATAGGCGGTATGCTCGCAAGCCAGATAGGAGCCGGGTTTTTGGGCGGGATTATTGCTGGATTCATAGCAGGTTACGTAGCGCTTGGCCTTAAGAAATCCATAAAGCTTCCAAAAAGCCTCGAAGGGTTGATGCCCGTCTTAGTCCTGCCGCTTATTTCTTCCTTAATAACCGGACTTTTGATGATCTACGTGATAGGAACTCCCGTAAAGGGCATCATGGACTGGCTGACCTTTAGGTTAAACACCATGAGCACGACCAACGCCGCGATATTGGGGTTGGCATTGGGAGCGATGATGGCCGTTGACATGGGAGGGCCAGTCAACAAGGTGGCTTACGCCTTCGCCGTTGGATTGCTTGGAAGCAACACCTTTGAGCCCATGGCCGCCGTAATGGCTGCAGGCATGACGCCTCCCTTGGGGATAGCCTTATCCACCTTCATCGCGAAGAACAAATACACAAAGGAGGAAAGAGAGGCAGGCAAGGCCGCATTGGTCTTGGGGATGTCCTTCATAACTGAGGGTGCCATTCCCTTTGCGGCAGCCGACCCATTGAGGGTAATACCTTCCATAATAGCCGGCTCGGCCGTAGCGGGAGCTTTGTCCATGTCCTTTCACTGCGCCTTGAGGGCTCCCCACGGGGGTATATTCGTCCTTCCCATCCCTAACGCCGTCGAAAACCTCGGGTTTTACATCATAGCCATACTTGCCGGCTCGATCGTTACGGCCTTGCTTGTAAGCTTGTTAAAGCCCAATAAGAACGTTAACGTCATAAACACAAAGTAAAAAGCGCGAGGTTACGTAGCATACTTCTTACAATAGGTGGCCTCTGAATAGAAGGCCACCTATTGTGTACGATTAACTTGACAAATATTGATATTATTGTATTTTAAAATGTGTGATCACAATCAAATCCACTTTCAATTGAATCTGGTCAGTCATAAACCGCATATATTACAGTGAACGTAATAAAAATCCAGTTATCGGCAATTTTTTATCCGTCACTTCTTAATTAAAGAACATAAACTTTTGTCATGAATTAAGGGGGTATTTGCATGTCAAAAAAGGCCGTTGCCGTACTAGCTCTAGTGGCGATGTGCTTTTTCTTTGTTCTCTCTTTTCCGACAACATCGCCTGCCAAAACGAAGAGCATTACCTTTGGCGATTTTAGCTGGGATAGCGTGCAAATTCATAATCGCATTGCCGGTTATGTATTGGAAAAGGCCTATGGATACCGCGTTTCCTATAGCTTTGGCGAAAGTCTTCCCCTGTTGCTTGGAATGGCACGAGGCGATGTGGATGTATCCATGGAAATATGGTCGGACAATATTGAGGCATGGGGCAAATATGTGGAAAGCGGCGAATGTTTGGATTTAGGTCCGACCTATCCGGATGCCGGCCAGGGTTGGTATGTGCCCACATATGTCATTAAGGGCGATCCCGAAAGAGGCATAGAGCCAATGGCGCCGGACCTAAAAAGCATTGAGGATCTTTCGAAATATTGGGAACTTTTCAAGGATCCGGAAAATCCTGATAAAGGTAGGTTTTACAATGGCCCCACAGGTTGGGTGGTTAGCTCTATAAATATAAAAAAACTGCAATCATATGGGTTGGACAAGCATTATCAATCTTTTGAGCCAGGCTCCGACGCAGCTCTCTCCACTGCAATATTAAGTGCCTATCGAAAAGGTGAGCCCATATTCTTCTACTATTGGGAGCCTACTCCAATCCTTGGCCTTTTTGACATGACTAAAATCGAGGAACCGCCATATGATATCAAGTTATGGAACGAAAAAAACGGCTACAGATGCGACTTTCCCCAATCGAAAGTACATGTAGGAGCGAGTGCAAAATTATTGCAGAAAGATCCCTTCGTCATATCGTTTTTAGCAAATTATGAAGCGACGATCGAACAGACAAACGAAGCACTTGCCTACATGTGGCAGAATGAGCTGCAACCTAAGGATGCTGCCATATGGTTTTTGAAAAAGTTTCCCGAGCAATGGGAGCAGTGGTTTCCGATTTCTGGCGATCCTCATATAGACAAGCTGAAAGAGGCATTGGACAAAGAGATCGTTAAGGAATAGATCTTAAAATTCGTTGATCGAGCTAGATTTTAGTTTATGAACTTAAATTCCCGTCGTAAGAGGCGGATTTGATAGCTCAATACAATATGAAAATATTATAAAGATACTTGGGTGGTTTGGGTGGGATAAAGTTTGATCGGTTATTTTGATCAAATTTTATCCCTATTTGTTTTTTTGAAAGTCCACGAAAATGGGAGGGATGTGGATGAACAAGATTAAATCTATAAATGCCATTTCTCCGGTCCTTGAAGTAAAAAACCTGTGGAAGGTGTTTCCCAAAGGACAACGTTCAAAGGGGAAGAAGACATTAAACATCGACGTTCACGATCACGTTACGATTTCGCAGATGGAAAAAGACGGCAAACTTGTGGTGGCCGTGAGGGATGTCTCTTTCGAAATATATCCTGGAGAGATTTTCATCGTCATGGGGTTGTCCGGCAGCGGAAAGTCAACCCTCATACGCTGCCTAATGAGATTGATAGAAGTCACGGCAGGTACAGTTAAAATTAATGGCCTGGATGTAACTTCCTTAAGCAAAAAAGAACTGGTGAAACACAGAAGGTATCAAGCCGCCATGGTTTTTCAGCACTACGGTTTGCTTCCCCACAAGACAGTGCTGGATAACGTTGCCTTCGGCTTAAAGCTTCGAGGCGAACTGAAAGAGGAGAGATATCGAAAGGCCAAAGCTGCAATAGAAAGAGTGGGCTTGGAGGGATGGGAGAATTATTATCCTGCCGCATTGTCTGGAGGAATGCAGCAAAGGGTAGGAATAGCCCGCGCACTGGTCATGGATGCCCCTGTCCTGCTGATGGACGAGCCCTTTAGCGGTTTAGATCCTCTTATCAGCAGGCAATTGCAGGACGAACTGTTGAGGCTGCAGGAGGAAATGAAAAAAAGCATAATGTTTGTTACCCATGATTTGTCCGAAGCTTTGAGGTTGGGCAACAGAATGGCCATCATGAGAAAGGGAAGCATAGTTCAAATCGGGACGCCCGATGAGATCGTTTCAAATCCGGCTGATGATTACGTAGCTGCCTTCGTTGCCGACGAAAGACGGACGCTGGAAAAGACTAAATTGAGCCTGGGAAGCAAATTGGCAAGTGCGCCTGCAAGCTCGTGACGAGGAGGTGAAGATAATATGTTTCCTGAGCATTTTACTTTTCATGTAGCGGAACAGGTCAATAATTTCGTAGATTGGCTGTTAGACTCATACGCACCTGTCTTTGACGCCATTTCTACCGGTATCCTCACTATGTTGCTAAGGATAAACGAAATACTGCTGATGGTCCCTTGGTGGCTGTACATGGTCATAGTTTTCGTGGTGCTCTTTACGGCCACAAGAAAGGTTGTTGCTTCGTTGACCCTGGCCATCTTGCCTTTGTTGATTGGTGCCTTCGGATTATGGGCATTGGCGATGGAATCTCTGTCCGTCGTGCTGACGGCGGTCATAATTTCACTGCTGATAGGCGTCCCCGTGGGGATACTGATGGCGGAGATCGACTGCTTTGCAGTTATTCTCAGGCCGATCTTGGACGGCATGCAGACTATGCCAAGCTTTGTGTACTTAATACCGGCCATGATGCTCTTTGGCCTTGGCAAGGTGCCTGCGGTATTGGCCACCTTGATATATTCGCTTCCACCGGTCATAAGGCTGACGAATATGGGTTTGAGGCACGTACCTAAAAACATTGAAGAGGCTGCGTTGGCTTATGGCGCAACGAAGTGGCAACTGCTCAAGGAAGTGAGAATTCCATTGGCCATGCCCTCCATACTAACTGGAGTTAACCAAACAACGATGATGGCTTTAGCCATGGTTGTCGTTGCCTCGATGATTGGAGCCAGGGGATTGGGGCAGGAGGTGTTACTCTCCATAAACAGGATAGACATAGGCAGAGGATTTGAAGCGGGACTATCAGTTGTCGTTATGGCTATAGTCATCGATAGGGTGACTCAGTCCATCGCGAAGAAATGGGAGCCGCCCAGATAAAACCATGAATGGAAGAGCAAATAGGGGCAGAATCGCGATTGTTGCGCAAGCAATCTACTGACGCGCCTGCTTTGGGGAAAGGGCCTTTTGGGTACTTCTTTGAAGCCCTCGATCACGAACTGCCCCTTTGCAATTTACGTTTCAAACGCGCCTTGCCAAAAACCTTCCCCTTCCTTCGGTTCCGGTAAAAACGCCGTCGTTGTAGATTACCTCTCCACGCGACAGGGTCGTGCGCACCTTGCCCTTTACGGCCATGCCCTCGTAGGGACAAAAATCGACGTTCATGTGGAGGTTGTCAACGCTCATGGTCCACTCCTCGTCGGGATCAAATATGACTACATCCGCGTCGGAACCTATATGAAGCGCTCCCTTCTGAGGGAAAAGCCCGTATATCTTGGCCGGGTTTTCTGCAAAAAGCCTGACTAAGGCATCGACCGAAAGGCCCCTTTTCGATACCCCCTCGCTAAAGATCAGGGGCAACGCCGTCTCCACTCCGGGCAACCCGTAGGGCAAATCGGTAAATCTACCCTTCCAGGCCTTTTGCTCCCTGGTGAACGGGCAGTGGTCCGTCGCTATCATGGAAATTTCTTCCTCTATCAAGGCATCCCAAAGGACCTGCGTGTCGTGCGATGATCTCAAGGCCGGAGAGGCAGAATAGAGGTAGCCGTCAACACCGTCATAGACGTCCTTGGTGAGCAGCAGATATTGGGGGCAAGTTTCTGCCGTCGCATTTCGATAAAAGCTTTTTGCCCTCCTAAGGGCTTCCAAGCCTAGAGCTGAAGAAAGGTGCACGATATGTACCCTTGCCCCCGCCTTTTCGGCCAAATAGACCACGTCGCTTACGGCCGTCGCCTCACAAAGAGGTGGCCTCGCCTTCGCCAGAGTAGCCATATCGCTAAATTCATCGTCCCGGAGGGAGCTCATGATGCAGTTGATGATCTCTTCGTCCTCGGCGTGCACGATGGCCAAAGCACCAAGCTCTCCGATCACCTGAAATGCCTCAAAGAGCGCCCCTCTGTCGGTCCTCCTGCCGGAAGAGCCGTAGGCGGTGAAAAACTTGAAGCTCGTGACGCCCAATTGGATCGCCTTGAGCATCTCCCATGCCCTCGACTTTCGCCAACCGATGACCTCGGCATGAAGGGCATAATCTATGTAAGATCTCTTTGCATCGACGAGCCTTCTTTCTATATCCTCCGGTATGGAAGACTGACTGCTGCCGACGGTGAAATCAATGACAGTGGTCACGCCGCCGCAGGCTGCGGCCTTGGTGCCCGAGGCAAAGGTGTCGCTTGAACGGGTACCGGAGACGGGAAGCTCCATGTGAACATGGGCATCTATGGCACCCGGCAGGACGAGCATTCCCGAGGCGTCGATCACGCGCTTGCCCTTTAAGTCCTGCCCTATTGCTGCAACCCTTTCGCCGCTTATGGCTAGGTCTGCCTTGGATGTCCCCATCGGCCCTCCTACTATTAGACCCCCCTTTATCACCACGTCATACATTTCAAAACCTCCATTCGTTGACTAAAGCAGATGCTTAATAGTTTTAATGCCGCTGCTTATCTTTCTTATTGGCATTATACTATCACGTAAAGGGGGAGTTACATGGGGCTTGGTTTAATATTTTTTATCACTGTGGTGCTTTCGATTTACTCTTTAACGAACTACTATATTTTCATCCATATCGCCCCTTTATGCCATACTCCTGCCGGCAAGGCGGTTGCCGTGCTATTGATTTTGCATATTATCGCATATCCTTGTAGCCGCATACTTCAGGCTATAGGATCGACGGGGGCTTTGACTGAGATATCTGCAGGACTTACGGCGATCGGCTCCTACTACCTCGCCTTCATGACCTATGCCTTCTTCCTGGCCTTATTTGAGGATATCTACAAGTTCTTTGCATCGCTATTCTCATTTCTTCCCTTGCTGGACAGTACGTCAAGGGCCGCCCTTTGGAAGTTTGGCATCTGCATAATAATTACACTCGTGGTCTTTGGCGGCATAAATGCCAAAAGGCCAAGGGTCGTCACGCTAGATATCGAAATGCCATGTAACGGCACAAGCTCAAGATCTCTTCGCGCAGTGGCGGTATCCGACATGCATGTGGGGCCCTTCATGAGAAATTCCAGGATCAGGGAACTGGTGGACAGGATAAATTCGCTGTCCCCCGACGTGGTCTTTTTTGTGGGAGACATAGTGGACGAAAGCGTATCGGCAGCCATTGAGGAGGGGCTCGCCGATGAGCTTAGAAATATAAAAGCTCCCTTGGGAGTTTACGCTTCTGCCGGCAATCACGACCATTACGCCGGAATTGATGCCGTAGAAAAGGCGCTAGGACAAGCAGGAGCAAGAATGCTCAGGGATGAATTTTCCGTAGTGGGAAATGCGTTTTTGCTCGTGGGCCGCGAAGATGCCACGGCGAGCAGATTTGACGGCAGCACGCGCCAGCCGCTTTCGAGCATCCTAAAAAACGCCCCAAAGGATTATCCCGTAATCGTCTTGGACCACACCCCCGTTGGCTTAGATGAGGCGACCTCTTTAAACGTGGCCCTGCAGCTTTCGGGCCATACGCACAATGGCCAGATTTGGCCCTTTAACCTCATCACGGGATTGGTATTTGAAAAAAGTTGGGGTATTTTACGTAAAGGCAACACCATTTTTTATGTATCATGCGGTTATGGCACATGGGGACCTCCGGTGCGCCTGGGATCCGCACCGGAAATCATATTGCTAAACTTGAAGTTCGACCTAAGGGACCGGTAAAAACTAGATAAGGAGGTAATGAGATGCCATTTTTTACGATTGCTACGTTTAATGTAAATTCCATCAGAAGCAGGCTTCACATATTGGAAAGGTGGCTTCAAAAAAATCCGGTAAACGTGCTTTGCCTTCAGGAAACAAAGGTAACCGACGATCAATTTCCCGTAGGGGCCTTCGATTCTTGGGGATACAACGTGTTTTTCAGGGGCAGGAAGGCATATGCAGGCGTTGCCATAGCATGCCAGGACGAGCCCAGCGAGGTTATCTACGGCTTTCCCGATGGCCACGACGGCAAAGACGACGATCGGCTGATCATGGCCCGCTTCGATGACCTGTGGGTCATAAACACCTACGTTCCGCAGGGGAAATCCATAGACCACCCCGATTATCAGTACAAAAAAAATTTCTTCAGGCGATTCTTGGACATGTTAGAATCCGGTTTCAAGGACGACGACAAGATACTTTGGGTAGGCGATATGAACGTAGCTCCTGAGGACAAAGACGTGACCAACCCCGAGACCAAGAGAAATCACGTCTGTTTCCACGAGGAGATCAGAGACCTCTTCGACACTGTCAAATCATGGGGTTTCGTAGACGTATTTAGGAAACATCATCCCGAGGAAGGACAGTTCACCTTCTGGGACTATCGCGTTAAAAATGCCCTGGAGCGAAACATAGGATGGCGCGTAGATCACATATTGGCCACAAATCCCGTTGCCGAGCGATCGGTAGACTGCTACATAGACAGGGAACCACGCGGTTGGGAAAGGCCGTCGGATCATACCTTCCTCGTGGGCATCTTTGATATTCAATAAAACACGTTAATGCCATGAAGAACACATCAAGCCCCATGCATGGAGTACTTTTGGTCCTTGGTGCAACGCTCATATGGGGAACGAACGGCCCCGTCATTCGTTTCATTAACAGCTTCGGGGTTGGTCCCCTTTTGATCACGCTTTTTCGCATCACCGTAAGCACTTGCATAATCATGTCGATCTGCCCCAGGCCGCGTGCCCAGCTTATAATTCCGCGCAGGGAGGAGATCGCCAAGCCCCTGTTTTGGCTGAGCTCTCTGGGACTGATCAGCTCAAATCTTGGCTTGAGCATGGCTTTCCTAAGGATATCCGTCGGCTTAACTTTGATCCTATACTATACTGCCCCAATTTGGGCCATGATAGGAGCCTGGATCATAGCTCGGGAACGTCCCACCGTGGTCCAAATTCTGGCCTTAATTACATCTTTATCGGGAGTCTGCTTCGCCGTCTGGGACCCTGGGGAGGGATTGAGATTCGACCTCATGGGTATAGCCTGCGCCCTGGCAGCCGGAGCGGGGTATGCCCTGTATTTGCTCAACGGCAGGTTCGGATTGGGAAAAGTGTCGCCCTTTAAGGCCTATTTGCAGAACTTCATGTGGGCTTCCGTAATTTGCTGGATCGCAGCGATCTGCTCAGGAGAGGTCTCGACATTGTTTAAAGCCCCCCTAAAGGCCTACATTGGCCTTCTGTACATGGCGCTTTGCACCTCAACGCTGGCCTTCGGGATGGTATCGAGGGCCCTCAAGTACATGTCCAGCTCCATAGCATCTGTCATATCCATGAGCGAGGTCCCGCTGTCCATGATGTGGGCCTTTATATTGCTAGGCGAGAGGCCAGAAAAAAGCGCCATTTTTGGCGGCATCTTCATATGCATTGCCGTCATATTGCTGTCGCTAGAGCCTTTATTTTATTGCAGGGATAATCGATAAATGTTATATTATATGTAACTTCGAGTGCAAAAGAGGTGAGGGATATGGGACACTACTGGAAGATCAAATGTCCGGTTTGCGGAGCCGAGACCATGTCCTCAAAGGAGGAAGGGCTCAAAGTCGAATGTTCCCACTTTGGCAGATTTGTGCCTGAGCAGTCGCTCGTCATTTACTACAACGATCTTGGGGAGGAAATCCCGGTAAGGCTCGACGACGTAGGCCAAGCTTGCTATAAATTTACGTGTCCTATTTGCAGTGAGAACATCGAGGCCTGCGCCACCATGGGAGCACATCAATATTACGTGAAGACCAATTGCACTCATTTCATAACGCTGAGGCGAGGCGAAAACGACAAGATCACGGCCATCTTTTACGACTCCTTCAACAACGCATATCCCGTGGAGGTCGGATAGCGCTTTACAGTTAATCCCTCCTCGACTTCATGTGAGGAGGGATTAACTGCCCTTTAACGCTTCTTGGGCAACTGATGAATGGCCTCTTCGTTTAATGCCATGACCGCTTCGTGGAAGACCTCCGCCAAAGTGGGGTGGGCATGAATGCAGGAGATAAGCTCCTCCACCGAAACGCCGGCATGCATCGCTATGGCAGCCTCATGAATTAGGTCGCTTGCGTGAGGGCCAACGATGTGAACGCCGGCCAAATGTCCATCGTCATAAGCCAGCACTTTGACCAAGCCCTCCTCCTCGCCCATGGCGACAGCCTTGCCGTTACCTCCAAAGAGAAACTTGCTGACCTTATAGCTAACCTTTTCCCCTTGAAGCTCCTCCTCGGTCTTTCCTGCTGTGGCCACTTCAGGGATGGTAAACACTGCCGCCGGTATAACGCCGTAGTTGACCTTGCCTGGCCTGCCAAAGATGGCCTCAACGGCAGCCTTGCCCTCCTCCGAGGCCACATGGGCGAGGTAGGGCGGCCCAATTACGTCACCTATGGCATACACCCCTTCAGCCGAGGTCCTGTAGAACTCATCGACGACTATGCCCTTGGGCCCAGTCTTGACTCCTGCCTCTTCCAGGCCAAGGCCGTCCGTATTTGGGACGTTTCCCGTGGCGACGAGCACAAGGTCGGCATCTAAGGTCACGGCCCCCTCGCCTTTCAAGGCGTGGACCGTCAAGCCCTTTTCGCCCTCCTCGATGCGATCGAGGAGGGTTCCCTCGTAGAAGGTTATGCCCCTTTTCTTCAAAAGCAGCGTCAAGCGCTTCGAAATCTCGCCGTCCATGAGGCGAAGCACCTTGCTTCTTACCATGACCGTAACTTTAGACCCCAGGGCATTGTAAATGCTTGCAAATTCCATGGCTATGTAACCGCCGCCGTATACCAAAAGCCTGCCGGGGAGGCCCTCGTAGCCCAATAATTCCTTGCTTGTCATGACGCCCTTCAAGTTTATACCGCAAACTTCAGGAACGGCCTGTTTCGAACCTGTAGCTATTAGGACGTTTTTGGACTCAAGCTCAAGCGACTCCCCGTCATTGCGCTTCACGATGACCTTACCATTGCCCGCGAGCCTTGCCCTGCCGTTTACGACGTTTATCTTGTAGCCTTTAAGCAGTTGGCTGACCCCGCCGGTAAGCTTGTCGACAGCCCTGCGCTTCCAGGAATGTACCTTTGCCATGTCTATTGCAGGCTTGCCCGCAACTACGCCAAAGTCCTCCATTCTGGCCGCCAAAAGCGCGGTGGCAGCGCTTTGATACAATGCCTTCGTGGGAATGCAGCCGTAATTAAGACAGGTACCGCCAACTTTGTCTTCCTCGATGACGGTAACCCTGGCTCCAAGCTGAGCGGCCCTGATGGCCGCCACATACCCCCCGGGGCCGCTTCCGATCACGATGAGATCGTTTTCTGCCATTGAGATAATCTCCTTTCATTTAAAAACGCAAAGCGTTCGCCCGTAAAACCAAGAAACGGCGAACGCTTTGCAAATAGTTACGTATTATTACTTATCGAAATCCCACTTTACGATGGGCCTCTTTGCCGCCGTGACCTCGTCCAGGCGGCTGATGGGCGTGGTCTTCGGCGAATCCTTTACGACCTCAGGAGCTTCTTCTGCTTCCTTTGCTATCTTGATCATGCACTCCGCGAAGGCATCCAGTGTCTCAAGGCTTTCCGTCTCCGTGGGTTCCACCATCATCGCCTCGGGGACGATGAGCGGGAAGTACACAGTAGGCGGATGGAAGCCGTAATCTATCAGCCTCTTGACCATGTCAAGCGTAGTGACGCCTGTGGCCTTCTTCTGTTTATTGCCGGAGATGACGAACTCATGCTTGCACCAGCGGTCGAAGGGTAAGTCGAAGTAATCGCGAAGGCGTTTCATTATGTAATTGGCGTTAAGCACGGCGCATTCTGCCGCTTCTTTCAAGCCCTCGGGACCCATGGTCAGTATGTAGGCGTAGGCCTTTACCATCACGTTGAAGTTTCCGTAGAAGGACCTCACCTTTCCTATGGAAAGCGGCCTATCGTAATCCAGGTAGTAGCGATCGCCATCCCGTTCTACCACGGGGACGGGCAGGAAGGGTACAAGCTCTTTCTTGACGGCGATGGGACCAGACCCCGGGCCTCCGCCTCCGTGAGGGGTGCTGAAGGTCTTATGGAGGTTCAAGTGCACCACGTCAAATCCCATGTCGCCCGGACGCGCCTTGCCCAGATTTGCGTTGAGGTTGGCGCCATCGTAGTACAAAAGCCCGCCTGCGTCATGTATTATCCTTGCGATCTCCGTTATCCTTTCCTCGAACAACCCCAGGGTGTTGGGGTTCGTCAACATGATGCCGGCTACTTCGTCGCTCATGAGCTTCTTCAAGTCCTCCACGTCGACGTTGCCGCGCTCGTCGGACTTGACTTCCAGCACCTCGAAGCCGACCATGCTGGCTGAAGCCGGGTTCGTGCCGTGGGCGGAATCGGGTATTATGATCTTGTTTCTCTTGCCCTCGCCTCTGTGCTCGAGGGCAGCCTTTATGATCATCAGTCCCGTCATCTCGCCGTGCGCACCGGCGGCGGGCTGCAGCGTGGCCCTATCCATTCCGGTGATCTCGCACAACATCCCTTCCAGGTCGTAGATGAGCTTCAGGGCCCCCTGGACGCTTTCTTCAGGCTGATAAGGATGTAGCTTGAGGAAACCCGGCAGGCGCGAGACGGATTCGTTCACCTTCGGGTTGTACTTCATCGTACATGACCCGAGCGGGTAAAAACCTAAGTCAACGGCGTAGTTGAGCTGAGACAGCCTGGTAAAATGTCGAACCACGTCTACCTCAAATACCTCGGGCAACCTCGCGTCGACCTTCCTCGCAAACTTTTCCGGGATCTTTTCGTCGGCTTCAGGCACATCGCAAGCGGGAAGAGAGTAGGCCTTTCTGCCTGCTTTGGAGAGTTCGAATATGAGCTCTACGGGCTTTTTCATAGCGCTTCACCCCCTGCGATATCCACAAACCTGTCTATCTCTTCCTTCGTCCTGCGCTCCGTAACCGCGATAAGCCATCCTTGACCGATCTCCGGGTAATGACACGACAGGTCGTAACCTCCGATGAACCCCTGCTTTAGGAGCGCGTCGTTAAGCTCCTTCACGGGCTTAGGCGAAAGGACGACGAACTCCTTAAAAAACGGAGCGCTAAAGGCTCGCTTAAACCCGCGCTTGACAAGCCCTTCCATGGTGTAGTGGGCTTTATTGTAGCAAAGGTTTGCCACTTCCTTCAGGCCCTCTTTGCCCATCGCCACCATGTAGACGGCGCCCATGAGGGCACACAGGCTCTGGTTGGTGCATATGTTGGAAGTCGCCTTCTCGCGGCGTATGTGCTGTTCCCTCGCCTGCAAGGTCAAAACGAAGCCGCGGCGACCCTGGGTGTCCACGGTCTGCCCGACGATTCTTCCCGGCATCCTGCGAAGCAGCTTTTCCGTCGCAGCCAAAAAGCCGAAATGGGGCCCTCCAAAGGACGGCTGGTTGCCCAGGGCCTGGCCTTCGCCGGTGACGATGTCGGCACCTAAATGGCCAGGAGCCTCAAGCATGGCAAGGGAAATGGGGTCTGCGCTCACGATCATCATGGCACCTTTGGAGTGGGCTGCCTCGGCTATGCGGGCTATGTCCTCGATTACTCCAAAGAAGTTGGGGCTTTGTATCATGACGGCAGCTATTTCGTCGCCCAATTTGCCTTCGAGGTCCTTAATGTCTACCTGTCCGTCTTCGTAGCCGAACTCTTCTACTTGGACGCCCCTAAAGCGGGTGTAAGTCCTTAGCACCGCCCTGTATTCCGGATTCACCGCCTTAGAGCAAAGCACCTTTTCTCTCTTGGTGGCAGTGCAGGCCATGAAGGCCGACTCTGCAAATGCCGAAGCTCCGTCGTACATGGAGGCGTTGGTGACGTACATGCCCGTGAGCTCGCATATCATGGATTGATATTCGAAGATGGCCTGCAAGGTTCCTTGGCTAATCTCGGGCTGGTAGGGGGTGTAGGCCGTGTAGAACTCTCCCCTTGACACTACGGCATCGACCACTGACGGAACGAAGTGATCATAGACGCCAGCTCCCAAAAAACAGGCGCAGCTGTCGAGGTTCAAATTCTTGCCGGCCAAACCCTCCATGTGCTTTACCAGCTCATCTTCTGACATGGGGCCTGGAATGTCGTAGATGCCCTTCATCCGTACTTCCTTGGGTATATCTTCAAAGAGCTCGTCAACGGACTTGATGCCCAATGCCTCGAGCATCTTTTGTTTATCTTCCGGCGTATGGGGAATGTAATTCCACATTAGGCCATCGCCTCCTCCTCTTGCTCGCAATGCTTGGCGTAGCTTTCGGCGTCAAGAAGTGCGTCCACCTCCTCGGGGTTGGCCATTTCGATCAGGGCGATCCAGTTTTTGTAGGGGTCCTGGTTGAGCAATCCCGGTTCCTCTTCCAGGGACTCGTTGGCATCTACCACCTTGCCAGAGACCGGCGAATAGACGTCAGAGGCTGCCTTGACTGACTCGATGGAACACAGCGCGTCTCCGACTTCCACATCCGAGCCGACCTCGGGAAGCTCGACGTAAACTATGTCTCCCAAGTGCCTTTGGGCGAAATCGGTTATGCCGACGTAAGCGTTTTTGCCCTCTACCCTAACCCACTCGTGCGTCTTCGTATACTTCAGATCCTTCGGAATGTTCATTTCCCATGACACCTCCTGTTTAAATTTTGCTAGCGTTTGTAACGTCTCTTATAGAAAGGAGTTTCCACTACTTTGGCAAGCCTTGCCTTTCCCCTTATATCCACATAAACTTCTTGGCCGATCTCCGTATAGCCCATGTCAAGTAAGGCCAAGGCCAGATATTTTTCGAGGTAAGGAGCAAACGATCCGGAAGTGATGGTGCCTATCCTTTTACCCTGCAATCTCACCTCGTAACCATGCCTTGGTACTCCCTTTTCGACCATCTCAAGGCCTGCAATCTTGCGCTTCAAGCCCTTTTCCTTCTGCTCAAGCAGCTTGGCCTTTCCTATGAAATCCTCCTTTGTCAATTTGACGAAAAAGCCCAGCCCGGCTTCAAGCGGCGTTATCTCCTCGGACAACTCCTGCCCGTAAAGCGGCAGGCAGGCCTCAAAGCGCAACGTATCCCTGGCGCCAAGTCCCGCCGGAAGCAGGCCTTCGTCCTTGCCCGCCTCAAGCAACTTGTCCCAAATGCTGCAGGCATCGGCTGGAGAGAGATAAAGCTCAAATCCGTCCTCGCCCGTGTACCCGGTTCGTGAAAGCAAAAGCCTTGCGCCACCGACTGAGGTGTTATCCTTAAAGGTGTAAAACTTCATGTCGCTCAAAGGAACATCCGTCAGCTTTTGTAAAATGGCTTCTGCCTTGGGGCCTTGCAGGGCAATTTGAGCGTAGCTGTCCGATACGTCTTCGACCTTTACGTCGAACTTCTTCGATTTGTCCGCGATCCACTGATAATCCTTGTCCTTGTTGGCTGCGTTCACCACCAATAGAAAGTGGCTTTCGTCGTGCATGTATATCAGCAAGTCGTCTACTGCTCCCCCATGTTCGTAGCACATGGGGGAATACATGACCTTCTGTGGCACTAACTTAGTCACATCGTTGGTAACCAGGTAATCGATGAACTTCAAGGCATCTTTGCCCTCGACCGTTATTTCGCCCATGTGGGATACATCAAATAAACCGGCGGCGTTTCTGGTGGCCAGATGTTCTTCGACTATTCCGCTGTACTGCACCGGAAGAGCCCAGCCGGAGAAATCGACGATTCGACCGCCCAGTGCAACGTGCTTATCATAAAGAGGCGTCTTTCTCATTTTTTCCGTTCCCCTCCTACCCTCCATATTTGGCCTTCCCCAGTTCCTGCATCATTTGAAGATCTCTTAATTATTATAACAAAGTAAAACCATATTTCTAACGACGGCACAGGGATTACTCGCCTTACGGCACCAACAACGGGCATATAATAAGGGATGGCAAACCCTTACCGCGACAATCTTTCCTCGACTTCCTTTACGGTTACCCTCGTCAGCTCGCTTCGCGGAAGCATCTTGAGCAGCTTCCATCCTATATCCAGAGATTCGCCTATATCCCTGTCCTCATCGTAGCTTTGTTTTATAAAGGTATTCTCGAAGGACTTCCCAAAGTCCATGTAGGAGATGTCTATTTGGCTGAGCTCATCTTCCCCGATGACGCTTGCCAAGGCCCTGACGTCTTGGACCCTGCTGTAGGAAGCATACAGCTGGCTTGCAAGGTTGGGGTGATCTTCCCTGGTGTAGCCCTTGCCTATGCCGTCCTTCATGAGCCGCGAAAGGCTGGCTAAGACGTCTATTGGCGGATATATGCCCCTGGAATCGAGCTCCCTCGACAAAACTATCTGACCTTCCGTTATGAAGCCCGTGAGGTCCGGTATGGGGTGAGTGATGTCGTCGTTGGGCATCGTGAGGATCGGAATTTGTGTCAGGCTTCCCTGGATCCCACGCAGGACTCCGGCCCTTTCATAGAGCGATGCCAGGTCACTATACATGTAGCCAGGATAGCCCTTACGGCTTGGCACCTCGCCTTTGGCGACGCCTACCTCCCTTAAGGCCTCACAGTAATTCGTGATGTCGGTCATTATCACCAATACGTGCATATTGAGCTCAAAGGCCAGATACTCTCCCACGGTCAGGGCAAAGCGCGGCGTGGCTATTCGCTCTATGACGGGGTCGTCGGCCAAGTTCAAGAAGACCACCATGTTTTTGGCGCGGCCCTTCTCGAAGAGCTCCTCCATGAAATAGGCGGCATCGTCTCGTTTCACCCCTATTCCCGCAAAGACGACGGCGAAGTTCTCCTCGCCCACCAGTTGGGACTGGTTTGCAATCTGCACGGCAAGCCTGTTGTGCGGCAACCCGTTTCCGGAAAAGATGGGAAGCTTTTGGCCTCTGATCAAGGTGGCCAATACGTCTATGGCCGATATGCCCGTCTGGATGAAGTTTCTGGGATATATCCTTGCCATGGGGTTTAGGGGAGAGCCGTTTACATCTCTGCTAAGGGAAGAATAAACGGGCCCGCAACCGTCCCTGGGCTCCCCAAGTCCCGAAAAAACCCTCCCGATGATCGAGGGAGACAGCTTCATCTCAAGCGGCATCCCCAAGAAGCGCACGGCCGTGCTTTCTGGCACAAGGTCCGAAGTGCCGCTGAAGACCTGCACGAGGGTCGCATCTTCGCTGGTCAAGACGACCTGGCCCAACCTAAAGCTGCCGTTTCCCATCCTGATTTGGGCCAGCTCCCCGAAGCCCACGTCTGTCGCCCCTTTTAGCAGGACAAATGGCCCGTATATTTGGTCCACTCCCATATGATCTATAAAGGGCATCTGTATCACCTCCCCCTCGCTGCAAGACGTTCGCTGCCGGTCTTTTCCAAAAATGTATCCAGGTCCTGTCGTATCTTGGGCAACTGAACTTCCAGCTCCTCCGCAGACAGTTCCTTGAGGTGCACAAGGTTGGTGACCACATCTCCGCTTCGCAATAGCGAGAAGGGAACTCCCTGCTTCACCAAAGCCAAGGCCTTATCGTAGAAGTACATGATCAAGGAAAGGATGGCAAAGCCCTTGGAGGGCGGTGAATAGGAATCGGGACCAAAGGCGCCCTGCTGCAGGTAGCCGTTTTTTATCAAATAGGCCGTAAAGGTTATGAGCCTTTCGCCGTCCGGCAGGACGTCTTCTCCTACGAGGCGCACCACCTGCTGGATCCTTTCGTCCTCTGCCAACAGCTCCTTTGCCCTGTTTCGAAGCGCGCCCCAACCTGAATCCACGTTCAACGAAAACCAATCCTCGACTTCGCCTACGTATTCGCTATAGGAATCCACCCAGTTGATCGCTGGGAAATGCCTGGCGTTTGCCAAACTCTTATCCAATGCCCAGAAGCATCTTACGAACCTCTTCGTGTGCCTGGTAACGGGCTCCGTGAAGTCGCCTCCAGGAGGCGATACGGCACCAATTATAGTTACGCTTCCCATGTCACCGTTCAATGTCACGACCCTACCGGCACGCTCATAAAATTCGGCAAGTCGGCTGGGTAAATAGGCCGGAAACCCCTCCTCTGCCGGTATTTCTTCCATCCTTCCGGAGATCTCCCTCAGGGCTTCTGCCCATCTGGAAGTAGAGTCGGCCATGACTGCGACGTCATAGCCCATGTCCCTGTAATATTCAGCCAAGGTAATTCCCGTGTAGATCGACGCTTCCCTGGCTGCCACAGGCATGTTGGACGTATTTGCCACCAAGATGGTCCTCTCCATCAATGGCCTGCCCGAGCGAGGGTCCTCCAGCTCCGGAAATTCCTCCAGGACTTCGGTCATCTCGTTGCCCCGTTCTCCGCAACCTATGTACACCACGACCGTAGCCTCGCTCCACTTGGCCAATTGGTGCTGGGTAACGGTCTTTCCCGTGCCAAAGCCTCCGGGAATCGCGGCAACGCCGCCCTTTGCGATCGGGAAAAATCCGTCTATGACGCGCTGTCCGGTTATCAAAGGCTCCTTAGGCGTCAAGTGCTCCCTGCAGGGCCGCGGGACCCTGACAGGCCAACGCTGAACCATTGTGATCTCGATCTCCTGACCACGGTTATCCCTGACCTTGGCCACGACAACATCGGCCCTATAGGTGCCCTTGGGCAACACAAAGGTAAACTCCCCCTCGACGGCAGGCGGCACCATGATCTTGTGGACGACCAAAGGCGTTTCCTTAACGGTAGCCACGACCGTACCCGGCGTTGCTACATCTCCCATCTTGACGGCAGGTTCCAACTCCCATAATTTGTCCGGATCTATTTGGGGCACCTTTATCCCCCTGGGGATGAAAATGCCGCCCTTTTCATAAACGGCTCCCAGTGGCCTTCCCACTCCATCAAAGATATTGCCGAGCAATCCCGGCCCCAAGGCGATGGAAAGCGGTTCTCCCCTACCAAATACCGGTTCAGCCACCTTAAGTCCCTGAGTATCCTCGTAAACCTGTATGGTCGCTTCGTCTTCATCTATGCGTATGATCTCGCCCATCAATCGCAAGTCGCCGACGTAAACCATCTCGTGCATGGCGAACTCTCGCATGCCCCTGGCCGTAACCACAGGACCGTTTATTAAGGTAATTACGCCCTGTTTTTCCAATTTTGTTCCTCCCCTATTGCCAAATTGCCATCAGCCTTTCGGTCAACGTATCGCTTAGCTCCGCGACCTTCGTTTGCCAGTCGGAGTTGACCTGCCTTTTTCCTATATCGTCGATCAACCAAAGTCCTCCCAGGATGGGAGCCGGCGCAGGATCGAACTTCATGTCGATGTGAGGTCGAAGCTCATGGCTTTTTGCCACGATCGTCTCTCCAAGCGGAGAGTCGATCGCTGCAAGCTTTAGGGAGCCTTGTTTGAGATCGACAATCGCCTCCTGTGCCTCAAAAAGGAGGCCTAAAAGTATCATCCAATGATCCTCCCTGGACCTTAAAGCCACAAGCTCGTCCAAGAACATGGCCCTGGCCTGAGTTATCAACCTGTTTTGAAGGCGCAGCCTTTCTCTGGAGACCTCCCTTTCGGCAGCCAGCAACTCACGACGCCTTATCTCTTCGGCCCTACGGCGTGCGTCGTTTATTATCAGATCTACTTCCTGCTCTATCTTGACCAGCTCTTGGGAAAGCCACTCGTCAGCTTCCTGCTGGGCCTTTTGTGTGATCTTCATGGCCTCGGCTTCAGCTTTGTCCAAGATGAGGTCCCTTAAAGCGCTCAACTTTTGCGTGTCGACTTCGCTCACTCTATCTTCACCCCGATCGCCTCATGGAGGTATTTGGTTAGAAAATCGGCCTCTCTCGTCGTTCCGTGCCTATCGGGGATCTCGACCACAAGCGGAAGCTTTGCCTTTTCCCTTAGGTCTCTTATCAGATCGGGTATGGTCGCCGCTGCCTTTTCGGTGATGAGAAGTATGCCCACATCTTCCATCTGCAGCGCTTCCTGTACTGCCCTTGCAGTCTCTTCGGGCCCGTGAGCTTCCTCACCTGCCACTCCGGCCAAGCGCATCCCGACGAGGGAGTCGTGATTGTCGCTGATCAAATACGCCCTCATTTCACATCCTTCCCAATATGAGCAGGGCGATGATAAGCCCGTAAATGGCAATCCCTTCTGCCAGTCCCAAGAAGATCAAGGTTGAGCCAAGCATTTCCGGCTTCTCGCCGACCACGCCCAAGGCCGAGGAGCCCACGATGGCCACTGCAATGCCTGCCCCCAGACATCCAAGGCCGGCTGACAGAGCAGCTCCAAGATACCCCCACCCTGAAACGCTCGCTGCATCACCCTGGGCGTAGCTTACCGCCGGAAATATGGTCAAACAAAAGCCAATGCCCATGGCCAATGCCGTCAAAAATACGAAAGCCCTCAAAAGCCCTTTGCTATTCCTTGCCTTTCTTTTGCCCATGATCGCTCCTGTGCAGACCAAAAGGACAACCGCCATAACGACCAACTTAACTCCCATAACGTTCATCCCCTTCTTGAAAGATTACATTTGACTACGGCTGACAGACTCGCCGGTCTTTTCCCATCTGACGGGCTTGAAAGAAACGCCGCCACCCTTATAGAACTTGCTGAAGAACTCGTAGTATTCCAACCTCAAAGTCTGAATGAACACGATAAGTCCTTCCAGGCCAATTATCACGACGTTGCCTATAACCAATATGGCTATCTTGGCAAAGAATCCTCCCGGCAATGAAGTAACCATATCGGACAGCATGAACACGGCCAGCGACAACCCCACGTGGTTCAAGGCAAAGGCGGCCAAACGCAAAAAGGAAATGGTATTGCTCAAAAAACTGAGCAAGTTGTGAAATACCTCGAATATGTACAACCCCCCGCGCTCGTTCTCCGAAGCCGATACCCTTTCCTTGAGCAGGATCCTTGCCAGCAAATCTCTCAATACCATACATCCAAGCAAGATGCAAAGAAGAAGTGCTAACAACCAGCCGGGAACCGGCAATGGCTTATGAGTCATCACCGCATATATGGCCCAGGCAGCGGTCAAATAAAAAAACAACCCCGCCATGCCCCTTCCGTCGAAGAGCATTCGGCCAAAGTCGCGCTGTCTGTAACAGACTATCATGTTTAATATCATCCCGAAGGTAACTATTGAAACCCCTATTATCAAAGAAAGCGAAAGCATCTTCCCCATATCCTTCATGGGAGACATCCAGATGGCCGGTATTATGTCCTCGAAGCCAAAAATGCTTCCGTAAAGGAAGCCGAACAACACCGAACTGCAGCCGGCAGCCTTGAGCACGGTAGCCAAGGACTTGCTCATCTTGCGCTTCTTTTGAAGCAGATGGGCAACCAAACCCAGCACCAAGCCATGGCCCACATCCCCGAACATGAAGCCGAAAAACAAACAGAAGGTAACGGCAACGAAGAAGGATGGATCAATCTCGCCGTAGGAGGGCAAACTGTACATGGCCACGACGTGCTGAAAGGCCCTTACCAAGGGCAGGTTTCGCAGATACGTAGGGACCCTGATCTCGCTATAGGGAAGGTTCTTTTCCTCCTCGATCATTATCGTCGTCTTTGGAGCCTGATGCTCGATCAAGCCTTTAAGCTGCGCTAACATGTCCTCGGGAATCCATCCCGAGAGCACGTAAATATCGCCTATCTCTCCCCTTCCCCTACATAGGTCGTATATACGCTGCATGGTATAAACGGAGGAGTAAAGCCTTTCGAGCTCCTTCCTCTGTTCGTCCAGGAATTTTTTTGCTGCCATCGATAAACCTTCTATGGCCTTGAGCTTGTTTCCTATCCTTCTTTGCAGGGCCTCCATTGGGTTGTCCGAAATAGTCTTTAGCACTTCCTCGATGGAATAACCCTTGAAGTATACGGAGTCCAAGAGCTTTTCGGCCCCTTCCCTGTATTCGGGTATGGCGAAGGCCAACATCCACGTCTCCTGGTGCCAACTGTCAAGCTTCATGACTAACATGGGAACGGATTGTATGCTTTCTTCAAGGCGCTTGAAGTTGTCGTCGGACAACTTGCCAAAATACATGATTAAATTTTCCGTATCCAGAAGCTCTTTGGGGTCCATCTTGTTCTTGACCAAAGCATCGGCACAGACCAATATCGCCCTGAGCTTGTCCACTTCCTCCTGAAGGGAAGATTTGCGCTCTGCCCAGAGGCGCAACTTTTCGGTTACCCTACGCACTTCTGCCCTCATCTTCTCATATGTCTGTTCCTTCGTCACGGGAACAGGATACGGTTCAGGCAAGCTTTCGCCGGCAGCTTGCCAGACGTATCCCATCTCTGACAGCAGCTCGTCGTAGGGATTGTCGGTAGCTGTCTTGACCTTGGACCTCAGGGTCCTATCGCCCAAAATGAGGTCAAGCGACAGGGGCTGAAAACCGCCTAGCAAGATCATCTGGTTGGCTACGTACTCCATTTCGTCCTTGGGACCGATGAGAGTCACGGCCAACATCTTCATTATCGCCAAGACAAAGCACCTCCCGGTATCAGAGGGCGCGTTAAAAAGGCTGCAGCAATTCGCCTGTTATAATCGTATCTCACGTCCTCGATGATGGTGATGATATCCCTCACCTCAAATTCCAGCAACATCAAATAGGCGATCACGGTATGAAAAGAAGGAGATCCCTTGCGAAAGGTGGATAAAGCCCTTTCGCGCAAGAACCTCTTCATATCCCTTTCCAAGGCAAGCTCGTCGTTGGGCGGCTCCGTGCCGAACGCTCGCAAGTAATTAGTGGTAGATAAGACGGACCAAAAGGCCTCCATGTCGTCGCAGGAAGCAAGCCTGTTTATGGTCGGCCCCTTAATCTTGAAGCGCACCGGCAGCAAACGGTTTACGATCTCCTCGCGACTCATGGCGTAAAAGCGCTTGGCCCTGTAACAAAAGTAAACGTTAAGCACATCGACCATGCTTCCCAGCAAATTTAAGACCTCCGGCCGCTCGAGCATCGGCAAGCTTAAGGCCGAGCGATAGATGTTAGATATAACGTAAGCATCTATGGCCGTCTCGCATGAATATAGGTTTCCTCTTCCCTTTAGCAGCCAGTCTACAGGCTCCCTCAAGACCGCATAATACTTCGTGCCCCTTAACGTCTTTATGAATTCCTCGAAATCCTTGCAGGAGATCAAGGCCTCAAAGGGCAAGGTCACGAAGGGTAACCCCTCATAGCCGGACCTCAGTGATTCCCTCTCGCCTCGACCGGCAAAGAGCCATCGCATGACCTGCTTTAACAAACCTGCCTGAAACCTCTCCACCCATGCCCTCAGAAATCTTTTTCTTGCGCCCCCATAGTAGGGCAAAAATGAAGCTACAGCGTAGAGAGGAACGGCAAGTAAGGCATGCTCAAGCTCTGCCCTATGCACGGTGGCAGCCATAACTGCCTCGAGATACTTGGCATACCCTTCCGTCCTCTTGAGGTACCCCGCTATCTCCTGTGGAGAATCACACTCAAGCAAAGCCCAAAAATCGTTGTCATCCAACATCCTGCCAAACAACACATGGGCCTTCGCTCCGGTGGATACGCATTCGCCAGCGGATATGGGGGAGTAGCTCATTTACCGGTCGCCTTCTGCAGGTATTTATTCACCAATTCAGCAACGAGGCCCTGTATTATGGCCGGAGCGTTCTCGTTAAATCTGCTTTCCATACGTTCCAGCTCCTGACGTCCCAAAGCCTCGATCTGTTGGGCTTCCGCTTGAGCGGATGCTCTGGCGGAATCGACTATGGCCTTTGCCTGCTCCTTAGCTGCCTTTAACCTTGTCTCCCTCTCGGAAGCCCCTTTTCGCTTGGCCTCGCCCACTATTTCTTCAGCCCTTTTTTTAGCTTCCTCTATTACGTTTTTCGCCTCAGCGTCTGCGCCTAAAAGTATCGCCAAAGCTTCCTGTATAGAAGCCATCTTTCATGCTCCCTTCCCTCACCGTTTCTCTCCCAAGTTTTCCTTTGCCTTTTTCATTCGTACAATATCTTCCCTTTCCCCCTCCTCCAGCACATTTTCTATATACGCGATGGAGGATTTGTAGAAGGGTATGGCCACCTTTTCCAGGGCGTTCACCCTCTTGTGGGTCTTTTTGATTTGCACCGCCAACCTGTACACGCTTGTCTCCACGGCAGCCAAACGGGAGATGAGCTCCAGCACCCTTCTAAAGGCACTATAGGCGATGTCCAGCGACCCGGTCGTGCCGTAGAATGAATAGCTTGGTTTTAAGCCGGCGTCGATGGGATCGATTTCGGGAATCTCTACCCCCATGATCGATTTGAGCCTTATTATGAAGTCCTTCTCCTCGGGCACGGCCATGGCAATGTCCTCGACGACATCTATGCCCATGGAGATGTTCGCCTTCTCCAGGGCCTTATAGGCATCGGAAAACACTGATGCCATCTCCTTTTGCAGCTCCTTGGCATCGTCGATGTGTTTGACCAACTCCATCATGAGGATTTGCCTTTTTCTTTCAAGCAGATCGTGCCCCTTCTCTGCCAAGGCTGCGGCACGAACCATTCTCATCAAAACGCCCCTGGTGGGCGCCACCTTAGAAGCCATCGTCTATCCCGCTCCTTTAACTGCCTTGCCGCTCTTACCAGCCCGTCAAAGCCCTCATCGCTATCTCTAAGGCCTCTCCCCTTGTAATCGCTCCGGTCGGATCACCACACGGGTCCTTCAAAAACGGGGAGAGCTTCCTGTAAGCCCAAGCTATCTTTTCCTTGTCGGTGGTTATGGGTTTGGGAGCTTCCGAGGGATAAAGGGCTTCGGACAAAGCAAGTATAAACTTTCCTCTGGGGATCGGTTCATCGCTCATACCACTGTGTAAAACGACCTTGCGCTGACTGCCTAGGTCATCCAGTATATCACTAACCATTCCGTTTGCAACTTTCCAGCTCAAGGGTTCATCCACGCCAAATATGCCCTTGGTCCTGCCTTTCTTTGAGGCCTGCAGCATATCATTGTAGTTATCAACCCTTTGCGCGGCAAAGGTGGGCAAACTTTTTGGCTCCATCCAACCCCTTACAGTTGCCAACTGAACGGCAGCCCAAAAGGGGTGATCGGACGGGACGTCTTTGTAAACGCATAAGGCCAACCTGTCCCCCGATTCCAGAAGCAATCTCTGCACCTTTAATACGCTCACATTCCTGGGTTGGACGCCTTCCTTGACGGCCAGGGCCGCTATCGTGCCCACGGCCTGCCCTGTAAGCATGGTTATCGGCTGCAGCCTAAGCGCACCTGAGGCCAAACGGCTCATCGACAGGTTCTTTTCGGCCACTAAAAATCCGTCCAGCCTTTGAGGTATGAAAATTTCAAAAGGCACCTGAAAGGGGCCCAGGGGTTTATTTTTTGCTATTGATTCCTTGGTCTCGCCAAATTCGGCCTCAAATTGTTCCGTTTCGTCTGCTCCATGTAGATCCAACACGTAACGGCCCACCGCCACGGAGTTGCGCAACTCCCTGCCCTCGTTTCTTATGTAGCTCTCGGAGTTTTCCCGCAACTCCCGAGACGTCAATGTCTTAACTCCTATGAGCCTTCTGCTTTCCCGCACGTAAGGGCGAGGCGGAAAATGCCTGACGATAGAAGCATATTCCAAGGGAACGTAGTCCTTTAGCCCCTGATATGTTTCGTCTGACTCAAAGATGTCCGATGCCACGGACCAATCGCAACCAAGCTCATTTTGTAGGTAGTAAATGAAGCCAATCGTCACCAGCATCGCCTTGGCATCGGCTTGTTTCCTGAAAGTAGGGTCTTCAAGATATGCAACCGGAAGGCCGCTTTTTCCCTTGTAACCTGCCTTTCCGGGATAGTCGTTGGCCCAATTGACCTCGGTCTTAGTGAGCAGCAACCAACTAAAGGGGCTTGATGCATCTGCGTTTCCCGGTGCCGAACTGTCGGGCAAACCTCTATAGGCATGATGTGTGGGCAGATCTACTGGAAACTTGAGGGGGTATTTCTTGAACGTAAAGCCGTCCCTTGCCACGTAGGACTTGAAGGTCTCCCTCATGTCATCGTAGCCTGGAGGAGGGGTCTTTACTTTAAGCTCATCCGGAACGCCACCGGGGTAGTATTTGATCACGGCTACCCATGTGATGTCCTGCACCCTGGCGTCTTCGTCAAGTTTGCTGAACTCACCGTCGACGACGTTACGGCCAACCCTGTAGCCAGCGCCTGCAAGGGGAAGCAGATCGCCGTATTCAGTCGCATCTATCAATATCTTACTGTTGCACACAACCTTTTTGCCATTGACGTCGGCCACAATGCCCGTAACGCTTTTGCCGTCGCTTGATTTGAGCACTTTTTGTACCTTTGCCCTGAAGAACACATCTAACCGGCCCGGCTTGCCGTCGCGGGTTGTCTTGCCATCTCGAACGTCTTTTATCATCTGAGCTAAGACGTAGTCTGCAACTGTGGGCTCGAAGGCCACAGTTATGGGCGTCCAGTAGCACGTACCCACCGATTTGCCCAAGGAAGCGTAATGTTTTAATATGGCATCCAGAAACTCGCCGTAAATTCCCCACCTAACGCCGTACATGTCATCCATAGTGGAGACGGCGGAGGCCACCATTTGGCCGCCAAGGACGTTCGTTTCCTCAAACAAGGCCACCCTTGCCCCCAATCGACCCGCCTGAACCGCTGCAGCTACACCCCCGGTCCCTGCGCCTACCACTATGACATCGTAGTCTCCCTCCTCTGCGGCCTGGGCCATATACGGGCAATTTGCCACAAGGGCCATAATGACCGCGAACAGGGCAAATCTCATAAAAAAGCACCAACGCTTCATAACCATGACGGCATCAGTCCTCCAGTTTTAATCTTCAGTTTCCCGATATACAATGAGAGACTTCCCTTACGCTTGGACAGGATGTTAGCATCATCGCGACGGACAGCTCCTGTGCCAATCTCTCGTAAAGGAGCCTGACTCCTTCCTTGCCACCTCCAAAGACACCCCAAACGACTGGGCGTCCCACCAACACTGCGCTGGCCCCACAGGCCAAAAACTTCAACACATCGGACCCAGTCCTTACGCCTCCATCGGCCAATACGATACATCGACCCATAACCCTTGAGGCTATTCCGGGAAGAACGGATATCGTGCCCGGCAGGTCGTCTAATACCCTTCCACCATGGTTGGACACCACTATGGCGCTGGCACCTGCATCGCAAGCCATCACAGCTTCCTCTTCGGCCATTATGCCCTTAACTATCACCGGCAGATTTGAACTTTCGCATATCCTTTTAAGGATGTTCGGATTTAAAGGACGAACCAACTCGCCCGATCTCCTCATGTTGACCAATCCGGCTGCATCTACATCGATGCCCACGGCCAAAGCTCCCGCTTCTTCCGCCATCTTGATTCGTCTCATTATTTCGTCAAATTCCCTTGGCTTTATTATGGCAATGCCTTTACCTGCTTCCCTTAAGGCCGCTATGGTATCGTCATAAAGATCTCCCGGGCCGTCTCCTATCATGGCGATCGTGCCCGCCTCCATGGCACCAACCAGTTGAGCCTGCGCGAACTCCTTTTCGGCTATCTTGGCGGCGAAGTTGACCTTGGCGCCGGCGACGGCCGCCCCAATGACCGGCAACGCCAATTTTTGTCCAAAAAGCTCAACTCCCATATCGGGCTTGTCAACGTCATGAAGCAGCTTCATCTTAAACTTTAGCCCTCGAAGTGCCTCGTAATTGTTTTTCGCGCTGCTTCCAGTGCCTATGCCGCCTATGCCCGGCACTTTTCCGGCACAGGCCTTCATATCACAGACGGGACACAGATGACATATCCCCTTCAACGATTCCCTGGCCCTTTCTAAGACATCTTCCCATCTCAACAAAAATCACCGTGCCTTCTGCTTGTCTTATAATAGTATTAATTATTTTAAACTAAGGAACCGAAAAGGGGTGACAATATGCCGAGGTTTTTGGGAAGAAATGCTCTTTACGAGGTTACACGCGACCTAACGCTTGCAGCCCAAGGCAAAATAAAGGCAGATACCGTGATAAAGGGAGGACTTGTGATAAATGTCTTCACAAAGGAGATATTGCCTGCAGACGTAAGTATATATAAAGGGCGCATCGTCCTCGTCGGGAACGCGGATCACACGATCGGCCCAAACACGAACATTATAGACGCTTCTGGATTTTATTTGACGCCGGGACTTCTTGACGGCCATATGCATGTAGAGTCCAGCATGGTCACGGTGACGCAGTTTGCCAGGGCAGCGCTTCCTTGCGGGACTACCACCATCTTCATGGATCCCCACGAGATAGCAAACGTCTTGGGATTAAGGGGCGTCAAGCTGATGGTGGACGAGGGCAAAAATTTGCCGCTAAAGGTGTTTGCCACCATGCCATCGTGCGTGCCATCGGCACCCGGATTCGAGGATGCCGGAGCCGTCATCACGCCAAGGGAGATAGCCGAGGCCATGAAGTGGGACGAGATAATAGGCTTGGGCGAGATGATGAACTTTCCCGGCGTGTTAGCGGGCGACGAAAATGTGCACGAGATGCTTAAAATAACGATGCAGTCAGGAAAGATCGTAACCGGGCATTACTCCATACCTGAAACGGAAGTAGGCTTACAGGCTTATGCGGCCTCCGGCGTGGCATCTTGCCATGAAGGGACAAGGAAAGAAGATGCCTTGGCCAGGATGCGCCTGGGCATGTATAACAAGATGCGAGAGGGATCGGCCTGGCAGGACATAAAGGCCACCATCAAGAGCTTGACCGAGACCTTCGTAGACGACAGAAGGGCATTGCTCGTCACAGACGACACTCACCCTCACACCATACTGACGCTTGGCCACATGAACCACGTAGTAAAAAGGGCCATCGAAGAGGGCATGAACCCCATTAGCGCCATACAGATGGCCACTATAAACACCGCCGAGTGCTTCCGCGTAAGCCACGAAATAGGAGCAATAGCTCCAGGAAGATGTGCAGATATTCTTTTCATTAGAGACTTGGCCGATTTTAACCCAGAGATAGTCATGACGGACGGAGAGATCGTTGCCCGGGAGGGCAAGTTGACGACGGAACTAAAAGCTCCAAACTATCCCGATTGGGCGCTTAACTCGGTACATCTAAAATGTGAGCTTTCCGCAAGCGACTTCGAGGTCAAATACGGTGGGCCTGAAAAGGAAGTAACTGTCAGGGTAATCCAAGTGGTCGAGGCAAGGGTAAATACCTTTCACAGAACTGCGAAGCTTAAGGTTCACGACCAAAGGATAGAAGCCGATCCTTCCCAAGACCTGGCCAAGGTCGCCGTTGTAGAGCGTCACGGCGGACCCGGCAACATGGGGATTGGCTTCGTCGGAGGATTTGGCTTGAAGCGGGGGGCAGTGGCTTCCACCGTGGCACACGACAGCCATAACCTTTTGATCATGGGCACAAACGACGCCGACATGGCCTTTGCGGGAAACGTCCTGCACAAGTGCGGCGGAGGCATGGTCGCCGTATGCGACGGCAAAGTGCTGGCCTTGGTCGAGCTTCCCATAGCAGGCTTGATGTCAGAGAAACCCGTGGAAGAGGTGGACGCCCATGTCAAGGCCTTGGACGAGGCATGGCGCAAACTGGGATGCACCATGGTGTCACCCTTCATGACCATGGCTCTGCTTTCGCTTCCCGTAATTCCTGAGCTTCGAATAACCAACAGGGGGTTGGTCGATACCTTGAACTTCAAGTTCGTAGATCTGATCGTCTAGTCAATAAGCCGCGGCGAAGGCTTAACTTATATTTTAGCCCTCGCCGCACGTAAATTATAATTTAATATTTTACTATATCTCAATCCACTGGCCGATGCCCTTGTCTAAGGCCTTTTCATAGGCCAATTGGGCTGTCATAACGTCGTGACTTGCGATGCCCATGAGCACGGCGCCGCGACGGCCTTTTCTCACCGGAGTTTTCAAGCCAGCACAAAGCTCGCCCATGTCCGCGTAGATCTTATCCTTTGTCGGATAGCCGTCCTGGAAGTAAACTCCCTGCTCCTGTGTCCAAAGGTATTGGCCGGTATCGTCGCACACGAATACGTCTGCCTCCGCCATTACGGGAGCACAAAAGGACGAGTCGTAGTCCACGGCAATGGCCAGCACGTCTTCCTTGAGACATTCGGCGCGAATGTATCTCTTGGGGCTTTCGACGATCGGCGTACAGGTAACGACCACGTCTGCATCCTCTACTGCTTCTTTGGGACTGTCGCAAGCTATGAATTGACAATGCTTAAACAATGAGGACATGTCCTTGATATAACGTTCTATTTGCGAGGGAAACACATCATATACCCTGACCTGTCGCACTTCTTTAAACACCTCCATCAAGGCCATGAGGTTCATCCTTCCCTGCACGCCTAGACCTATCACTGCGATCACCTTTGAATCGGGGTCGCCCAGGTATTTGGCACACACGGCAGAGGCGGCCCCTGTGCGATAGGCTGTGATCCAAGACGCGTCCATTATGGCCTTTACCAGCCCCGTATCGCTTTCGTTCAAGCACATGATGCCGCTTATATAGGGAAGCCCCTTCTCTTGGTTGGACGGATAGCCTGCTACCCACTTGATGCCTGAAGCATCAACCTCCCCTCCTATGTAGCACGGCATGGCATGGATAAAACAATCCTTTCTGGGATGTATGCCTATCTTCGCAGGCATGCTCACCTTGCCTTCTCCCTTCAGCCTAAACCCGCGCTCCACGGCTTCTATGATATCGGCCATCCTTATGTTCAGCTCCTCAAGGGAACTCCTAGATAGCATTAAAGACCTCAATCCAATCCCCTCCCCTTATATTGTTTTGGACAGATAATCCAAAAAGCCATTGACTGAAGAAAGGATGTTGCCCATTTCTCGAATTTTGATGTCCTCAGGCAAATCTGAGAAATCGCTCAAAAGCGGATCCCGTTCAATTAAATAACACGCTACATCCTCCGGGTCGACAGGTAACCCCTGATGGTCGGACAAGTAATCGCAGATCAAATCGTTCCAATGCAGGAGTTGTCTTTCCTCCAAATCGAGGAACTTATTTACCTCATCAGTATAACCAAAGTGAGCATAGCACATGTAGTCTGCACCCAAAGCCTTTAACTTTTTTATGCTTGAAAGAGCGCTGTCAAGGTAAAACTTCGGCGGCGTCGCCGGGCGCAATATAAACGTGCCGTCGCTAATTCCAGGGTAGGCGAATCCCCTTTTGTAATACGTTCCTGCGGCTTCTCCTGCGAAGAGGACCTTTAATTCAAGATCGCAAAGAAACGAATAGTGATGGGATGCATGACCTGGCGTTTCAATCTTGGCTATGCGATCCAATCCGACATCTTCCAGCAAAAAGCAGGACTCGTTTACGGGAATGGGCCTTCCGTAAGCCAAAGCTACGTCACCTAACACATCAACGCTTGATTTCCAAAGACGATCGGGGTTTACCAAGTGCTTCTTTCCTTTTGGATGCACCAAAACCCTGGCAGAGCCAAACACTTCAAGCAGCTGTCCTAGCCCTCCCGAGTGGTCGAGATGCACGTGCGTCAGTAAAATCAAATCCAGCTTCGATATGCCGAGTTCCTCGATATTCTTCACCAAAACAGGCACAGTCGAAGCCGGACCAACGTCGACTAACGAGACTCTATCCAAAGTTTTGTCCACGATGAGCCAGCTGCTTAAGAAATGATGAAATCCCGGTAGGTTGTCGATGGGCAGATCTATCAAGGTGATATTTACGCCTTCTCCAATGTTCAACGTAAACCTGCCGTGCGCAAGCTTTTCGTCAGCTATTTCAAGTCATCCTTTCTGCGTATAAAATTTAGGGATATCATGATTTAGATTTTCATGATATCCCCTTATTTTACGCCCTTACACTACAGCGGGCTCCTCTATCAATTCGCCCTTCTCGAAGCGGTCATAATTCAATACATCGATCGGTATGGAGCTCGTCCCCGTGACGATAAGCTCAGCAAGGAGCTTGCCTGAAATGGGACCGAACATGAATCCATGCCCCGAAAAGCCCGCTGAGATGTAAAAGCCCTTCACTTCTTTGGATTCCCCAATGACGGGCTGCTTGTCAGGCGACATGTTGTACATCCCGGACCACTGCCTTACGACCCTTACTCCTCCAAGCTTTGGCAGCAGTTTGACTATCACCCTCGACATATGTTCCAGGAAGTTCCACGTGTTTCCAAGGGAGTAATCCTCAGGATGCCCTTCGGGACTACATCCTGCTATTATCGATCCTATTGGCCTCTGCTGTATGTAATAATTGCCGGAAAAGCTCATGAGCATGCAGGGGCAAACTCCGAATTCAACGGGCTCCGTGACCAATATCTCATGTCTTTCGGAATAGAAGGGAAGCTTAATGCCTGCCATGGCAGCGATATGCTGCGAGTAAGGGCCGGCTGCATCCACGACTACCGGGGCATCTATCTCTCCCCTTGTCGTAACGACACCTTTGACCTCACCGTCTTTCACCTTTATGCCCGTACATTCGGTGAACTTATAAAACCTCACACCTCTCTCGCTTGCAGCCTTGTGGTAGGCTATGGTCGTAAGGAAGGGATCGGCATGGCCATCTCTGTGGTGATAGGTAAACCCAACGGCATCTTCTGCCGAGAGGGTCGGGCATATCTCGTATGCCTCTTCTTTGCTCACAACCCTTGAGGTGATGCCTAAGCTGTTTTGAAGTGCCACATTTTTCTTTAACTGCTCAAATTCGCTTTCTTTATAGGCAACCATGAGGTAGCCACCCTGATGAAGGCCTATGTCCATTCCGAGCTCTTCATGGAGGTTTTCTAATATCTCGAGGGAGGCCAATCCCAACTGACAGTTCATCTTCGTTCCCCACTGAGCCCTAATGCCGGCGGCACACCTTCCCGTCGAACCTGCCGTGGGAGTATCCTTTTCGAGAACCACGACATCTTTCATGCCCAACTTGGCCAAATTATAGGCTATGGAACACCCCTGAATTCCGGCGCCAATCACTACGACATTTGCCGTGTTCTTCCATTCTTCGGGCATCTTATTTGTCCACCTCCTCGGCTAAAAGCTCAAGCTTAACCGGCTTGGAAGGAGGACGAAAGGTTCCGGGATCAACCTGACTTACCGGGACGTTTTTCATCTTGGCTATCTCCCTCAAAATTATCTCCCTGCATCCTCTGCCCTGACAGGGGCCCATACCTACGCGCAGGATGTGTTTGAGCTCGTCGAAGGTGTCATACCCTCTTGCGATCCAGTCCCGTATTTCCCCCATGGTTATCTCTTCGCATCTGCATACGATTACGTTTCTTTCCTTTTCTTCTTCTGTCATCTGCTCCTCACCACCCTTATGGCCCTTATCTCCATCACAAGGGATTTGGGCACCGCCACGTGTACGACCTTGGTCTTGTCCTTCCAGGGCTCCATGATCTTCAAGACCTTTCCCTTAGAAACGACCTTGCCCTCGCGGTTTAGGCATTCGACCTCTTCCCCTTCGTTAGGCAACGGCAACATCTCATAGGGCAACTTAAATAGGGCCTCTTCGTCGCCACCGTAAGTAAGATCTGCAACGAAACAGGCAAGTCCGGGACATTTAGCGACGCACATAGCGCATCCTGTGCACTTTTCGTAGTCAATCTGCGGGGTATCGTTTATGTCGGCAAATTCCCTTATCGCACCGGTGGGACATCCCGTATGGCAGGGGTTGCAGGGAATCCTTTGGGGGCATTCCACGATAACTAGGCCGTTTTTCTTCTTCTCCCATAGATCCTTTGGAGGTTCATGTTTGCCATACATCTCCGGAGGAAGCACTCCGCTGTTGAAAAGCCTTTCACCCTGGTTCATCTTTTATTACCTCCGAAATCATCCGTTAAAACTTGAGCAATGCCTTCTCTAATCTTGATGCCGGTCTCGCCGTTTCTTAAGGCATTCAGCCTTTCCCAGTAAATATCAAGTTTTTCCAGGTATTCTTCTTCCTTAGCGTAACCAAGGTCGTAAGCCATGCTGAGGCCCGCGATGCGACCTTCCACCATGGCGCTTGAGGCCTCTTCTATTCCGGCGGCGTCGCCCGCCACCCATACGTTTGGGTTGCTCGTGCGCATGGATCTATCTCGAAGAGCCACGTGCCCGCAAAGCTGAGGGACGTATTTCATCTCGCATCCCGCTTGCCACAAAAGCTCACATGTGGGATTTAAACCGACTGCCATGCATATGACGTCGCAATCGACGTGAATTTCCTCCCCTATAAAGCCACATCCTGGGCTTATCTGCTGTATTATGGCACCTTCTACTACGTCTTTACCCAAGGCCTCTTTGATGGAGTGCTCCAGTAGGATGGGAACGCCAAGCCTTCTGACCTTGGCCGCGTGCACCCAGTATCCCCCTATCCTTGGCATCGCTTCGACTATGGCCGCTACCTCTACCCCCGCTTGAAGCAGCTGGTAACTTACTATGAGTCCTATGTTTCCCGCTCCAACCATGAGCACCCTTTTGCCCGGCACCACACCGTAGACGTTCATTAAGGTCTGCACCGCCCCCGCACCGTACACGCCGGGGAGGTCGTTGTTTGGGAAGGGTATCAGGCGTTCTTGGGCTCCCGTGGCCACCAAGATCTTCTTGGGCAAAACCTTAAAGTAATTTTCCTCGCCCTCCATGCAGTTGACCACGCCATCGTCCTTGTAGTAGCCCAGGGCCGTGCAATTGGAGTAAGTCTCGACCCTATCGCCGTATCCTTTAAGTTCGTCTAGCAGTATATCGGATATGACAAATCCCCGCGTGCCTGCTCGCTCGAATGCGGAACCGAAGAACTTATGCGTCTGTTTTATCAGTTGGCCTCCAAGCCTTAGATCGCTATCTACGATAACGACATGAGCGCCGTAGGATGCCGCCTCGGCAGCTGCCGATAACCCAGCAGGTCCCCCGCCTATCACTAGAACCTCGGTGTTTTTCACTTCAGATCACCTTCGTGATTGAGCTTAATCTTGCCCTTCCCCCGCTGCACTTCGATTCGCATGCCCTCTTTAAGGGGCGTTATGCAGGTTCGCACGTTAGGCACTCCGTCCACGACCATAAAGCAGGAAGAGCACTTGCCTATGGCGCAAAAAAAGCCGCGAGGCCTCTTCATCTCGGGCGTCTCGCGGTATACCTTAATCCCGTTGGCATGAAGGGCCATGGCTATAGGCTCTCCCTCGAACCCCTCCATCTCCTTGCCCTCGAAGGTAAACCTGACCAACCTGCCATGGCGAAACTCCAGTACCGGGTGTTCCCTGATCAGTTCCAAGCTTGCCACCTCCTGATTATACGAAACATTTACAAATTAATTCGTTTGGTCGCCTTGTTTTATATAAATATACACCAATATATCATTTAGTTTGAGCCTTCTTGCGCTCGCTGGAAAAAGCCACATTCATAAAATACAAAGCTCCTCCCCATACCAATCCCAATATCACTATCATGGTAATAAGGCTGCCCGTGCTCATGATCTTGCTCCCCCTTTAATAGACTCTCCCATGACCTCCCCTTTAACGACCTCATCATTATTTATAATGGCTTTCGCTAAAGTATTGTTGAATAGCATAAAAATCACTATTACCAATGCCCATTGCAGGAACATCGTTCCTGGGCTATAGGTCTCAAAGGGATTCCACCACGTCGCAGGATACCAAGTAAATTGTTGATAAGTCCACCAACCGCATACGATGGTAAACATCGCTGGGAAGCAAAGGATGCACCAATTCCACCATTTCCCCACGTACAGCTCTGAAACGGGGTTGATGATTTCCTTCCTGACCTTTTCTACTCCATATTTCATCATGGCTATGGCAACAAAAAGACCGCTTACCAGAAGTCCAACTCCCCACACCTGGTCTTGGTTGTTTAAGAACTCCACATTTATGGCCGACGGCAAACCTCCCAAAAAACACAAGGCCACTACCACAGATGCAGCCTTTCTCCTGGACCATCCTGCATCTATAAAGTAGCTCTTTATGCCCACTTCGTACATAGCATACAGCGAGGTTACCGCAGCAAAGGTCATGGCCAAGAAAAACAGCGCAGATACCAACGTCCCCGCAGGCATCGTGGGAAGAAGCCTCGCCAACCATATAAATGTAAGGCCGGTATTGCCAGCACCTATGGCTTCATATAGATTTTCAGGAGCAAGGGCATATATGGTGGGTATCACCGTCATGCCGGCCAATAAAGCAGCAGATGTATCCGAAAGCCCTACGATAAATGCATTGCAGGCAATGTCTTCCTTTTCACGGCTGTAAGCGGCATAGGCAGTCATGAAACCCCATCCGGCTCCAGTAGACCAGGCCGCTTGCGTAAATGCCTCAAGCCACACCCTACCGTTTAATAACTTGCTAAAGTCAGGGTTAAACAGGTAATTTAAGCCACCAGTAGCACCAGGAAGTGTCAAAGCCCTTATCATTGCTATTATCAACAATACAAATAAAGTCGGTATCATAAGCTTGGAGGCCAATTCTATGCCCTTGTTGACGCCTCTAAAAACTACCACCGCAGCAATAGCCACAGATATGGCATGGTAAAAAATGCCCTGCCAAGGAGAAGAGATAAAGCTATTCCAAACCAATTCCGTATCCACGCCAGGCCTCAGGGTCGTAATGCTCAATACGAAGTATTTAATTGCCCATCCCATCGTGACGGAATAATAAGCCCCCAGGGCAAGACATACAAATGCATGCCATCCGCCCATCCATGTGTACTTCTTGCCCATGAAATCCCGAAAGGCGCCTACAGATCCTTTTCTAGTGTGCATTCCAAGGCTCATTTCCGCCATGAGCAAAGGCACGGCCCACACAAAGACTGCAATCACATAGGCCACCATGAAAGGTCCACCGCCATTAGCTGTAGCAACCCTTGGAAATCGCCATATATTGCCTGTCCCTATGGCTTGCCCCATGGCCGCCGTGACAAATCCCAACCTCGTCATAAAGGCATCCTTATCGCTCATTTAGCATCCCCCTCTCTTGTCTCTTCGGCTAAATAATGCCTTCCCCCATAAATATGCCTAGCGATATCCCAGCGAACTTACCTCGATCTATCCCCCCTTTATTCGCTCTTCTAACAAGTTTGGATGTCGGTATACATTATTGGCCGTTGTTTTGTAATGTTATTTCGACGAGATAAGGAATTAAACTGAATAACTATAGAGCAAGCTCTTATTCATCTGTCAGGGTTGCAATGAGTGATACATATTCTAGGTACATGAGGAAAATCTTTGACTTCCGATAGCGCAGTATAAAGTAGGTTGCAATATTCATACTAATCGCACAATAAAAAATATACTATAATGTATTTATTGCTCAATATAATCCTGCCCAATCCAACTGTCAAGACCAATAGAGGACCGAGAGAAAACCCAATTAGAGGAGGGTTGAGCTGATGAAGATTTCCCGTTCAATAATTGCAGTCGATTCGCACACCATGGGAGAACCGACAAGGGTGATCATCGGGGGCATTCCAAACATTCCCGGTAAAACCATGTCCGAAAAAAAGGAATACATGGCATCCAACCTGGACTATTTGAGGACCGCCTTGCTCCTTGAACCGAGGGGTCATAGCGATATGTTCGGAGCGATAATGACCTCTCCAACGATACCTGATGCGGATTTCGGTGTGATATTCATGGAAAGCGGCGGATACGTGAACATGTGCGGACATGGAACCATAGGAGTATGTACGGTCGCAGTCGAGATGGGAATGGTAACGCCAATTGAGCCCATTACGAACATAACATTAGATACTCCCGCAGGTATCGTCAAAGCCGGGGTTGCAGTCTCAAACGGCAGGACAAAGGGAGTGACCTTTGAAAATGTCCCTGCATTCTTATATAAAAAGGACGTATCAATAAACACACCGACATTCGGCGAAATAAAGATGGATATCGCGTTTGGAGGAAACTTTTTTGCCCTGATCTCAGCCGAACGGTTGGGCCTGAAGATCGAAAAGCCATATGCCCAAAGGCTGATCGATGCTGGGATGGAGATACTGGAATGTGTAAATAATTCCATCCAAGTCGGGCACCCTGAAAAACCGCATATAAACACGATCGATCTGGTAGAGATATTCGAAAAGGTGCCACAAGAAGGCGTGCATTACAGGAACGCCGTCATTTTTGGCGAGAAGTCGCTCGACCGCTCCCCCTGCGGTACGGGAACCTGTGCTAAGATGGCCTCCCTTTTTGCCCGCGGGGAACTCAAAATTGGCCAGGAATTCATAAACGAAAGCATACTGGGCACACAATTCATAGGAAGGCTAAAGGGAACGACAAAGGTCGCAGGCCTAGATGCAGTGATCCCTGAAATCACAGGTAGGGCCTTTGTGACCGGCGTAAGCCATTACATGATAGACGACGAAGATCCACTAAAATATGGGTTTACCTTGCGATAGACAGATCGTGCAAACCGTTAAAAATAAGGCCTCAATGCCGGTTAGCAGCTTTGAGGCCTTATTTTCTTTAATCTTTAAATTTAAAGCTTAACGTACAGACCTATGTCCTCGAACTTCCTCTTGATCTCCATTAACCTTTCCCGCGAAGGGGATTTATGAACCGTCATCTTGTAGTCCCTATCGAGCCTGTTGTACTTTTCGCTTACGTCATGGTAAGGGAGGAGGTCTATTTCCCTTAAACCCTTTAGAGTCGAGATAAATTCGACCATGTCATCTACGTTATCGGGCGTATCGTTTATCCCTGGGATCACAGGAAAACGGAGTATTATGTCCTTTGCCCTGCCGTAGTTCACCAAAA
>ERZ795062.284-NODE-284-length-45481-cov-6.574209_pt1 | contig 45481 bp, 27 predicted proteins | sample MGYA00375146_ERZ795062 | MGnify/ENA primary metagenome ERZ795062 (study PRJEB30191, sample SAMN05720281) | activated sludge metagenome | isolation source: Anaerobic digester | place: USA | collected 2015-07-16 ...
TTCTATTTGTCTTTCAGTAAATCGCGAATTTCTGCCAACAGAATTTCTTCCTTGCTCGGTGCCGGTGGAGCGGTAGGAGCAGCAGGCTCATCCTTTTTCTTGTTAGCGAGTTTGTTGATGCCTTTAACCAAAAGGAACACGCAGAATGCAATAATGATAAAATTGAGCAGCGTCTGAATAAAATTACCATAATTAATAGTGGCGGGAGCTAATTTTTCCAGTCCCATATCGATAGACGGCAGTTTAAATTTCAAATCGGTGAAGTTGACACCACCAATAAGCCATCCGATAGGAGGCATGATGATATCGTCTACAATAGATGAAACAATCTTTCCGAAAGCAGCTCCGATGATAACACCGACAGCCATGTCAACCGCATTGCCTTTTACAGCAAATTCCTTGAATTCAGTGATAAATTTACCCATAGTTGTTATTTTTATATATTTTAATATTGATTTCGTATGCAAATATAGAATTTTTTTTGTAACTTTGCGGTCGAAAAGAGAAATAAATGCCGAAAAGCGTTATCTTTGGTAGATATATTACTCTGAATAGAGAGATTCATTACTCAAATAAAGGGTGGCGCAGATAAGCAGTTTAAGTTATGTAGTATATTATTTAACCCTTTAATAAAATAAAAAGCAAAATGATTAAAATTGGTATTAACGGATTTGGCCGTATCGGTCGTTTCGTTTTCCGTTCTACTCTTGAAGAGGCTAACAAGAACGATGTAGTAGTAGTAGGTATCAACGACCTTCTGCCAGTTGAGTACATGGCTTATATGCTGAAGTATGATACAATGCACGGACAGTTCGATGGTACAATCGAGGCTGACACAGAGAAAAACGAGTTGATCGTTAACGGTAACCACATCCGTATTACAGCAGAGAAAGATGCTGCTGATCTGAAATGGAATGAAATCGGTGCTGAATACGTAGTTGAGTCTACAGGTTTCTATTTGACAATGGACCGCGCTGAGAAGCACATCCAGGCAGGTGCTAAATATGTAGTACTTTCAGCTCCTTCTAAGAAGGGTGACGACGGTCGTCAGGCTGATATGTTCGTTTGTGGTGTAAACACTGACAAATATGCTGGACAGCAGATCGTTTCTAACGCATCTTGTACAACAAACTGCTTGGCTCCTATCGCTAAGGTCCTGAATGATAGCTTCGGCATCGCAGACGGTTTGATGACAACTGTTCACTCTACAACTGCTACACAGCGTACAGTTGATGGTCCTTCTTTGAAGGATTGGCGTGGTGGTCGTGCTGCTTCTGGCAACATCATCCCATCTTCAACAGGTGCTGCTAAGGCCGTAGGTAAAGTTATTCCTGAATTGAACGGTAAATTGACAGGTATGTCAATGCGTGTTCCTACTTTGGATGTTTCTGTTGTTGACTTGACAGTTAACTTGAAGAAAGCTGCTTCTTACGACGAGATTTGCGCTGCAATGAAGAAGGCTTCTGAAACAAACCTGAAAGGTATCTTAGGTTATACAGACGAAGCTGTCGTTTCTTCTGACTTCCTGGGCTGCCCATTGACATCTATCTTCGATGCTAAAGCTGGTATCGCTTTGACAGATACATTCGTAAAGGTTGTTTCTTGGTATGATAATGAGATTGGTTACTCTCACAAGGTTGTTGACCTGATCAAGATCATGAAGAAGCACAATGGCTAATCATTGGCAACTTTAAGATAAAAATAGGCCGTTCAGCATTGCTGAACGGCTTTTTTTGTTTATATTTGCAATCGAAAGTTACACTAAGTGCTACTGTTTGTTTATTTATGAGAAAGATGATAACCATATTGGGTCCTACGGCTTCGGGTAAAACGAGTTTGGCTACAGCTCTCGCGGTCCGTATCGGTGCTGAGATAATCAGTGGCGACAGCAGACAGGTGTACCGAAATATGGATATCGGCACAGGTAAGGACCTTGATGATTATCTTATAGATGGCAGACAGATTCCTTATCATCTTATTGACATCGTAGAACCGGGTACAAAATATAATATATATGAATATCAGCATGATTTTCTGAATGTTTACGATGAAATAACTAAACGAGGTGTTCCTATTATATTATGCGGAGGATCTGGTTTGTATATAGAATCAGTGCTGAATGGATATAAATTGATGCCTGTCCCTCAGAATCCTGAGCTTCGTAAACAGTTAGAAGGAAAGGGACTGGCTGAATTAACCGAAATACTTGTATCTCTTAAACAGCAAAATCATTCGAATATGCATAATACCACGGATGTGGATACCTCTCAACGAGCTATACGTGCCATAGAAATAGAGACATATTATGCCCAAACTCCGGTTGAGGGAAGGAACGCTCCTGTTATAGATTCGTTAATTATCGGGGTGAATATCGATAGAGAGGAGCGTCGCCGTAAGATAACGGACCGATTAAAACAACGACTTGACAATGGCATGATAGATGAGATAAAAAGTTTATTGGATAAAGGTATCCCGGCAGAAAATCTGATTTATTACGGGTTAGAATATAAGTTTATTACAGAATATCTCATAGGCAAGACCACTTATAAAGAAATGTATGAAGGACTTGAAATTGCCATACATCAGTTTGCCAAGCGTCAGATGACATGGTTTAGAGGTATGGAGAGAAGAGGTTTTACCATACATTGGGTTGATGCAAAGAACAGCATGGAAGAAAACATAAAGGAAATTGAAAGATTATGGCAGTAGAATCATCAAGATGGGGCATCTTATTCTGTCCTAAACACGACATCAGTAGTCCTCGCAAGTATTGGGCTAGATTGCAACGAGCTCTGGATGAACGTAAAATAGAATTTGATTTTGTACAAAGCGAGAATACAGAAAGTGTGGAGCGCCTTGTCAATATGCTTATTAACAATGGATATAAGACAATCATTATTGTCGGTGGAGATTCAGCACTCAATGATGCGATCAACTGTCTTATGCAGACTGACAAACAGACACGTGATTCAATATCTCTTGGTGTCATCCCCTATGGAGTAATGAACGATTTTGCACGGTTTTGGAACTTCAGTGAGAGCAATGTCCCGCAAACAATTGATTGGCTGATAAAGCATCGCGTGCGCAAGATAGATTTAGGTTGTATCAGATATACAAATAAGAAAAACGAGAAATGCCACCGATATTTCCTTAATTGTGTAAACATCGGGTTGATAGCCTCCGTAATGAACCTCAGGCGACAGACCAGGAGAATATTCGGCTCACGCACTTTATCTTTTATATTCTCATTCATCCTTATGATATTTCAGCGTCTTGAGTATAAAATGGAAATAAAGATAAATGCTGATACCATAAAACGGAAGGTGATGACTGTCTGTATTGGTAATGCGCACGGTTATGGACAGACTCCCAACGCTGTTCCATACAATGGTCTGTTGGACGTATCTGTAGTCTATCATCCTGAAGTGACACAACTGTTTGAAGGCTTTTATCTGTTAATAACGAATCGTTTTCTGAATCATCGTAGTGTTCATCCTTTTCGTACCCGTAAGGTTGATTTTATAGAATCGGGAAAGTCGATGGTAGGAATTGACGGACGCCTCATGAGTACACCCATAGGTCCATTTTCAGTAACGGTAGAGCAAGAAGTGATTAATTTTCTTATTCCAGAATAGAAACGTTATCCCATTTTTGATACTTTACGCAGTTCTTCGTCCTGAATAATTTTTATTTTCCTGCCATCCGTGGCAATCAGTTTTTCTGATGCGAAAGTGGACAGAGTCCTAATGGCATTGCTTGTTGTCATATTGGAAAGATTCGCAAGATCTTCTCTGCTTAGATAAATACTAAGAGTATAACCGTCCTCTTCAACACCATAACTGTCCTTCAGAAAAAGAAGAGCCTCTGCCAGTCTGCCACGTATATGTTTCTGAGTAAGATTAACAGTACGGTCGTTAGCCTGTCCTAAACCAACAGATAATTCGTGTATGAAGAAAAGGCCAATCTGACTGTTCTCCGAAATAAGTTTGGTAATAACCATCATAGGAATGAAAGCGATAACTGAAGCCTCGAATGCCACTGCTGCGGTCTTGTAATCCTCTTTGGCAAAATAAGCCCTGTATCCAAACATCTCCACAGGTTTCAGCACTTGGATAATCTGATTTCTTCCGCTTACGCCATCTTTGCATATCTTCACTTTACCATTGATAAGACACATCAATGATTTGGGCGTTTCGTTCTCTTCGTATATTACCTCGTTCTTCTTGAACCGCTCAATAGTCACATGTTTCAGCAACAATGTGCGCTGATCGACAGTGAGAGGTTCCCACAGACTGGAAACAGCTTTTATCGTTTCCAATTTATCATAAGCCGTTTTTACAACCATTATACAACCTTCTTATTTATCCTCGTGTGCAAAATTACTATAATTTTGTCAAATATGTAAATATTTTATGGAAAAATGTTTTCTATAACATAAAAAAAGAACAATATTCTCAATTAATGAATATATTTTTTTGTGATTATGATAAAAAACACTATCTTTGCTAAAGACTATGATTTAAAACCTTAAAAAAGGAACTATGAGTTATTTACGATTTGAAAAGGCTCTGATGACCAATTTGCAGGAATCCTTACAGAGAGAGTTGCTTCGCACCAACCGCTCTGGAGCGTATTCTTGTTCCACGATTGTCGACTGTAACACACGTAAGTATCATGGCCTTCTTGTCGTACCTGTCCCTGAGATAGACGATGAGAACCATGTGCTTCTTTCATCGCTTGATGTTACGGTCATACAGCATGGAGCGGAATTCAATTTAGGACTGCATAAGTATCAGGGCGATAATTACAGCCCCAAAGGTCACAAGTATATACGAGAGTTTGATTGTGACAAAGTGCCTACTACTTTGTATAGAGTGGGTGGAGTGCTCTTGAAAAAAGAGGTGGTGTTCCAGCATTATGAGGACCGTATCCTCATCCGTTATTCACTAGAAGATGCTCATTCGGCTACGACACTTCGTTTCCGTCCATTTTTGGCTTTCAGAAGTGTACGCCAGTTTACTCATGAAAATTCTACTGCCAACCGTGATTATAATCAAGTTGACAATGGAATTAAGACTTGTATGTATGCCGGTTATCCCGATTTGTATATGCAGTTTAATAAGAAAAATGAGTTTGTTTTCCAGCCCGACTGGTATCGCGGTGTAGAATATACGAAAGAGCAGGAGAGAGGTTATGCTTCTAACGAAGACCTCTATGTACCTGGATATTTTGAGATGAATATCCGTAAAGGTGAGAGTATCGTCTTTGCTGCTTCTACGTCAGAAATAAAGACTAACACGCTGAAGCATCTGTTTGATAAGGAAGTAGACGAACGTTCCCCACGTGATAATTTCTTTCATTGTCTGGTCAATGCAGCACACCAGTTTCACAGACGAGAGAAAAACGACGACCGCTATATCCTTGCCGGTTATCCTTGGTTCAAGTCTCGCGCACGTGATACGTTCTTGGCACTGCCAGGACTGACACTGGCCATTGACGAACAGGATTATTTTGAGCTTGTGATGAAAACGGCGGAGAAAGGACTTCGCGAATTTATGCAGGGGAAACCGTTGACAGCAAAGATTTACGAGATAGAACAGCCTGATGTACCTCTCTGGTGTATATGGTCATTGCAGCAGTATTCCAAAGAGATGGGAACCGAAAAATGTCTTGCTCTGTATGGTAAGTTCATCCAGGATATACTGGAGTTTATTATAGCTGGGAAACATCCTAATCTCCGTCTTGATGAGAACGGTTTGTTATATTCTGATGGAAAAGAAAAAGCTGTGACATGGATGAATTCCACAGCTAATGGCCGTCCGGTCGTTCCGCGTACTGGATACATCGTTGAGTTTAATGCTCTTTGGTATAATGCATTGAAGTTTGGTGCAAAGATGGCTGCTGAGAAAAATAAGAACGAGGCTGCCGAAGACTTGGAAAAAAGAGCTGAACTGTGCAAACGTTCTTTTGTTGATACATTCCTCAATGAATATGGCTATCTCTTCGATTATGTAGACGGAAATATGATGGACTGGAGTGTACGCCCTAATATGATATTTGCCGTAGCTCTCGATTATTCACCTTTATCTCAAGAACAGAAAAAGAGTGTCTTGGATGTTTGTACACGAGAGTTGCTTACACCAAAGGGACTGCGTACTTTATCACCTAAGAGTGGCGGATATAATCCGATGTATGTAGGACCTCAGAACCAGCGCGACTATGCGTACCATCAAGGAACAGCATGGCCTTGGTTGGGTGGATTTTATATGGAGGCTTGCCTCAAGATGTACAAACGTACCCGACTCAGTTTTATAGAACGTCAGATGGTGGGCTACGAAGATGAGATGACAAGTCGTTGCATCGGTACGATCCCGGAGATGTTCGACGGTAATCCGCCTTTCAACGGACGCGGAGCTATGTCGTTTGCCGCTAATGTGGCAGAGATACTGCGTACGCTCAGATTATTGGAAAAATATAGTTATCAATAAAAAGAGGAGGCAATATGAAAGTTTTAATGTTTGGATGGGAGTATCCTCCTCATATTCTTGGTGGTCTTGGTACTGCCAGTTATGGTATAACAAAAGGTCTTGCGGAGCAGGGTGATATGGAGATCACTTTCTGTCTGCCAAAACCGTGGGGAGACGAAGACAAGAGTTTCCTTAATATTGTTGCAATGAATGCAGTGCCTATTGTCTGGCGTGATGTCAATTACGATTATGTGAAGGGTAGGATAGGCAATATCATGGATCCGAATGAGTATTTTGCTCTTCGTGACCATATATATGCTGATTTCAACTATATGAATGTGAATGATTTGGGATGTATGGAGTTTTCTGGGCGTTATCCTGACAATCTTCATGAAGAGATAAACAATTATTCTATTGTTGCAGGGGTGGTAGCCCGTCAGCAGCAGTTTGATATCATTCATGCACACGACTGGCTTACATACCCTGCAGGCATACACGCAAAGCAAGTCAGTGGTAAACCGTTGTGCATACATGTGCATGCTACCGATTTCGATCGCAGCCGCGGACATGTCAATCCTACGGTTTATTCGATAGAAAAGAATGGTATGGATTATGCCGACTGCATTATGTGTGTCAGTGAACTGACGCGTCAGACGGTTATCAATCAGTATCATCAGGATCCTAGAAAATGTTTTACTGTCCACAATGCTGTATATCCTCTGAAACAGGAATATCAGGACATACCACGTCCCGATCATCACGGAAAAGATAAAGTGGTGACTTTCCTTGGTCGTATTACGATGCAGAAAGGTCCTGAATACTTTGTTGAGGCGGCGAATATGGTACTTCACCGTACACATAATATACGTTTCTGTATGGCAGGCAGCGGTGACATGATGGATGCGATGATATATCTTGCAGCCGAGAGAGGCATCGCCGACCGTTTCCATTTCCCTGGATTCATGCGAGGTAAAGAAGTTTACCAGTGTCTCAAAGATTCAGATGTCTACGTCATGCCGTCAGTGAGCGAACCGTTTGGTATATCGCCCCTTGAAGCTATGCAATGCGGTACACCTTCCATTATCTCCAAGCAGAGCGGATGTGCCGAGATACTCGACAATTGTATCAAAGTTGACTACTGGGATATACATGCATTAGCAGATGCCATTTATTCTATCTGTAACAATGACAGTATGTTCCATTACCTGCAAGAAGAAGGTAAGAACGAAGTCGACCAGATAACATGGGAGAAAGTAGGGTTGTGGATTCGTCAGTTGTACGAACAGACAATTAATAAGTAAATAATAAAACGAAATAACATGAAAACGATTTGCCTATATTTTGAGATACATCAGATCATTCATCTCAAGAGATATCGTTTCTTCGATATCGGTACCGACCATTATTATTATGATGACTACGAGAATGAACGTAGCATAAGTGACATAGCCGACCGCTCATATATGCCAGCCCTTAACACTTTCCTTGAAATGATTAAGGCCAATGGCAAGTTCTTTAAGGTTGCATTTTCCCTTTCCGGCGTTGGAATAGAACAGTTGGAGGTTCATGCTCCACAGGTTCTTGAGAAATTACAGGAACTTAACGACACCGGATGTGTGGAGTTTCTTGCCGAGCCCTACTCTCACGGCTTGTCATCGCTAGCCAATGAAGAGACTTTCGCAGCCGATGTCAAGAAGCAGTGCGAGAAGATAAAAGAATACTTTGGTAAGAAACCTACCGTACTCCGTAATTCATCTCTTATATATAGTGATGATATCGGTGGACAGGTTGCCCAAATGGGCTTTAAGGGAATGATGACAGAAGGAGCTAAACATGTACTGGGCTGGAAATCTCCCCATTATGTTTACAATTGTGCCATCGCTCCTAATCTTAAGTTGCTATTGCGTGATATAAACCTCAGTGATGATATTTGTCTACGTTTTAACAACAGTGAGTGGGATGGTTATCCTCTCTTTGCCGACAATTATATCAATCGTATAGCTAATTTGCCTGAGGAAGATCAGATTATTAATGTTTTCATGGAACTGTCTGCTCTTGGCATTGCACAGCCGTTATCTAGCAATATCCTCGAGTTTATCAAGGCTCTACCGGCATGTGCCAAAATGAAGGGCATTACCTTCTCTACACCTTCCGAGATTTGTATGAAGATGAAGAGTGTAGGTAATCTTGATGTTCCTGACACATTATCATGGGTAGACGAGGAGAGAGATGTCAGCAGTTGGTTGGGTAACCCTATGCAACGTGAGGCATTTAATAAATTATATAGTGTAGCCGACCGTGTACGTATCTGTAATGATCCGCGTATCAATCAGGATTGGGATTATCTGCAGGCTAGTAACAACTTCCGGTTCATGACTACCAAACCAAGTTCTAATAGTCTTGACAGAGGTATCTATAGTAGTCCTTTCGATGCGTTTACGAATTATATGAATGTATTGGGCGACTTTATCAATCGTGTAAACAGTCTGTATCCGGATGATATAGATAATGACGAACTGAACAGTCTTCTTACTACTATCAAGAATCAAGGAGACGAGATAGAAATGAAAACGAAGGAGATAACTCGTCTACAGACCAAATTGGAAAAGATGCAGGCTGCCGAGGACAAGTTGAAAGCAAAGGTCGAAAAGGTAAAAACAGTCTCAAAACCAGTTGCCAGTAAACCAGTTGCCGTCAAGGAAACTGTGGTTAAAAAGCCTTCCGCTCCCAAACCGTCGGTTAAGAAGCAAAAGACGAACAAAGAACAAACTGCCCAATCAAATATAGTTGAAACACAGACTGAAACGCAGTCTGCTGTAAAGGAAGAGAAAAAATAATAATAAGTATCAAATAAAAAAGCCGCATAATCAATATGCGGCTTTTTTATTTGATGTCAGTCTTATCTGATAACCTTTGAAGTGGTTTTACTTCCATCTTTCATGGTGTTCACTTTGATAACTACACCATTATATGCACTGTTAACCATTGCACCTTGCAGATTATAGTAAGATGTGTTGATTACATCGTCAGCTTTGACATTACTTATCCCTGTAGCACCGTTTGCGATACCTGCTTCTCCAAATCCTCCCATAGCGTTTGCAGCACGTACAGAGTAAGTCTTACTTACGCTCGTAGTACCCTTAGCTGTAGTTGGTAATGTATAAGAGTTTGTGCTTCCGCTTACGATATCCACTGCTTCACCATCGCATAAGATCATAAATGCCTTTGCTCCTTCACTGCCTGTCCATGTAAGGGAACTACCGTCTGCTTTGACGACAGGAGCTGTTATCTGTGCAGTGTATGTAGCCGGTGTCCAGTTGGTAAATACCTTATCTAAAGAATAACTGGCAGCATCATCAGCGGAGATGATTGTTTCCATTTCTTTGCTTGTGGCATTAAGATAGAACTTTACTTTGTTGGATTCCGGTGATACGACGGTACCTGCTGCATTTACAGAATTGTATTCTACGAATTTGTCAGCTACCACATTCATACCCAGCGGAGTCCAACGGGTACTGATAAGTCCTGTTTCGGGAAGTGTCGTATTAAGGTAAGCGCAACGAGGTGCTCCGCCCCATGCACGACCGAAGTTGAATGATGCCGCATTGTTTACGATCGTACAATGATCGAATACATATCCCCAAGTACTATTTGTATAAGGTGCTGTTATCGTGCAGTCGCCTGAACCGGCAGTACTTGTTCTACTTTCAACTGTCAGTGTACATTTATTGAAGAAGGCATCACCTCCACCACAGATATAGTCTACACATCCGTGGATGTCTGAAGTTTCCCAATAATACTGTCCTTTGTCGTTATTAGAATAGTATGTATCCTGATAAGACAGCATCTTTACGTTCTTGCAGATAGTCTGTGTGCCCTTGTCTTGCAGGCAGACTGCACGTCCGGCTGCACCTGTAGCATAATAGTCCAGTGCATTCTGTAATGTCAGGTCCTGCAGATATAGTCCTGTACTCGTGTTATATAGAGTAGCTGTAGTACCAATACCTTCGTTTGCTATTGCAGGAGCATTTTTGATAATAGTCTTATCCATGCTTTGTCCGATGATGGATATGTTGTCCCCCGAAACAGGTGTGAGTACAGTCTTACCTAAGTCATAAGTTCCATCAGGAAGATAAATGCAAGTACGTTTCTCGCTACTGCTGTTCGCATTGGCTACAGCCAGTGTCTTGAGAAAAGCGTTTGCATCTCCGGCTTTCACGTTATAGTATCCATTTGAACCTTCTGATACCGTGCCGTCAGCAATATTGTTTATTGCCAGAGAGTGCAGATATGTCGTACCGTCGAAAGTTATATATAGGGTACCAGCTTCACCTGTATAATGGAATGATCCTATCTTGCCATCCGAAGATGCTTTTGCACTGATAGAAGAAATAGCTGTCTTGTCTGCGCCGGCAAGTGTGATATTGGCACTGCTGCCTGAATATGCGCACAGACCTAATGATATGTATGCTTCACCGCCTACGATTATCTTTATACTGTCATTGGTATTGAAGACCCATCCGTGTGTGGCATCATGAAATTTGCCTGAGCCTACTGATTCATAAGCTTCATGGTCTTCATCGTAGAAATATGGATTGTTAAGGTCGAATGTATAAATAGCACTCTTGCTTGCAGTCTCTATGTCTGTGGCTATCGCATATAGATTCGAGTTAGCTGTTATTACATCTGCAGTAGTATACTTTTTGCTGCCTGCTTCTCCTACAAACCATCCGCGGAACTTCTTACCTTCTGCCACTGTCACATCAGTTTCTGTCTTGGCAAATGTACCTATCGTGGCATCTTTTTCTACAGCCTGGGTGCCTAGAGCTGTACCGTCTGTATTATAATAGGTGAGGGTATAGTCGGGCTTGAATACGAAGGTAGCAATATATGATGTGTTTATACTATTAGCGGTGACAACGATTGTTGCGACCGTCGTATCATTCTTTGTAACATAAGTGGTGGAGGTTACTTCACCATTATCGGCCACAATGTCTGTAAGAGGGTTCGATTCGGAAATCATGGTAGCCTTCTTTGATAATTCAATTGTTGCAGTCATTGTACCGTCAGCTTGCTCATTAAAGATGTCTGCGGCTGTATATAGTGCACTGTTTGCCTTGAAAGTACCTAAGGCAGGAGCTTTAGACATGTCCACTTTCCCATAGATGTCCAGTTGGAAAAGATATGCGTTCTGACTGGAGTTGAGATTCGTAAAACGCAGTTGACAGTTGGTCTTATTGATATCTTTTGTTACCTCACACCAACTGCTTGGATCGGCGAAATCACTTGATATGGTAACCCAGTCGGTATCACCGTCACCTTTGGCTTCCAGTTTATAACCGCGACTGCCACCTGTAGCAGCATGCACAAAACGCACTTTTGTGATTGATGCCAATGCTGATGTCGTGATGTATGGATCGGCACTCTTTGCTGCCTGCAACCATCCCAATGCTGCACCATTATTGAATTTGGTGTTTACACCAGCCGGGTCTACGGCAACATCATAAAGAGCAAAGTTGAGCGTTTCATGACTATACTTCGTATTTTGTGCCACCGTACTCTCTGATGCTGCAGCACCAGCCTTTGTCCAGTCGGAAAAATCTGTGGAATACAGTTTCTTTTCCTGTATCATATCCACCTGCACCACCTTAATACTATATAGGTAAGCAGTATTCGTTGCTACAATCTCTACATAACCTTGTGCTGCCTCGGCTACTGTAGCTCGGTGAACGGTCGTGTTTTCTGTCGCAGCTACCCCACCTATCGTGTAATAATAGTAGCTTGGATACGACACAATTGTAACGGTGTCTTTAGTTGATTTGACCGGAACTTGAATTTTCGCTCCTGAATTGAATTGTGCATCAGTGTTTCTTTGTTGCAGTTTACCAGTCGAGGCATCTACATAAAGTTTAATACTGCTCTCTGTGGAAGTCAGATAACCGGTCTTCGCATTCAGGACTCCTGATGCCGCTTCTGTTTTTAACGTTGAGGGATTGACATTCTGAAAATCCCATAATGCTGTTACGTCTCCTGCTTTTGTGACAATAGCCACCATGAGCAACAAACACAACATACCGATTGTTTGTAATCGTTTGATCATAGTTTTTGTTAATTTAGATTGTTATTAGTTTTTGGTAGTTAATGAACCGATGGCAAATATACAAACATTTTCTTTTTATGGTATCTTTTTCACACTCAAAAATGCTGTTTTGATAAAAAATCATATTCTTTTGATAGTTTTTTATGCCCGACCCTTCATATAATATTGTATTTTTGCATTCAATCTAAGATGAATCAAAAACAGAATATGAAAAAACAATTACTTACAGTAGCTATGTGCCTGATAGCACTTGGCATTCATGCACAATCAATAGACTTCGATTTAGTTAACAAGACTGGTATTACCGAGACGAATTATTCGACTTGGGCTGTAGCGACAGGCGCTTCTGCCGAAGCTACATTCGGAGGCGTTTCAATCAGCGTTGCCAATGGTGCCCATTCCACAGCTGATGTCATTCAGTCCAATTGGTGGAAAGACGGTGTTAATAAATACTCCAAATTGATAGGCGACGGTATTACACCTAAGGTACTATTGACCGATGGCAACAGAGTGGAACCGACGGGTAGGGTGGAACTCCAGTTTACTGTATCCGGTCTTTCTGCCGGCACACATACGCTACTCGCTTATCATAATAATGTGGACGGTTGGACTGCTGGTCAACTGCCGCCCATTTCTGTGATGGTTGATGGCAAGATTGTATCTACCAATGTCCCGCAGACGCAACGTGCGCAGAAACCGTCTCTCAGTTCATATACTTATATCACGTTTACAGCTGTAGCAGGTACACCCGTGGTAGTGACATATTATACAGAACCATTGGCGGGTGTCACTTACGACACAAAAACGAATACGACTAGTTTCTATGTCAATGCACTTGTTTTCGATGAAGAGCCTCCTTCGACTATCGCCAAAGACCCCGTTCCAGATAATTATGACTATCATGCCAATGCTGACGGCGGTTCTATCGCCCTCGCATGGACAAAGTCGGAATCGGCGACCAGTCATCAGGTTTATTTCGGCGAAGATTCTCTCGTTGTAGAGAATGGTACGACACCCGCAGCCTCTGTATCAGATACCACATATACCGCATCCGGTTTGTCTCCGCTCAAACAGTATTATTGGAGAGTGGATGAAGTGGCATCAGACGGAACCGTATCAAAAGGCAAAGTATGGACATTTCGTCCCCGTCGACTTGCGTTTCCAGGAGCGGAAGGTTATGGTAAATATGCTATTGGCGGACGAGGCGGAAGTGTCTATCATGTCACATCTCTCGCTGATGATTCCGTACCCGGAACATTCCGTTATGGTGTATCATGCGTGAAAGGGCCACGTACCATCGTATTTGATGTGGCAGGCGTTATCACACTTACTTCAAGACTTACATGCTCTGACAAATATGTCACGATCGCGGGACAGACTGCTCCGGGGAATGGTATCATGTTCCGTTCCTGTCCGTTCGGTATGGCGAGCGACGGTATTACCCGTTTTGTCCGTCTGCGTCTTGGCGGAGGGGATACTTACGACGGCATGGGTATGGCAGGCAACGACTATAGTATCATGGATCACTGTTCTGTAGGCTGGACTATCGATGAGGCTTTCAGCAGCCGTAATTGTAAGAACATCACACTGCAGCACACATTGATATCCGAAGCCCTTAATATTGCCGGGCACAAAAACTATTCTGCCGGAACTGCTCATGGATATGCTGCTACTATCGGTGGAAATTACGGTTCTTATCATCATAACCTTCTGGCGCATTGCGAAGGACGCAACTGGAGTATGTCCGGTGCTTTGGATGGCAGCGGTGCTTATGCCGGTCATCACGATATGTTTAATAATGTGTGCTACAACTGGGGCGGGCGTGCCTGCGACGGTGGAACACATGAAGGCAACTTCGTAAACAATTACTATAAGATGGGACCTTCTACTTCTCAGACTATTCTGCTCAAAGCGGAACTGGAAGGAACAGGAAGCGGTTCGCAGAGCTATTATGTAAAAGGTAATATCCGTGAGAATCTGGACGGTTCGAAGACGCAGGATGCCCTTGATGATACCTACAAATATATTGCATCCAATGGTCAGGTGGTTAACTGGACTGTGTTCGTGGACAAACCGTTCTTCGAATCCCAGGCAAACATTGAACCGGTGTTGGCGGCTTACAAAAATGTGCTTTGTGATGTAGGTTGTAACCAACCGGTCTTGGATAATCACGATACCCGTATGGTAAAAGAGACGCTTACAGGTACTACTTCCACTGTCGGTAGCGTGTCTGGTAAGAAAGGACTTATCGATAATCAGAACGACAGCGGTTGCGAGGGCTTCGATGGACTGAATATCATAGAAGCTTCACGAGAAGCCGGTTATGATACAGATCTTGACGGTATACCCGACTGGTATGAGACGGCAAAAGGATGGGATGCGACCGTAGCCAATAACAATGCAGATACCGACAATGACAGTTATACAGACCTTGAAGAATATCTCAACTGGATGGCTCTGCCTCACTTTATCATCAAGGCAGGTACCACTACATCAATTTCTCTTCCTACCTATTTCGCTGGATATACCAAAAACCAGTATTACACCATTTCCGGAAATGATGTGCTTCATCTGTCGAACGACGGGAATAACAATATGGTATTGAACCCTTCTGTTACCGCAAATGGTTTTTACACCGTGAAGGTAACAGCATCAGATGACGATAACACCACACTGACACGTACATTCAATATCCTCGTGTCCGATCAGGCTACGGCGGTAAAGAACGTAATCTCAGAGACAGATGCAACGGATGCACCAGTATACAGTGTGTTGGGACAGCGAATAGAAAAGAAATCTTATCAAGGAATCGCAATACAGAAAGGAAAAAAATATATGAGCAAATAGGTCCTATCTAGCTCTTTTTGATAAAAAATCATATTATTTTGATAGTATTTTATACTATCAACTTAATATATTTTGTATATTTGCAAATGAAACTTGAGGACTAAAACAAAACATTTATTATAAATCAAATTAAAACCAAAAAATTATGAAGAAAATCTTTACTTTAATTGCAGTTGCGCTTTGCGCAATGAGTGCTAGTGCACAAACATCTTATTTACTTGATGACGCGGCAGCGACAGCTTCAGGTGCATCCACAGGTTCTACATTCTCATTTTTAGTTAATGATTTAACTTTTAAAATTGATAATGATAAAACTAAATCGTATGCCGCTGGTGGTCAAGTCGATGGACAAGCAAGTAAGTCCGTTAAATATTCAGCAGCAGTTTATACAGTTACTCTTCCTACAGGAGTAAGTATATCATCTATGATAATGGAAGGTTATGGTAATGATGCATCTGCAGACGGTTCAATTTCTGATATTAATGGCGTAGATGTTACGTCTAGTAATTATGTGTTTACTGCTGGTAAGGATCCTGCTAAATCCCAAAAATATACATATACTTTTCCAACTGCTGTCACAGGCTCATTTACATTTACTGTTAAATCAAAACAAATATGTGCTTATTTAACATTAATATCTTCTGGTACAGCAGGTATCAACCAAGCAGAAACAGAAACAATTGATGACAATGCTACTCCTCAATTCACTGTAGCAGGTCAGCCGTTAAATGGTTCTTATAAGGGAATTATCATTCAGAAAGGTAAGAAGTTCGTCAACAAATAATAATTCAATTCACTTATAATAATGATGGGCATTTCCTATATATGGATTTGCCCATTTTATTTTCCCCGTCGTGCGAGAAAAATTGCGCACCGCCAAAAAAAATTTTCTTTGAAGGGAAAATAATTTCCCTTGAAGCAAAATTTTCTCGCGCGACGGGGAGTTTCATCTTACGATGATGCTATCTCTTCATCGGGTTCTGCATGTACAGTTACATCACTGTTTGGAATGTTTTTCATGATTTCCTCCTCGATGTTATCACACAATTTGTGTGTGGTTAATAAATCAAGTTCAGGGAGGAAATGGACATTCACCTTGATAAAAGTATTTGCTCCAGCTGCCCTGATTTTCAAGTCATGATATTTGATGATATTGTAATTCTTCTTTAGTATCGTTTCTACCTTCTCGGTTACACCATCAGGCACTTTGTCTAACAATACATCAACCGCTTTTTTGCTCATACCGTAAGCGATGTGCAAGATAATCAGCGCTACACCGATAGCGGCGATGGAGTCGGCTTTATGATAGCCGAAATTGGCAAAAATCAATCCTAACAGCACACAAGCTGAACTGAGAATGTCGGTCGAGAAATGTATAGCATCCGCCTCAAGAGCCTGACTGTTATGGCGTCTGGCCTCTTTGAGTAATTTTCTGGAACGGCTGAAATCGATAATCATAGAAACAATGACCACAATGTAGCTCCATATCGTTATTTCCACCAGCACACTACCCGACAGAAGTCTTACTACCGCTTCGTATATAATCCATATACTGGTTACAAAGAGCAGTATTGACTCCAGAAAAGCGGACAAATTCTCCACCTTCCCATGGCCGTAGTTGTGATCCTCGTCAGCTGGCTTGTCTGATATGCTTACCGATATATAGGTGATGATGGCTGCCAACAGGTCGAGCAGGGAATGTAGCGCCTCTGATAGGATACCGAGACTGGCCGTCATAATACCGACAACGAATTTGAATAGTGTCAGCGAGAATCCTGCCACGATGGAGGATAATGCCGCTTTCTGTTTACTGTTCATAATGATCTTTGAGGAAATAAAGGTGCAAAGATATTAAAACTGTTGATACGAACCAATACAGTCTCTTATTTTTCATACAATTGTAACAGCTGTTTCTTTTTCTCTTTATTACAATACCATATTATACAGATACCCCAGCAGGATAATAAATAATGTGATTGTACCAAAGAAGATGCTAATCAAGCGCCAGGTCATAACTTTCTTGAGCATCGTTGCTTCCGGCAAAGACAGACCCACAACCGCCATCATGAAGGCAAGGGCTGTGCCGATAGGTACACCTTTGGCTACAAATACTTCGATGACAGGTACGATACCCGCCGCATTGGCATACATCGGGACACCCAGTACGACCGACAGAGGTACGGCGAACCAACTGCTTTTTGACATATATTCCTGGAAAAATCCTTCAGGTACATAACCATGAATCATACCTCCGATGGCAATGCCGATGACGACATACAGCAATACACCTCTGATGATACCCCATGAATCTCTCAATATGCCAGGCAGACGATTCACAAAACTGACTTTTTCGGCTTCCCAACGTGCTGTTTCTGTTTCAGATGCTTTTTGGATGTTTTTTACCCAGTCGCTCAGATAGTCTTCCAATTTCATCTTGCCGAGTATGAAACCTCCAATCATGCCGAGCAGCATACCGCTGACTACATAGATGATCGTAATTTTCAGTCCGAAAGTGCCAAGGAACATCGCCACAGCCACCTCGTTTACCAAGGGTGATGTGATCAGAAAGGCAAACGTGACGCCAAGAGGTATGCCCCCTTTCACGAAACCGATGAACAGTGGTATGGACGAGCAGGAGCAGAACGGTGTGATAGCGCCGAACAGTGATGCGAAGAAATATTGCAGTCCGTAGAGCCTGTGCGTGGTGAGATAGGTGCGCAACCGGTCAATGGGGAAGTAGGCGTTGATAACTCCCATAATAGAACTGATGATAAACAGAAGAATCAGGATCTTCGTTGTGTCATAAAAGAAAAAATCTACAGCCGACCCGATGCGCGACTGTGCGTCAAGTCCCAACAGGCCGTAAGCCAGCCAGTCGGCAAATTGTTGTAACATAATATATTCTATTTTTAGTGTTTACAGATAAAATGTATATGCGTAATATAGTCCGACTAAGATAAACAGAATGGCCACAATCAGATTAAACCATTTCTGAAATATCTTCATCCTATTATAAAACGTCCCGATTTCAGACACGCTATATGCAATAAACCATGCAACGAATATCACAGGCAGTCCGGTGGCGAAAGCGAATATCACGGGTAGAAAATATCCTGCTGTAGCCTGAGCAGACATTGGTATGAGCATACCGAAATAGAGTATGCCGCTGGTAGGACAGAAAGCCATTGCGAAGAGAATACCCAAGAACAGACTTCCCCACATCCCTTTCAGTTTGCCTGAATCGACATTGCCGGAGAATCCGAACTTCGGCAGATGCAGACGGTCGCCTAGCAACATGAACAGTCCGATGAGAATCATGGCTGGCGAGATGAGCATCTCGCCCCATTTGCTCACACCCTTTTGTATGAAGAACATATCTTCTCCTTTGTGCAGGATGTAGATGAGTATTGCCCCAAGTAAGGAGTAGGCGATGACGCGCCCCACCGTATATAGGATACCGTTCCAGAAGATACGCCGTTTGCTCTCGATGTCTCGCCCGATATATCCAATGGCTGTGATATTGGTAGCCAACGGACATGGACTGATGGCTGTAAGCAGTCCTAAGATAAATGCGGTGACAACAGGTATCTGACTGTTGTCCAGTATATTCTGTAAGAAATCCATCAGATGATTCTGCTATTTCAGAAGTTGATTTATCTTATTTTTCAGACCGTTGCGGAATGCAGGTGTGTTGTTGCGGGCATTCTCGAATCCGAAAGATGTCATATCATTACGTTTCTCTTTCCCGTTTTTCCATTGATTGACAAATAGCGAAGACCATGTGACATGGTATTTGTCACCTATCTTTTCGCCTGCCGGTGTGGAAATATCTATTTCCTTGAATTTTACCTGTCCCGCTTTCACCTGTTTGGCAAATTCTTTGTTTACCACATCTTGTGAATTATTCCCTATGGCGATGCAGGTAGGACAGCGTTGCTTGCTGTGAAAATACAAAACTTCTACAACTGTTTGGGCGGGAGCTCTCTTTACGGTCCGCTTACGCTGTGCGTCGGCAGAGCCTATACCGCATAACAAGACTGCCAATGTAATCAGAAATAACTTTTTCATCTTATACTATTTGTTTTCGGTGAGTAATTTTTTGACTTCGCTTTCGGATATTTTACCTTTGGCTACCACCTTCTCGTTGATGACCAGTGCCGGTAGTGACATCACGTTGTAACTCATTATCTTCTGCATATCCTCCTCTTTGACTAGAGAGGCATCAATATCGAGTTCTTTAACCGCTTTCTCTACTGCTGTATACAGAGCCTTGCAACTGCTGCAACCCATTCCTAATACTTTGATTTCCATTGTTTATTATTTATTTAAATGATATATTATAATACTATTTCGTAGTTCGCAAAACAACGAACATTATCGACAAAAATAAAAGCTGTATTCAGCAGCAATTATCTTTTTTGCATTCACAATTGCAGAAGAACTTGCTGAACATCTCTTTGGCGAGTTTCCAGTTCTCTCTGTTGATGCAGTATTTCACTTTCGGCGTTTCTATCTCCCCCTGAATCAGTCCCGCGTCCTTCAGTTCTTTGAGATGCTGCGATACGGTAGCTTTGGCGATGGGAAGTTCCTCGTGTATATCCCCGAAGTAACAGGTGTCACGCCTTGCTAGAAAGTCGAGTATGGCTATACGTGCAGGATGTCCTAAAGCCTTTGCGAATCGGGCTATCTGCTCCTGGTCCACCGTATAATCTTTTTTATTATCTTCCATATTTCAAATTATTGTTCGCAAAAATACGAACAATAATTATACAAACCAAATTTTTCACAAGAAAAATATGATTTGTTAACAAGATATGCATCAGATATGTTTTATCTGTGCTAAAGTATAATGTATTTCGTGAAGATTAACTATTGTATTAGTTGCGTCTTGTTACCTATGATATATACTCCTTTTGGAAGATATTTAATATCATCTGCATTAGCATTTCTCTTTATCATAGTCCCATTGATTGAATAGATATAATCTGAATTGCCGTCTGAACTTCCAGTTATATTATCTATAGCAGTATCATCATTTTCTGTAATATCTGCATCGTATTTTGAAACATATTCATTTCCGCTTGCTACAGTAATTTTTGTGCCGTTAATGAATTTAACATGATCCGCAAAGTTTATGATCATACCGTAGGGTGCTGATATCTTCACATTGTCAAGAGTGATGTTTTTTACATGACATTCAGGACGACCATAGATAAAAATTGCATTATATTTTTTATTTGTAGCAGCAGTAGATGTTATATTTTTCAGATAAATATCTTTAAAACTAGGTGTTGTGGATATGGAATCTTTCGCATTCGTTTTATCATTTGCCGGAGTTGTGTAGTCCTTATCGTAATAGCAGTCTATATAAAGAGTATAATTCACACCAGACATGGTAAGGTTGGAAAACATGAAATCTTCTTCGCCGCCACCTCTGTCGTTATTTGATTTAAGGCGTATGCCATTGTCGGTACCAGTATATTTACAGTTGTCTATCAGAACGTGTTTTACATTTGTCGTGTAGCTGCCGACAGATGTACCGTGACCGTATCCGAATGTACTGTTGGTTATTTTAATATACTGGGAATTTTTATCGATAGCTATGTTGTCATCTCCATCAGAGATATAACAACTGTCTATATTGACATTTGTTCCCCAGATGTCTATACCATCTGTGTTATGCGACGGGACTTGTGTGTCTATTCTTATATTATGTATTGTCGCATTATTGGAATTTCCATTCATCCCGATCGTGATATGAGAACCGGGCGCATCATTTATTGTGATACTGTCAATCTCAATGTTGCTGGCCTTGTTAAGTCTGATTACGGCTCCTCTCTTCATACTAACACCCGTTGCTCTGTTGTCATAAGCAGTCCACCATGCATTGCCATTACCATAGATACGTCCTTTACCTGATATTTTAAGATTTGAGGCATTGGCGGAACATGTTATGAAATCCGGATATACGATATTGGTTGATGTGCTGGTACTGGTTGTTGGGTATGTACCGTAAGGTAACAGTTGTAAAGTAGCACCTTCAGACAAATATAGATTGGTCTTTGAACTCATTGAGATAGGTCCGCAAAGGAAGGTTCCAGCGGGAACAATCACTTTTCCTCCGCCAGCTTTCCCACAGGCATCCAGAGCAGCCTGAATTGCCGCTGTATTGTCATTTGAAGTAGCAGAAGCCCCATAAGTTGCATCTGTGATGTTGAATACGTTTGTGCTTGTAATTGTTGGCAGTACAACTGTCGGCCAATCAGTGGCCAAAACACGACTGATGTTTGTCAATAATAAAACGACAGTCAGTAATCCTACTGTTAAAAGTTTCTTTTTCATTTGTTTTATTTTTTTAGTTCTGTATAGATAATAATCCTAGTACTACATCCCATTGTTGAGCTATAACCATTTAATACATTTGTCGGAAATAGAGCAGCATGCATCATTTATTATACTCCAAGGTATATCGCATATCGCGCGATTTTCTTCTTGTGATATCCCTTTTCCATTCTGAGTGTCTCTTACTTCTTTAGATGCTGGTGTCGTCGTATCTATCGACTCGATTGGATGTACGTGCAGGATGTCCTAAAGCCTTTGCGAATCGGGCTATCTGCTCCTGGTTCACGGTATATTTTTTTTATTTTCTTCCATATTTCAAATTATCGTTTGCAAAGCTACGTACAATAATCATACAAACCAAATTTTTTAACAAGAAAGATCTGATTTGTTAACAGGATATGCATCAGATATGTTTTATCGGTGCTGTCCCTGATATATTTTAAATTGTATGCTCTTGTGAACAAATCGATGTCCACATTGTTTCATTATATTATATTATCGTAGTATTCAAATATCATCTTGGTTTCTCGCGTTCCAATTTCTATCTTAAAATGAAGCGTGAACTTGATATGACGCCGAAAGCTTATCTCATGGAGCAACGTATGCTACGCGCAGAGCATCTTCTGCGAACAAATAATAAGCTGAACGTATCAGAGGTCGCTTACAAGTGTGGATTCTCTGAACCAAAATATTTTTCGCGCTGTTTTAAAAAACGATTTGGCAAAACTCCATCAGATTTTCGATAAAATAGAGCATTCTGGATTATTTTATACCTATTTTACCAATTTTTCACCTTCACTTGGTAAAAATAGGTATAATTTTGCGCCCGAATTCTAAAGCCAAACAACTCAATAAAAACATAAAAAATGAAAAAGCTACTAATTATTGCGCTTCTTCTTTGCGCATCACTGACACCAATTCTTGCACAGGTATCCAACTCAGACCTCTTCCTGCACAAGCGTATCAATCTCTATGATGTTAAGCACATGCCTAACGCCAAGGGAAAAGTTCACAAGGACTCCATCGTAAACAATCGCATCTGGCGTTGCGAACAGCCTCGTCTCTATGCTTATCAGCCAGGTGCTGAGGAGCGTACAAAGACGGCTATGATAGTCATTCCTGGTGGTGGCTACATCAAGCAGGCTTACGAGACAGCAGGTGTAAGTTTTGCCAAGTGGCTTAATACATTTGGTGTTACAGCCTTTGTCTTGCTACATCGTCTGCCAAATCAGAACGACATGGAAGATCCTTCTATTGCTCCTGTAATGGATGCCCAGCGTGCCGTCAAGTGGGTGCGCGCCCATGCTTCCGAGTATGGCATCGATCCTGATAAGATAGGTGTGATAGGTTGCAGTGCAGGTGCTCATATCAGCGCATGCGTAAATGTGACAAAGGAGGACTTCAGCAAGTGCGGCGATGAGCTTGACAATGTTGACCATCGTCCAAACTTTGCCATTCTCGTAAGTCCTGCAGCACGCATTTCCGGTCTTTCCACGCAGGCAAGTTCTGGTGGCAATATCCAGAAGCTGATGGATCGTTTTCCTATCGACAAACTCATCGACAATACCACAGCACCAATGCTTATGTTCCATGCTTCAAATGACCGTACCGTATCGCCACTCAATAGTATTGAGATCTACAAGGCATTGCTGAACGCTGGGGTTAAGAAGTCATCCGTCCATGTTTTCCCATTCGGTGCCCATTCTATCGCCCTCCGCAACCAGCCAGGTTCAACTGCTGTATGGCCAACAATAGCAGAGGCTTGGATGAGAGAAATTGAAGTATTAAAATAACAAAGTATTAAAACAACATGAATAAAATTTTCTTACATGCCATGTTCATGATGTGTTTGCTTGCATCATCGGCAAAGACAAATGCACAGGAACACCGACTTTATGATTTCGTCGTGCCACGTGACGGCTCGTTCCGCGAGGCCCTCAAGGCAGCAAACAACCGTAAGGATACTACCGAACGCTATCGCATCTTTGTGATGCAAGGCAAGTATAAGATTCCTACCGAAGGCACTACTACAGGTGGTGATGGCAAGGAATATGGTGATCCACGCTCTTATCTTAAGGCACCTAAAACGTCCATCATAGGTGAATATAGGGACAATACCGTTCTCACCAACACTACGCCACCTGCTACATGGAACAATGGTTTTGGTCCTTCTTGTCCTCTTGAAGGCATTGGTAAAGGCGATGTACTTATTATCGAAAGTCAGTCGCACTCTACTTATCTGCAGGATATTACGATGAAGAGTGGCATGGGTGACCATACCGGTCGCAACATTGTGTTGCAAGATCGTTCCGACTTCACCATAGCCAAGAATATATGTATCTGGGGGTATCAGGACACATACGTCAGTAACAACCAGCAAGGCCGTTTTTACTTTGATGGTGGCATTATCCGAGGTCGCACCGATTATATCTGTGGCAAAGGCGACGTATATTATAAAGGTGTGACCTTCCAGCAATGCGAGAAGGGTGGCTATCTTGCCGTATCTTCCGTTCCCCGTAAATATGGTTATGTCATGCAGTATTGCTACATCAAGAGTGAGACACCTGACGTAACCTACTACCTCGGTCGTCCATGGGGCAAGGGCACTCCGACGGTTATCTGGCTGAACACCAAGGTTGACGCTTCTCCTATCACTAAAGACAATCGTGGCTATAATGGTTGGGCAGATATGAGCGGTGGCTACCCTAAGCAGTTTGCCGAGTTCAATACAATGCTCACTTCGGGCGAGACACTCTCGCTTGAAGGTCGCCGTACACAATGGACAGATAAGGAAGGCAACACTCACGAAAACAAACCTACTCTCAATGCTTTCGAGGCTTCGCATTATACTATGGAGAATGTACTTGACGGCTGGAATCCTACTGCTGATGCAGAGCAGATGCCTGCACCAAAGAACCTCCGTATCCACAAGAACCTCCTCTCATGGGACAATCAGAAAGGAGCATTACTTTATGCCATCTGCAAGAATGGCAAGGTCCTAGATTTCACTACAGCAAGCACCTACAAGCTCAAGGGTGCAAAGAAAGGTGATGTATGGGGCGTGCGCGCTGCCAATCAGATGGGAGGTTTGGGCAATCCCGCCATTGCAGTCGCTCCAAACGAAGATCTCGTTCAGTGGGACACTATCTTTATTGATGGACCTAAGGGAAAACTTCATTGCGTACTTATTCGCCCCGACAAGCATAATGTAACTTCAGCTGATGGGCGTTATCCCGCAGCCGTCTATTGCCATGGCTTCAGTGGTACATTGAGAGGCAATCTCAACGAACGCATCGGCGAGAATCTTGCCGCAGCTGGCATAGCTTCAATCCGTTTCGATTTCAATGGTCATGGTGAAAGTGAAGGTCGTTTCCAGGATATGACGGTTAGCAGTGAGATTGCTGATGCCAAGACTGTTGTCAATTGGTTGAAGGCTCAGCCATGGTGTAATGGCAATGTGGCTATTGCAGGCGTTTCTCAGGGCGGTGTTGTGGCTGGTATGACAGCAGGTGAGATGGGAAGTGAGATAAAATGTGCGGCATTGATGTGTCCAGCAGCTGTGCTTCGCGATGATGCTATTCGCGGTAACACTATGGGCAAGAATTATAATCCGCTGAATATAGAGGGCGATTATGTATTGCTTTCTCGTGACCGCAGGCTTGGCAAAGCGTTCATCGAAGAAGCTTTTGCACTCGACATTTTCGGTACGACACAGAAGTTCCAAGGGCCAATGATTATCTGTCATGGCACAGGAGATACAACTGCTCCATACACTTACGGACAAGGTTATCACTACCTTATGCCCAATCGCTCACGCCTCTATCTCATTCCTTCTGCAAATCATAGCTTCTCAAACGAGAGAATGAATGTTGCGCAACTTGTAAGCGATTTCTTTATTGAACATCTAAAATAATATATTACTGTCTGATAAAACCAAGAATAGCAAATAAATAGTTCTCGAAGTGCTTTAAATAGCGCTTCGAGTTTTTATTTTTTCAAGACAAGCCCCCTCAATCAAAAAGAGTAGGTTCCGGAGGGCAATCAGATACTTCTTTAAGATATGCCTCCCAGTCTTTTTCCGGGTGGTTGAACAAGCTGTAAAAGTCAACATAATACATGAGTGTTATTCTGACCATGGTAGCCAGACCCGAAAAACTCTAGGAACGGGTCAAATTCTTTTGCATGACCATTACTGCAGCGTTTTCCCCTGACTACCCAGCGAACCTCTATTGGCTTTGAATCCACAATAAAGAAGTTTTCTCCACAATCCATCCTGCAGGCAAGTCACTTACGGATTTCTTCACATAAACCAGCAGTCTTCTTCCTGCGGTCATTGAATTGCCTGCGAGAAATAAGATTGGGAATTCTGGCTTTGTATTCCTGTAGTTTGTACTCGAAGAGCCATTTCTCGCTGTCTATGCTTTCTGCTTCCGCTGTGAGTGATAGTGCCACTATCTCCAAATCCGAGAATTTAAGAACTGGACCACGACGGGGTATGTTATGAGAAAAAATAAAAGTCCCGAAAGTTTTATACTTTCGGGACTTATAGTATAGAATATAATCTTACGATTCTTTGTTTACTTCAATGTTTCACGCCATTTAGAAGCACCGATGCCTTTGGTGTAGATTTCAGAATTCTTCACCTTATCGGTATTTCTGAAATAGATACCATCCAGATTATCTACATGGTGGCGTAATGAAGCATCTCCAGCCTCCGTATGAGGAGGATTCGGACTGACCATCAATTCAAGCGGACTGATGTCGCAAACGTGAACTTCAAGTTCGTCTTTGCCGTATGTCCACATATCCTTAAACTTACCGGCACTGTTGCTTGTCGCGTTGAATGCTGCTGCAGAGAAAATCTGACCTGCTGTAAGATTCGTATTGGTTGACCAGTTGTCTTCAATATTGAATGTCATGACAGCTGGGTCGCCATTGATTTGACTGATATACATTCCTTGCATGTAAAGATTACGAGTATCGTTATCTTGTTTGGTAAGAATAAACAAATTTTTCCGGCATGTGATTGTACTGCCTGCAGGGATATATTTCAAATCGAAAATATTACGTCCTGACGAGCGGGTAGAGAAGTTGACGAATGTATTGTTCTCTAATGTAATGTTGTATTTCACTGATGCCGGCCATCCCAGATTCTTTGCGTTGTCTGTAAACAAACAAGTACGTGGTGAGTCGTAGAATGTGTTGTCACGGAAAATCATGTTATTGAAGATGTTCGATTTTGGCTGCGCACCATCTCCTGCAACCCATGCATAACCTCTACCGTTGTTGTCGTAGTATCCGTTATTGTAGAAGTCGCAACCTTCAACAAGCACTTTCTCGAACAGTTTACGTTTCGAACCTTGCACACGGATAAAACCGCGGACCATATTCTGGAAGGTACAGTTGTGTACTTCAAAAGCTTGAAGTGTAACAGGCATACCGTTAGAATACATATTGATGAAGTAGTTTCCTGTACCGTTGGCAGCACCGTTGAAGCATTGTGCCTTCGGGCAATCAAAGTCTATATTCTCGAATACAAGTGACTTGATGTAGATTGGAACATCACTGTTCTCTCCGGAAACCGGTTGACGTCCAAACATAAAGTTACAAGATTTGACAGTCGAACCTTCTGTCCATAGACCGCCGAGACACACTTTTGCACGCAGACCTTTGGCTGCGTCAGCTGCACGTGTACGGATTGTCATACCCTTACATAGGCTTGGGTTATTCTTGAAATAGTATGTTTTTCCACCTTCCAGTTCGAAGATAGTACCCTCTGCCAATGTGTTGTCTTTCGTATAGTTGACCAAGACCTGATCAAGAGGACAAGCATTGTAAGATGATATGTCTACGAGCGTCGTACCGTCCGACAGTGTATCGTTGGCGAGCGCTTTGTGCTCAATGAGAATAGGATCGCCCACTTCACCGTCTGTACGTGGTGCCAAAGAGTTGTAGATGGCATCTACATATACAGGAATATTGGTGTTCTGCACATTTACGATATAGACACTGTTCTCATCCAGACCGGTGATATCCACATAACCGCGTGTGAAGTCATCGTCGGTAAGTTTGTATTTCTTAAACTGGTCTGGAACTTTTGCGTCTGGGTTCGTTGCAGATGCTGCTACAGTGAGTAGTTGCATCACATAATTCCCATTGGCGTCCACTTCGAAATTCTCTTTGAAGTTGTTATCCGCATTATCGCCAGATTCAGCATACGATCTGTTGATATTGACGCGGAACGACGTCTTAGTTACCTCACTTTGTTCTATGACGAGTGGTACCGGGTAGCGGTTCTCTGTCGTGAGCCCACAATATTCGGCCCATTGGCGGCCACTTCCGTATCCATACCATTTCGAGTTGTACGCTTCACCTTTTGTGGAAAGTGTACGGATGGCGAAACGATAATCGGTAGAGTAGTCCAAATCTTTGATCACCATATCCAGTTGTTCTGGTCCCATGATGGTATCAACCAGAATATTAGCCGGGTTCTCCCAGTCGGTTGCCAAACCGGAGGATACAGTAGGCTGCGTAGCCATTTTGATTTCATATCCGGCGCAACCGTCCACACCATACCAGTACAGATGAGCATCGTTCATATTAATTATCTGACAGCGATAGGGGTCGTCAGTACCTTTTCCGGTATTATCATCGGTGCGGAACATTGTCATAAATTCGCGATTGACATCATCCGACAAGTTCTCATCATCTTTACACGAAGTATATGTGAAAGCTGTCAAAAGAGTCAATGCATATAAAAAATATTTTTTCATATTACGTCCGTTTCTTTATTTAGTATAACCATAATAGTTCTTATAAGCTCCCGCACTACGCTGAATGGCATCTTCGGGATAAGGAAGAATGTAGCGGACAACAGGTAGGTTTGTAGGACCTGCTTCCGGATAAGTATTACCGTCGTTTCCTACCATGTATACTTGTCCTGTAGTTGAACCGCGCATAAATCCGTAGAGTGAATACATGCACTGATTGGTAGGGGTACCGGCACCTTCGTTCCACCATCCGTACATTGCTCCGTCAATCCAAGCTGCTGTTCCTCCATTTGCCACTACCACATTTGCAGGTAGAAGAGAGGATGATGGACGGATCTTGTTGTGGTAGCTATTATAGAAATATAGCGTATTCAATGTGGTATTAGGATATTGGGTCACATCCTTAGGATTGGATACGACGCAATAGTACAAGTCTGTAGGTAAATCACCAGAATATCTACCTTCTTCTACACCGTCGTACTTTTCCACATTGTCAAGATAAGTGGATGAACCTCCGGCATTTTCACCTACACCGTAATAGTGGAGGAATGTGTAATAGAGTACTTCCGAGTACATATTGTTCCGTACAAGGTCTTTCCAACGCATATTTTCACCGGCAAATTCCCATTTGCGTTCGTCAAGCACTGCTTTGAGGAATGATTCTTTGCTAGCACTTGCGTTTTCTATGTATGCATCCACTTTCTGGGCTCTGTCTGCTGAAGCGAAAGCGCGGTTACGAACCAGTTTCAGACAGTTCTTCGCATCTTCGGTAGGACCACCGTTGAGCTCGTTGTCTACTTCTGCTTTCATGAGCAGTACATCTGCATAGCGCAGATATGGGTAGTTGATACCTGTATTAGACCCATCGCTGTTTGCTGCAAAGTTGCCGCTGGCAGACCAGAACTTAGACCATTTGTTGTTATGCACGGTATAGTCAGCACGGATAGATGGCGTACCATCATAGAGGTAGTACCACATTCCGTTGAGATAGTCGCGACGAACATCGAGTGTGTCGAAAGAAAAACGGTAGAATGCATTCAGACGGGCGCTTCCACTTGATTTACCCCATGTGTCGAGACCTGAGGAATAACCCTCCTGCACATTACCGGTAGGACCTTGCAGATAGCCGATACCGCCAGTAGATTCTTTTGCGAATGGTATTTCAAAGATTGGGTCGTCACCGCTGTTAACGATGAAATTACATTCGTCTACGAATACACTTTCATACGATTTGGACAGCGAATGAGTGCCCGACTTGATGACAGAGTCGCAATAAGCTTGTGCGATCTTGTAGTATTCCTGATAGTTTGATGGGCGTGACATTGTGCCACGATTGGTCGCATTTGTTTTATCAGGATGCAAGGAATAACCGCCTGCAGAGAGTGCCAGACGTGCAATCATTGCCCAGCAAGCCTCTTTGGAAACACGCTCCACGGTGTTGTCCAGACTGGAAGAGAACTGCATGTGCGGAGCTATCTCTATCAGATCGGCAATGAGTTGTTTGCGTATCTCCTCGCGGTCTGTTACAGGAAGAACGAAGTCTTCTTTTTCATAAGTAGCCTGCATAGAGAACGGTACATCGCCCCATAGGTCGATAAGGTCGTTGTAGAAGATGGCGCGGATCACTTTCGCTTCACCCATCATCTGACCATAAGTGGCATTATTGACATCATAGAGAGAACTCTTGCCTAGGTTGCTGATAAAGTTGTTCGCATATTCAACACCTGTATAAGCGGCTGCCCATGTTTTTTTTAAGTCGCTAGCATCGTTTGTGCATTCAAAACGGGTATAACCGTTGTTTGTCGTTGCTTCGTTGGAATTGGCCACGAAATCTACATCACTGTTCATACAGAATGTGGTCAGATATGCGCCGCCATACGTATTACTGTTCAGCAGTTGAGCATAAACACCGTTTAACGCGCGGTTAATTTCTGTCTCGCTGCCATAGACATAATCATTGGAATACTTTGACGGTGAGTCAACATCCAGATAGTCGTTACAGGATGTAAAGGAAGCCAAAGCCAAGCCTGTCATTAATAAATATTTTAGTTTCATATATTTTTATTTTTTAAGGCGTTAGAAATTCAAATTCAAACCGAACGAGAAAGTACGACTACGTGGATAACGGTTGTAGTCCATACCACAGGTCAGTCCTGTCTGGATATCTACTTCCGGGTCATAGCCTGTATAGCCTGTTATGATAAAGAGGTTGGATGCACTTGCATAGAAACGCAGTTTAGAGATGCCCCACTTGTTTGTAAGTTTTGTAGGCAATGTGTAACCGATAGTAACGTCTGAACAACGTAAGAATGAACCGTCCTCTATGAAGTAAGACTGTGTCACATTGTTGACCACGTCGGCAGGATTCCATAATGATTTACCTGAATTCATGGCTACGTATTCATCGACAGCTCCATCCAAATAATAGTTTTTGTACAAATTCTCATGGTCGGAGGTACGGGTGTAGCGCCAGCGGTCTGTAAATTTGCTCAGGATATTGTAGAAAGTCGAGGTACTCTTCGTTGAAGAAGACAGCGCATAAGCTGTAGCATTGTTGATATCGAAGTCGAGCATATAGGTGAAGTTGGCTGTAAAGTCAAAGCCTTTCCACTGTCCGCTGAGTCCGAAACCTCCCTGGAACTTAGGATTGGTGTTACCAATCACGGTACGGTCGTTTTCGTCGATGACACCGTTTCCGTCCAGGTCTTTGAATTTTACCTTACCCGGCAGTGTGGCTACACCAGACTGACTGTCATTTAAAACCTTATTAATGACTGTACCTGAAACTAATTTTCCATTTGCATCAAATACCTGTGCCTTTGGAACCGCCAGGAAGTTTTGGTTCGGATCGAAATCAAATTCGTCAGCAGTGTATAGCCCGTCGTAAACGAATCCATAGATGAGTCCTACTTCGTCGCCTACTTTCAGACAGTAGTCGTTGTAACTAGATTTCCAACGGTCATTCTGATCCCAGATGACGTCGTCTGTCTCGTTCAACTTGTCAACAACCATCTTGTTCATACCGAAGGTGACGTTGCCGCTCAATACATAGTCTTTGCCACGCAGGAAATCGTAGTTGACCGTAAATTCAATACCCTTGTTGGTTACCTGACCAATGTTACGCATCTGTGTGGCATATCCTGATGTCGTAGCGACATCACTCTTATAAAGCAGGTCGCTGGTGGTGTTCCAATAGAACTCAGGAGTGATGGTCAGTCGGTTGTCGAACAAAGAGATATCAGCTGCCAGGTTTCGTGTCAGTGTCGTTTCCCATTTGATCTTTGTATTAGGGAACTGAGAACCGCCATTCGTACTGTAATATTTTTCTCCATATTGGGTAGCTTCACCGAAGCCAGGACCTCCTGTCGTACTTACTGTGTATAAGTAGCGCCACATATCATCACTGATGCGGTTGTTACCGGCTTTACCGATAGCGGCACGAATCTTCAAGTTATTGATCCATTTTACTTTCTTCATGAAAGGTTCTTCTGACATAACCCACGCACCTGATATAGATGGGAAATATCCCCACTGGTTACCTGGAGCAAACTTTGTAGAACCGTCGGCACGCATTGTGATAGATGCAAGATAACGATGTTTGTAGTTGTAACTGGCCTGTCCGAAGAAAGAAGCTGTACGCTCGGGTGTAGAAAGCGATGATTCAATCTGGTATGGTGTACCCAATCCCATATTGTTCAGCGCTTTTTCTGAATCTATCTCACGAGGGAAATAACGACTTGACTGATAATTTGTTCTTGTCTGACTACTCGTGATTTCTTGACCTAAAAGGAATGCGAAATTATGTGTGTCCTGAAGGCTGAAACCATAATTGGCTGTGTTAGTCCAAGTATATGCCTCATTGCGTTTATTCGTAATTTCCGCAAAAGGCAGTTTGTTGTTATCTGTTCCTACTTTTGTCAAAGGACCATAGAAACGGTTCTCGTCAGAGAATGTCATTCTGTGGGAGAATTCAGACATCAACGTCAGTCCGTTGATCGGTCTCCACTGCAGAGCCAACTGATTCACATAGTTGTAACTATGTTTCTTCTGAGTATTCGTCTCGATATCACTCTTAGGGTTCGTGTATGAGAAGTTGGCTTCTTCATCTGGGTCTACAGTAGCAGGATCCCAGTAAGCGAACTCGCGCAAACCGTTGGTAGGACGGTAACGTAAAACATCGATGATACCACCTGAACCGATGTTGTCACCACCGGCACCGGTATCACGACGATAGTTGAACTTTGTATTAATCTTCAAAGTCAGGCGTTTTGACAATTCCGTGTCAAACTTAATATTCAGGTTGGTACGGCGTACGCCCGATCCCATGATGATACCTTTGTCTTCTGATTGTGTGAGTGATATATTAAAGCGAGTCTTTTCGCTACCACCACCCACTGTTACATTGCTAGAATAGTTGAGTGGAGTTTCGCCCATTACCTCATCCTGCCAGTCGTGTGTTGCAGCACGCTGATATAGGTCAAGGTCAGCCGGGTTACCAAAGTTCTTACGGAAATATTTCGCAGCAGAACTACGTGTAGATCCGGCTGCTGCACGATCCCAACAGTAATCGACAAAGTCGGATGTGTTCATCAGGTCAAGTTTCTTAGATAAGTGACTGATAGACAGACGCTGATTGAATCCGACAGTGATCTTACCGGCAGACGCTGATTTGGTCGTAACGATGATAACACCATTACCACCCTTCGCACCATAAATGGCTGTAAGGGAAGCATCCTTCAATACATCAATAGAAGCGATATCCGAAGGAGGAATATCATTAATGTTAGGAGCTTCAAAGCCATCAACTATATATAATGGTGCATTGCTCTGGGTTACAGACGTAGCACCACGTACACGGATGTTGACATCAGCACCAGGTGCACCGTCGACGGTAGTTACCTGTACACCGGCAATCTTACCTTGCAGAGCAACAGCGGCAGAGGTTACAGGGACAGCAGCCAGTTTGGCTCCTGAGATTGAACCTACAGAACCGGTAAGATCTTTACGGGCTTTGCTGGTATAACCTACGACTACAATTTCGTCGAGGTTACCTTGATCATCTTTCAAGACAATAGTTTTGTTAGTTCCATCATAAATGATTTCCTGAGAAACCATTCCGATGTAGCTTACAGTCGCTTTTTTGCCTTTCTGGAGTTTAAGCGTGAATTTACCATCCATGTTTGTGATGGCTCCATTACGCGGATTTCCTTTCTCAACAACAGATGCACCAATGATTGGTTCATTGTTGGAGTCTGTGACTGTACCTTTTATGATATTTTGTGCCATTACCCCGGAGGATAAGAACACAAATATAACAAGAAGGCATAGTTTACACAACACATTAATTGCGCTTTTCATTCCACAAATTGTTTTAATTGATTAATAAATATTTTAATAGATAATTTTTTCTCATTTTATGTTTTTTCCAAATAATATATATTATAAGGTTTTTTGTAGTTTTTTGTTCTTAGTACGTTTCTCTAGTATTTTCATTAGATTGTTCAAAGGTAGTGCTTTTTTTCAACATATATTATATTATTTTTAAACAAAGCCCACATTTTGTCGTTTTTTAACAAAATTAGTGTGCGCTTGTTTTAATTTTAGTAAAATTAGTTTTTTCATTTATTAATGTAAGTACATAGTTTTATATTAAGTTTTGCAAAGTTATAGATTAATTATTAATTATGAGGGATATTTTTTATCAAAATAAGATGAATTTTTATCATAAGATATGTTTTTAACCATTAAAAAGCCTGATGTATCATCCTTTCTCGACTAAATATGTTAATAAACATATTCTTTATTTCGCTTTGTCCCGATATTCCGAAGGTGTCATGCCAGTATCCTTTTTGAAACAACGGCTGAAATATTTAGGGTCTGAGAATCCTGTCAGATATGAAATCTGGGATATCGGATAGTTGCTGTTGGCTATGAGTTCCTCTGCACGCTCAATGCGGATGTGGTGTACAAAGTCGATCGGCGACATACCTGTAATACTTTTGATCTTTCCATAAAAGACCGTACGACCAAGATTTACAGCTTCGGCAAGATCTTCTATTCTGATGTCTGCATTGGATATGTTCTCGTTCATATAATCGAGCAACTTCTTCATCATCTCCTTGTCTACGTCAACAATCTGGGGCGCTTCCAACTTGAATGTGGAACTGTCTTCCGGTACAATTTGTTCTATGTATGTCTGTTGCAGCATCCGTCGTTGATCGATGATATTTCTGACGCGCTGTTTGAGATATGTGGCACTGAACGGTTTGGTGATATAGTCGTCTATGCCCTCTTTGAGTCCTTGCAGACGGTCATCGAGGGACGCTTTTGCCGACAGGATGATAATAGGTATATGGCATATATCCTTGTTTTGTTTGATTTGATGCACCATCGTCAGTCCGTCCATGACAGGCATCATCACATCGGATATGATAAAGTCGGGCATTTCACGTTCAGCCATCTCCAGTCCTTTCTGTCCGTCTTCTGCCTGAATAATCGTATATTCGTTATCCAGAATACTGGTCAGAAAATACCGTAGGTCGTCGTTGTCCTCTACAATGAGCAGACGAATACTTTTATCATTTCTTTCTGGCTTTCCATCGTTTAGTTCGTTTATCGACTCTTCATCATTGGCAAAAACCTTTGCGTTGTCATCACTGATATACAGATTGTGAGTCTTGCTATAGTCGAGCATTTTATTCACAAGGTCGAGCATCCATTGAGAATTGCGTTGTACCATTTCCAGATGATGACGGGCTTTCTCTTCCAGTCGACTGGTGTTCAGTACTTCTGTTACCGGTCCGCCGATAAGCGTCAGTGGTGTGCGCAGTTTATGACCAATCTCGGTAAAGAACCGGGTCTTCATGTCACTCATCTCCTGTTCCATCTGGGCTTTGTTGCGCAGGCGGTAGATGTATGCCGACACGTATACGATGCCGACGATGATCAGAACGTATAGAATCTTAGCCCAGACAGTTTCCCAAAACGTGGGTTGCGCATAGATATTGAGTACGCGTTGGTTGTCTACCCACACGCCGTCACTGTTGGTGCTTTTCACAACCAACCGCAGATGTCCTGGCGGCAACCTGTTGAATGATGCGCTATGGGCACCGCCCACATAGTTCCATTCCTTGTCTACGCCCTCTATCTTGTAAGCATAACGTATCAGATAATTGTCCGAATAATCCAATGCTGCAAAACTGATTGTTATGTTACGCCGGTCAGAAGGAATCGTCAGTTCGTTACTGTTCAGAATGGGTCGGGCTACAGCATCACCTTGATACTGTACACTTGTGAAAACGATACGTGGTGTATACTGACTTTTTTTGAGATGAGAAGGGATGAACGAAATGAAACCACCCATCGTGCCCGTCAGTATCACATCTTTTTGAATGTTATAGCATGGCTCAGCTTCAGAGAATTCTATATTCTTTCCCAGATCGTTTGGTTCGAATGGTTCTGTGTGTCCGTTTTTGGGGTCGTATTTGTTGATACTGCCTTCGCGGATAACCCACAGATTCCCTTTTCTGTCTTCTGACAGAGACAATACAATGCCTTCGTCATTATTAAACTGTTTCAGTGTTCTGAACAGTATCTTGTTCTGCAAAAGATTACCTGATAGTATTTCCTGAACACCGCCCCCCTGTGTTGTCGTATAGATATGTCCGTTTCGCATAACAAGGGTCTGCATGACATCAGGAGAACTGAGCGATGTGGTATCATTCATGACATGCTTGTTGACATAAAATGTAATATGCCCGATTTGTGATATGTCGCTTCTGCATGTTATCAGTCCTTTATTGGTCGATAAGAGCATGATTCCGTCCTTCGTATGTGTGATACGCCTGATCTTATTGTTTGCAGACGGATAATTCTTTAAAAGATTATTCGGATTATAAAATTTTATTCCGCCATCTGACAAGTATTCTGCGATGTCCAGGCCTTTGTTGTATGTACCGATCCATATCCTGCCGGATTTGTCCTCATCAAAACAATATATCTCGTTATGATTTAATGAATACTGATCTTTTGCATCGTTTTTGAAATGTCTGACCCTGCGGTTCGTATCAATGATATAAATACCGTCACCTTTTGTTCCGATCCATAATCGATGTTTCGAATCCTCGAATATCGCGTAAACACCCATTGAGGCAAAGTTTACAGGGGTTGACTGTATGTTACCGTTGCGATTCATAAATCCGATACGCTTTAAATCATGGGAGAATACAGCCAATTGGCCATCATGCGTACCTGCCCAGACTTTTCCGGTATGGTCGAAGAGAAGCGCGCGCACTTCCTGATTCGACATTACATCAGTTTTATGGAAGTGTCGGTAGCCGAATTTTACAAACGTAAGGTCGTGTATACCGGTAAACCATAAATTATTCTGTTTGTCTATATAATACTTGATGACGGAAGGCAGGCATTCATTGGTCCTTGATGACAGTAACCTGTATGTGGTCAAACCTTTTGTGGCCTCGTCATAATAGCAAAAAGACCCCTTGACGGGTATCAGCCATATATGTTTGTTGATGTCTTCAATGAAAAGAGGTTCCTGACTGGTCGTCTTCTCTATGTCATTCATCGGTTTGGTCGTCATCCATCGGGTCTCTTTCTTTCGGATATCAATCATGGTGACCCCTTCACCTTCACCGAATGCCCATATCCTTTTCTTACTGTCCACGAAGAATTTATCTACATCCGGCGACGGTTGGTTGGGCGACTGTATGGATATGATACGAGTCTGTGCGGTGTTGGTATCGTACAATACGATACCCATATTCGTGGCAAGTATCATCGTATGACTGTCTAATGATGCCACCTTGTTTATTTTGTCAACACCTTTGGGCAGCGTCATTCTTTTTACTTGCCTTTGTCCGTTGCGGAATTCCACTAATTCTCCCTCTTTCGTACATAGGAAAGTTTTGCTTCCGACATGAACGATATATTCATATTGTTTATTAAAACGGATATTCTTGCCGTATATCATGGTCGTATGGTAGCCTATCAACCATTCGTTGCCATTGATATCCATAGTTATTTTTCTGATGTAATTGTCACATATATTATGGTCGGCCATGCTTACCCGGGTTATGCCGTCGGTCTTTTCGTAACTCTTGTCACAGATGCGGAAGTTTGCAACACGGTCACTACATATTGCCCACGTATAACCATTGGAGAGTGTGTATATATTACGGAATTGAATGTCCTGGTTATATTTGTCTTTTATGATTTTACTGACATTGATAAATCGGCATTCCTTGGTACTGAACAGATATAGTTTGAAATCATACGAGATACACCATATATCCCCATTGGTGTTCGGTTTGACCATTCTTATCCTGTTTGTGCTTAATACTTCATTCTCTCCGGGGGTGTCGCGGAAGGTCATAAATCGGTATCCGTCAAAACAGCAGATGCCATTCCATGTGGCGAACCACATCATATCGTCGTTGTTCTGGTTCATTTCCGATATGGTGTTAGCAGCCAGACCATCACGTATATTGAATGTCCGCACATCACAAAACGGTTGTGCCATGCAAACAGAGGCCAAGTTACATAGTAGTAAGATTAATACGGTCTTTATTTTCATTAATTAGTAGCTTTATTCGCTGCAAATATAGTACAAATCCAAAACAATTCAAAATAAAAGTGCATTCCTCTTTCAAAAGGAATGCACTTTTTTACTGAGAATCACATTGATTATTTGATCAGTCTGGCTTTATTGCCAATGATATAGACGCCTTTTGGCAGAGATTTGACCTCCTCTTCTTTGACGTTCTTCTTGATCAGTTGTCCGTTGATATGATATACGTTGTTACTGTTTGTGCTTGTATAGTCGGCATTCAGGATACCGGTGGTGGCCGTTGTGAGAATTATTTTCCAACAAACCTGTTTACCGGCAGGGGTAAAAGTGATAGAACCGGTCTTTCCCTGTTCGAAAGTGATGGTGTAATCTTTCGTCGTAGTAGTACCTGCTGCATCTTTCTGAGGAAAAACATATTGTGTGGATGTGTATGTAGTACCGCCTAGTTCAGAAAGGTATGAATCCACATCTGCATAATTATCGTATCCTATGATTTCTATTTTGTCTATCGTGATACCTGTCGGTATGACGATTGTGTATTGCACACCATTTGAATATTTGATGCAATTATTGGAGCCGGCTCCGTATCCTTTCGATTTCGCATTTGTAATACTGAATCCGTTCGTAAAATTATAGGAGGATGTGGAATTGGTATCCATAGTGGCTGAAGACAGTTCATAACTGCTTGTCGCAGGTGTGGTCCCTTCTTCCTCTATATTTCCCATTGCTGTACCGCCAGCGTATTCATCGGTCGTGATGGTGCTTACCAGACTGTTCATGTAGTTTTCAAGATTGGTATAACCGTCACTGCCTACGGTACTGCCGTCTGAAGCATCATTCGGATTCAGACTGTTGGCTGTCTCCCATGCATCAGGCATACCGTCACCGTCTGTGTCGGTAGGAGCCGCCGTACTGTTGAGTGTAGGCCAAGCACTCCAGTCGCTTGCCGCATCTGCAGGTTTGTTGTCCTCCGGTGAATCAATGATGCCCGGCAGGTTCGTTTCATCACCGGTAAATTTACCCGATGTACCTGTATACGTAGCCACTCCATACATGGTGTCGTGTATCATCAGTGTATCGACCCAGTCGCGCGACATACTGCAACCGGCATATTTTACAACTTTATTGTATGCGTCATTGGCTGAATGTGTGGTCGTATGAATGAAGGCGATAGGAGAGGTGAGCTTGATTGTATCTTTGGTCACACTCGTATAAGTGTCGTCGTTGCCACTTTCGTCAATCTGATTGTAGATGCCGTAAGTCCAGTTGTCATTGGTGACGATATCATATTTGCTGTTCACATTACCAGTGACATATAGGTGTCCCCACAAATGCAGGGCAGGAGCATAATCGGGATAAGTCGTTATATAAGATTGTGTCCTGACTCCGATGGCTGCGATTCTTTCCTGTATTGTAGCACTTCTTTTGGCTGTGGCAGGACCCGGTTTATAGTAGTTGTTTACGATATTCACGTTCATGCCTTCACCGCCGTAGCAGCCGTTGCCGCCCCAGTTGTAGAACACATTGTTACGCATATCCATCCGCTCGTCCAGTTGGGTGGTAGGTCTCGGACCGAGGCGCGGTTCCCTACTGCCGTGATGGCACATCAGGTTATGGTGAAAACTGGCACCGCTTCCACCCCAGTTGCCGCCGTATCCGTGCGATCCCTTAGAGTGACCGGCATCCTGTAGACTCTGAGAGATAAGACACCATTGCACAGTGGTATTCTTGTTGCCCAGTACAGAACAGCATTCATCGATACTCCAACTGATAGAGCAGTGGTCTATGATGATATTAGCCTGGTCGAAACCGCCGAAGCCGTCCCAACCGTCAGCACCGTCTACGGTTACGTTGTGGTTGCCCAGACGAACACGTATATATCTTACGATCACATTATTCGCTTTGATGGCAAAAGGGTAGTCGGCCACGCAGATACCGTCGCCGGGTGCAGTCTGTCCGGCTATGGTCACGTTAGCCTGATTAATATATAGTGCTGAAGTAAGATGTATCGTACCCGATACATCAAACACGATGGTACGTGTACCCGACTGGGTGACAGCGTATCTTAAAGAACCTTCGCTGGTGTTGTCTTCGAGTGTGGTGACGTGATAAACTTTACCACCGCGTCCACCGGTCACGTAACGTCCGAAACCTTCTGCACCTGGGAATGCCGGTGTCTTTTCCGTTGCCGACACATCCATGACGGATGCCATCATCAACAGACATGTTACGAAACTGAATAACCAGAATTTTTTTGTTTTCATTGTTGTTAGTTTTATTTTTTGGATTTGTTTGTTATTGCATCTTATGTATACCTTCCCATCTTACCATCCATTTTCCATTCTGTGGAAATCCTGGATTTTTGATGTCCGGACAACCGTCCCATCCGGCAAGCATCATGCCCACAGCCGTGAGCAGGGCACCATTGCCGGGCAGATATATCCTCAGCCGATTGTCTTGATAGTTATGACCGTTGACAAGATAAGTGTTCTTTTGTGTATCCAGCATCAGTGCATCCACAGCTTTGTCAGGTTCACCCAGTCGGGCAGCGGTCATGGCGATCATTCCGTAGTCCCATCCCCATGTCGTCAGCCATGTCCAGTTGTTCTGTACCCAGTCGTATGTCTTCGCCATCTTCTCTTTGTCGATATGGCAATGGTCGGGCAACAGTCCGTAAGCACCCAATACAGCCGGATGGTCTCTATGGTTACTGTCGATAAAGAGTGAATCGGATTGTCGCACAGGTAATCCTGCCGTATAGATACCATCCTGTTCGGGTAATGGCGACATGTTATTGATGATGCGGTCCCATTCGGCGTTGCGTGGCAGTCCCAACCGTTCGCGCCACTTCTGCGCCGTCAGCAATCCGTAGCACCAGTATTGCAGTTCGAAGGGCTCGTTGTAGGTAGTCTTCCAGTCTTTACATTCCTGCATCGCCGTACAGCCGCGCAACTCATACCGATGTGTATTCGGGTTGTACGTCACATAGTCGGCCATAAATTCAGCCGTTGCGAATACCTTATCGGCGTATCTGTTTAGTATATCTTTCGCAGGCTTATGGCGATAAATTTCTTCAGCAAGATAAATGTAGTGAGGCTGCTGCCAGATGAGTAGTGAACCCACGCCCGACGGTGATTCTCCTGCCCACGGGTCGGTCATCTTCATCCATCTCACGCCTTTATAACCCTGTCTTTCAGCGATTTCTTTCGCATCACCGAAAGCGTTGTCGTACCACGCCAGTATGTTTTCCAGATATTCCGGATGATTCCAAAGAGAGAAATCTACCGTATGCCACCAAGTCATCTCAAGATGAGGTCTGCCGAACCAAGTATTATAAGTCAGTCCCGACTCCTGTGGCGGCATTCTGTTGGCACAGTTGATAACCGTGAGATATTGTGACAGTACGACCCTCCGTTCCAGTTCTTTGGCTCTCGCATCGGTACATCCCGAGAAGTCGGCGATGCCCCCTTCTTTCCAGAATTTCTCCCAATATTCGGCCACCTCGTTCATTCCCTTCTCATATTTCACATTTTCCGATGTCAGGTCCGAGGGTTGATGATAAGGATTCGGCGTACCACAGATATATCTTTCGGTCACTTCCAGTTTACCCTCATTGTCGGCAGTGGGAACTAGTCTGAAAAGATGCTGACCGCCACATTTCAGTAGGGCGCCCCCTTTCCATTCCAGACGTACGTAGTACACGGTACTGTCTATCATTCTCCTGACGACAGCATAGTCGACACCCGACTCGATGATATCCGTCTTATGCAGAGCCGCTTTGGTCCAGTCGGCACCATCATCACTATGATTGCCGCTAGGATAAGGAAAACGGAAAGCCACATCGATCATACCTTTTTTCAACAGATTGCTCTCAACCTTGAATATCTCACAGTCGGTCGCAGGATGAACGGCAGTCTGTACCGCCACACCTTCACCGCTAACATTATATAATGAGTAGATTCGTCCGTTCCATAGGTTCAGACTTTGCGTAGGATGTGAGATATTACTGATACCCAACCGTTGTCCTTTGGCGTTGTAAAATTCCAGTCCGGTCTCCCCTAAGTTCAACCGATGAGGATTGGTTCGGTAATATTCGGTAGCTTCCTTCTTGCGTGCCTCTTTCCCGTCTTTATTCTTGAATTCCACGGCATACAATCCCGCTGCATGACCGTTGCCGGTATCCAGCATCTTGTATGTCTCCTCCTTTTTATATTCATTCTTGTTAGGGAACGAGTGCCATCCCCAGTCGCTCATGGCACACAGGGGTACACCATTTCTGTAGGAAGAGGGGAAAGACTGTAGTCCCGTGATATCGACCGTAACAGCCAGATGACCGTTACCCACCGATAAGGACGAAAGCGAATCGACGGCAGTAACCAACGGATTATGCCGGGTTACCACCGCCTTCCTGTCAATCTGCTGGGCATAAGAAATGCCAGTAATTGCCAACAAACAACCTAAAATTATTTTTCTCAATTTGATCTTTACTTCGTATTCATTTTTTCCATTTCCAGTGAAGCCCAGATAAACGGACCTACGCCTTTTGCGTCGTTGTCACGTATCGGTTCACTGATATAATACTCGAACGAACCGTCGCGTTTCGGATTTTTCTGCGGTCCCAGTCCTGCCACAGCGCAGCAGTGAGTCAGAGATATAGTGGAATCGGCATTCACTTTGATAAAGTTGTCTAGTATCCCCTGATAAGCCTTTTTGCCGGCATCCAGGAATTTCTTGTCTTTCAGATATCCCATACGATATCCTTTCAGCAGGGCATAAGCGAACATGGACGAACAGGTAGCTTCAAGATAGTTTCCGTCTTTGTTTTTCACGTCCATCACCTGATACCACAGTCCCGTCTTTTTGTCCTGATATTTAATGACCGATGACAGTACCCTGTTGAGCAAGTCTACGACTTCTCCCTTACGGGCATAATCGTCAGGCAGTGCGTCGAGTATTTCTATCATCGCCATCGTCATCCATCCCTGGGCACGTCCCCATGTATGCTGAGACAATCCTGTCTCCGGGTTTGCCCAGAACATGGAATGCGTCTCATCCCATGCATGTTTCCATAATCCTGTTTTCTCGTCGTACGTCTTCACAGAGGTACTCATCAATTGTGTTACAGCGTCGTCATAGACTTTCTTTGTGTTTTTCTTCAGATATGAAGCTGATAGTGTGTAGAACGGCAGTCCCATATAGATGCCGTCGAGCCACACCTGATTTGCATAAATATTCTTGTGCCACCATACACCCTCGTTGGTCCGGGGCTGCTTTTCCAGTTGACTGAACAGCGTCTTGATGGCGGTCATGTTCTTCTTTTCAGGGAACAGCTGATTCATTCTCAGAACATATCTTCCCGTTCTGATCTGGTCGAGATTGTAATCCTTGATATCATAAGTACGGATATTACCCTTCGCGTCGATCATCGTATCCGTATATTCCTTGAGATAGTTTAATATCTCCGGATTCTTGTATGCGAGATAAGTGTCCAGCATCGATTCCATCTCGATACCCATTACATAGCTCCATTTCGGTTTGGTAGAGAAATCGAGCAGATAAGGATGTGCGTTTCTTTTCATCTCAGAGAAAGTCATCCACTGACTGTAATTGTCGTACGGTTTCTTGTCGAGCACCAAACTGCCGTTGATAAACAGGTTGTTCAGATTCACGTCTTTTGTTTTGCCCGTCATATAGTTGCCGCCCGATTCCACACCATTCCATTTGCAGTTGTTCACATTGATATTATATACGTTTGTCACCGTGTCGAGCGCCACAATCATCACACCATATTTGCTCTTTTCGCAAGTGACGTTGTCCACAAACACATTTCTGACGATCGGATTGAATCCGCGGCAGCAAATCTCGTTATGTTCATAGTCAAGATTGATTTTCAGGACAGCCTCCTTGCATTGTCCCACCTTAATATTACGTGCGTAGATATCCTCTATCACACCACCTCGGCAAGAGTTGGTCTTCAGTCGGAGCACACGTTCCAGGTTCGGACTGTCCATTTCGCAGTTTTCCACAAACACATTATTACATCCACCTGATATCTCGGAACCGATAACCAGTCCGCCATGTCCGTCTTCCATCTTACAGCCTCTGACTATCATGTTTTTGCTTGGAATGTTCCATACCCGTCCGTCGGCATTTCTACCGCTCTTGATGGCGATACAGTCATCGCCCGTATGGAATAGGCAGTTTTCTATCAGTACGTTCTCGCACGACTCAGGGTCGCAGCCGTCACCGTTCGGACCTTCGTTCCATATATGCACACCTCTTACCGTGATGTTCTTACTGAGAAGAGGGTGAATCACCCAGAAAGGAGAGCGCAGCAGTGTGACATTCTCTATCAGAATGTTTTCGCACATGTTCAGATTAATCAGTTGAGGTCTCAGACCGTCCTTCACACCAAACTTGCGACTATTCATATTCACACCGTCTTCCGACATTTTTTGAAGGCGTGCTCTACTTCCGTTTCTCTGACTTACGGTTTGTGCTTCCGTCCATCCGAACCGGGGTGCACCGCACCATTTCCACCATGTCTCGTTGCTTCCGTTACCGTCTATCGTACCTTCACCGGTGATACCGATATTCTTCGCTTTGTACGCATAGATAAGCGGTTGCAGATTCCAGCAGTCGAGACCTTCCCATCTTGTAGGAACAATCGGATACAGACTCGGGTCGAAAGCGAACAGCAGGGTAGCACCCTTTTCCACGACCAGGTTTACATTGCTTTTCAGCGTCAGAGCTCCCGTGTTCCATATTCCGGCCGGTACCACGACACGTCCGCCGCCCGCTTTGTTGCAGGCAGTAATGGCAGCGTTGATAGCCCTTTGGTTGATTGCGGCTTTATACTTCGTGTTAGCGCCGAATTTGGTAATAACGAATGTTTTGTCGTTGAACGTCGGTTGCTTGACAGCCTGTTCGATTTCTTTGTACTTGGAATCCCATGCAGACGCCATCGTCAATAAAGGTAACATCAGGCAAAGCATCAATGTCATTAGATGTTTCATAATTCTTTTTTTGATTTGTATTAAATTTATTTTTGTGCAAATTTAGTAAATCTAATCAAATATAGAGTATAAAATTTTATCTGAAAACTATTATTTTTTATCAAAAACGCCTTTTTTATCCCAATATTTCGTGTTTTTGTGCACATTTGGCTTTCATCAACGATATTTTGGATAAAAGAAAGAATATTATTATAATGGAAACATAATTATTAATATAGCCATCAGGTGCGAGATATTATGATGCAAAATGATTCACGTCTGATACGTAATATCGAAAGTATCCGTTGCCAATAGATTCTTTCTCCCAGAATTTTTTTGTTGCTTTATCCTCCACCCTCCACTGAGGTAAAAAT
>ERZ795062.286-NODE-286-length-45200-cov-5.581305_pt1 | contig 45200 bp, 39 predicted proteins | sample MGYA00375146_ERZ795062 | MGnify/ENA primary metagenome ERZ795062 (study PRJEB30191, sample SAMN05720281) | activated sludge metagenome | isolation source: Anaerobic digester | place: USA | collected 2015-07-16 ...
AACAAAAATTAATTAGAACAAAAATCTTTTATAAAAATCAAGAAATTTACTGGAAATTTTGTGAAAAATATTGTAAAATAATAGTATAAAATGTAGATTAGTATGAATAGTAGTAATAATTGTAAAACCTAGAGGAGCTTTACTGTGGTTACTATCGTACTAAGGCGGTGAAAAATAGTGCAATGGGAAAAAAGTTTATTCGGAAAATCTATGTTTTCCTTTAACAGCTGCACCTTGTCGATACTTCTCTTTTCACTTTATTCCGGTTGGTTGCTTGCTTTTCCCTTTGAAGGACAAATTTTTTATGCTTTAGGGGAAAGCAACAATATTTCTGTACAAAATATGCTTTTTTCTGGAATAGCAGCACATTTCGCAGGACTTATTTCCTGCGGCTTATTAATAAAAAATATTCATGAGGCAAAACGGGTTTTTTCAATTTCAGCCTTAGTATGTATAGCCGGCAGCAGCATTTTCTTCACTCCTTATTCTGCAGCATGGCATGTTTCAATAATAGTTATTTCATTTTCGGCAGGTTTTGCGATAGCATCTTGGGGTTTTTATCTTAAGAATTTTACACCCCCCGAAAAAAGAATAAAAACTGTTGCAGATGCACTTATTTTCTCTAATATTTTAATGATAATTTTTAATATAATTGCAGTAAACTTTTCTCCATTTACAGCTCTTGCAATATCAATCTTTTCTCTTGTCCTTTCCCTTTTTTTAAATATTAAACTAGATGTTGATGGAGCACCGGAAATAAACCAGCAAAATCCGGCGCTAGAAAAAGATGTAAAAGTTCCATTATTGTTTTTATGCATTTTCATAATTATTATAACTATTAATTCTGGCCTTATGTATCGCATCATAAATCCTGCATTTTACGAGCATCGGTTTCTTGTCAGCTGGTTTTGGGCGGTTCCTTATATTGCAACAATACTTGTTTTGCGAAATATACCATTAGAAACCAACAGAACTTATGCGTTGATTGTCGGCATTGCCATGATAGGATTTTCCTTTCTGCTCTTTGCTTATTTAGATCGTTCCGCAGGAAGCTATATAATAATAGATTCATTGATGCTAGGGGCATGTGGCATTTTTGATTTATTTTGGTGGAGTATCCTTGGCGAAATGGTAGATTACAGCCAAAATGCTGCAAAAATATTTGGCACAGGTCTTGCAGCAAATGTATTAGGGGTATTTATAGGAGAAATTACAGCAAGCAGAATTTACGCCGCAAATCCGAATACCTCAAGCTCAACAGTAGTAGCCCTTGCTATTGTATTTGTGATAATGTTGATGCTACCTGTCTTAAATAACCAACTTATAAGATTGCTGAAAGAACACGCTTTTCTTACTATTTTTTTTAACATGACTCATCCGGAACAAGATAAGACAATTTATAATCTTATGACTAGCCGAGGACTTACTGAGCGAGAGAAAGGGATTACAGCGTTACTGTTAAAAGGATTAACATACAAAATGATTGCAGAGGAGCTGCATCTTAGCGAAAATACGGTTAAAACTCATATAAAAAATATTTATTCAAAATGCGAAGTCCAGAACAAGTCCCAGCTTATTAAGTTTTTTGATGAAGACAGTACTACAAATACTAAAACATGAAGAGACGAAAATTGTATAAAAATATAGCTCTATAGCTAAATTACTTGTAAAAATCCCTATCACCCTATTAATGTGATAGGGATTTTTACAAATCACCCTTTTTAGGTGGCGACTTTTTTACATTATTATATTACTATAAAATAAAAGAACGGGACAACATATATAAAAGGGTGTGTCTATTTTGAATATTATAAAATTACGGCTAAAATTTATCCTCGCCTCAATATGCTTATTTACTGGTGCAGCCCTTTTACTGACTATAAGCATGAAGGATTGGCCCTATGCCAGTTTTCTTTTTCTTGCTTTAGCCGGCATTATACTAATACTTATTATTTTGCTCATAGCTGAATACAAAGAATACAGTGATGCGAAACTGATTTTGGAAAATGAAATATTGCATATTCAAATAGTTGGAATCGAAGAAAGGGATGCAAAAGTTGTACCGAAGGTAACAAAATTAAATCCTGAATTTGTGACAATATCATGCTTTGGCATACTTTCAGACTCGAAGATGGTCAAATTTAACAAAGATAAAATATTTTTAGACAGCATAGAGATAACTCAGCACAAAATCTCTTTTACCTACAATATAGGAGGTGCAAACAAGAAGGTTATTATTCTCCACGACAAACTGGCCGATGAGCAGATTCAAAATATAGTTCAAAAATTTAAGTACGAGACCGGTGTTCTCGCCAAAATCTTAGACATGTAATTTGGCATTGCGCAGATAAAGGAATTTTTAGATATTATATAAAATAGATAGATATAAGAATATGGGGATGGGGTTGCTTAAAACTTATATAGGAGGGTAAATCATGATAGATAATTTCGCAGAGAGGGTTAATGGCCCGCCTAAAAAAGTACCAAAAGATTTTTTCGAATTGGACCTTGAGTTCTTGCAAATGTTAGAAAATATGGACTATCAAAGTGTCGCAAATGCCTTTTTATTAGTATCAAAAGCTAACTGCGTATTTGTTAATTTGCTTGATGTTTCCGGCGAAAAATTCGTGATTAAAGTTGCATGCGGCCCGAACTTTAACATAAGTGAGGCTAGATCGCTTTCGGAGTACTGTACACTGTTTTGCAGAAGGCTTACTGACTACACAAAATGCAAAAGCGAACAAATTTCGGATGATATAATTATTTTCTCTTCACTTGACGAACTGCTTGGCGAAGAATTTATACAGTCTGAGATTTCAAAAATGATGAACGGACTTGACATAGGCCAGATAGCTGTTGCAAATATCACAAAAGATGGCATTCTTTTGGGAAATGTAATTTTTCTGATGCCAAAAGGCAAAAATTTCAGCAAACATAATAGGATTAGATTTTACCTTAAACATTTGGGTTTATCCATAATACGAAAAAAAGCTGAACAACTTGCAAGACAGAACATTGAGCTGAGCGAAAGCTTAATAAAAATACTCCAGCAAGATTTTAATAGCATAGAGGAATTAATTTATTTCACATTAAATGAGGCGCTAAAGATAACAGAAAGCAAATTGGCATATGCTTTCATTTATAATGAGGACAGTAATGAAATTGAACTTGCTTGTATTTCTGACAGCATATTGAACGAGTGCAAATTAGAAAAAAATAATATTAAAGTAGATTTTGAAAAGGCAGGCTTCTGGGCAAATGTTATAAAGGAAAAACAATCGATAGTTATAAATTGTTTTGATAATCTTGATTTTCAAAACAATTATGTCAATCTATCCAGATACTTATCGGTGCCGATATTTGACAAAGGTAAAATTGTTATAGTGGCAGCCGTTGCAAACAAAGACTCAGATTATACCAAATATGATGAGTCAAGTCTTACTATCTTGTTTAGTAATGCATGGATTCGAATTATTCGCAAGAGAAATGAAGAAATGCTGATAAATGAAAAAGAGCTTCTCGAAGCTACATTAAAATCAATAGAGTATTTAAGCTACCATGATCAATTAACCGGCCTTTATAACCGCAGATTTTTTGAAGAGGAGTTGCGCAGGCTTGATACTGATAGAAATTTGCCTATTGCTGTAATTATGGCAGATATAAATGGTCTAAAGCTGGCAAATGATGCCTTTGGACATGAATTTGGAGATGAAATACTAAAAAAAGCGGCAGATGCTTTAAGACTTTCCTGTAGAAGAGATGACATAGTAGCTAGAATTGGCGGTGACGAATTTGCGGTCTTGCTTCCAAAAACTTCAGAAGAAGGTGTAAAGCAAGTCATCGACCGAATAGTGATTGCAGCTGCCAATACCAAGGTAGGCTCAATAAATTTATCTATTTCTTGCGGGTGGGAAGTTAAGAAATCCGCAGAAGAAGACATAAATGAAATCATAAAAAGAGCGGAAAATCTTATGTATAAAAATAAGTTGTTCGAAAGTTCTAGCATGCGAAATATGACTATTTCAACAATTGTTAAAACTTTATATGAAGCTCATCCCTTAGAAGAAAAACATTCGAAACGAGTAAGCGATCTATGCGTAGCCATAGGAAAGGAGATACTTTTAAGCTCAAGAGAGTTAAGTGAGCTTAAAACAATAGGCCTCCTTCACGATATTGGCAAAGTTGCAATAGACAAATCAATTATAAATAAAACCGGTCCATTGACAGAGGAAGAAATAGCAGAAATGAGACGGCACCCAGAAATAGGCTATCGAATATTGAGCTGCGTAGGTGATTTTTCAGAAATTGCACAATACGTACTTGCGCATCACGAAAACTGGGATGGTTCCGGATACCCAAAGGGTTTAAAGGGCGAAGAAATACCACTGAAAGCAAGAATTGCAGCAATTGCTGATGCATACGATTTTATGACCAATTATAAACCTTACCCAAGAACATTGTCGCAAAATGAAGCAGTGGAAGAACTTAAGAAGGGTGCGGGAAAGGAATATGATCCTGATCTTGTAGCTGTTTTTATAGAAAAAGTTCTTATAAAGTATCACTTTTAAATGTTATAATTAAAATAGAGATAAAAAGACAATCAGACTAAGAAGAAAATGGGGTTTAAAGGGGGGTGTCGGTTTGACTATAAAGATTAATACATTTGGTAATTTCGACATAAAACTTGACGATGAGTCAATTTTAAAAAAAAGCAAACGAAACAATAAGAATCTGGAATTGTTAAAGTATTTTATTACTTATTACAATAAGAAATTAGTTCCGGAAGATATAATAGAGAGTTTATGGCCTGATTCAGATTTTATAGATCCGAAAAATGCCCTTAGAACTCAAATATTTCGTCTTAGAAAAGGCCTTGAGTCTGTCGGACTTATAAATAGCGAGGAGACGAAGCACTACTTTGATATAATTTTCGAAAACGGATTTTATATATTCGATCCCGGCGATTCTTGCACAATTGATTTTGTTCAGTTCGAGGAAAAGGTAAAAGAAGCTGATAGTTTAAGAGTGGATAATCCTGAAAAGGCGAAAAAGGTTTACTTAGAAGCAATAGATATATATAAAGGAGAGTTTCTTGCAGAAAATCCCTATAGCGAATGGGCGTTTCTTTTTCGGAGCCGCTATCATCGTATTTTCGTCCAGTCCGTGTTAAGACTTTTTGAGTTGTTAAAGGAAAATAATGAATATCTGGATATAATAGACATATATGAGAGAGTAGTCAATTATGAACCTTTCGAAGAATCATTCCATGTATACTTTCTCGATGCACTAATCGAATTACATGAGTATAAAAATGCCTTGAATCATTATAATTATATAACTGCAAGACTGTATAAAGAAATGTCTGTAAGACCAACGCCTGAGCTTAAAGCCATATACCACAAAATTACTGCCGGCAGCGAAGACGACCCCGAAAAGAATCTTACACAGATAAGCTATACCATAATAAATGAAGATGTTATTAACGGAGCGCTATTTTGCGAGCCGGATTATTTCAAAGCCATATATAACTTTGAGCGCCGCAAGATACTTAGATCCGGGGATAAAGAATTTTTAGGCTTGATTTCAATTATTGAAACCGGCAGTAATTGTTCTGACAAAGATATAGATGTAGCAAAAAATATCTTACACGAAATCTTGGCCCGGTTTCTACGCAAAGGAGATGTATTTAGCTGGTGGAACAAATCTCGAGTAGTTGTTTTGCTTACTGATATAGCGGAAGAAAATCTCCAAAATATAGGAAATAGGATTAATGAAGAATTTAAAAAAAGGCTCCTTACGCCGCAAATTTCTCTGGAAATTTCATTTCAGCCCGTAGGTGCCAAAGAATCTTTTATCCAATAAATCTTAAATTAATAATATAATTAATTGATTTTTTCCGGCTTTCTAAGCTTTCTAAGCCGGATTTTTTTGTTACTATAAACTTGCCATCCTAACAAGCAAATATCATTTCATATTCTACCCCTCTTCGTGTCCTGCTGGCCAATCTCGTCGTCCCATATTTTTCTCTTTTATTGCAAGATATGTTAGTCTCACCCCGCTATGTTTTCTCCTTTTCTTTCTATTGTATCTTACTGTTATTGTGCAAACATGAAACTACTTATTGCAAGTCGAATTAGCTCCATAAAGATCTCGCCCTCTATGAGCCTATACTTATTTTGAAGGATAACGAGGTCTTTTTTTATGTCTAAATCATTTTTTCTGCAAAAATCTATAAATATTTATATTATCTGCCATTTTAAATGCAGTAAAGAATCCTGTTATCTGTAATTCAATTGTGCCTGTAATGAAATTTAAATAAAATTAAGAAAAAATTGTAATAACATTCAAATGAAAGTCTAATAAAACACCTCCCTGATACAATAAAAATAGAAAAACTACTAGAAGTGCAGGGGGCATCATAATGAACAAGGAACTGATTACAAATGATGATAAAAGCATAAAACAAACTGCTTCCACAACGACATTTGTAATCAAAGTGCTGTATTGTGAGAACGCAAGTGTTCAGGGATATATTCAGTGGCTGGAAGACGAAAAGACAGTCCCTTTCAGAAGTTTAATGGAACTTATTCATTTAATGGAAGTAGCTTTAGAAAAAGAAGGGAAGGGGTTGGTGAAATTTCGTTCGTGGGAAGCTGATGAAGCATGACTTTTGTTACAAGGAGGTGAAAATTAAATATGATAAGTACCTCAAAGAAAGTTTTAGCCACAATTCTTATGATATTGCTTATCTTCACACCGGCAATTACTGTAGTTTCGGCCGATGAATCTGGCACAGATGCTACACCTTCAATTAACGAATTGGTAAATACAGATATACAGTCAATAGATTCTGTAAGTTCTGAAGTTCCCGGTGAAATAACTCAAGATCAGGGCACGGGTAATTCTGAAGAAGGCGGTTCTCCCGAAACAGAGGACCCGGTAGCAGGTGATGAAGAAGTGCAGCCGGAAGGTCCGTCAGATCAAACACCTGATGAGGCTCAACCAGAAGAACCTACAAATCCGGATACCGAAATCCCAGGACAAGTTACTAATCCTGAAGATGAAATACTACCTGATGATCAAGAGGCAAATCCTTCAGAAGAAGGTGGTTCTCCCGAGATAGAAGGTCCGTCAGATCAAACACCTGATGAAGATCTACCAGAAGAACCTACGGATCCAGATACTGAACTTCCGGGACAGGTTACTAATCCTGAAGATGAAACAGCGCCGGAAGAGCCGGCAACCACTGAAGAAGATACAAATGGTGAACCTTCTGAAGACACAGGAGAGACAGGTTCTAACGAGGAAACCGTACCTACTGATCCGACAACTCCAGAAAATCCTGACGGACAGCCCCAAGAACCGGAATCTCCCGAGGGAGAGATACCTGCCGAAGAAGGTGGAGAAGTCATACCACCAGAAGTTGTGCTGCCTGAGGAAGTATTAGATCCTTTAGTGCCTGTAGAAGAATTGCCAATTATTCCACCAGTAGTTTACAATCCCGCTTTAAGTATCTCAATTTCTACAGACAATGATTTTTATAATGTAGGCGAAAGCATTAATTACCATGTTGTAGTTTTAAATACAGGTGATGTTCAGCTTCAAAATATATCAGTGGATGTAAACAGCAGCCTTAAAAGCTCAAATGAGACAATATCAGAACTTACACCAGGCGGAGAATATCATATTGATGGTGAAATTCCCATAGATCCATACTTTGTTGAGTCGTCACTTGTAATTCAGGCAAAAGCACAATGCCAGTTTGAAGCAAATCTTGTAGAAGCTTCAACTTCTTATGAAGTCTCAATAGAAAACGATCCGTTTCTTGAGTTACTACCACGGCCCGCAGGCATGGATTCAGCAACTTCGCTGAAAGCATTTAGGAGTTTGCAAACTGATACCGTTCTAGATTATGGGGCTCCTAAATCAGTCATAATGCCGGAACTTGTAGCAGCCACATCAGGCACTGATACGATACAAGTTAACAAAACAGCAACTACTGCTACACCGTGCAGAAATTACACTGTAAAACTTCAGATAACAGGCACACCTGCTCCGGCTCCTGTAGATGTAGTTTTAGTAATAGATAGATCAGGCAGTATGAATGATAGAGTATCAGGCAGCCATACTGTACTTTACTATGCCAAACAAGCCGCGAAAGAATTTACAGACACAATTTTAGCTGACAGCAATAATCGCATTTCAGTAGTTTCTTTTGCAGGTCCTTTGTATCTTGGAGATCTAGGCTCGGCTTCTAATGCGACACAAAATATTGGGCTTTCAAGCAATGCTACATCGGTAAAAAATGCAATTGACGGAATTACTGCAAATGGTGGAACAAACATAGAAGCAGGATTTTTAAAAGCCAAAAGCATTTTACAAACCAACGGCCGACAAAACGCTAATAAAGTAATAGTCTTGCTTACGGATGGTGTGGCAACAGCTAGTATAGGAAATCCATCAGGACCAAATGAACCTACAGGGCACAATGTGCATACCATAGCGGCATATACGGCAGGACAGGGTTGTTGGAGCATGGCAATGGTCTTTACAGTTGGGATTATAAGTCAAGTGCCTACCCAAAGCAGAACTGTTGCAAGGGAAACTCTTCAATGGGCTCAGAACTCCGGTTATTACGAAGCTAGCGGAGCACCGGATTTATCAGGGATTTACGATACAATATCCGGACTACTCGGATATTCAGCAATCGATGCTGTAGTAACCGATGTAATTAATGAGAACTTTGAGCTGGTTGACGGAAGCATTACGACAAATCCAAATGCTACAGTAACATACAATCCGTCAACACGGACAATAACCTGGAGTCCCGGCACAATAACTACATTAGCTGAGTTAAGCTATAAGATTAAAGCAAAAGACGGGGTGATGGGCAATAATTTACCGACAAATACAAGCGCTGTGCTTCACTATACTGATATAAACGGTACCCCCAATGTAGAAAAAATTTTCCCGATACCAACAGTAAATGTAATAGGTGTGGAAGCCGGGCCTGACTCTATAATAGTTGTGGGAGATACCATTAATATAGGCCAAAACTTGCAGGTGTATGGTTATTCGCCATTCACATACCTTTGGACAAGCAGCGCTGATTCTACATGGACTTCAACGAGTGCAAATCCTTCACTTGTGCCGGAAGAGGATGCTGTCTATACAATTCAAATAACAGATGCTAATGGATGCAAAGCGACTGATAGCATATCAGTTACAGTAAAAAAGGGAAAGATAATTGTAAAGAAGTTTGTTGAAAACGGTGATTATGGAATAGATACTGTAAAAGAGTTCGCTATACATGTGAATGGCCCTTCGGGGAAAAAATGGAATACACTTGTAAAACACAATGATCAACAGATAATCGACGGATTGTGGCCGGGAAACTATACTGCAAGCGAAACAGTTCCTATGGATTACAGTTTAACAAATTTAACAAACCAAAGTTTTACAATTACAAGAGATATGATTTTAAATAATGTTGCAGTAACTGTAACAGCAACCAACAAAAAAGTCAATGATTCCTGGTTTAGAGACGAGACAGAAAAAAACAACTCCTTTACAATTGCAGTGTCTTACAGCGGTTCAAGCACTGCAGGACAAAAGAGCAGTGCAGAAGTATTACTGAGCTCGATGGATCTGAAAGCTGTTTTACCTGATAAAGAAAAACTTTTAGCATCAACAGAAGAATCTGAAGAGTAAAGAGATGGCAGCATGAAAAAGAACACGGTTTGCAAAGTAAAAGGTTTTCTATCAAATACAATATTGATTCTGCTTACCTGCGCGGTTATAGTGCTCCTGATTTTTGTAGTGCAGAGCAAAATTACAGGAAAGGCTCCGTCGATAGGAGGCTACCAAATGTATATAGTTATGAGCGGAAGCATGAATCCCACTATCAAAACAGGAAGCCTTGTGATAGTAAAACCGGCAGGTCCAAAAGAAATAAAGGCTCAAGATGTTATTACTTTTAGAGGAAAGCAGGACGGTGAAAATACTACCACACACCGGGTAATCGATATATATGAAAAGGACGGGCTCTTTTTCAAGACAAAGGGCGATGCCAATGAAGTCGAAGACCCAATGCCGGTAAGCGCCAATCACTTAATAGGAAAAGTTGTTTTTACAATACCCTACATCGGTTACGCATTTTACTTTGCAAGATCAAGAGGCGGAATTCTGATTTTACTTGCTACATGGACCCTCTTTCTCGCAGTAGAACTGGCGAAAATCATAGTAAGTGAAAGAAAAGGGGACAAAAATAAGAGCGAACGGAAAATAAACGAGGGGGAGATTACAAAAGAAGAAGCATAGAGGGGTAAACGGGAAGAATTAGGGATTGCGGGTTAAAATTATTAAAAACTGCAGTATTAGAGTTAGAGAAGAAAGATAAAACCCTAAAACCTGAGGAGGGTTTAGAATGAAAAAAAGTTTTCTCATAGGCCTGTTTGTATTTTCACTTGTCGCCCTCCTAGTGGTAGGCGGAACCATGGCTTGGTTTACGGATACAAAAGAAGCTAGTAATAAATTTACTGCAGGAACAGTAAAAATTCAAATACTAGAAAATGGCCAAACAAATCCTGTGGTAAAAGAAAATGTAAATCCCGGCGACATATACGACAAAGAAGTGAAGGTTGAGAGCCTAGGATCAAAACGGACATATGTAAGAGTAAGTATAAATCCTGTATGGGAGGGAAATCTTCCAATAAACAATGTAAATCTTATCTTTGCTGATGGAGAGTTAGGAACGCATTGGGTAGACGGCGGAGACGGATGGTACTATTACAAACATATATTAGCCGCAGGAGCTGTTACCGAACCACTTCTTTCAAAAGTTGAGATTATAGGAAGTTTGACAGGAGATGATTATCAAGGCAAAAAACTTACCGTAAATGTCAAAGCTGAAGCTGTTCAGGCATCTCATGAAGCATATAAAGATGCATGGGGGCTAAGTAATATGCCGACGGGTATAGAGCCGTGGACAGAATAGAGAATATTCCTCTATTCAATATTTAAACAATCAAAGACAAAGCGTGTTTAGTTTAAAACGAAAATAAAAATTTTAAGGAGGATTTTAAAATGAGAAAGAATTTGTTAATAGGTTTACTAGTATTTTCACTGGCTGCTCTTCTCGTGGTAGGCGGAACTATGGCTTGGTTTACGGACAGTCAGACAGCCGATAATAAATTTACAGCAGGAACTGTTGCAATTGAAATTAATGAGCATGACTTTCAAGACATAACAAATTGGAACCCCGGAGATACAACAAATAAGGATGTAAGTATTAAAAGCACAGGTTCAAAAGGAACATATGTCAGGGTCAAATTAACGCCGGTTTGGGGCGCCCTTGACGGAGAAGAGTTTATAGCAGATGATACACTTCCAACAACAAATGTTACACTAAATATAATCAATTCTGATAAATGGATCGCCTCTGGCGGGTACTACTATTACTACAAGATAATGAATCAGGGCGTTGAAACAGAATTACTTTTGGACAGTGTGACAATTGCAGGACTGGGAACGAGCAATGATTATCAAGGAAAGACGCTTAAAGTTGACGTCGAAGCTGAAGCCGTTCAAGCATCTCATGAGGCGTATAAAGATGCGTTCGGAATTACCTCTTTGCCAGACGGCGTTGAAGCATGGAGCGAAAGCACACCTGAATAAGACCTAAAATCAAGCAGCATAACCTCCAAGGCATGCAGTCTTGCATGCCTTGGCCACCACCTTAGAGGTGAATAAAATTCACCCCCCGACAAAGGAGGGTAGTGAAGGTGAATAAAAATATAAAAAAATATCTCATAGTGCTTTTGGTCTCGTTTTTTGCAGCGAGTGTTTTTACGATGTATGGTGCAGAAGGAGTTTTTGCTGCCGACGATGTGGAACTTAGAGGCGATTCTTCAGGACTTGTCTTAGTGCCGGAAGGCGGAAAACTTTTTGACCTAGGGCGCATGAATCCGGGCGATGCAATAACACGAACGCTGAAGATAACAAATAATTACAGCAGGCCCTTCACTCTCTATATGCGCGCTGAAAGAATCGGAGATGAGCCTACAGGCGCCGATTTGTTAAAACAACTAAGACTTACTATTTCATATCAAGGTGAAGTTATTTACCGGGGTCCTGCTACCGGAGCAAACAGCGAAAGTTCTGGTGGTATTGGAGATATAAGCAGCAATATAAGCCTTGGAAGGTTTGCCTCGTCAGAAAGTAGAAATCTAATTGCAACTATTGAACTTCCGGGTCCTGAAACAGGAAATGAGTTTCAAAATGCTACGGCAGAAGTGAGATGGATTTTTACCGCAGAAACTAGCGGCGGAGGAGGAGGCGGCGGAGGCGGTAAAAAAGAAGAACCGATAGAAGAACCTCCGGTTGAAGTGGAAGAGGAGCCCGTTCCGGAAGGAGAGCCAATACCTCCTGAAATAGAAATTCCTGAGGAGGCCCCTCAAGAAGCTGCCCCTATTGAAATACCTATTGAAGAAGTTCCTATGGGAGCACCGGCAATGCCGAAAACAGGCGAAGAACTTCCATATATATATTATATAGCAGGCATTGTAGCGATTGTTGCAGGAGCCAGCTTAACCATAAGAAGAAAGTGAAGTGCTTAACTTGTTATAACCAACATCCCCTATATATTGCCTGGAATATATTTTACAATATAATCCAGGCAAATTTTTAAAGATGGTGAGGATTATGAAAAGGTTTATTGCTGTAATACTAATTTTGTCTGGCATATTTTTAATATCTTATCCGAAACTAAAAGAAGCCTACTTCGATTATCAACAGAAAAAGCTTATTGAAACATGGAACAAGACAATGGAAGATCTGGGAGATTATCCAGACGAAGCACCGAAAGAAGATACTTCTGCGCCGCTTGAAAGCAAAAAAAATGATTATCTTATAGAATATATAAACTCTCATATGGAAGGCATGCTAAAAATTGATAAAATAAATATTTTCTTGCCCATATTAAAAGGCGCAACAAAAACCAATCTTGATATTTCGGCAGCTTCAGTATCTGGCACGGGTAATCCGGGAGATATAGGCAACTACTGTATTTCGGCACATCGGAGCCGGAGTTACGGTAGGCAGTTTAACAGATTAAATGAACTTAAAAAAGGAGATAAAATCGAGATTATAGTAAAGGATAAGACATATACTTATGTAGTATCCGAGACATTTCTTGTTGAGGCAGAAGATACCTGGGTTATGCTGCCGCAAAAGGACAAAAAACTCTTAACTCTTATTACGTGCGATTACAGCAGGAAACCTTACCCAAGATTAATAGTAAGAGCTAACCTTTTGGAATCAGGTGAGAATATATAGCCTGGTTTTTTTGTGCTTGAAAATCTATGTAAATTATGGTAAAATTAGCCTAAATTGAATATTTGATTCGAGAGAATTTTTTTTAGTTAAACTTTCAAACGATAAAGGCAAACTCGTGGAAACGCGGGGACGCAAAGCTAGAGGGCCTTCGCAAGATGGCAGCCAGCTACCGAAAGGAGAGTTTTATTTTGCTTAAACTAAAGAGGATACTCTGCCTTTTGATGTGTTTTTTGTTTATGCTTCCAATTTTAAACAAACCTCTTGCAAGCCAGGCAGATGTATTTGATTTAAGCGATGCAGAACTTGGAATAGTAAAGGTAAATCAGGCGCTGAAAGATAAAAAAATAAAGGTAATGATTCAAAAGAACAATGTAAGTTATTTTTACGATGTAAATAATGTTGGGCAAACACTTCCGCTTCAGATGGGTTCAGGCACATACAAACTGACGCTGTTGGAGTATATTGACAGCAACAAGTACATGCCTAAAGACAGCAAAGATATAGAGGTTAAATTAGCAGACGAAAAATTGCCTTTTTTACAGTCAGCATCTCCGATTTACTGGGATAAAAACGGGGAAGCGGCTAAGATGGCTGCAAAGCTTTCAGAAAACTTAAGCACCGATGAGCAAAAAGCATATGCCATATATGATTACATAGTAAAAAACTTTGAGTATGACAAAGATAAGGTCAAAAGCCTTAACAGTAATTACATACCCTCAGTGGAAGAAACGCTTTCCACAAAAAAAGGTATATGTTTTGACTATGCGGCACTTTATGCTGCAATGCTTAGGAGTATTAACATACCGGCAAAACTTGTCAAGGGCTATAAAAATGACGTAAGCGAGTATCATGCATGGAATGAAGTATATCTTCAAAATCAAGGCTGGATTACAGTTGATGCATGTTATGATTCCATAATGTCAAAAAGCGGTAAAGCAGTTTCATTTAAGAAAAATGCAAATGAATTTAAAAAAGAGAAAGAATATTAGCTAGAGGGGTTTAATAAGGGTAATTATATACATAGAAAAACAATAAGCACTTTGTGGTGTAAAAACCGCAAAGTGCTTATTTTTTATACGACATCAAAATCAAACTTTAAACCAAAAAGGTTTTATGTTAAAATTAGGAGAAACTTAATCAGTTAAAAGCAAAAAACAGTAGGAGAGGATGTATTTGGCAGGCCAGATTCATAAATTTAGAGTATTTGACAAAAATCTAGTCTTGGATGTAAACAGCGGCTCGATTTTTGAGGTAGATAATATAATGTATGATGTCCTTGATTATTATAGAGTTTTGTCTGATAATGATATAATCGCAAAACTTAAAACCAAGTATTCAAAGCTTGACATAGAGGAAGCCTTAAAAGAAATTAAGGCAATGGAAACCGAAGGATATCTTTTTAGCAACTTGGATACAAATGCTATTCTAGACAAACTAGATACAAGGCAGTACGTAAAAGCTCTTTGTCTTAACGTTGCCCATGACTGCAATTTACGCTGCAAATATTGCTTTGCGTCAAAGGGAGATTATCACGGCAAAAGAGAAATAATGAGCAGCGAAGTAGGTAAAAAAGCCCTAGAATTTCTTGCAGAAAATTCGGGAGACATGGAAGATGTGGAAGTTGACTTTTTTGGCGGTGAGCCATTGCTTGCTATGGACACTGTAAGAGAAGTTATTTCTTATGCGCGTATACTCGAAAAAACATGGGGTAAAAGATTTCATTTCACAATAACAACAAATGCAGTGCTGCTAGACGATGAAACCATTGAATATCTCCATGAGAATATGGACAACATAGTTTTAAGCCTTGATGGTAGAAAAGAAGTAAACGATTTTATTCGAGTGAGGGCAGACGGCAGCGGCAGTTATGATAAAATAGTGCCTAATATAAAAAGGGTTGTGGAACTTAGAGAAAAGGATAACAAAGAATATTATGTAAGAGGTACTTTTACAAAGCACAATCTTGATTTTGCAAAAGATGTTTTTCATATTGCAAACCTTGGGATTCGTGAAATATCTCTCGAACCGGTTGTTGGAAAAGAAGGGGATTATCTTTTAGAAGATAAAGATTTAGATACTTTATGGAAACAGTACGATGAAATTGCCAAGGAATACATGAACCGTAAAAAAACCGGTAAATTACCCTTTAAATTCTATCATTTTAACATAGATATATATAATGGGCCATGTGTATACAAAAGAGTATGGGCCTGTGGAGCAGGCAGAGATTACCTTGCGGTAACTCCTTCGGGAGACATATACCCATGCCACCAGTTTATAGGGCAAGATGAGTTTTTAATGGGAAATGTGGCCGATGGAAAGCTTGACCAAAAAATTGTGGATATACTAAAGGATACACATGTCTTTGAAAAAGAAGAATGTTCCCAGTGCTGGGCCAGGTACTTTTGCAGCGGAGGATGCAATGCTAACAATTTACTAATTTGCGGCGATATGAAAAAACCCTATCATATTACTTGCGAACTCCAGAAAAAGCGAATTGAATACGCAATCTATTTAAATTTGTTTTCATCTGAATAGAGACGAATAAAAACAGCCATGTAGGCTGTTTTATAATCAATGAAGGCTTCTTTACTTTATATTATTTATGGTCGGGGCGGCGGGATTTGAACCCACGGCCTTTCGGACCCGAACCGAACGCGCTACCAAACTGCGCTACGCCCCGATGCACCTATTATACTATAATTTATATTTTATTTCAAACCCTTTTTTACTTTTATGAATCTCGCTTATTTTTACCGAGATTAAAGCAGGAATTTTGCGTTTTGAAGGCGAAGATTACTTAATGCTTATAAGATAAGACAAGCAAGACAAGGAGGCTTATTAATTGGGAAACTTATTTAAACAAAAAGCTTTAGAGAATAATATAAATATCCATATTTACCATACTTCAAAATTTAAAACCATTAATTTTTATTTATTCGTTCATCAGGAATTAAAGAAAGAAATTGCGACAAAAACCGCACTTTTGCCCTTTGTATTAAAAAGAGGCAGTCAGAATTTCCCTACTCAAAGGAGTATGAATCTATTTCTTGAAAATCTTTATGGGACAAGCACCGACAGCGATATATTAAAACGTGGCGAAGTGCATGTCTTGGAATTTTACATGGAAATACCTAATCCAAAATTTATAGGAGAAGAAAACCTGATTGAAGAAGGATTAAAAGTCTTTCAGGACGTGGTGCAAAATCCTCTTACAGAAAATGGCAGCTTTAAAAAAGAATACGTAGATCAAGAAAAAGAAATCCTAAAAAGAAACATCGAATCTCTCTATAATGATAAGTTTAATTATGTAATCGAAAGATGTATTCAGGAAATGTGCGAAGGCGAACCATTCAGCATTTACAAATACGGTAGTGTAGAGGATTTACAGACTATAGACAGTAATAATTTATACAGCTATTATAATGAATGCATTACTACCTGCCCCATGGATCTTTTTATACTAGGTGATATCGATGAAAATAAAATAGAAAAACTGATAAAAGAAATGTTTTTTATCCAGAGAAAAGACATTAAGAAGATAAATACCGAGTTTTCTGAGAAAATTGTGGAAAAACCTAAATACGTTGAAGAAAAGCAAGATGTAAATCAAGGAAAACTTGCTTTGGGATTCAGGACAAATACAAAGTATGGCAATTCGGATTATTATGCTTTAGCGGTCTATAATAGCATATTAGGCGGAGGCCCGTATTCTAAGCTTTTCCAAAATGTAAGGGAAAAGGAAAGCCTGGCTTATTATGCATTTTCCAAGCTTGAAAAAAATAAGGGCTTGATGCTTATAAGCTCCGGAATAGAGTTTAGCAAAAAAGACAAGGCGCTGGATATAATAGGTAAGCAAGTTGAAGATATGGAAAAAGGCAATATTTCGGCTTATGAGTTTGACAGTGCGGTAAAAAGCCTTGTAAATGCCTTTAAGGAAGCGGCAGACAGCCCCTCTGCAATCATCCAGTCTCGCCTTGACGGTATAATAAACGGCGTAGATGAAACGACAGATGAAATTGTAGATAAACTGCAAAAGGTGACAAAAGATGATGTCGTAAATGTTGCACAAAAAATTAAGTTAGATACTATCTTCTTCTTAAATAAAATCGACTGAAGGGTGGAAAATAATGGACGCATATTTAGGAGAACGCCTAGTTTCCAAAAACTTAAAAGATGGTCTTAAAGTATTTGTAGTGCCAAAGATGGATTATAATAAAGTTTTCGCAATGTATTCTACACACTATGGTTCCGTAGACAACGAATTTGTTGTGCCGGATACAGGTGAGCAGATAAAAGTTCCTGAAGGCATAGCACATTTTTTAGAACATAAAATGTTTGATATGGAATATGGCAACGTTTTTGATAAGTTTTCAGAGCTGGGAGCCTCGACAAATGCTTTTACCAGCTATAATTACACCACATACCTGTTTTCTTCTACATCAAAATTCGAAGAAAATCTAAAATTGCTTCTGGAATTTGTAGAAACTCCTTACTTTACCAAGGAAAGTGTAGAGAAAGAAAGAGGCATTATAGCCCAAGAACTTGAGATGTATGAGGACGAGCCTGATTGGCAGCTTTTACTTAACCTTTTAAAATGCCTTTACCATAAACATCCGGTTAGGATAGATATAGGGGGAACACTGGAGTCTATACAGAAAATTGATGTAGATACATTATATAAATGTTATAACACCTTTTATCATCCAAGCAATATGGTATTATTCGTAAGCGGTTGCATACAGCCTGAGACGGTTTTTGAGATAGTGGAAAAAAGCAGACAGGCAAAAGCTTCTCCTCTTAAAGCAGAGATAAAGAGAATTTACCCCGATGAGCCTCCTACAATATATAAACCTTCTCATACCACATACCTTGACACTGCAGAGCCGCTTTTTCTGATGGGCTTTAAAGACATAGACGTGGGATACGATGGCAGGCCGCTTTTGAAAAAGGAAATAGCTACTGATATACTGCTTGAAATTTTACTAGGACGCAGTTCAAAATCCTATGAAAAGCTTTATGAAGAGGGACTCATAGATGATAGATTCAGCTTCAATTATGAAGGGCAAAAAGATTATGGTTTTTGCACAATAGGCGGCGAAACCCCTGACCCTGAAAGACTTCATAAAGAACTTGAACAAATTATCTCAGATAGTCTCAGCAAAGGAATTTCATCTGATGATTTTGAAAGAGTAAAGAAAAAACACATCGGTGAATTTATTCAAGGATTTAATTCATTAGAGTTTATAAGCAGCGCATTTGTTGCATATCATCACAAAAATGTAAATATATTCGATTACTTAAATATCTTAGAAGAAATTAGCTTTGAGGATGTTACAAAGAGACTCAACACATTTTTCAATCTTTCACGACATGCTGTCTCGGTAGTTATGCTAAAAGAAAGTATGAAATAGGATAATAGGAAATTAGTTTAACTTTTCACAAATATTGGTGCTGCAGGGCAGTATTTTCTATTGCCCTGCAGCACCAATATTTTAGTGGGATATTTTTTTGTCAAAAGCAGGAATTCTCAAATAAACGTAGAATATGGTATGGTAAGTGGTATTTTATGGGTGATTGTGGGGAATTTATTATAATTACAAGTGACACGTTGGAGTGAAGGCTATGTTTATGGGTCAGTTTCAACATTCTCTCGATCATAAGGGCAGACTTATAATGCCTGCCAAGTTTCGTGAGATATTAGGACCGGTTTTTGTTTTGACAAAAGGCCTTGACTCATGCCTGTTTGCTTACTCCAATGATGAATGGACATTACTGGAACAAAAATTAAAATCTTTGCCTTTTACCCACAAAGACTCCAGAGCCTTTATTCGCCTGTTTTTTTCCGGAGCTGTAGAAGCAGAACTTGACAAGCAGGGCAGAATATTAATTCCGTCTCATCTTAGAGAACATGCTCACATCGACAAAGATGTAATGGTTTTGGGAGTGTCGAACCGAGTGGAAATATGGAGCCTGGAGCAGTGGGAGTCTTACAGTAAAGAGGCTGCTCAATCTTACGAAGAAATAGCGGAAAAACTAGACTTAGATATTTAGGGGATGTAAATTTGTGAAATATCATCACGTGCCAATACTGCTTAAAGAAAGTATTGACATTTTGAATCCAAAGCCAGGTGGGGTTTATGTAGATGCTACCCTGGGCGGAGGAGGACATTTTGAGAATATATTAAAGCATGCAGAGTATAAAGGAACATTTATCGGAATCGACCAAGATGAAGATGCTATTCTTGCTGCAAAAACAAACTTTTCAAAACTGGATTGCGACATACGTTTAGTACATGATAACTTTTGTAACCTGAAGAAGATTCTTCGGGAAAATAAAATAGATGTAATTGATGGTATAATATTTGACTTAGGAGTGTCTTCTCACCAATTAGATGAAGATACGCGAGGTTTTTCGTACAATAAAGATGCACCATTGGATATGCGGATGAACCAAGAACAGGAATTAAGCGCAGAAGATGTTGTAAATAACCTGCCTCAGGAAGAATTAAAGAGGATAATAGCAGAGTATGGAGAAGAACCTTGGGCAAGCCGGATAGCTGATTTTATTTGTGAAGCGAGACAGAGAGAAAGAATTAGAACAACGGGTGAACTGGTTGAAATAATTAAAAATGCTATTCCTGCAAGAGCAAGGAGAAAAGGCGGACATCCGGCTCGAAAAACCTTTCAGGCACTGCGGATATATGTAAATAAAGAGCTGGATATATTGGAATCTAGTATAAAAGATGCAGTTGAAGTTTTAAGGCCGGGTGGAAGGATTTGTGTTATAACATTTCATTCCTTAGAAGATAGAATTATCAAAGACACCTTTAAACTGCTTTCAACAGACTGCATATGTCCAAAAGATTTACCCGTATGTGTCTGCAATCACAAAAAACTGATTAAGGTGCTTACACGTAAACCTATATATCCGTCAGAAGAAGAAGTAAAGTCGAACCCAAGGGCCCGAAGTGCGAAGCTGAGAGCCGCCGAAAGACTGTAAGTTTAAAAATCCTCGAAGAGGTGATTAAATCAATGGGGGTTGCTGAAAGGGAATTACAGCGAAGAAACTATTTACAAAATCAATACGACATTCCTGAAAAAAGCATAGAAAAACAAGAGAAGAAAAGTAAGGCGAATTACAAATTAAGATACATAATGAAATTGTTTTGTATAGTTCTTTTAGCGCTTTTGCCATTGTATAGATTTGCTGTAATTACCGAGGCTCAAGATAGAATTAACAAACTGCAAACTGAAGCAAAAAAATTAGAAGCACAAAATGAGCAGCTAAAAGTTGAAGTGGCAAATTTAAAGTCTATCAAGAGAATAGAAGAGATAGCAAGGGGTAAGCTGAGCATGAAAGAACCCGAAAGTGACCAAATATTATATCTCAATACCGATTAACTGTGTAGGTGAAAAATGTGGACAGTTTACAAGCTGTTGTTAAAACAAGGCTATTTATCGTACGCCTGATTTTGACAGTATTAGGTTTTGCTATTTTAGGACGTGTTTTTTGGATACAGATTGTTCGAGGGGACAACTTAAAAGAGCAGGCGCTAAATCAGTGGACAAATGATATGCTCATTGAACCTGCCCGAGGTAATATATACGACAGGAATAATAACCCCCTCGCCATAAGCGCTAAGTCTGATACTGTAGTTGCCAGTATTCCTGATATCAAAGATGAGGATATAGAAAAAACGGCTGCATCATTGTCGGCCGTTTTGCATATTAAAGAGGAAGATTTGGAAAAATCTTTAAGAGATGCTAAAAAAGCAAAGAAGGGCGCTATTTATATTAAACGAAAGATAAGCGACGAAGAATCAGAGGCTTTAAAAAAGCTAAATTTAAAAGGAATATATTTTATAAAAGAAACCAAGCGTTTTTATCCTGAGAAAAATCTATGTTCTCAAGTTTTAGGTTTTACGGGGATAGACGGAGAGGGGCTTAATGGAGTAGAATTAAGTTATGAAAATTACCTTAAAGGAACTCCTGGCAGAACGGTCTTTGAGAAAGACGTTTGGAGCAGAAAACTGCCATTCGGACAGGACCAATATACTCCGCCAAAAGACGGGCTGAATTTAGTGCTTACAATAGACAAAGTGATTCAAAATACTGCGGAAAGCGAATTGGAAAAAGCCCTTGTCGAACATAATGCCAAAAGAGGCACTATTATAGTAATGGACCCAAAAACCGGCGAAATACTGGCTATGGCAAGCAAACCTGATTATGATCCTAATTCATACAGCGAGTTTGAAGAACAGCTGTGGAAAAACCCGGCTATATCTGATACGTATGAGCCCGGATCCACTTTTAAAATTATGACTGCACTAGCTTCTTTGGAAGAAGGTGTAGTAAGACCTGAAGATAAATTCTTCGATCCAGGGTATATTATGGTGTCTGGCGTAAAGATAAAATGCTGGTATCGCAGTGGCCACGGCAGCCAAACCTTTGTGCAGGCCGTTGAAAATTCATGCAATCCGGTTTTTGTTGAGGTTGCAACAAAACTCGGTAAAGACCGCTTTATGGAGTATATCAATAAATTTGGTTTCGGAAAAGCAACAGGCATTGACCTGCCGGGAGAGGCCAAGGGTTTATTACTGGATTCCTCTAAGATTGGTCCGGTAGAGCTGGCAACTATCTCTTTTGGCCAAGGGATATCGGTAACGCCTATACAAATGATTTCTGCGCTTACATGCGTGGCAAATGATGGGAAAATGGTAAAACCTCATATTGCAAAAGCTCTTACCGACAAAAACGGTAATGTGGTTAAGGAAGTTTTACCTGAATTTTCAGACCAGTTGGTCTCACCTAAAACAGCCCAAGAGATGAAAGGGATTTTAGAAAGCGTAGTCAGTAACGGAACAGGCGGAAAAGGGAAAATAGAAGGATACAGCGTGGCAGGTAAAACAGGTACCGCGGAAAAATATTCTCCCGGTAAGTATATTGTTTCATATATGGGATTTGCACCCTGCAAAGATCCAAAACTTGCAGCACTTGTAATCATTGATGAGCCGAAGGAAGATCTTATCTATGGAGGGACTATAGCCGGACCGGTTTTTCAAAAAGTAATGGCTGACTCTTTATCTTATCTTGGTATAAAGCCGGAGACTGCAGCAGTTGCAAATTCTGATACTATCAAGTTACCTGATTTAAGGAATTTATTTATAGAAGATGCCAAAAAAATATTGACTCAAAATGATCTGGTTCCACAGATTGAAGGCAGCGGTTATGTAGTTGAAGAACAGACGCCGGCTCCGGGAGCCAAAGTTCAGAGAGATTCAAAAGTTATTTTAAAAGTTTCATCATCCAGTACAAACCGCGAACCTGTGATAATACCTGATTTAGAGGGTCGAACAGTCAAAGAAGCGACTGATATTTTAAATGCTATAGGCTTAAATATTGAAATTATCGGCAGCGGGTATGCAATAAAACAAAATCCTGCACCGAATTCCGAAGTAAATCTCGGAACTACGGTTAAAGTTGAATTTTCACAGACGCCGATAGAGGACTAAAAGAGGGATGATTTGTGAAATTAAAAGAAATAATAGAAGTAATTCCTGATGTTTCAGCAGTAAATGGAAATATAAATGTAGAAATAAAATCTGTAGCATATGATTCTAGAAAAACAGAAAAAGGAGCAGTTTTTATTGCGATCTCCGGATTCAATTTTGACGGTCATAAATTTATAGACGATGCATTAGAGCGTGGGGCTTGTGCTGTTGTCGGAGAAAAACCCATAAAACTTGAGGGCGTACCATATATTCAAGTAAAAAACAGCCGGAGAGCGCTAGCTGCGATATCAGCAAAGTTTTATAACTATCCTGCAGAAAAATTGAAACTAACAGGGGTTACCGGCACAAGCGGAAAAACAACAATAACTCATTTAATCGGAAGAATGCTCAAGGGCTCAGGGGCCTCTGCAGGGATTATAGGCACCATTGAAAACACTATAAATAACAAGAAGATTGCTGCTACTCATACGACCCCGGAGTCTCTAGAACTGAATAAAATCTTTTCACAGATGGTGCAAGATAATGTAGAATATGTGGCGATGGAAGTATCTTCACATTCCCTAAAACTTGAACGGGTATATGGCTTGAAGTTTGAAGTAGGGGTTTTTACCAACCTTAGCCGCGATCATCTGGATTTTCATAAGAATTTTGAGGATTATTTTAGTTCAAAGAAAAAGCTTTTTGATAGCGTAAATCAAGCAGTAATTAATATAGATGATGAAAATGGAAGAAAACTGCTAAATATGCTAGCTGTGCCTACTATTACTTATGGTAGAGATAAATCGGCCGATTTAAGGGCTGAAAATGTTAAAATATCTGCCACAGGCGTCTTGTATGATTTAGTTTTTAAAGGTAAAATTTATCCTGTGTCTTATTCTACACCTGGTATGTTTAGTGTATATAATTCGCTGGCAGCTATAGGAGCGTGCCTTGCCTTAGGATTTCCGGTTGAACAGCTAATAAGCGTTCTTAAAGATGCCGGAGGCGTTCGAGGCAGATTTGAGCTGGTAGAAAACCCGCTGGGCATAAATGTAATAGTGGATTATGCCCACAAACCTGATGGGCTGAAAAATGTATTGGAAACAATAAGAGGATTTTGCTCAGGGAGGATAATTACCGTTTTTGGCTGCGGCGGAGACAGAGACAGGGGTAAAAGACCGCAAATGGGCAAAATTGCCTCTGAGCTTTCTGACTATGTTATAATCACGTCCGACAATCCAAGAAGCGAGGATCCTGAAAGCATTATCAAGGAAATTGAAGCTGGGATTTATAAAAACAATTATGAAAAAATTGCCGACCGAAAAAAGGCTATTCAAAGAGCCATATCTCTTGCAAAAAAGGGAGATATAGTGCTTATCGCAGGTAAAGGTCACGAAACCTACCAAAAATTTAAAGATAAGACAATTCACTTTGACGATAGAGAAGTTGCTAAAGAGTTTTTAACAAGGAGCTAAGTCGATGAAACCACTTATGATAAAAGAAATTGTTCATGCCACCGGTGGAGAATATACAGGAAAAAATCATGAAAAACAGATAAAGGAAGTTTCTACAGATTCCAGGACGATTATTGCCGAAAGCCTATTTGTTCCGATCATAGGGCCAAATTTTGATGGTCATGATTTTATAGGTAATGCCATTAAAAAAGGTGCTGCAGCAGCACTTTGCAATAAATCTAAAAAGGAAAAACTTGAAGGGCTTTTATTCGATGATATTATATTTGTTGAAAACACAAGCACTGCTTTGCTCGAGCTTGCAAGCTACTACCGCGGCCTTTTTTGCATACCTTTTGTGGCGGTAACAGGCAGTGTAGGCAAGACAACTACAAAGGAAATGATCGCAGAAATATTAATGACAAGGTACAATGTTTTAAAAAGCCGAGGAAATTTTAACAATGAAATAGGTCTACCACTTACAATTTTTTGCCTTGAACAAAAGCATGAGGCAGGAGTAGTTGAGCTTGGCATGAGTGCCCTAGGTGAAATTAGCCGGATGGCAAATGTAGTAAAACCTCACATTGCTGTAATTACAAATATAGGAGTTACGCATATAGAGCATTTGGGAAGCAAGGAGAATATAGCTCGTGCTAAGCTGGAAATTTTAGAGCCTCTAAAAAAAGATGATATAGCAATACTAAATGGTGACTGTGCTGAACTTTGGAATGCACGAAAAAATATCGTGCCGAAAACCGTGTTTTTTGGCGAAAAACGCGGTGATGTTTTAATAGACGAAATAAAAAATCTAGGTCCGAATGAATTAGAGTTTACAATCAGCGGCAAGTACGGAGAGGCAAAATTCAAATTACCTCTTTCCGGCAAACATAATGCAATAAATGCAGTTGCTGCTGTAGCTGTAGGTTTTGAAATGGGCTTTACAAAAGAAGAAATTCAGCAAGGGTTATCAAATCTTAAACTGCCGGGTATGAGGCAGGAGTTTAAAAAATCTAAATTTGGATCAGATATTATTGACGATGCTTATAATGCCAATCCGGATTCAATGAAAGCCGCCCTTGATTTAATAAAAGAACTTGCGCCTTATAAAATGAAGGCTGTAATACTTGGGGATATGTTAGAGCTAGGACCGCTTGCCAAAAAAGCTCATTTTGAAGTTGGGACATATGCGGCTTTATGCTCTGACATATGTGTTTTTATAGGCAGCTACGCTGACGCTTTAAAGGAAGGGGCAATAGCTTCAGGATTCAACCCGGCGCGGATTTATACATTTCCTACTGTGCAAGAAAGTGTGCAAGAGATAGAGAAACTTGTAAAAGATTGTGATATAATTTTAGTAAAAGCATCTCGAGGTATGAAATTCGAGCAAATTACGCAGAAGCTAGTCGGGGGATTGTGATAAATGCAAAATAATTTTTACGCAGCAGCTGCTTCATACGGCATGACTATCTTATTGGGTTTATGGCTAATTCCTGTTTTACACAGGTTAAAATTTGGGCAAATAGTTAGGACTGACGGACCTCTACGGCACCTTGAAAAAACCGGAACCCCTACAATGGGGGGCATCATTTTTATTCTTCCAATAGCATTTTGCACATTGCTTTTTTCAGGTTTTTCTAAAGATGTTTTAGTAGTTATAGCATCCATGATATGCTTTGGGGCAATAGGTTTTATTGATGATTTTATTAAAGTTGCCAAAAGAAGATCTTTAGGCCTTGGAGCAAAACAGAAACTTGCACTTCAATTAATATTTTCGCTAGGTCTTACAAGTTATGTGCTTACAAACTTTAAAGACCCATATAATATTTTAATACCTTTTTCTCATGAGATGATAAATTTAGGATTTTGGTACATTCCGATAACAATGATTATCGTTATCATGGGAACAGTAAACAGCGTGAATTTAACTGATGGTTTGGACGGCCTTGTTGCCGGTGTAACTGCTATTTTAACCCTTATGTATACAATATTTTTAGTTAAAAACGGTTATAACAGTTTAACGGTACCTGCTTGTGCGATATGCGGTGCCTGCCTTGGGTTCTTGGTGTTCAATCGACACCCTGCAAAAGTATTTATGGGAGACACAGGCTCCCTAGGCTTAGGTGGTGCAATAGCCGCGATAGCAGTGCTTTCGCGAAGCCACTTTTATCTTGCGGTTTTTGGCATTATATTTGTAGTCGAAACTTTATCGGTTATACTGCAAGTTATTTCTTTTAAAACTACAGGTAAAAGGATATTTAAGATGAGTCCTATCCATCATCATTTTGAGCTATGCGGATGGAGCGAGGTTAAAGTAGTTCACACATTTTGGGCTGCAACTTTTATAGCGGGCATTATAGCGCTTTTAATATAGATTGATTGCTATATAAAACTTTGCAAGAGGAGAAATACTGTTGAAAGAAATGTATATGGATTTTAAAAACAAGTATGTACTGATATTGGGGCTGGCGCGCAGCGGAAGTGCTGCAGCGATTAAATTATCAAATCTTGGAGCACATGTTACGATAAGCGATATAAAGCCAAGAGAGACTTTTGAAAATGCGGATGCACTAGAGTCAAAGGGGATAAAGCTGGTATTTGAAGGCCATCCCTTGACACTTTTAGATAATTGCGATCTTCTTGTTTTAAGTCCAGGGATACCAAGCGATATTAAAATCGTGACAGAGGCAAAAAAACGCAATATACCTGTTATAAGCGAACTGGAGCTTGGATACTGGTTTGCTGCATCACCGATAATTGCTATTACTGGCACGAATGGAAAGACAACTACAACTACACTAATAGGCGAAATATTGAAAAATGACGGGAAAAGGGTCGCAGTTGCAGGCAACATAGGAACACCATTGGTAAGCGAAGTAGAGAAAACTTTGGAGAACGATTATCTTGTAGTTGAGGTTAGCAGCTTTCAATTGGAAAATATTTTATATTTTAAGCCAAAAATTAGTATTATATTAAATATTACCGAAGATCACTTAAATCGCCATAAAACTTTCGAAAACTATGTTAACATCAAGGCAAGGATTTTTGAAAATCAAACAGAAGAAGATTATACAATATTAAACTATGATGATGCAGTAGTAAGGGAACTGGCAAGATACGCAAAATCCGATGTTTGGTTTTTTAGCCGGAAAGACGTAGTTCGTCAGGGTGCCTGCATAGAAAACGACATGATTGTTATAAAAAACAAGGGAAAAACCTATCCTATAGCTAAAGTAGACGAAATAGGAATAAAAGGCAGCCACAACTTAGAAAATGCGCTGGCAGCTGCTTGTTCAACATATTTGGCAAATACTAAGGTTTCTAGTATTGCTAAAACTCTGAAAAGTTTTCGCGGGATTGAGCATCGCCTGGAATTTGTTGCAGAAATCAATGGTATAAAGTTTATAAACGATTCAAAGGCCACAAATCCAGATGCTGCTCAGAAGGCAATTGAAGCGGTAGATGGACCTATCATCCTTATTGCAGGCGGATATGATAAAAAAAGTGATTATACAGATTTTGTAAAATCATTTGATGGTAAAGTGAAAAAACTTATATTGATAGGTGAGACTGCCGATGCCATAGAGAACGCCGCGATAAAGCAAGGTTTTTTAAACGTTGAAAAGGTAAATTCCCTTAAAGAAGCTGTTATGTGTGGGTACAGAGCGGCATCTTGTGAAGATACAGTTCTTTTATCGCCGGCTTGTGCCAGTTGGGATATGTTTGCAAATTTTGAAGAAAGAGGCCGGCTGTTTAAAGAAGCGGTAAACTCTTTAAAGAAATAAAGGAGCGATTATTATGCGCCTAAAACCGCCGGACTTTTACATATTATTTATAGTTTTACTTCTTTTAAGTATTGGAATTATAATGGTGTTTAGTTCCAGCAATGTAAGAGCATATTATGACTACGGCGACAGCTTCTATTTTTTAAAGCGCCAGTTGCTGTGGTGCTTTATAGGCATTATCGCGATGATATTTTTTATGAATTATGATTATCATCGCTTAAAACAATATGAAGAAATTATTGTGATAGGCATGATACTGCTTTTGATTTTAGTCCTTGTGCCAGGTATCGGAAAAATAGTAAATGATGCCCGCAGATGGATAGGCGTAGGTTCTCTTACGTTTCAGCCCTCAGAGCTTGCAAAGCTAGGCATGATTATTTACCTTGCTGCAGGGCTTGAAAGGAAAGGGGATAAAATCAAATCCTTTTCCATGGGTGTATTGCCGTTTTTGATAGTATTGGCAGTTGTATGCGCTTTGATACTTAAGGAACCCCACATGAGCGCGACTGTTATCATAGGTGCCACAACTTTTATAATGCTATTTATTGCTGGTGCCAGTATGGCCCATATACTTGGGCTTGGAGCAGTAGGAGGAGCCGTTGCATTAGCTTTAATGATTAGCAAACCCTATAGGCTTCAAAGAATCACTTCCTTTTCTGATCCGTGGAAAAACTCCACTGAGGGAGGATACCACATTATTCAGTCTTTGTATGCACTAGGATCAGGTGGCTTTTGGGGTTTAGGGCTGGGAAAAAGCCGACAGAAGTTTTTTTATCTTCCTGAGCCGCAAACAGATTTTATCTTTTCGGTAATAGGCGAAGAATTGGGCTTTTTGGGAGCAAGCATAATTATAATACTTTTTATGGTATTTATCTGGCGAGGATATATAATTGCTGCAAATGCTCCTGACTTATTTGGAAAGTTAACGGCCGCAGGTATTACCACTATTATTGCTCTTCAATTTTTAATAAACGTGGCGGTTGTGACTGCATCAGTGCCGGTTACAGGCATGACCCTTCCATTTATAAGCTATGGTGGCTCGTCCTTAACTATTACATTGGTGGAAGTAGGCATTTTATTAAATATTTCAAGATTTGCGGAGGTCAAATAAATGCCACCAGAAAAACACAAAAAATTTATCTTCGCAGGCGGCGGAACAGGAGGGCATATATACCCGGCAATAGCCATCGCCAGCGGATTAAAACGAAAATATCCAGATTCAGATATACTTTTTATAGGGACAGGAAAGCAACTTGAAAAAGATATTGTAGAAGAAGCGGGATTTCCCTTAAAGATAATTCACGCAAAAGGATTTGAAAGAAAGCTGTCAATAGATACGTTAAGATCTCTGCACCAACTTATACTTGGCGCAGCAGATTCGATTAAGATTTTAAAAGAAGAAAAACCTGATTTGGTAATCGGTACAGGAGGTTATACGGCAGGGCCGGTTGTATTTTTTGCATCACTTATGGGAATTCCCTGTGCAATACATGAGCAAAATGTTATTCCAGGTGTTACAAACAAAATACTGTCACGATTTGCAAAAAAAATTTTTATAAGCTTTCCGGAGTCAGCAAATTATTTTCCAAAAAACAAAGTGATCCTTGCCGGAAATCCCGTAAGGCCTGAAATTACAAAAGGCACGCGGCGGGAGGCTTTAGAAAAATTTGGGTTATCTCCCAATATGCCGACAGTTTTGAGCTTTGGCGGAAGTCAGGGAGCTATGAGCTTAAATAATGCGATTTACTATGTAATTAAAACTTTAATAAAGAGCAAAGAATTTCAACTGATACATGTTACCGGCAAAAACAACTATAATAAAATTATGCAATCTCTCATGGATGACAAAATTGATCTGGGAAGTGCAAGTCATATTGTCATAAAACCATATATAAATGATATGGAAAATGCTTACGCTGCAGCTGATTTAATTATTTCAAGAGCCGGAGCTTTGACTATAGCGGAACTTAGCGCTTGCGGCAAACCGGCCATTCTAATTCCGCTTCCTTCAGCTGCGAACAGACATCAAGACTTTAATGCTGCTTTAATGGAAAAAAACGGTGCAGCAATAGTTATTTATGAAAAAGATCTCACAGGGGAAAAACTGTATAAGTCGATTTGCAACATTATTTTTGATAAAGAGTGTTTGCTTAAAATGTCTGCTTCAAGTAAAAAACTTGCACGCAGCAATGCTCTTGATACAATACTTCAAGAAATAGAAAAGTTATTGAAATAGTGAAGGATTTACTTAAAGTACAGATTATGTTAATATTAATTAGGCCATATCTTTACAAGGCCGATTAGACACCGGACAAGACACATCGCAAACCTTTTTTGCATTAAATATAATCAGCATGAATTACTGCACAAATAATCGTGTAGTTTTATAGGAGGAGCGAATAATTTGAAAGGGAAGAACACTCGAATCCATTTCATAGGAATCGGCGGAACCGGAATGAGTGGTATCGCAAAAATATTGATAAATATGGGATATAAAATATCAGGATCTGATCTGAAAGCATCAGATGCGCTATTTCGACTTAAAGATGCAGGGGCACAAGTTTTTGTAGGCCATAACGCTTCAAATGTAGAGGGAGCTGATATGGTCGTGATTTCATCTGCAATTCCAAAAACTAATCCTGAGTATGTCAGGGCTATTGAATTAGGAATACCGGTAATGCATCGCGCCGATATGCTAAGCTTGCTTATGCTCTCAAAAAAAGGCATTGCAATAACCGGTGCTCACGGAAAAACTACGACTACCTCAATGATTTCCTTAATAATGGAAAAAAGCGGTCTTGATCCTACTGTCGTTATAGGTGGAGAACTTAATGATATTGGAGGAAATGCAACGCTGGGGACCGGCGAATATCTTGTAGCTGAAGCAGATGAAAGTGATGGTTCCTTTATGAAACTGTCACCTTATGCAGCAGTTGTAACAAATATTGAAAATGATCACATGGATTATTATAAAGATATGGTTTCAATGAAAAATGCCTTCAAAAAATTTGTCAGTAATGTAAAGAATGAAGGCTTCATTGTTTTTTGCAATGATAACGAATATGTTAGGGAACTTGCCCAAGAAACTGACAAAAAGTACTATACCGTAGGTCTAAATCAACCGGCTGATTTCATGCCGAAAAATATCAAGATGAACGGCCTAACAAGTGACTTCGAGATATGTTTTAAAGAAAAAACATTAGGACAAATTCAACTACAGGTACCTGGCATCCATAACATAATTAATGCAACCTGTGCCATAGCTTTAGGTATCGGACTAGGGATAGATATAAGGGTTATGGCAGATGCCATAAAAACTTTTAAGGGAGTGCAGCGCAGATTTCAATTGATTGATGAAATTGATGGAATTAAAATTATAGATGATTATGCTCATCATCCCACAGAAATAAAAGCAACATTAAGGGCTGCACGCAATTGCAATCCGAGAAAAATATACGCAATTTTTCAGCCTCACAGGTATACAAGAACTCAATTGCTTTTTGAAGAGTTTGGCGCAGCATTTGAAGATGCTGATGAAGTTATAATAACTGACATATACAGTGCAGGCGAAGATCCGATAGATGGTGTTTCCTCAAATTTAATAGTAGATGCGTTGAAGAGAAACGGCAAAACACCTATTTTTTTGCCTAATAAAAGCGATATTGCAGATTGTGTGTTAAGTCAGGCTATGCCGGGAGATTATGTAATGACAATAGGAGCCGGAGACATTAACGACGTAGCATATGAAATGGCGGAGAAAATGAGATCTTACCACAGTGAAATCTTTAGCGAATGTCGCAAGGTAAATTAATATATAATACTGAAATACACTGGTTTAACATCAAAAAACCGGCAGAAAGCAGGGATTAAAGATAAATATTTGTAATATATAATAATTTATAATAAAACTGATTTTTTATTTACTGTGAGGTTGTTAAATATTAAAGGGCAAGTGGTTGCAAATGCGGAAAAAAAATAATAATAGGCATATAAGACGCAACAACTATAATAAAGAGAAAAAGCCCTATCTTGCAAAGTTATTGTTATTAGGTGGATTTTTATGTATAATAATATCAATGTTTAATATCTCAAATTATATTTTCGCCATTGAAAATTTTGAAATAACAGGAAACGAGAGCATATCTTCTGAAGAAATATCTAATTTGATCCAAGGTTACATAGGTTTAAATTTATTAGAAATCAAGCCTTCGAACATCGAAAAGACTGTTAAAGATACTTTTCCAATAAAAAAAGTCGAAGTAAGCTATAAACTTCCGAACACTCTTATTCTCCGTGTAAAAGAAAGAGAGGCTCTGGCAGCTCTAAATTACTCCAAGGGTTTTGTTCTTATAGATTCAGAGGGTTATGTGGTAAAAATCATATCCAAGCTAGAGAGCTATTCTCTTCCTATAGTGACAGGATTTGATATAAAAAAAGCAGAGATTGCAAAAAAACCCACATTTGAAAAAAACTCAGATTGCTTTCAGACCTTACTTGAAACGATAAAATCAATTGAAGTTGTAAATATGGAACTTTCTGAGATTAATCTGTCGCTTGATATAAATAACGAGCCTAATTTTTATTTATATACATTAGATGGATATCAAGTTTTCTTAGGAAAATTTGACAGCAAAAAAATTGCTATTTTACCCGCATTATTGGAAGATATAAGGGAAAAAGGCATAGGAAGGGGCCTATTGGATATAAGCCATGATACACCCGTTTTTAAACCTTTTAATTAAGTTTAGGGAAGAAAAACCAAATATGAAAGATGCTTCTAAAACCCAGGCACATATTGCCATATCAGTGATATGCTTTATACTTGGCATGCTGCTCGTGGCACAATTTCGCAGCGTTCAAGTAAGCGGTGCTGCTATTTCTATTCAAAGAGCTCAAGAGTTATCTACTCAATTAAAAACGGTCACCGAAGAACGCGATATGTATAAAAAAGAACTGTTAGAACTCAGGGCAAGACTTGCAGAATACGAAGATGCCGCATCTAAAACCAGCAGTTTGACAGAAGCAATGAAAAAGGAATTGGAAAAAGTGCGAATGTTAGCCGGACTTACTCCAGGAACAGGTCCCGGTATAGTTGTAACTCTTGACGACAGTAACTTGCCGCGACAGCCCGGAGAAGATGCAAACTTGTTTTTGATTCACGATGAGGATCTTTTGAAGGTAATAAATGAACTTTTTGCCGCAGGAGCAGAGGCGATTTCCGTAAACGGACAACGCATAATAGCAAATAGCGAAGTAAGATGTGTAGGACCTACAATTATCATAAATTCCGTAAAGCTTGCTCCGCCGTTTATCATCCAAGCTATCGGCGATCCTGATACACTGGAAAGCGCTTTGAAAATGCGCGGCGGAGTGATAGAATCATTGCAAGTTTTTGGCATACAGGTCAATATAAAGAAGCAGGAAAAAATTGATATGCCCGCTTATGCAGGAGCTATTCAATTTAAGTATTTTAAACCTGCTAAGGCAGGTGAAGTACAACAATGATATATCCTATCGCAGGTCTTATTTTAGGTCTTGTAGTAGGGTTTTATTTGCCTATAAGCGTGCCTGTTGTATATGCGCCATATGTTTCAATTTCAATACTTGCTGCATTGGACTCTGTACTTGGCGGTATACGAGCTATGGAAGAAGGCAATTTTGATACTCTTATTTTTGTTTCAGGTTTTTTTATTAACACTTTAATGGCCGGCTTTTTAGCGTATTTTGGCGATAGGCTCGGCATTCAGTTATATCTTGCAGCTATATTTGCTTTTGGCGTTAGGATATTTCAAAACCTTGCAATTATACGCCGAAACATGATTCAAAAACTTGTTTCAAAAAGAAGCGAAAAAGAGGAAGAAAATTCCGCTAGCTAAGAAGGCCCGCCTGTAATGGAGGGGGAGGTGCTAACTTGGGAAAGGGCAACATAATAGCAAGCTTAGATTTGGGTACATCTAAAACCTGCTGCATGGTTGGAGAAATAACACGCTCAGGTGATATTGACATCCTGGGCTATGGAATTTGCGAATCTTCAGGTATAAAAAAAGGTGTAGTAGTCAATATCGACCTTGCAGCTCAGAGTATAGCAAAAGCTGTAGAAATTGCAGAACAGATGTCTAATACAAACCTGAGTCATGTAGCAGTAGGAATATCAGGAGACAATATTTCCCTAGTAAACAACCGAGGCGTTGTTGCAATTCCCAAAAATGAAAGCGAAATTACCCCTCAAGACGTAGAAAGGGTTTTGCAAGCCGCGAAGATTATGGCTATACCTCTTGAAAGAGAAATTATAGATATAATACCAAGAGAATTTATTGTAGATGGTTATGATGGCATAAAAGATCCTGTAGGGATGGCAGGCTCGAGACTTGAGGTTTCAGCCTGTATTGTTTTAGGGCTTTTAACTTCTATACAAAATATAGTTAAGTGTGTTCAAAGAGCCGGATTATCAGTAGAATCTATGATACTAAGACCCTTGGCCGCTGCTGAAATGTTGGTTTCTGAAGATGAAATGGATATGGGAGTTGTTTTAATAGATGTTGGAGCTGGTACTACTGAAATTTCGGTTTTCCAGGATGGCTGTATAGCTGCATATGACATGATTCCTATAGGCGGGGACCTTATAACTAACGATATAGCCATTGGCCTTAGACTACCGTATTCTTACGCTGAGGAGATTAAATGTAAATATGGATGCGCCTTAATGTCTATGGCATCAGAGAACAAGGATATTGAAGTCTACAGCTTAGGAGAATCCTCCTCGAAGAAAATTTCCCAGAAAGAGTTAACTGCAATTATCGAGCCGCGGGTACAAGAGATAATCTCTTATATTGCAAAAAGCATAAAAGAATTTGGCCTTAAGTCTATTCCTCCTGCGGGTATTGTATTTACAGGGGGAGGTTTAATACATATAGACGGTGCTCTTGAAATGGCAAAGCAATTGCTTGGCATTCCTGTAAGAGCTGGAGTTACAAGTTCTTATGGCAAAGATCAGACCTTTACAATAGCGTTAGGGTTATTAAATTATTTGATAAAACATAGAATCTTCGATGCAAACACCTTTGCAAAAGAAAAACAACCGGGCTATAGCATCCTAGAAAGAATTAGAAAGTTTTTCAGAGAATATTTTTAGCCTACAAATTTTATTTCTAAAGTTAAAATGGTGAAACCGCACACCATTTTCCCACTATTAACTATGCCACTGGCGGTAGCGGCGGAATGGAGGTTACCGTGCTGGATTTCGAAGTAGAAATGGAACAATATGCAAATATCAAAGTTATAGGAATTGGCGGAGCCGGCAATAATGCAATAAATCGTATGGTGGAGGCCGGCCTCAAGGGTGTAGAGTTTATCGCGGTAAACACCGATGCACAGGCTCTATATTTATCAAAAGCAGATAAAAAGATTCAAATTGGAGAAAAACTGACAAAAGGCCTTGGGGCAGGAGCGAATCCGGAAATTGGAAGAAAAGCTGCAGAGGAGAGCAAAGATGTAGTCGAAGAAGCACTAAAAGGCGCTGACATGATCTTTATAACCGCCGGAATGGGAGGCGGAACAGGTACCGGCGCCGCTCCTATAATTGCCGAGGTTTCAAAAAACTTAGGAATATTGACAGTAGGCGTTGTCACAAAACCGTTTTCGTTTGAAGGCAAGAAGCGTATGGCAAACGCTGAGATGGGAATAACAGATATAAAAAGCAATGTTGACACCTTAATTACAATTCCAAATGACAGGCTTTTGACTATTGCAGAGAAGAAAACCTCGATTATAGAAGCTTTTAAGCTGGCAGATGATGTTCTAAGACAAGGCGTCCAAGGCATATCCGATTTAATTGCCGTACCGGGCCTTATAAACTTAGATTTTGCCGATGTAAAAACAGTAATGCAAGATACAGGCCTTGCTCATATGGGAATAGGCAAAGGTTCCGGCGAAACAAGAGCAACAGATGCAGCAAAGCAAGCTATATCAAGCCCGCTTCTTGAGACATCAATTGACGGTGCAAAAGGCGTTCTGCTAAATATTACCGGCGGAGCTAATTTGGGATTGCTGGAAGTTAATGAAGCGGCTGAGTTAATTGCATCAGTTGCAGACAAAGAAGCTAATATCATATTCGGTGCGGTGATCGACGAGAAGCTGCAGGACGAAGTTAGGATTACTGTTATCGCAACAGGCTTTGACAATGTTAAAGAAAGGCAGCCTGAAATTGAAGAATTCGAAGTAGGACATTTTGTAGATGAAGACTTGGAAATTCCCGCGTTTTTGAGAAAAAATAGGAAAAGATAGAGCGCTTGAGCGCTCTTTTTTTATGAGGAAAGTTTAATATTCCTAGAAGGTATTTAATATGGTATTATAGGTATAAAGAATGTAGGAGGTTGCAAAATGAAATGCCCATTTTGCGGTAATGCTGACAGTAAAGTGATGGATTCCAGACCTATAGAAGACGGCACAATAATACGGCGACGCCGTGAATGTCCGTCCTGCAAGAAAAGGTTTACAACTTATGAAAGAGTAGATGAAATGCCCCTTACCGTAATTAAAAGAAACGGCACTCGAGAGGTATTCGATCCACACAAGATAATAAATGGTCTGCTTAAAGCCTGTGAAAAAAGACCTATTTCAATAGATACTATTCAAAATATAGCAAGCGATATCGAAAAAGAGCTAAACAATGCCATGATTCAAGAAATTGAGAGTAGAGAAATTGGTGAAATGGTGATGGAAAGGCTCAAAGAGCTTGATGCTGTGGCGTATGTAAGGTTTGCTTCAGTTTACAGACAATTTAAAGATATAGATTCTTATATTGACGAGATTGAGAAACTAAAAAACAAAAAATAATTTCTACTTACCGGAGGCGTTTAGATGGCAGAAAGTTATCAAAATATAGCTATAAGAAAAAATCTCATTTCAAAAGAAACTGTTCTTGTGCCGAAAAAGACTTTTGGCTCTGTTCCGATAAATGTTGCTTTAGTATATCCTAATACTTACACTATTGGCATGTCAAATTTGGGATTTCATTCTATTTTTTATCAAGTAAATTCTCGTGATGATGCCCTTTGCCATCGAGCATTTTTTTCTCTTAAAAACAGTATAGATGATTATATAAATACACTTGAAGCTGACAAGCCGATAAATGAATATGACATAATCGGTTTTTCTATATCCTTTGAGTTAGATTATATAAATATTCTAAAAATCCTTGATACCATGGGTATTCCTTTGTCTTCAAAAGAAAGACAAGGGCCGCTGATAATGGCTGGCGGACCTGCCCTTACTTGCAATCCAGAACCTCTTGCAGATTTTATAGATTTTTTTGTAATAGGTGAAGGAGAAGAGATTATCCATGAAATAATTGAAACATACAGAGAACATAAAAGCAGCAGCAAAGATGAAATCCTTGAAGCTTTAGCTCAAATTGAAGGAGTTTATGTACCACAATTTTGTAATGTTGACTATGATGAAACGGAAAATGTTGCAGATATAAAAACACATCCGAAAGCGCAAATTCCGGTTAAAAGACGTTGGATAAAAAATCTAGATGATTATAACACTGAATCAGTAATCCTAACTCCATACACCGAATTTAAACATGTTCCTACTTGAAGTGTCTAGAGGATGTGGCAGGAATTGCAGATTTTGTATGGCAGGCTATTGCTACCGAGTTCCGCGCCAACGTTCACTGGATAAAGTCCTGGAAAGAGCTGAGTACGGGGCAAGATTTATGCAGAAGATTGGCCTTGTAGGAGCAGCTGTTTCAGACTATCCTTTTATTGATAAGCTTGCTGAAGAACTTATAAAAAGTCGAATAAAATTTTCCGTATCCTCACTGAGAGCAGATAGCCTTCGGGAGCCTCTTATGGCAGCTCTTGCATATAGCGGCCATAAAACGCTGACAGTTGCTCCAGAGGCGGGCTCTGAAAGGTTGCGCAAAGTGATTAATAAGGGTATTTCAGAAGAACATGTTGTAAATGCAGCAAAATTAGCACGAAAGTTTGGCATTAAAAATTTAAAGCTATATTATATTATTGGCTTGCCTTATGAAAAAAACGAAGATATAGACGAAATGATAGAGTTTTTAGTGGCTCTGAAAAATACTTTTAAAAATTCCTATAGCAATTTAACAGTAAGCATAAATCCGTTTATTCCAAAACCATTTACACCTTTTCAGTGGATTGGTATGGAAGATGTAAAATCACTGAACGAAAAAATTAAATTGATTCAAAATAAACTGAAGCCTCACGGCATAAAAGTAATTTTCGAAAGTCCTCGCATGTCGGAAATTCAAGCTGGGCTTGCTAGGGGAAACAGGCATACAGCTAAGTTACTTTATGAAATATATAAAAATGGAGCGACTAATTCGGCTTTTTCAAAAACAAAAATAGACGGCAAGGGCTTAGAATTTTATGCACATAGAGAAATCGACAAAAAAGCTGTATTGCCTTGGGAGCATATCAATATAGGGTTATCTAAGGCTTATTTCCTTGGCGAATACAATCGGGCAACAAATGGACAACCAACCGAAAAGTGCACTGAAGAAAAATGCCAAAAATGCCGAATTTGTCAAATTAAATAGCTGCTTACTTATCCAAAAATCAAAATTTAACTTGACTTTGCTGCTTTTTTCAGAAATAATGTTAGCAGGTAATATAAGCTGATATAAATTTTTAAAACAGATAATATACGATGAAATGGAGAAAATAAAATGAGCTTTACTGTTGCGATTGTAGGCAGGCCTAATGTAGGCAAATCCACGCTATTTAATAGAATTATAGGCAAAAGAATTTCAATTGTCGATGATAAACCTGGTGTTACTCGGGATAGAATATATGGAGAAGCTGAATGGAACGGAAAAAGATTTACTTTAATTGATACAGGTGGAATTGAGCCGACGGTTAAAGAAAAGGACATTATTTTAAACAAAATTAAGCAACAAGTTGATTTTGCAATTGACAATTCAGATTTAATATTGTTTGTAACTGATGGAAAAGACGGTTTAACTTCTACAGATTTAGATATTGCCGACATTTTAAGAAAAAGCGGCAAAACCGTTATACTTGTGGTTAATAAAGTGGATAATTTCGACAGCACAAAAATAGACAACGAATTTTATAAGCTTGGCTTTGATGATGTAATTTTTGTTTCTGCAATTCACGGCCTTGCAACAGGAGACTTGTTAGATAAGATTACAAGCTATATAATCGATAGTGGTCCGGACAACGGAGAAGAAGAAATAGTTAAAGTGGCTGTTATAGGCAGACCTAATGTAGGAAAATCATCTCTTGTAAATGCTATACTCGGAGAAGAACGAGTGATAGTAAGTGATGTTCCGGGAACAACACGAGATGCTATTGATTCATACTTGGAAGTCGATGGTAAAAAAATGCTGCTTATCGATACTGCCGGGTTAAAAAGAAAAAGTAAAATGAGCGAAGATGTGGAATATTACAGCATGCTTCGTGCTCTTTCTGCAGTAGAGCGAGCGGATGTAGCACTACTTGTTTTGGATGCCACAGAAGATATTTCAGAACAAGACAAGAGAATAGCGGGAATTGCCCATGAAGCAGGAAAGGCAATAATAATAGTTGTAAATAAATGGGATTTAGTAGAAAAAGATTCTTATACAGCAGACGAATTTAGTAAAAAAATCAGAGATGAATTGAATTTTATAAAATATGCTCCGATAGTTTATATTTCGGCAAAAACCGGCCAGCGAGTGGGACAAATCCTAGAGCTCATAAATCGCGTTATGGAAAATTATACTCTCAGAATAAAAACAAGCGTGCTAAATGAAGTTATAAGAGAAGCTACCGCAGTGACAGAACCGCCGTCAATAAAAGGTAAGAAATTGAAATTGTATTATGCATCTCAAGTAGCTGTAAAACCTCCTACATTTTGCTTTTTCGTAAATGATATAAACCTCTTTCACTTTTCTTATGAACGATATTTGGAAAATGTTTTGCGTAAGGCCTTTGGCTTTGAGGGAACTCCTATAGTTATAAAGCCAAAACAACGGAAGGGAGAATCTTAGCGGTGCCAAAAGTAGCAGTAGTTGGTGCAGGAAGTTGGGGGACTGCCCTTGCAAATATATCGGCGCAAAATTTAAATGATACCTATTTGTGGGTCCGACGCAAAGAGTTAGCAGAAGAAATGAAAAAAACTTGCGAGAATCAAGCGTATCTGCCGGGAGTAAAGTTTTCTTCGCGAATCAATATATCCATAGATTTGGAAGAAGTAACAACAAACAGTGATATTGTTATTTTAGCAGTTCCTTCTCATGCCGTAAGAAGCATGGCCAAACAAACTCGCAACTATTTAAAAAATGATGCGATCGTGGTAAGCGCGGCTAAAGGAATAGAAATCGACAGTTTTAAAAGAATGTCAGAAGTTTTATTTGAAGAACTGCAAGAACTTGAGTGCAAAGATAACATAACTGCACTTTCCGGCCCGAGTCATGCTGAAGAAGTTATAAGAAATTTGCCAACCGCCATTGTATCCGCATCGCCGAACCAAAAGGCGGCAGAAATAGTTCAAGACACATTAATGTGCAGCAACTTTAGGGTATATACCAACACCGATATAATCGGAGTGGAACTGGGGGGAGCTTTAAAAAATATTATAGCAATCTGTTCCGGAATTTCAGATGGACTAGAATTTGGCGACAACAGTAAGGCAGCTTTAATGACTCGTGGTATAGCAGAAATGGCTCGAATGGGAGTAGCCCTAGGGGCTCACCCTGCAACTTTTGCAGGTCTTTCCGGAATAGGAGATCTTATTGTAACCTGTACTAGCTCCCTTAGCCGCAACAGACGTGCAGGTATAAAAATAGGTGAAGGACAAACTGTAAAAGAAGTTACAGAATCAACTCGTATGGTCATAGAAGGATTTAACACAACCAAAGCCGCCTTTTTCCTAGCAAAAAAACTTGGAGTAGAGATGCCGATTACTGAACAGGCTTATCTTGTTTTATTCGAAGGAAAAGATCCACTTACTGCTGTAAGCAGTTTAATGAACAGAAGTGGAAAATATGAACACGAGGATGTAATTCTGCAGAATTTTTTGTGTCCCAAAAAAAACGCCGAAAATTAAATTCCAACTTGCATTTTGCACTTATTTTAAAATAAGAAGGGATCCTTATGAAAAAAACTGCACACATTCGCGTCTATGGCATTGTCCAGGGAGTGGGCATGCGCTATTCGGTTTATAGAAAAGCTTTAAGCCTCGATCTTACCGGCTATGTAATGAATATGCCTGATGGAAGTGTGGAAATAGAGGCAGAAGGTGAAGAAAAGTCTATTTTATCGCTTATTGACTATGTTAAAAACGGTGTTCGATGGGCACAAGTTGATAAAATAGAAGTAGAGTGGAGAAATTATGAGGGGAAATATAGGGAATTTGAAATTCGCGGGTGGTAATATAAATGAATGATCAAGCTTCGATATTCGATACGAACAAAGCGAATTCGAGCTCGGCTCCTTTAGCGGATAGAATGAGGCCAAGAACTCTTGACGAATTTGAAGGCCAGGAACATATTCTAGGGAAAGATAAAATATTAAGAAAATTAATTGAAAATGATAGCATAACTTCTATGATACTATGGGGTCCTCCGGGCACTGGAAAAACTACAATAGCCAGAATTATCGCAGAAAAGACTAATGCTAAATTTGAAAATTTTAGTGCTGTGCTTTCTGGCATAAAGGAAATCAGAGAAGTAATGAAAGAAGCCGAAGAACGTAAGCATTACGGACAAAGGACCTTGGTTTTTATTGATGAAATCCATCGGTTTAATAAATCCCAGCAGGACGCTTTTTTGCCTTTTGTTGAAAAGGGAGACATTATTTTGATTGGAGCAACAACTGAAAATCCTTCTTTTGAACTTAATTCAGCATTACTTTCCAGGTCAAAAGTCTTTATCTTAAAACCTCTAACTGTTGAAAATATAATTGCTATACTGAAGCGCGCACTTCAAGACGAAAAACGTGGCCTTGGCCGTATGAATATCGAAATCAGTGATGAAATTCTTGAAAAATTGGCAATTTACTCAAACGGCGATGCACGCATAGCGCTAAATACCTTAGAGCTGGCTTCTCTAATTGCATTGCCTGATAAAGAAGGTAAAATAGTTATTACTGAAGATATTCTAGAGGAAGCATTTCAAAAGAAAACACTTCTGTATGACAAAAAAGGTGAGGAACACTACAACCTTATTTCTGCATTTCATAAATCTGTCAGAAACAGCGACAGCGATGCGGCGGTTTATTGGCTTGCCAGAATGCTGGAAGCCGGGGAAGATCCACTATATATTGCAAGACGCATGATTCGTATTGCATCCGAAGATATAGGTCTTGCCGATCCCGCAGCAATTCAGCAGGCTGTTGCCGCATTTTCTGCAGCACACTTTCTTGGAATGCCCGAGTGCAACACCAGCCTTGCACAAGCGGCTGTATATCTTGCTCTTGCACCCAAGTCAAATGCTATTTATGTGGCATATCTAAAAGCAAAAGAAGATGCTGAAAAAACTCTTGCAGAACCTGTTCCTTTACACATTCGAAATGCTCCGACAAATTTAATGAAGGAAGCCGGTTATGGAAAAGGATATAAGTATGCCCATGATTTTGAAGATAAAGTGGCTTTTATGGAATGCTTGCCTGAAAACTTAAGGGGCAAAGAGTATTATCACCCTTCAGATGCGGGAGAAGAAAAAAGATTTAAGGAATTAAAGGGAAAACTTAAATCACTGCAAGGAAAGGAATAAAATAATCATCCACTATTGACAGCATTGGGAGGATAAGCATATGGATAAAATAAGAGTATTAGTTGTAGATGATTCTGCATTTATGAGAAGATATATATCAGATATAATTAATCAAGAACCGGATATGGAAGTGATTGATACAGCCGCAGAAGGGGACAGCGCAATTGAAAAAGTAAAGTTATTAAATCCGGATGTCGTAACACTAGATGTGGAAATGCCGGGTAAAAATGGGCTAGAAGTCCTAAGAGAAATAAAAAAGATAAGTCAAACTGAGGTAATAATGCTAAGCGGCCTTACCAAAGAGGGCTCTGCTGTTACAGTTGAAGCGCTTGGTATTGGCGCATTTGATTTTGTAGAAAAGCCCGGAAGAGCCACACTCTCCGAGATGCAAGATATGAAGCGAAATCTTGTGGACAAAATTCGATATGCATGGCGAGCTAAAGGCAAAAAATCAAGGATTAGTGTAGGCGTAACAGAAAAAGCTCCTCCTAAAAAAAGCCTGCCTCATATAACTTTGGCAGGTAGGATAGAAGCCATAGTTTTAGGAGCGTCTACCGGGGGACCAAAAGTTTTGTACGATGTTATTACCGCATTTCCAAAAGATCTAGATATACCGGTATTTGTTGTCCAGCATATGCCAGCCGGGTTTACAAAAGCTTTTGCCGATAGACTGGATAAAAATAGCTCTCTAAGAGTTGTAGAGGCTCAAAATGAAGATATAATTAAACCCGGAGTTGTATATATAGCACCTGGAGGATATCATATGACTGTAGTTTCCGGGAAAATCATTCTTGATACATCTCCCCCTATTCACGGTGTAAGACCTGCTGCCGATAAACTTTTTATTTCTGCTGCAGAAGTTTATAAGAACAGGCTTATTTGTTGCGTTTTTACGGGAATGGGAAGAGATGGTGCAGAAGGTTTAAGAATAATTAAATCTAATGGTGGCATAACGATTGCACAAGATGAATCGACTTCAGTTATTTATGGAATGCCAAAAGCAGCTTATGAAACAGGCTGTGTTGATTTTGTGCTGCCTGACTATGAAATAGCAGAGACAATTGTCAAACTGGTAAAAGAAAGTCGCAACTCCTAAATATAAAGAGGGGGGATAACTATGTCCGGCTATTTAACAGACATAGAAGGAATAAAGATTGGGCATGCACAGGATTATGAAGCAGGTACCGGTTGCACGGTGATTTTATGTCCAAAAGGCGCAATAGGAGGAGTAGATGTAAGAGGCGGCGCTCCCGGAACCCGGGAAACTGACTTGATGGCTCCAGAGAATCTTGTGGAAAAAGTAAATGCAATTTATCTTAGCGGAGGAAGCGCTTTTGGACTTGATGGCGCATCCGGCGTAATGCAGTATCTGTCTGAAAACGGCATAGGCTTTGATACAGGAGCAGTAAAAGTTCCAATTGTTCCGGCAGCGGTGATTTTTGATTTAGATGTGGGAAATCCGATGAAAAGACCAGACTTTAATATGGGCTATGAGGCATGCATAAATGCAACAGAGAAAGATTTTGATTTGGGAAATGTTGGAGCCGGAACCGGTGCTACTGTCGGCAAATACTTTGGCAATGAATTTTCTATGAAGGGCGGTCTAGGCACTTCCCTTATACAAATAGGAGAACTGAAGGTCGGGGCTTTAGCAGTAGTTAATGCTCTAGGTGATGTTATAGATCCTGAAACCGGAAATATCTTGGCTGGAGCCTTAAATAAAACAAAAACAGATTTTATAAACACAGTTAATGCCATAAGGAGCGGTTTGATTTTGGGTAATAATCCTTCTATAGCTAATACTACAATTGGTGCTGTTGCAACTAATGCACGACTTTCAAAAGCTGCAGCACATAAAGTAGCCTCTATGGCGCATGACGGTTTGGCAAGAGCTATAAGGCCGGTTCATACTATGTTTGATGGAGATACAGTTTTCTGTCTTTCAATAGGCGATATCAAAGCAGAACCTTCAATTGTAGGAATTCTTGCAGCAGAAGCGATGGCAGAAGCTATAATCTCTGGGATTAAAAATGCAGAGCCCATGTACGGCAGAATTTCCTTTAAATCTTTCAAATAAGCTTGCGGCGCTGAAAAAGTGTGATATACGAAGAATATAAGAGGATTTTAAACGAGAAATTCATTTGTGATTATTAATCATAATTGAAGTTAGAATCGCCTTATGGTATATTAAAAAACGTTGGCGCCAAAAAAGATGACGCCGGCAGAATAAAGCCGAAAAGATTACAAAAGAGACAACTTGACAAGTTCGGCAAAATGTAGTAAAATAAAAATCCAGTCAGTAATAAATAGTTTTGATGGTCTTTGAAAACTGAACAGTGTTATGCCTGAAACGATAAACCATAATTCAATTCTTTTGTATCCAAGCTTT
>ERZ795062.289-NODE-289-length-44985-cov-5.929446_pt1 | contig 44985 bp, 41 predicted proteins | sample MGYA00375146_ERZ795062 | MGnify/ENA primary metagenome ERZ795062 (study PRJEB30191, sample SAMN05720281) | activated sludge metagenome | isolation source: Anaerobic digester | place: USA | collected 2015-07-16 ...
CGCGCAAACGCTTTACGCAATGGGCGCTGAACGCGCAAAAAGCAAGGACGCCGAGCCTGATGATGGCTGGGTTTGCGAATGCGGGGCTAAAAATAAGCCGCAAGCCAAGTTCTGCCCTGAGTGCGGAAAGCCGAAGCCCGCGCCGGGCTGGAAGTGCCCGAAGTGCGGCACGCAAAATAAAGGCAAGTTCTGCACCGAGTGCGGGGCCAAAAAGCCCGAGAGCGCCTTGGCTTACAAGTGCGACAAATGCGGCTGGGAGCCAGACGACCCGTCAAAGCCGCCTAAGTTCTGCCCCGAATGCGGCGACCCGATAAACGAAGAGGATATTGTTAAATAGCGATTAAACGGAGGGAGGCATTAGCCTCCCTATTTTATTTTGTGGGGGGATTTCAAAAAAGTCCCCCCATCTTCAATAAATTTATTCATTTTGGCTTTGTACAGTGCCATAGCCCATGAGGTGCCGCGAGAGTTGTCGCATAATTCCACTCCCCGAAAAGCAGATTGTTGTAACAACCTAAGGTTTGCAAGGCGCTGCCTTCGACGCGTAGTCCCTCCCTTTTTCCGATATTGCCCGGCTGAGCGCGAAAAAAGGAGACATTTTGCGCAGAGTGCTTTCGACCGGATTTTGCGCATATAAATGTTATAATCGAGTAGGACACGCTGGGGAGGGGGTGATTTGAGGCGGAGCGCATTATCTACGGCGACATTTTGTTCCTTATCAACTTCTCGATGGACTTTCTAACGCTTTGCCTCACCGGCAAAATACTGCGCCGCGCGGCGAAGCTCCCGGCGCTGGCGCTCGCGGCGTGTTTCGGCGCGGTATACGGCGTCGCGGCGGTGTTTTTAAGGGGCAACCCGATAGTCGGGCTTTTTATCGGCGCCTCGGTCTCGGCGCTGATGTGCTACACCGCGTTCGGGCGCCCTTTGCTGGTTGCCACGGCGGTATTCAACATCGTCGGTCTGCTTTTAGGCGGCACTGTGACAGCCGCATACCTCTGGCTTAACAGTTTGCGCGGGGCTATGCCCGGGCAGCTTGCCATTGACTCGCTGCCGGCGCGCGTGCCGTTCGGTTGGACGGCGGCTATATCGGGCGCGTTCGGCATCGCCGCGGTGGTGACGGCTCGCGCGGCGGCAAAACGAGCCGTCGCGCCGGAAATCGAAATCGAAGCCGAATACGACGGACGACGCATCAGCTTTTCGGCTCTTACCGACAGCGGGAACCTTTTGCGCGAGCCGCTGAGCGGTTCGGCGGTTATCGTCACATCCTACGCGACGCTCGAGCCCCTGCTGCCGGACGTGCTGCGCAGGCTCTATGCGACCGGCGACACCTCGATTATCGCGGAGCTGCCGCCCGAAGCCATGCGAAGGGTGCGGCTTATACCCGCTCGCGGCGCGTCGGGGAGCGAGCTTTTCATCGGCTTTGTGCCAGACCGGGTCAAAGCGGGCAGGGTCGACCGGGCTGACGCCTGCCTAGCGGTGCCGGCGGGCGGGCTGACTGAGCGCAGTTTCGGTGGCGCCAAAGGCATCGCGCCCGCGCTGTTCGGCTAATTACGCGGCAAAATTTAAATTTTTGCGGAGGCTAAAATGAATATCTTTAAAGCACTGCTCGACCGCGCGCTGAAGCTTATATTCTCGCGCGGCGGCGAAATTTATTACATAAACGGGCCGGACACCTTGCCGCCGCCTCTCTCGCCTGAGGAAGAAGCCGAGCTGCTTTGCCGCATCGACAAGGACCCCTCGGTGCGCGGCACGCTTGTCGAGCACAACCTTAGGCTTGTGGTTTATATCGCGCGCAAATTTGAAAACACCGGAATCAACATCGAGGATTTGATTTCTATAGGCACAATCGGGCTCATTAAAGCAATCAACACTTTCAAGCCCGACAAAAATATCAAGCTTGCAACCTACGCCTCACGCTGCATCGAGAATGAGATTTTAATGTATATCCGCAAAGCGTCAAACCAGCGCAGCGAGCTTTCGATAGACGAGCCGCTTAATACCGATTGGGACGGCAACAAGCTGCTTTTATCGGACGTAATCGGGGTCGACGCCGACTCTGTCTCGCGCGGGATTGAGGACGACGAGGAGCGCAGGACCGTCTCCGCCGCGGTGGCAAAACTCGACGAGCGCGACCGGCGGATTATTACCCTGAGGTTTGGAATCGGCGGCGGCAGGGAGCGTACGCAGAAAGAAGTGGCTGACATGCTCGGCATCTCGCAATCTTATATTTCAAGGCTTGAGAAAAAAATCATAGCCGAGCTAAAGCAGGCGATAGGCGTGTCGATTTAGCCTTATCCCGGGTTTCGCGACGGCGCACGCAAAAAAGGCATCCTTTTTCAGGATGCCTTTTATTTTTGCTTACCTCTTATCTTTTCTTGCGCAGGATCGAGAGCGCGCCTGCTGCCGCAAACGACGCAGCGATAGCCATAACCGTGCCGAAATCGGCGGTTACGGGCGCGGCTGTATCGGCGGGAGCCTCAGCAGCGGGGGCTTCCTCAGCCGGCGTTTCGGTCACAGGCTTCGGCGAAAGGGTGAGCACGCCCCATCCGCCATAGTCGTAACCGTTTACAGGCAGGTTCTCGGGAATGTAACCCCAGCAAATCTGCTTTACAAAGCCTGTCGTGCCGTCGGTGTAGTCGCTGTCGTGCAAAACGAGCGAGAAACCGAGCTTCATGTTTTCATGCGGGCCTTTGAAATCGGCAGTAAGGCCTTCGCCAAGCTGGCTCCACGGCACTGCGACCTCGACGATATAGCCGTCGTTTGTGGTCGAAGCCGCGACTTTGCCCCCCTCAACGTCGATTGTCATCTGCGTGCCGGAAGCGATGTCGCCATAGCGGTCCATCAGGTCGCCGCCTACTTCGCCGCTGCCGTTGCCCGGCACGAAGAAGATGTGATGGTGCACGCCATCGGGGTTGACGGCGTTATCGACCGAGCCGTCGTCGACCGGCATCAGGAACACGAGCGTGCCGTCGGTCTCCCACGGCATGGTGGCGTTGCCGTAGAGGTTGACGGCGTTGTCTTTTCTGACCTCAAGTATGTAAAGATAATTTTCATCCCACATGAGCTTGAAGGTGTCAGAAAAGTCGCCATTCTCGCGGGCGTTCGCCCACTCGCCCTGGTAGAGCGCGTAGCCCTCGTCCTCAAGCGGGTCGCCTGTGAGCGGGATTTCAATCGCAACCGCGGCATCCCATTCGCCGGCGCCCACTTTGCCGTCGATATTAGGAGTGCCGTATGCCGCCGTCACGGATACCGCTTCATTCCAATATTCATATCCAAGAACCGGAATTGCGAGCGCTGCCATTACCAAAGCCGCAAGCGTGACGCAAAGGATTTTTTTCATTCTAAGTTGCCCTCCTTTTTGCTTATTGTGGATATTAGCACAATCCAATGTGAAATTCAATATTTTTTCGGGCACAATTTCACATTTCTATAATTTCCGCTATTCGCACAAAAAGATGCCCTGCGAATTATACAATTTGCAATACATACTTGCAGTTTTCAATCTAGATCAAATAGCATGATAAGGCAGAAAGATACACGGTATTGTCTATAAACAATACAAGCGCATAAAAAATGAGCGCAAATAGCGCCCGTGCGTTGTCATAATTTACAAATTGCACATCCTTACAAAATATCCGTCGAGCAAAAGGGCCTCCGCCGCGGCGCCCGCGTCGGCACGGCTTTCGAACAGCCCGAACACCGCCGAGCCGCTGCCGCTCATCAGCGCGGCGGCGGCGCCAAGCCTGCATAGCCGCTTTTTTATCTCCTTCGCAGACGGGATTACGTCTTCAAAGCGGTTGAAAAGCCCGGCGCAGAACGCTTCCCTGTCGCCCTCCGCAAGCGCTTTGAGAAACGGTGCGGGGTCGCGGTACTCGTATTTTATCCCGTCGAGCGCGGCATACGCCCGGCCGGTATTAACCGTCAGCTTCGGCACCGCTATTACCGCGAAAAACTCGGGCGGGGGCGAGCATGGCGTAAGCTTTTCGCCAATCCCTGCCGCCGCCATCGTGCCGCCAGCAATGCAGAACGGCACGTCGGCACCCAGCGCACGGCCAATCTCATAAAGCTTTTGCTCGGGAATGGGGCTGCCGAGCAGCATGTTCAGCCCACGCAGGACTGCCGCCGCGTCGGCGCTGCCGCCGCCAAGCCCCGTGCCGGCGGGGATGCGCTTATAAAGCTTTATGCGCACGCCCGCACGCTCGCTCGCGCACGAAAAAAACGCCGTTGCCGCACGGTAGGCGAGGTTTGCCTCCCCGCACGGCACCTCGGCAGAAAAACGCTTTGTTTCTTCTTCAACCACGCAGGAAAGCTCAATGCCTGCCGCGGCAAGCTCAAGCTCTACGGTATCGCACAGCCCCGCCGTGTGCATAATGGTGAAAATCTCATGGTAGCCGTCGGGGCGCTTTTGCATAACTTCAAGCCATAAATTGAGCTTCGCCGGCGCCTCTAACGTTATCTTGCCCATAGCCGTCACTTTACCAACCGCAGCAGGAAATTTTTGTGTATCTTTACCGCGCAAAACCGGCACATCTCCTGGCAGCAGAAGCAGCGTATGCACTTTTTGTAGCTTATCCGCGCTTTCCGGTTTTCTATAGCAATTGCCTTCGCCGGGCAGCTTTCGGCGCATGCGCCGCAGCCGGTGCATGTGGCAAGTTCGACCACCGGCTTCGGGCGCAAAAAGCCCGGAAGGTGGGTGAGCGGGTTTAGCGGTTTTGTCTCGGCGTGCTTTACCTGCTCCGGTCGGAACACAGAGGCAGGCTCGTCCCCCACTATCCGCAGACCGTCTATGCCGCCGGGGCACAACCCGCGCAACCGCGCGTCGGCAGTGGTTACGACTTCGCCTTCAAGCCGAAGGAGATATTCGCACAACGTGTCGACAGCGAACGGGTTGCGGCCGGAAATAATGCAGCCGAAAGGCTTCGGCGTGCCGCCCGTCGGCCCGTTGCCTTCCATTCCCACCACCGCGTCGACGATGCATAGCATCGGGCAGACCGACGCTACCGCGCAGGCGAGGTCGACGAGGTACCTCGAAAAATCCGCGGGGTGCGGGAACCGCGCGTGCATCGCCACTTTGTCGGTCCCGGGGATTAGCCCGAATAGGTTTTTTGCCGCCGCGGTCATCTGCGTCAGCGCGTGCGTTTTGAGCTTGCATACGTTGACTATCACATCGGCTTCTGCAGCGGGCGCAAGTATCTCGAAAGTTTTCGAGAGCTTTCCGTCCGGCAGGCTGATAGTCGCCGTCGATGTGTCGAAGCTAAGCGCGGCGCCGCAGCGGTTTGCGACCGCCGCGATGCCACTGGCGTTATATGCGGCGCGCAAAAGTGGGGGCTGGTGCGGGCCGCCCGGGCTTTCCGCAACTGTGACCGACGCCGGGCGGGCTGCGTTTATTACCTTTAGCACCGCCTCAACCACCGCGGGGTGGGTCGTCGCCATGCGCTCCGGCGAGGTCGACATTATGAGATTGGGCTTTACGACTACTCGCTTGTTTTCAAAAAAGCCCGGGCTGATGCCGAGGCTCTCAAGCTGCGCCTTTATAACTTTCTCTATCTCCCCCGCGTCGTACCGCTCGCAGCGCGTGATTGCGACCGGCCCAGCAGGCTCGAAATTGAGTTTTACTTCTTCCTTATTCATGCATCCATTATAACAAATCGCCCCGCCAAAAGCAAGCGGAGAAGCAAAACTTTTATTAAATAAATAACACAATGTTAAGCATTTTACACAAATGTAAATTTTCTGTATATCGAGAATATATTAAAGTTGTCCAAAATATATGTTATAGCGGGCATAGGGAAGATGAAAATTGATGACGGACTCGACCGAAAGGGGGAGATGCCAAAGCAAATTTAGTTGCGCGGTATTCCGCGCGCGGCAGGTCACAGCCGCAAGCCATGGGGCGCCTTCTTACCATAAATCTTATGCGCAGTTTGCCCCTAACATGCCTGCGGGAGGAAAGTCTAAACACTACAATTTCATATTGGGTTTTGGTGCACTTGTGTAGGCTTTAGTCCGGCAAAAGCCGGAAGAATGCAAAGGAGCGCAGTACAGCGCTCCGTTTTATTTTGTTGACATCGCTGGGCGGAGGTGTTATAATTAAGCGTTGCTCACACGGCGGCTTTAAGCTGCAGTGGGCACAAAGATTCTGGAGAGCGTTACATAAATGGTTGCGATAACCGAAAATTTTGAGCCTGGCAAAGTAATTGTGGCCGGGCTTTCGGATTTTGATATTGCGCAGATTTTCGACTGCGGGCAATGTTTCAGGTTTGACCCCGACCCGGCGGGCGGGATATCAGGCGTGGCATTTGGCAGGTGGGTGAGGCTCGAGCAGCCACGTCCAGACACGCTTATAATCTACGGCGCGGGGCGAGAGGAGTACGAGCGCGTATGGAAGCGGTACCTCTCGCTTGACGAGGATTACGGCGCGATTAAGGCGGACATCGCCGAGCGGTTTGCGCCATTTGATAAAGCGGGGATAATCAACGCGGCGATGGAGCGGGGCGGCGGGATACGCATCTTGCGGCAAGACCCGTGGGAGACGCTCTGCTCGTTTATCGTGTCGCAAAACAACAACATTCCGCGGATAAAAAAGATTATCGCCGCACTATCCGAGGAGTACGGCGAGAAATTTGAGTATAAATCCGGCGACGGCGAGTCTAAAACCTTTTATTCCTTCCCTACTGCCGAGGCGCTTGCACGCGCGGGCGAAGAAGCCCTCTACGCGCTGCGGACGGGGTTTAGGGCGAAATACATATACGATGCGGCGCGCAAGGTCGCCGAAGGAGAGCTTGACCTTGGCTCGATAGCCAAGCTGCCGACATCCGAGGCAGCTGCCGAGCTTATGAAAATCAAAGGCGTGGGGCTAAAGGTTGCAAGCTGCGTCTTACTTTTCGGTTTCGGCCGGACCGAGGCGTTCCCTGTCGACGTATGGGTTCGCCGCGTGCTCGACAAATACTACCCGGACGGGCTTGACACCACAGCGCTCGGGCGCTACGCCGGCATCGCGCAGCAGTATTTGTTTTACTATGAGCGTTATATAAACGGCAATCGATAAATGTATGATATTTTGGGGGGACTTTTTGGAAAAAGCCCCCCACGCCCCTTTAAAAATCCTTATACATTGGGCTTGGTTAAGAGCCATTCGCTACTACAAACCAGCAGAGATAACCCAACCTAAAGGCGCCATTCTGCAATTCTGCCGTACAGGCAACGCTTTCGAAATCCGCGCCGCCTTGCTAGGACCCCTTACCCAAGCGGCGGCTTGGGTGGCACCTCCTACGGAATCCCTACCAATCAGCTTGGATAGCTAGCACAAATTTCTTGGCAATTCCGGCAATATTTTCTCACTTTCCGTGGTATTGACATTTCCTGCGTGCGGAAATATAATATTAACACAATTTAATATGCTGTCATTCTAAACCGTTGAAGCGGAGGCAAAGACGGCATGGAGCCCACAGAGAGTCCGGGTAGGTGAGAGCCGGATGGTGATCGGGCCGTCATAATGGGCCGCTGAGGGCGCAGTCAAAGGATGTGCGGATATGCTGGCGCGTTGGGCGCCGGGCTTGCGTGGCTGTTGCTGCAAATCCGCCGCCGAGTATACTGCGACGTAAGGCGCGCGTTAGACGCCGGGGATATGACTCGTATCCCGCAGAGCGTACGGCTAGTGCCGTAAAAACAGGGTGGCACCGCGGATAAAGTATTTTATTCGTCCCTGACAGATTGTTTGTTCTGTCAGGGACTTTTTGTTTTCCAAATTATTGCGAAAGGAAGGATAACCGTGACAAAAACAAAAAAACCTACCATAAGGCCAACAGCCGAAGAGTTTTTTACGCTCGCCTCAAGCGGTTACACGATTGTGCCTTTAAGCTGCGAGCTTTTTGCAGACATCAAAACGCCGATTGAGGTGCTGAAAATCCTAAAAGCCGCATATAGCCACTGCTTTTTGCTCGAGTCTGTGATCGGCGGAGAGCGATGGGGACGGTATACCTTCCTTGGATTTGGGCCTAAACTCGAGATTACCTGTGGGAACGGAGAGATGCGTGTAGGCGGCGAAACTTTTTCCGCAAGCTCACCTAAGGAAGAAATCCGAAAAATCCTTGCAGCCTACAAAAGCCCACGGCTTTCATACCTTCCGCCGTTTACCGGCGGGCTTGTCGGGTATTTCGCTTTTGAGTATATAAAATACTCTGAGCCGTCGCTGATGCTGGATCTGCCCGACGACGAGGGGTTCCGCGACGTCGACCTCATGCTTTTCGACCGCATTATCGCTTACGACAACCTGCGCCAAAAGATTGTGCTTATTGCCAACGTCGAGCCGACGGCAGAAGGCTATGAGCGCGGCGTGCGTGAGCTTGAGATGATGCGCGAGCTTGTCTTATCCGGCACGCCCACCGGTTCGATAAGCGGCTCGGCGGCTGATGAGTTTACGCAGCATTTTGACCGTGACGGCTTTTCCCAGCTTGTCGAGCGGGCGAAGCGCTATATCTTCGAGGGCGACATCTTCCAAATCGTGCTTTCAAACCGATTCTCCGCCTCGTTTGAGGGCAGCCTTTTTGACACCTACCGCCGGCTGCGGACGATTAACCCGTCGCCCTATATGTTCTATTTCTCCTCGCCTGAGCTTGAGGTGGCGGGCTCGTCGCCCGAAACGCTCGTGAGGCTTGAGGACGGAGTGCTGCGCACCTTCCCGCTCGCCGGCAGCCGCCCGCGCGGCAAAACGCCCGAAGAGGACAAAGCGCTCGAGCTAGAGCTGCTCGCCGACGAAAAGGAGCTTGCCGAACACAACATGCTGGTCGACCTAGGGCGCAACGACCTTGGTAGAATCAGCGTGCTCGGCAGCGTCGAAGTCGAGGAGCTGCGCGCCATCCACCGCTATTCTCATGTAATGCACATAGGCTCGACGGTGCGCGGCCAAATCCGACCCGGCTGCGATGCTCTTGACGCGGTTGAAGCCGTGCTGCCGGCAGGCACGCTTTCGGGCGCGCCGAAAATCAGGGCATGCGAGCTAATCGCCGAGCTTGAGGGGCTGCGCAGGGGGCTATACGGCGGCGCCGTCGGCTATATCGATTTTGCAGGGAACATGGACACCTGCATCGCTATCAGGCTCGCCTACAAAAAGAACGGGCGGGTGTATGTGCGTAGCGGCGCGGGCATCGTTGCCGACTCGGTGCCCGAGCGCGAGTACGAGGAAACCAAAAACAAAGCCGCGGCGCTGCTCGCCGCGCTGAAGGAGGACTAAACGAATGGTCGTGCTGATTGACAACTACGACAGCTTTTCATATAACCTCTACCAGCTTGCCGGAACGATAATGCCCGGCATCGCAGTATTCCGCAACGACACGATAACCGTCGAGGAACTTGACGCCCTAAATCCTGAGGCTATAATCCTTTCGCCCGGTCCGGGAAGGCCCGAGGACGCTGGCATCTGCGTCGAGGTGGTGCGCCGGCTGGGGCACAAGTATCCGATTTTGGGCGTCTGCCTGGGGCTGCAGGCGATATGCGCAGCTTACGGCGGGCAGGTGACATACGCCAAGAGGCTAATGCACGGCAAGCAGTCGAAAGTCCTAATCGACGTGCGCGCGCCGATTTTCAAGGGCCTTCCGCCCGTCATTTACGCCGGGCGGTACCACTCGCTTGCGGCGGACCGCGGGAGCCTGCCGGCCTGCCTATCGGTCATCGCCAAGGTCACTGGCGAGGGGGCGGTGGACGCGGGCGAGGTCATGGCGGTCGCCCACCGCGAGCACAAGGTTTTTGGGCTTCAGTTTCACCCGGAATCAATCCTCACGCCCGACGGAAGAAAGATGCTTGAGAACTTTTTTGCTATAGTACAACAAAATGATGCGAGGGATTCGGCATGATTAGGGAAGCGATTATCAAAATCGTCGACAAGCAGGAGCTGACGTTCGACGAGGCGTACGCCGTCATGAGCGAGATAATGGACGGCAAAACCACACAGACGCAAAACGCTGCGTTCCTTGCGGCGCTGTCTACCAAAAGCGCCAAAGCCGAGACTATCGACGAGATTTTCGGCTGCGCAGCGGCGATGCGCGAGAGGGCGACTCCGGTTGAGCACCCACACGACGCGCTTGAGATTGTCGGCACCGGCGGCGACCGCTCGGGCAGCTTCAACATATCGACCACGGCGTCGATTGTGCTCGCAGCCGGCGGCGTCAAAGTCGCAAAGCATGGCAACCGAGCGGCGACATCTGGCAGCGGCGCGGCGGATTGCCTTGAGGCGCTGGGAATTAACATTGAGCAGTCGCCCGAAGACTGCCGCCGGCTGCTTGAGGCTGTCGGCATCTGCTTTATTTTCGCGCAGAAGTACCACACTTCGATGAAATATGTCGGCGCTATCCGCCGGGAGCTTGGCATCCGAACGGTGTTCAATATCCTCGGGCCGCTGACCAATCCCGCAAGGCCGGTATACCAGCTGCTCGGTGTCTACGACGAGTACCTTATCGAGCCACTCGCGAAAGTGCTCGACCGGCTCGGCGTGCGGCGGGGCTTTGTCGTCTACAACCGCGCGGGGCTTGACGAGCTTGCGACTTGCGGCGACAATGCGGTCTGCGAGCTGCGCGATGGCTACTATCGCTCGACGGTGTTTTCGCCCGAGGATTTCGGGCTGCCGCGCTGCGAAAAGAACGACCTGCGCGGCGGCACACCAGATGAAAACGCGGAGATAACGCTCAAAATCCTAAGAGGCGAGCGCGGTCCGAAGCGCGACACCGTGCTGTTGAACTCAGGCGCGGGGTTCTACCTTGCGGGCAAGGTACAGAGCATACCCGACGGTATCGCGCTTGCTGCCGATATCATCGACTCCGGCAAGGCGCTCGCTAAGCTTGAAGAGTACCGTGCCGCAGCCTCCAAGGCGAGGGAGTCGGCATGAGCTGCGAAACATCAGCCTCCGCTGCGGCAAATTGCCGCCTCCCAACCGCGCCCGCCGGGGATATACTTGAGCTTTTAGCAGCGCGCGCTCGTGCGCGTGCGGAAGAGCAAAAAGCGCGGACGCCGCTTGTCGAGCTTGAGGCGCGCGCGGTTGCGCTTGCCGCCGCCGAACGGCAGGCGGGCGGCTTCTTTGCCTATCCTTTTGAGGCGGCGATTGCGAGCGCTGGGTTTGCCTTTATCTGCGAGTGCAAGCGTGCCTCGCCTTCAAAAGGGCTGATTGCGCCCGAATATGACCCTGTGGCGATTGCGCTCGACTACGAGGCGGCGGGCGCGAGCTGTATCTCCGTACTTACCGAGCCTGAGTTTTTCCTTGGAGCGGCTGAACACCTGCGCGCGGTCGCGGCGGCGGTGTCCCAGCCCTGCCTGCGTAAGGATTTTGTCGTTGACGACTGGTTTATATACGAAGCGAAGCTGCTCGGAGCGGCGGCGGTGCTGCTTATCGCCGCGATTACTCCGCGCGGAGAGCTTGAACGCCGGATACACCTTTGCAGGCGGCTAGGGCTTTCGGCGCTTGTCGAGGTGCATACCGAGCGTGAGCTTGATGACGCGCTGTCGTCGGGCGCGAGCCTGATCGGCATAAACGCGCGCAACTTGCGCGATTTCAGCGTGGACCTTGGCGTCGTCGAGCGGCTGGCAAAGCTTGTCCCGGCGGGTGTACCTGTCGTAGCCGAAAGCGGGGTTAAGTCGCGCGAGGATGTCCTACGGCTAAAGAGCGCCGGCGCGCGTGCCGCTCTCATCGGCGAGACTCTCATGCGCGCACCCGACCGCCGGGCTTTGCTCGCCGAGCTTAGGAGTATGTAATAAATGGTGCTCAACTTTACTGGAGGTGAGCCTCATACGCACCCCCAAAATCAAGCTTTGCGGCATGCGTACCCCATACGACATCGAGCTTGCGAACCGCTATCTCCCCGACTATTGCGGCTTTGTGTTTGTGCCGAAAAGCCGCCGCTATGTCCCGCACGATGAGGCGGCTGCGCTTAAAAAGTCGCTTGACCCGCGGGTTTTGGCAGTAGGCGTGTTCGCCGGCGAAATTGTCGATACCGTCGCGCGGCTGCTCGAGCGCGGCGTAATCGACATTGCCCAACTGCACGGTGGCGAGGATGAGGAATATATCGCGCGTCTGCGGGAGCTTACGGGCAAGACGATTATAAAGGCGTTTTTTGTACGCTCGGAAAGCGATATTGAGCTTGCCGAAAAATCCTCCGCCGACTACGTTTTGCTTGACGGCTCGCGTGGCGGCGAAGGGCGGGCTTTCGACTGGCAGCTCGCGCGGGGGCTTAGGCGGGATTTTTTCCTCGCCGGCGGGCTTACGCCGGAAAACGTATGCGATGCGATAAAATTGTCGCGCCCCTATGCTGTCGACGTCAGCTCGGGCATCGAGCGCGGAGGGGCAAAGGACGCGAGGCTGGTAGAAGAATTTTTATCTGCGGTGCGGGGCTTTCCCTATGAATTGCCGAAAGGATGATGATATATGCAAAACGTAAAAGGAAGGTTCGGCGTGCACGGCGGGCAGTATGTGCCTGAAACTCTGATGCCCGCATTAATTGAGCTCGAGCGCGAGTACGAGCGGCTTCGCGCCGACCCCGGATTTACCGCCGAACTTGAGGGTCTGCTGAAAAACTACGCGGGCCGCCCGAGCCTTTTATATTATGCTGGGAAGCTTACCCGGCTGCTCGGCGGCGCGAAAATATACCTCAAGCGCGAGGACCTAAACCACACCGGCTCGCACAAAATAAACAACGTGCTCGGTCAGGCGCTGCTCGCCAAAAAAATGGGCAAAAAAAGGCTTATCGCCGAGACCGGCGCGGGGCAGCACGGCGTGGCTACGGCTACTGCCGCGGCGCTGCTCGACCTTGAGTGCACGATTTTCATGGGCGAGGAGGACATGCGCCGGCAAGCGCTCAACGTCTACCGCATGCGGCTGCTAGGCGCCGAGGTCATGCCGGTTGTGACCGGCACGCGCACGCTCAAAGACGCGGTTTCGGCTGCGCTGCGCGAGTGGACGGCGCGCGTCGCTGACACCCACTACTGCCTCGGCTCCGTCATGGGCCCGCACCCGTTCCCGACGATTGTGCGCGACTTTCAGTCGGTAATATCCCGGGAAATTCGCGCGCAGATGCTCGAGGCTGAAGGCAGGCTGCCGGATGTCATCGCAGCATGCGTGGGAGGCGGCAGCAACGCCATAGGCTCGTTTTACGATTTTATCGGCGAGCCGTCGGTGCGGCTGGTCGGCTGCGAGGCTGCGGGGCGGGGGCTAGACTCGCCCGACACCGCCGCGACGATTACGACCGGCAGGCTTGGCATCTTCCACGGCATGAAGTCATATTTCTGCCAAGACGAGCGGGGGCAGATCGCGCCGGTCTATTCAATTTCGGCGGGGCTTGACTATCCCGGCGTCGGGCCGGAGCACGCATGGCTGCACGATACCGGCCGAGCCGAGTATGTCGCCATAACCGACGAGGAGGCGGTCGAGGCATTTGAGCTGCTCTCGCGCAGCGAGGGGATAATCCCCGCAATCGAGTCGGCGCATGCGGTGGCATTCGCCCTGCGCGAGGCGCCGAAGCTCGGGCGCGACAAAATAATGGTCGTCACGCTGTCCGGGCGCGGCGACAAGGACTGTGCGCAAATCGCGCGCTACCGCGGGGAGGCGATCAGCGAATGAAAAAGACAAGGCTAACAGAGTCGTTCTCGCGCGGCAAGGCATTCGTCGGCTATGTCACTTGCGGCGACCCGGACATGGATACGACTTTTGAGGTGGCGCGCGTGATGCAGGCGGCGGGCGCGGACATAATTGAGCTTGGGATACCGTTCTCCGACCCGACCGCTGAAGGGCCGGTTATAATGGAGGCGAGCATGCGCGCGCTGGCGGCGGGCGCGACGACCGAGGGGGTGCTCCATCTCGCGCGCCGGCTCCGTGCCGAGGGCGTCACAATCCCTATCGCGTTTATGACATACGCTAACGTCGTCTACTCTTACGGCATCGAGCGGTTCGCCGCTCGATGCGCCGAGGTGGGTGTAGACGGGCTTATTTTGCCCGACGTGCCGTTTGAAGAAAAAGAAGAGTTCGCGCCGGCATGCCGCGCGCATGGCGTCGATTTTGTACCGCTCGTCGCGCCGACCTCCGAGGGTAGGATTGCCGCTATCGCGCGCGAGGCTGAGGGGTTTGTTTACATCGTCTCCTCGCTCGGCGTGACAGGCATGCGCGACCGGCTCGACGGCAACATACCCGAAATGGTGCGGCTTGTGCGGCAGGCGACTTCCCTGCCCTGCGCCGTGGGGTTCGGCATAAAGTCGCCCGAGCAGGCGGCGGCGGTCGTCGGCGCGGGCGGATACGCCGTGCCAGGCGTGTGCTACCCCGACGGCGTCATCGTGGGCAGCGCTATTGTCGACATCATAGCGCGGCATGGCAAAAACGCGCCCGCGGCGGTCGGCGAGTTCGTTCGGGCAATAAAAGAGGCTATCTCAAAATAGCGCCCTGCGGTGGTTAAAGCAAACAGGCGCCCTTGTGGGGCGCCTGTTGTTTTTTGCCGCCAGTTATGCTATCATTACCGTAGCTTGGGAGGGATAGCCGATGGGCAAGATAATTTGGATTAACGGCGCGTTCGGCGGCGGGAAGACACAGACGGTTGGCGAGCTTCATAGAAGGCTTCCGAGCTCGTTTATTTACGACCCCGAAAACTTCGGTTTTTGGATGAGGAAAAACGAGCCGAGGGAACTTTTCGCCGAGGATTTTCAGGACGTTCCGCTGTGGCGCGAGGTGACCGTGGCGATGCTTTCGCGCATCGCGGATGGATATTCCGGCGCGATACTCGTACCGATGACATTGACGAAGCGTGATTATTATAACGAGATTTTGGGCAAGCTGCGATCCCGCGGCTATGACGTGGCGCACGTGCAGCTTGTCGCCTCGCGGGAAACGCTTATAAGCCGGCAGCGCTCGCGGCTTGACGGCAAAAACAGCTGGGCGTATAGGCAGCTTGACCGCTGCCTTAAGGCGTTCGGCGACCCGCATTTTGAAAACAAAATCCAAACCGACGGGCTAAGCATCCCCGAGGTAGCCGAGCGAGTGGCGGAGGTTTGCGGGCTTACTCTTTTACCGCGGCAGAAAAGCTTTATCAAACAGAAGCTCGCCGAGATTCGAACCTCGCTTGGCGCTATCAGGCGGTAAAGCGCCCTGATTTAAGAGTTGTTGTCAATATACTGCTTTATTAGCGAGAGTATCTCCATAGTGCAGTCAACTTTGCGGTTGAATTTGTATTTTCTGTTCTTTGAAAAATAGTTAAAATAACCCCAGGGGTCTTTGACCTGCGGGCCCCAGCCGCCGTCGGCGTTTTGGGTTTGGTAGAGCTCCTCGACTATGTCGCTGTAGAGGAACGCTCGGTACAGCTCTTCGGGCGCTTTTTTGCCGAGCAGCTTTGTGAGTATGCAGTACCGCACCGCCGGGTACTCGCACTGCTCGTAAAGGCACATGGCGGCGGACTCGAGAAACTCGCGGGACGGAACCATGCTTTCGTCCTTCCTTTGCTATTGCATATTTTAATTGAGTGGGTATTATTTTTATATGGATTGGCAGCCATTTGTATTTTATCATAAACTTGCGAGGCTTAAAATGAGGTATGAAAATATAACCGGCATATTTTTCGACGTCGGCTGGACGCTGCTCGGACCGCGCTACGGGAACTGGGCGTACAACACGGCGAAAATGCACGAGCTTATGCATTCGGAGCTGTTTTTGTCTATCCCTGAGGAGCGGCGGCGGGAGGTGTTCGCCCACGCGCAGCGGTTTTTAGAATCACACCTTTTGGTCGGCACCGAAGAGGAAGAGCTTGCGATAAACCGCGAGTTTTTTAGCATTATCGCGCGCGGGCTGCCTGAGCTTGGGCTGACCAACAGCGACGTGGGGGAAATCGCGCGAGACAAGGTCTACAATATGGAAAACTACTTTTATTTCGACGACGCGGCGCCGCTGCTTTCCGAGCTGCGCGGCAAATACAAGCTCGGCGTCATATCCGACACCTGGCCGTCGATTTGGCGGATGCTCGACTACGGCGGGCTTACGGGGTTTTTTGACAGCTTCACGTTCAGCTGCTTTGTTGGCGCGTGCAAGCCAGACCGGCTCATATACGAGGATGCGCTCAAAAAGCTCGGCGTGCCTGCCGAAAAAACGATTTTTGTCGACGATTTTGAGCGCAACCTCGACGGCGCGGCGGCGCTTGGTATAAATCCCGTGCTTATCACCTACAAGCCCGGCGCCGTGCCGAGCGAAAAGTACCCAAATATCGCGAGGATTTCGGAGCTGATAAAGCTTTTATAATTGGGAAGTTTTTTGAAAAGTTTGCTAAAACCCCTTTAATACATTAAGGTATTGGGGCTTTTCCCTTACCCAAGCGGCGGCTTAGTAGATACGCCTCTCGTCACCGTATTGACGGCGGTTGTTTTGAGCATTATAATGACAAGTAATACCGGGAATATTTCCCGCTCGTCGGAGGGACGGATTATGGCGAAACTTAAAGTCGGCGTGTTCGGCGCCGCGCGCGGCCGGACGATGATTTACCAGCTGTACAATCACCCCGACGCCCAGCTTGTCGCTGTCTGCGACAAATACCGGCCGCTTCTCGACCGCTGCGCCGAAGAAGCGAAAGACCGAGGCCTTAAAATCGGCCTATACGAGAGCTTCGACGATTTTATCCAGCACGACATGGACGCCGTCGTGCTCGCCAACTACGCAAACGAGCACGCGCCGTATGCTATAAGGCTGCTCGACAGCGGGCGTCACGTTATGAGCGAGGTGCTCACCGTCGCGACGCTCGACGAAGGCGTAAGGCTAGCCGAAGCCGTCGAGCGCAGCGGCAAAGTCTACGCCTATGCCGAAAACTACTGCTATTTCAACACAACCGCTGAAATGCGCCGCCGTTACAGGCGCGGCGACGTAGGCGAGCTTGTGCACGCCGAAGGCGAGTATATCCACGACTGCTCCTCGATTTGGCCGCAGATTACATACGGCGAAAGGAGCCACTGGCGCAACCGCATGTGCTCGACCTTCTACTGCACACACTCGCTCGGGCCTATAATATTTGCCACGGGACTGAGGCCTGTGCGCGTCACCGGGTTTGAAAGCCCGAACCTGCCGTTTATGCGCAACCTCGGCTATATCGGCGGCACTCATGGGATTGAACTTGTAGAGCTTGAGAACGGCGCGACTGTTAAAAGCATCCACGGCTTCCTCAAGCGCGAGCCGGGCTCGATAAATTATCAGATGTACTGCACCAAAGGTTCGATGGAAACCGACCGTTGGGAAAACGGCAAGCTGCACGTCTATATCGAAGGCGAGCGCAACTGCGTCGGCGAGCATTTCGCCTATGTGCCGTCGTTTGACGACGAGGCGGCGAAAGGCGCAGGCCACGGCGGCAGCGACTTTTTCACGATGCACTACTTTATTCGCAAAATACTCGGCGACCCCGAAGGCGAGGCTAACTCTATCGATATTTACACGGCGCTTGACATGTGCCTTCCGGGCATACTTGCGTTCCGTTCAATTAAGTCGGGCGGGCAGCCGCAGGAGGTGCCAAACTTCCGTGACCCGGCGGTCCGCGAAAAGTACCGCGGCGACACCTTCTGCTGCTTTTCAGAGATTGCGGGCGATATGTACGCCTCGCCCTCGCCCGACGGCAACGAGGACGTGCCCGACTCGGTATACGAGGAAGTCCGGCGCAAGTGGCTCGCCGGGGAGCCGGGATAATATACAAAAGGAAGTATAAAAATGCAGAAAGCTGAAACCAGTATCGAAACCGTATGCTCACTGCTGAAGCAGTGCGGGACCTATTATCTTGCGACGACCGACGAAGACGGCAAGCCACGTGTCCGCCCGTTCGGCACAGCCCATATTTTTGAGGGCAAACTCTACATCCAGACCGGCAACTTCAAAAAGGTCTACCGTCAGCTTAAAAATAACCCTTATGTCGAGCTTAGCGGAATGCTGGACAAAAGCCGCTGGTTGCGCGTCGAGGCTAAAGCCGTCGAAGACGGGCGCAAAGAAGCCAAAGAGAGCATGCTTGAAGCATATCCTGAGCTGAAAAGCATCTATAACACCGAAAACACCGCGGTATTCTACCTCACCGAGGTAACCGCGACGGTGTGCTCGTTCATCGAGCCGCCGAAGGTGTACAAGTTCTAGCCGGCGCCAGCCGCGGCAAATAATTTGCGGGGAGTTTTCGCTCCCCGTTTTTTTGCGTGGCTTTTTTGTGACTTAATCCCTTGAAAAGCGGTAGGGTTAGGTGTATTATATCCATAGAATACAAAAAGCGTATACGCGTTAATAATACGTTTACGGCGAATATATAAAATATGCTTTTTTATCCCATGCAATTGGTATAACATATCAATAAGGAATGAATTTCCGCCGGAGGTGGAACCTGATGGAGAAAAAGAAACTGCTGATTGGCGTTATAGTCGGCAGCTTGCGCCGGGGAGCTTACTCGAGGGCGATTGCAAACGCGCTTTGCGAGCTTGCGCCAGAGGGCCTTGAGCTGAAGTTTGTTGAGATTGGCGACCTGCCGCTTTATAACGAGGACCTTGACGAAGATAATAATGTGCCCGGGCCATATACCCGTTTCCGCGGCGAGATTGCAGCCTGCGACGGCTTCATCTTCGTCACGCCCGAGTATAACCGCTCGATTCCCGCGGCGCTGAAGAACGCGCTCGACGTCGGCTCGCGCCCGTATGGCCAAAATAAGTGGGACGGAAAGCCGGGAGCTATCGTCTGCACTACGCCGGGCACGCTTGGCGCGTTCGGGGCAAGCGTGGCGCTGCGGCAGCCGATGAGCTTCCTTAACATCCTCCTCTTGCAGCAGCCTGAAGTATATATCAGCCGAGTGCACGAGCTGCTCGACGAAAAAGGCAAGCTCATAAACGAGTCAACTCGCGAGTTTTTAAGGTCGTTCCTTCTTGCGTTTGAAAAGTTCGCGTTTAAGATTGCCTCAAAGTAAGCGCACCTTAGTCCATACGGGGGAGAATTTACTTCTCCCCCGTTTTTTTTGCGGGCTTTTAGGCTTGTTAAAGCATTTATTCGGCGCCGGCGCTATATACCGTGTTTTTCGGCGGCTTTCCGGCGGGCGCACTGGTTTGGCAAACCGGCAGAAGGCTCATATAATGGAAATGGCGGCATTTATGCCGCAATAATAAAAAATCAAAGGAATGGTAATATGCCACCGATTAATGATATATTTAAACTTAAAGCATCGGACCCCATTACTCTTGAAGAAGGCGGCGAAGCTGCGGCTAACTTAGCTCTTGATGCAGCCGAACAGATTAATGCCGGCTCTGTACAGGGCGTCGTTTATGACGAATCGGCGCAGCCAATTGAAGGCGCAACGGTTAAGCTCCTAAACGAGGATTTAGAGCCGCTATTCCACACCGTCACGGATAGTAACGGCCAATACTCGTTTTTTGATATACCTGACGGCAGTTATTATGTAACCGCAACGTTTGATGGCTATAAAGCCGCCAATCCCCTCCTGGTCGAGGTTGAGGGGGAAATTGTTGAGCAAGATATTACTCTCAGCGTAGACGAAAAAGCGGGTCAAGCCAAGATTTACGGCACCGTTACCGAGGACGGCACCGGCACGCCGATCGAAGGCGCCGTTGTGTTGCTTTATCTTGATCCCGGCGGCGGCGCCGACTACCAGTTCGTTTCGGGCACCGTAACCATTGAAGACGGCGAGTATGTATTTGAAAACCTTGATAACCCCGCCACCTATCAGCTTCGTGTTTATAGACCCGGATACTTTACGAGCGATTATTTTGAGATTGAAGCCGACGCGGGCGAAATATACCAGCAGCTTGTACAGCTTGTGCCCGACCAGAATGCCGGTGCCGGCACTATAAGCGGCGTAATTACCGAAGACGACGGCACCACCCCGATTCCAAACGCATTTGTCGGGCTTTACAGTGCAACCGGCGGGGCTGCCGAGGAACTTATTATGGTGACCTATACAAACGATGAGGGATTTTATCTTTTCGTAGGCGTTGAGGAAGGCGATTATATAATCAAAGCCAAGGCATCTGAAACGACGGTGTAGTATCATGACCCGTGATATACTTGTCGCAAGCAAGCGGTTTAGGATAAAAAAAGGAAAAGATGTCACGGTAAATTTAACGATTAGACAAGATTATGCCTCGCTTGCGGTCTGCGTAGTGCTTCGCGGCAGGCTTTCCGGCACTTTCTCCGGGATACCGGTAAAGCTTGTAGGCAGATGCACCTGCATGAAAGAGTATACCGACCGAGAAGGGTTTGTTGTTTTTAGTTCGCTTAAGCCCGGTTACTATTGTATTAAAATACCCCGGCTATGCTATTGCCGGAGAGTCGCGCTTTCGCCGGGGGATAACTACCGCTGTATAATGCCAATTATTCGCTAATGCATTATAGGCCCGGGAACAGTGCCCGGGCTTTTTGTTTTATAGTTTTTAGAGAGCCTAGGGGAACTTTCTTTAAATAAGTCCACTAACACAAAAAGCGTCCCGCAATCGCGGAACGCCGGTTGTTTGCTTTATGGTATGTACAACTATTTCTGCGCGCCGAAGATTTCAGCCACAATCATCGGCAGCCCGAATAGGTCACCCGTCACGCGGTCGGCGCCGGCTTCGAGCAATGCCGCCTCCCCAAACGAGGTCGTCACTGCGACCGCAGCCATTCCCGCGGCTTTCGCGGCTATGACGCCCGAGACCGCATCTTCGACGACAAGCGAGAGCGCCGGTTCTGCGCCCGCCTTCTCCGCCGCTTTGAGAAATATATCCGGCGCGGGCTTTTTGCGTTCCACGTCGCTGCCGGTCACAATAGCGGCGAATATTGACGTGTCGACGCCAATCTGCCGCAGATTGCACTCGACTTTTATTATATCCGACGCAGACGCTACCGCTAGCCGATAACCTGCGCCATGTAGCTTTGACAATACCGGCTTTGACCACGGGAACACCTTCACCCACTCGGCGGCGCGCTTGATGTAGATTTCATACGCGCGCGCCTTCATCGACGGGTCATACTGCGCGCCGTATTTTTCGCAGACACCCGCGATGAACTTGTCGTCGCCCATGCCGGTGAACGGCTTGAAATCCTCGTATTTTGCAAGAATGCCCCGCTCCTTTAGGGCCTCTAGCGATGCGTATGTTATGGCGGGCTCGGAGTCTACGAGCACGCCGTCCATGTCAAATATTATTAGCCTTCCTTGCATATTCCTGTGTTTTTAACTTTAGTTAGCTTTCGCCAATCCATACGAGTCAGGCAATATAACTTTGCGGATGTCGGCGCCGACGCTCTGCAGCTTGCCGACAAGGTTGTCGTAGCCGCGCTCGATGTGTTGGATTTCCTCGATGTCGGTCCGCCCTTCGGTCGCAAGACCGGCGATCACCAATGCCGCGCCCGCGCGCAAATCGTGCGCATGCACTTGAGCGGCTGACAGCGGCGTGCCGCCCTCGATTATTGCGGTGTGGCCGTCGACCTTTATATTCGCGCCCATGCGCTTGAGCTCTTCGACATAGCGGAACCGGTTCTCGAATATGCTCTCGTTAAGGTAGCTCACGCCGTCCGCGAGGCACATAAGCACGCACATCTGGGGCTGCATGTCGGTCGGGAAGCCGGGATACGGTAGCGTCTTGACATTGACGCGGTAAAGCGGGCCGTCGCGCCAAACGGTGACATAGTCGTCGCCCATCTCGACGCTAACGCCCATCTCCTCGAGCTTCGCCGAAATCGACTCGAGGTGCTTCGGTATGACGTTCTTGATGCGCAGCCGACCTTTGGTCGCTGCCGCCGCGATCATATATGTGCCCGCCTCGATCATGTCGGGTATAATCGCGTAGGTGCAGCCCTTAAGCTTGTCGACTCCTTTTATCCTTATTGTGTCGGTGCCCGCGCCCGTGATGTTCGCGCCGCAGGTGTTAAGGAAGTTCGCGACATCGACGACATGCGGCTCGCGCGCGGCGTTTTCGATTATCGTTGTGCCTTTCGCCCTCACCGCGGCGAGCATTACGTTTATCGTGCCGCCTACGGTGTTAAGGTCGAAGAATATGTTCGCCCCCCGCAGACCGCCGGACGGAGCCACCGCCTCGACATAGCCGCCTTCGCAGGTAACCGTCGCGCCCAGCGCCTCGAACCCTTTGATGTGCTGGTCTATAGGCCGCACTCCGAAATCGCAGCCGCCGGGGTAGCCGGCATACGCGCGGCCGTACCTGCCAAGCTCGGCGCCGTAAAGGTAATACGACGAGCGCATCCTGCGCACCAGATCAAGCGGAGAGGTGCCGCCAATCGCGTTGCGGGTGTCTATCTCAACCGTGTTTTTGTCAAGCATCCGCACCTCGACATTCATATGGCGCAGGATCTCGAGCGTGGTGGCGACATCGTTAATGCAGGGGAGATTTTCTATGATGCATTTATCGCTGACAAGCAGCGTGGCAATAAGTATCGCGCCAGCGGCGTTTTTCATCCCGCTGACTTCTATATCACCGTAAAGTGGCCTGCCGCCGTTTATGACTATCTTTTCCATAACTGTTCGGCTGGTAAAACATATACTGCCTAAAACCCGGCAGACTGCGTTTTACCCAACCCCTCCATCTGTTTATTTTAAGTTATGTCGCGCCCTCCGATTCAATGCATCGCCGGCGTGGCAATCGGCTGCCTGACAAATTTTGGCAGCTTCCGCCACAACCCGGCATCTTTCCGCACGGAAGCAGGGCGAGCTGCCGCGCGGGTTCCGGGATATTATGTTTTGCCGAAAAATGCGATTACCCGGCTTTTTTATATCTTAATCGGCCAAGCTGGGCCGAGACTGTTTTCAAGCTCCGGTAATGCGGTGGTTTGCCGCAAAATCGCCTTATGGCTCAATCGTGTATTATACCATGTGCCTTTTATAAATAAAAGGGCTTTTTAGAAAAATCTTAAATATTCCTAAATATTTAGTCATTTTGTATATATATCACCGCTCAGCGAGTTTCTCACCCGGACCGCGCTGCCGTCATATACAAATTTCCAGCCCGGCAGGAGGTAGAATTTGGAGCGGTTTGCGTACCACGCGATGCAAAGGCAGCTTTCCGCCGAAGTGAGGACATGCCTAGATTTGCCGCTTTGCGCCGTGCCATACTCGGAAGTTTCAGCCGTATCGGCCGGTTCGCCGGCGCCCTCGCCGCCTTCATTACCCGATATGGCATTTTGCCCAGCGGTTTCGGCAATATTCTGACCGGCAAGCAAAGCGCCGTCTGCGAAACTGGGCGAGGCATCCGCAAACCCGCCGAGCTCGCGGTGCTCAAGCAGCATGAGGTTGACCTGGTCGAGTACGTCCATCGCGCGGCTTTCGTCGAGATTGCAAAGGATTAGGTTGCCGCTGACATACACGACGGCTGAATCTTTGACGGCGACGACCGCCTCGCAGCCGTAAATCGGCTGGCCGCCGACATATTGCGCCACCTTTGAGAAATAAAGCCCGCGCGAGGCGTCGTAGCGCACATCGCCGAACTGTAGCTTTATTCTCAGCCCTGATGGGACACCGGAACCGTTGAGTGCGCCGTCGGCGTAAAGAAATTTCTTTATTATATTTTTTATGCTTATCGAGGTAAAAAAGCCGGCTTCCGGCAGCTGGGTGATTGCTTCGGGTTCGATTTCGTATGCCCCCTGCGCGCCGCCGTGGACGTATCTGAATCCGAAAGGATAGGTAAACTCGTAAGTGTCCATTTCCCCGCCGCCGGCGACGAAGCTCATGCCGTCGGGCGTCACGTACGAAGACGCCATCTGCCCGCCCGAAAGCAGGCTCGCGACTGACTCGAAATAATCGTCGTGATACGAGCCGCCGTAAATTATCCCCGCCTGTCTTTTCGCTGGCAAAACGCCCGGCGGTATCTCAATTGTATCCGACACAAGCTGCGCGAGCCGCGAAAGGTCAACTCCCGGGACGTAGTTGCGGCTTTTGTACTGCACAAACAGCGTGACGGCGAAAAATACGTCGACAACCAGCAGTATTACTATTAAAAAATTTTTTATTTTGTCCCACTTCATCCGGGTTTCATCCTAATGCTGACGCGTTTTTGACATTCCTCTGCCCTGCCGCCGGCACGCTTGCAATCTCAAGCAGCAGCCAATCGGGCGAAATCAAAGGCTTCGCCGGCACGGCTGCTTGCCCAACGCCCTGTATGGCTAAAGCATCCTCCGCTGGCTGCCATTCCTCATCCGCAGTATCGGGGCTTGTGCCCGCAGCCGGGGCGGCGGCATCGCCCTCTATCATGCCCGCGACGCTATATGCGAGCGTAAGTTCTGCAATACCGGCAGGCTGGGGCGCTTCTTTCACCTTTTTGTATAGGTGCATGACCGCAAGGCTTTGCGGGAGCGAAACGCAAGCCCCGCCTTTTGCGACGCGCGCAGGGGTAAGCTCAAGCTTTACCAGCGCGCCGTCATAAAACGCCATCTTTACCGCGGGGCCGAGCCCGACTATCCGGTAGCCGTCGAAGAAATAACCGAACGTAAGCTCTATGCCTCCGTCTTTCGCGGTTACCGACAAAAGCCCCGGGTATGCGTCGCCCCCGATCAGGTCGGAAGAGACGCTCTCTATTTTGTCAAGCAGGGACGCGGCGGCGTCGAGAAGCTCAAAAAAGGTGTACCTGCCGCCGTAGTTCTGGTATCCGAGAAAAGAAGAAACTGGGACTCCGCCCTTGCCCGCTGCGCCCGACGCTACCGCGGCGTAGTCTATGCCGCCCGCGTCTGAAAAGCGCACGCGCCCGGACTCCCCAAGATATATTGTATAGCCTTGGCTCCGGTAAGGCGCCACCCGTTCGGTGTTTATCTCAAAGATGCCTAAAAGCTCCGTTGCCGCTATGCTATCGAGCAGCCGCCGGGTAAGCTCCGCGCCCGCCTCCACGGTGATGTATTTTTGCGGGAAGCCGCCGTCCACGAGTATCGTGGTGTCTCGCAGCCCATAAAGGCTGCCGAGCGCGGCGGCGGGGTCGGGCTCCGGAGCCGTGCCCTCGGAATTTTGTGCCGCAAAGCCGGCGTTTTCGCCGGAATTTGTTTCATTTGGCGGAAAAACCGGGTTTGTTTTGCCAAGAAAACGAAAATCGGCAAGCTGCCTGCTGTTATTATATGCCGTAAGCGCTGAAAGGTCAAAAAATACCGGCTCGCTATCGGGCTTTGGCTCAAAAACGCTGACTTTGCCGCTCCCCGAGCGAGACACTATCTTCCATGCGCCTTCGCCCGCAGGAGCGATGAACGCCTCGCGGATATAGGGCAGGTCGCCTTCGGCCAGCTTTGTTTCGCCTTCCGACACCGCGTACGCGATTGCCGCCGCCGGCAGCTCGTGCGGGTAAAGGAGGTAGACAAAATCGCCTGCTTGCGCAGCCTCCCATGCCGCCTCGCCTTCGCTATCGGGGAGGGTGGTGCATAAGCCGTCGGCCAGGAGGCTCGCCATAAACTTTTGCAGCGTACCGTACATCGCGCGCATCACGGTTTCACCGCCGAACAGCCCGCGCGAGCTTCCCCCCGCGGAAAAGCCCAAAAACTCGGGGAAAATGTATGGTGTAATCGAGCTTTTCTGGCGCTCGCCGTAAAGCACCAAGAGCGAGGCGATGTCGATGTCCTCCTCGGGGCGGAGGCTGAAAAGCTGGGTCTGGACAATCTCCGCCGAGGCGAGCACGGTCATCAGCGCGAAAAGCATAACTATTATGACCGTTTTTACAAGCTCGACGCGCGCCTTGAGCTTTTTTCTATTTTTGCCTTCCTTTTTTTCCGCCATCATTTCATACGCTTTCTACAGTTTCAAGTTTTGTCTTCGCCGGCAGCACAATAGTCACTGCGGTGCCGACGCCCTGCTTTGACGCGATGCTGATTTTGCCGCCATGGGCTTCGGTTATCTCCTTCGCTATCGAAAGACCAAGCCCTGTGCCGCCGGTTTCGGAAGTGCGCGACTTCTCAACGCGGTAAAAGCGCTCGAACAGCCGCGGCAGGTCTTCTTCAGGTATGCCGATACCGTTGTCTTTTATCACTATTGTTACCGACTCGCCTTCGACGTCGGGCACTTTTTCGGCGTTTTTCTCGACAAAAACGTCTATCTGCCCGCCCTCGGGCGTGTATTTTATCGAGTTGGTGACGATGTTTATAACCACCTGCTCAATGCGCTCTTTGTCGGCTGTGATTTCGATTTCTTTGCCGTCGCCGTGCAGTGTTATAGTTTGATTTTTCTCTCCCGCCTGGACGGATAGCATCTGGCAGACGTCCCTCAGCGAACCTACTATGTCGAAAGTTGAAATCTTCCAGCGCGTACGCTTGTTGTCGAGCCTGGACAGCGTGAGCAGGTCGGTGACGATGCGCAGCATGCGGTCGCAGTTTGATACGATGTCGCCGAGGTATTGCCTTTGCATTTCCTCCGGTATGTCGTCGTACTCGAGCAGCGTCTCGGCAGCGAACTGGATTGAGGTAAGCGGCGTGCGCAACTCGTGCGAAACGTTCGCGACAAACTCCCGGCGTGATTTGTCAAGCTCATAGCGCGAGGTTATATCGTGCAGGACGACTACCAGCCCTTCGCGCTCGACGTCTTTGTCCTGATAGCGCAGCGTTCCGATATTGACGTCGAGCGCGCGCCCGGTGCCGACAAGCTCCACGTCGCGCCAAATGTAGCTTTTGCCTTCCTCGTCGCTCGTTTCGTATGCCTGCGCGAAATCGAAGCCGAAAAGGCTTATCATATACTCGAAATTGAAATTTTCAGGCACGTACTTGTCGCCGAACATCTCGATGGCGCTGCGGTTTATCTGTATAACCGAGCCGTCCTCTGCGAACGCTATGACGCCGTCTTTGAGGTAGGCGAAAATTGTCTCGAGTTTGCGGCGCTCGCCTTCGACTTCTGCAAGCGTGTTCTTCAGTATTGCGCCCATTCGGTTGAACGTCGCGGTGAGTATGCCTATCTCGTCTTTAGACTCGACCTCGATGCGCTCGGTGAACCTGCCCTCTGATATGAGCTGGGCGCCGCGCGTGAGCTGCTGGATTGGCTGCGTTATGGCTTTGGCGAGGAAGAAAGACAAAAATACCGCAATAACCAGCCCGAACATTACCGACTGGATTATAATTGAAAACAGCTGCCACGACAGCTCGCGCATCTCGTCCTGCGTGTCTTTAATATAGATTATAGCCGTCCTGCCCGAAGCTTTTATCGGCACCGCGTAATCGGTAAAATCCGCGCCGACTACTTGCTCTTTTCCGTCGGCCCCTGTCATCGCGGCTAGTATGTTGCCTGTGATAGGCAAACCGCCTTCGGGCACCTCCTGCGAGCCGGCAAGCACGCTGCCCGAGCCGTCGAGTATATAAAAGTTGCGGAATTTGTCTATGCCCAGCCGCGAGGCATATGCCGAGAGTATCTTCTTTTGCGACTCGGCGAAATCATCGCTGGCAAGCTCGGCGGTCAGCTCCTCGCGAAGCTGGCTGCCGGGCGATAGGTACTCGTCAAGCTGCGCCACAAACTCGCGGTTATAGAATATAAATACCCTGTTAAGCAAAACCGTGCCGACCACAGCCATGACGGTTATCATGAATATTACAAATATCAGTATTATTTTAAAATACAGGCTGCGGTACATATCTTTACCCTAAACCTAGTTTTTTGTCCCAAAACTCCCATAGCCGGGCGGGATGCCCGGCTAAAAATGCTTTTATTTTGCCACGACGGCACGGCTACCTAGAAAGCAGCTTTTCCATCCGGCGCGCCGCCTCCGCCGTGTCCTCGCGCGAGCCGAACGCGGTGAGCCTGAAGTATCCTTCGCCCGCGCTGCCAAAGCCCGCGCCGGGCGTGCCGACGACGCCCGCATTCTCAAGCAGGTAGTCGAAAAACTCCCACGAGCCGAGGCCGTTCGGGCACTGCATCCAAATATACGGCGAGTGCTTGCCTCCAGTGTAGTAGATGCCGAGCCGGTCGAGCGTTTCGGCGATTATTTTCGCGTTGCCGCGGTAGTAGTCTATGTTCTTTTTGCACTGCAAAAGGCCTTCGGGCGAAAATACCGCTTCGGCTGCGCGCTGCACGACATAGGAGACGCCGTTGAACTTCGTCGACTGCCGGCGCATCCATAGCTTGTTAAGGCTGTAGCCGCCGCGCTCGAGCTCTTCGGGAATAACAGTATATCCGCAGCGCATTCCGGTAAAGCCGGCAGTCTTCGAGAGCGAGCCTATCTCAATCGCGCACTCGCGTGCGCCGGGTATCTCGAATATGCTGCGCGGAAGCGAGGGGTCCGATATAAACGCCTCGTACGCGGCGTCGAAAATTATCACCGCTCCGAGCTTGTTTGCGTAGTCGACCCATTCTTTTAATATTTCGCGCGTCATGACCGCGCCGGTCGGATTGTTCGGCGAGCATATGTAGATGATATCTGGCTCGCCGCCTTCTATGTCAGCCGGCGTGGGGAGGAAGTTGTTCTCGCGGCAGCCGCGCGCGTATATAATGCGCCTGCCGCCCATTATGTTCGAGTCGACATAGACGGGGTATACCGGGTCGGGCACGAGCACCGTGTTGTCGGCAGAGAATATGTCGGGTAGGTCGCCCGCGTCGCTTTTTGCGCCGTCGGACACAAATATGTCGCCGTAGTTAAGCATTACGCCGAACGAGGCGTAGTAGCCGCGTATCGCCTCGATTAAAAACTCCCAGCCTTCGTACGGAGGGTAGCCGCGGAAGGTTTCGGCGGCTCCCATCTCGTCTGCGGCGCGCTTTGCGGCTTGTACCACCGCCGGCGCGAGCGGCAACGTGACGTCGCCTATTCCGAGCCGGATTATGCTTGCGTCGGGGTGCGCCTCCTTATATTTTTTAACTCGGTTTGCCACCTCCGCGAAAAGGTAGCTTTGGGGCATTTTTGAGAAATTCTCGTTAACCTTCATAGTCGCATCCTTTCTATATAGTCTTGATTATAATCCTTCCTGCTCGTAGCGTTTGTATAGCTTGTTGTTATACTCTACATTCGGCGGGTAGTTTACGCTTTTGAGTATCGAGGGCACCTTGCCGCACGCAATGAGAAGCTCTGTAGCGCGGACTATGACCGCCCACATTATGTACGCCGCCGAAAGCCCGGACGCGGGCGCGAGCTTTGCCTCAAGCCCCTCTACTTCGAGCATCGCGTCGCCGAACGGCGCGCAGTTGTCGATATTAACGTCGCCGAGCTCGAAAAGCCGCTTGCCCGACGAGTGCTGCGAGGCAAGCTGCGACGAGTACTCGTGCGATGAAACGGTGATAAGCTTGCAGCCGAACTTTTTGGCTTCGATAGCGAGGTCGATGACATTTGCCGTTTTGCCTGAGACCGAGCCGATTATAAAGAGGTCGCCGGGCAGCACCGACGAGCAGCGCAGCGCCCAGCCGGCAAGGCCCTCCTGCGAGGTGTTTATGCCGCTTCTGTCGCGCGGGCGGGCGTGGCTTTCAACCGAAAGTCCGTAGCTGAACTTGCGTATGAAGACAGGCCCGCCAGCGCGGTTTAAAAGCTCCGAGTTTATAATGTGCCCGGTATCGTAAACGTAAACGCAGCCGCCGCCTGCGACAGTATCGGCAATGAGTTTTGCCGCGGCTTCGATGTTATCGGCTTGCGTTGCGCGGATTTTTGAAAAAAGCGAGTCTATGGCGTTAAAGTATGATTGTAGGAGGTTTGACATGGCGGGGCTCCTTTGTTGATTTTATATTTTGACAATTTCTTCGCCAAACACTTCTTTTATATATAATACGAATTAATTCTCGTGCATTATCAGCATTTATATGTAACACTTCGCTGCATTTTCCTGAATTTCATTTGAACCATGGCATCATCGCGTCAAGCTTTCTTATGATTGCCATTCATTTGTTCAATCCAAATACCTAATAAACTCCCTATACCTCTCCATAATCCTCGCGTTGTACTCGTCGCCACCGTCGAGGTTGGCGGACATGAACACCGGCGGCTCGACGCCGCGCGCGACAAACTCCGCCACCGCTTCGGCGACTATTGCGTTTATAATCGCCGCGCCGGTAACTGTAGAGGTTGGCGACACTTTGCCATCAAATCCCTCAATCTCAAGCTCTGCGTCGCCTATGCAGCCGTGGTTGTCTATAACAAGATCGCATACCTCAAAAAGCCGCTTGCCCGACGGGTGCCGCGAGGTCTCCGCCGACGAGTATGTTACGCTTGTTATCGCTATCGTGTATACCCCCGCGTCCCGCGCGTCGAGCGCAAGCTGTACCGGCACGCCGTTGCGGCCGGATACAGACGAGATAATTAAAAGGTCGCCCTTTTTCATGCCGGATGCCGTAAAAACTATCGAGCCGTACCGCTCGTCGCGCTCGAGCGCCGATGTCGCGGTTATCGGGCGCACGTCGCACGTCAGCCCCGGCGGCAAAATCGGGTTTAGCACAGCAAGCCCGCCGGTGCGGTAAAACGCCTCCTGCGCGAGTATCCCCGCATGCGTGCAGCCGAAAACATAGCACCGCCCGTCGGCGAGGGTGGTGTCCACTATCTTTTTTGCTGCGGCAGCGATTTTTCCCGCCTCTGCGTCGCCAAGCTCGCATAGCAGCTCGATGAGCCTTTTTATATAGCGCTTTGCATTTTCCATAAGGCTCCCTCCGGGCATAAAAAACGTTCAAATTCTTGAGTTTATTATACGTTACCGGCGCTGCGCATGTCAAGAAAATCGGCAATTTTGCGGGATTTCTGCTTTTTTCTGCCGCAGCCCGCAGCGCGGTGCGGAAAAAGAAAATTTGCATCAAAAACTACAAGCGCATTGTTTTTCCACATTTTGCTGAAAATATTTGTAAAATCTCACCGTACGCGCGCCGGGGTTGACTTTTGACGTCGCAAAAGGTATAATGTTTTGTAGCAATATACTTGCGCCTGCAGGCGGGCACATGGGGAGCCGCGGGGAGCCTTCGTGGCTATCCCGCTGAGGTTTCTTTTTGAGGTTTGATTTGACAATATATGTTGACGGGCGGCAAGCGCTGCCCGCCGGGTGGGCGCCGGGGTTATCTTCCCGGCGCTTTTTTAAGGCTGTCGCCCGGCGAAGCGGCAAAGCTCTCTTAGCCGGCAGTGCAGGCGGAATTCCCTCTCAGCCTAAATTTTAAAATTCTAAATAAAGTCCGCGGATTTGCGGAGAAGTGGTGCGATATGGAAACAAGGTGCGATTTTCCAAGAGTCCCGGCACATGAAGCCGGCGTTTCGCCCCGCGCGGTGCTCGCAATGCTGCGCGGCTGGGCTGAAAAAGGGATTGAGGTCCACTCATTTATGGTGCTTCGCGGCGGCAAAATAGCCGCCGAAGGGTACTGGCACCCCTACCGCCCCGGCGAGGTACATATCCTCAACTCGGTGAGCAAGAGCTTTACCGCGACGGCGATACTCTTCGCGATCCAGGAAGGGATCCTCTCGCCGGACGAGCCGCTCGTCTCGTTCTTCCCGGAGCTATCTGCAAAGCTTGATATTTCCGAAAAGATGCGACGGCTACAGCTCCGGCACTTGCTCGCCATGTGCACCGGGCACGAGCCTTCAGCCGACTTTATATTCGGCAAGCCCGACCCGGTTGCGGCGTTTCTTGAAAGCGAAATCGCAGGCGAGCCGGGCACGAAGTTCGCCTACAACTCCGGCGCGAGCTTCATGCTCTCGGCAGCGCTGCAGGCGCGCACCGGGCAAAACTTGCTTGAGTATCTGCGCCCGCGGCTGTTTGAGCCTCTCGGCATGAGCGAGGGGATCTCTTCCGACATGACGCCGGACGGCATTTGTTTCGGCGGTTTCGGCATGTACGCCAACACGCTCGACCTTGCGAAGCTCGGCATGCTGTATCTTAACCGCGGCGAGCTTTTCGGAAAGCGCCTGCTAAAGCCTGAACTAATCGACGAGGCGACGCGAAGGCATATACCGAACGGCTCAAGCGCCAAGCTCCCTCTCGACCACCCGGACCTTGCCGACGACAGTGTCGACAGCGAGCCGCACGACTGGGGCATGGGTTACGCTTGGCAGTTCTGGCGCTGCAAGCATCCGGGCACCTACCGCGCCGACGGCATGTTCGGCCAGGAGATTTTCGTAATGCCCAAAGAGGACATGGTGGTCGCCATCACCGCCGGCACGCATAACCTTGCGGGCTTGTTTGACTCTGTGTGGTACAACCTTGCCCCCGGCGTTGGCGATAACACATCGCCCGATGGGCAAGAAGAGCTTGATGAGTATATCTCGAAACTTTCGCTTCCTGCCGCCGAAGGCGAAAAGAACGCGCCCGCGGCAAGCGTTATTGACGGCGCGACATATAAGTTTGATCTTAATGGGACGCCGTTTACCGCGAAATTTGAGTTTGACGGAGATATATTAAACATAACTGCTGCCGTTTCAGGCAAGACTTACAAGGTCGAAGCCGGTTACGGACGGCATATTTACAACTCGCTTGGGTTTGAAAACACCAGAAGGGCGTATAGGCCCCTCTTCAGGCTTCCTATCGCGCCCGATTTTGCCGCCTCGTGGGCATGGAACAAAGACGGCGCCCTGGTCGTCAAATGTGTCTTGACAAAACATGCGCATACCGACCTGGCGACCGTGAAGCTTGAAGGCGGCAAGGCGGTGGTATCGATCGCGACGAACCTACAGCCCGAGCCATCGCTTGTATTAGAAGGAACACGCGAATGAGCGAAAAGATAAAGCTGCTTTTCCTTGGCATCACGATGAACTGCGCGGGGACTGAAAAAGCGTTTTTGAGCCTTGCGCGCCACCTCGACTATGACCGCTTTGACGTGACGCTGCTGCTCGCCAAAGCGGGCGGGCCTCTTTTTGAGCAGATACCGAAAGAGATAAAAGTAATCGAGATGCCCGAGTACGGCGAGATGTTCACGCTTTCAGGCGGCACCGCCATGCGGGCGATTTGGGACTGCTACGTCAAGAAAAACCCGTTTGTGCTGTTTGAGATCTTCCCTTATGCGGTTCGGTATCTTTTCGGCAAAAAGAAGCGCTCGCAAACCGCTATGCGGCTCTGGGTCAGGCTGATGAAGAAGATGCCTGAAGTGCCGGGCGAGTACGACGTCGCCGCTGCGTTTTGGGGCGACAAGACGATGTTCTACATGGTCGACAAGGTCAAGGCGAAAAAGAAAATCGCCTGGCTGCATTTCGACTATTCAAACCCGCCCCGGGAAGATAAACTTTACCTTCCCTACTTTTTATCATGCGACAAGATTATAAACGTTTCAAAAGCTGTCGATGACGAGCTGAAGGCCCGCTTGCCCCAGATCGCCGACCGCTGCGAGGTGATTGAGAATATCATCGACCCGGGGCTTATCTGGGATTTAGCGCTGCAGGGCGAATCGTTCCCCGACCCGTGGTTTACCGGTAAGCGGATACTGACAATCGCGCGGATTTGCGAGCAAAAAGGCGTCGACTTCATCCCGCCAGTGCTTAGGAAACTTACAGCCGACGGGCTGCCGCTGCGCTGGTATATTGTCGGAGGCGGCGACGAGGATGACGTAAACCGCCTCAAGGTGCAGGCGGTGACCGAAGAAGTGGCTGACAAGCTGTTTTTGCTCGGCCCGAAGACAAACCCGTACGGCTTCTTGCGAGACTGCGATATATTTGTGCTCCCTTCGCGCTACGAGGGCAAGCCGATAACCGTTGAAGAGGCTAAAATTATGTATAAACCGATACTTGTGTCGCGGTATCTGTCGGCTGAAGAGCAGCTTGACGGCGGAAGGCTCGGGTATATCACCGACATCGGCGAGGAGGGGCTGCTGCGCGGCTTAAAAAAGCTGCTCGGCGACCCGGAGCTTTGCGACATGTATACCGAGCGCCTGTCAAAGTTGCCGCGCTCTGTCAACCTTGAACCTGTTTTGCGCTTTGAAGAAATTTGCGCGGAGTGAACCTACTTGCGGAGGGATCCTATGCAGGGACAAATCGAGCAAACTAAAGCCGAAAAGAAGAAAAAGATACTCATAGTCGAAGACGAACGCAATATCGCGCAGCTGCTCGCATACAACATGATGCAGGCGGGCTACGACTACGACATCGCGGCCGACGGCGTCGAAGGCTTGCGCCGCGCGCTGACTGGAGAGTACGACCTTATACTGCTCGACCTCATGCTGCCGAAAATGGACGGCTTTGAGGTCTGCCGCCGCGCGCGTGAGAAGATAAACACGCCTATTATCATAGTAACGGCGCGCGAGGAAGAGGTCGAAAAGGTCATGGGGCTTGAGATCGGCGCCGACGACTATGTAACCAAGCCCTTTAAGCTCCGCGAGCTTTTGGCGCGCATCAAAGCCAATATCCGCCGCGCCTCGAACGAGTTTGTGAAAAACCCCGAGCCCGAGGAGAACATAATAAAAATCCGCGGGCTGGTTATAGACTTAAACCGCTATCACGTCACAAATCACGGCGCCGAGGTGCCGCTGACTAAAAAAGATTACGATTTGCTCGTGCACCTAGCGAAAAACCCCGGCCGGGTATTTACGCGCGAGGAGCTGCTTGAGCAGGTGTGGGGCTATGAAGGCTACTACGGCGACATCCGCACGGTCGACGTAGCTATCCGCCGGCTGCGCGAAAAGCTCGAAGCCGACCCCACCAAGCCCGAGTACCTTTTCACTAAGCGAGGCGTGGGGTATTACCTAAAGTAATATACATAAGGTAAGTTTAGTATAGTGAATATTTGTGGGGGGACTTTCTGAAAAATCCCCCCACATTCTATTATTAATCGCTTGTCGAAAACACAATATCTGACTACCTGCTCACAAATAATTCGCGCAGCTTTGCCTGGCCCATTATCAAATTTCACTTGTAATAATTTACATTATTGCCTATAATATCACTATAAATATTCATCCCCAGATCAGCTAAATGAAAGAGAGTGAAAATTATGTGGCAATGCCAAAAATGCGGCCGCAACCCATTGACTATGATTTGATTGCGGATATAACCCGATGGCGAGTAAAGCAGGTGGTGAATAAAAATGAACGGCGAAAAAAGCAGCCTAAAACGACCGATTGAAGAGATGCCCGGTTTTGTCGCCGAGGCACTCGAGCGAGAGGGGCTTTTGGAGCGGTACCGTGCCCGGCCGCCGTATCAGCAAAACGACTATCTCCGCTGGATTAAGCAGGCGAAGCGCGAGGAAACAAGGCAAAAGCGGCTGGGGCAGATGCTTGACGAGCTGCGTCGCGGTGATACCTATATGGGGATGAAGTATAGGGCGAAAAAGCAAAGCTATAATAAAGCCGGCGCTAATGCAGAATAAAGGGGGATTTTTAATGACCGTATACCCGACCGCAACGCACGGCATTATCAGCAGGATGACGGGCTCGTTTTTCAGCTATCACGGCTGGCCGACAGTCTGCCGCAGCGACGACGGCACGCTTTACGCCGTATGCTCAGGGTTTAGGCTGCAGCACGTCTGCCCGTTCGGCAAAACCGTGATGTTTGTCAGCTTCGACGAGGGCAAGACCTGGACTCCTCCGATTGTCGTTAACGATACATACCTCGACGACCGCGACGCCGGAATTGTATCGCTCGGCGGCGGAAAGCTCCTTCTCACTTGGTTTTGCCATCCGGCTGAGACATACCTTAACGAGTATTACCAATCAATCAAAAACTCGACGTCTAAGCGTGAGGCGATCCTCACGCTGGGCATGCTCGCCGCGTTTGAGGGGCTTAGCGATAAAGAGAAACAGGGAGGCTCGTTTATAAGGCTCTCGCATGACCGCGGCGTAACATGGAGCGCGCAGATTAAAGTGCCGGTATCATCACCGCACGGACCAGCGCTGCTACCGGACGGCAGGCTGCTTTACCTTGGCAAGGAGCTGTACTCGGACTTGCCCGCCGAGGACCGGCACGCGATTTTGGCTTTTGAAAGCCGAGACGACGGGAAGACTTGGCAAAAGCTTGCGAAAATCCCGCTGCCCGAGGGCACCGTGCCCGACAACTTCCACGAGCCACATGCCATTGCGCTGCCCGACGGCACTCTTCTCGGCGCGATACGAGCGCAGGGTGCGGGTGTGGACTATGGGTTTACTATCTACACCTGCCGATCCACTGACGGCGGGCGGACATGGAGCGTCCCCGCGCCTACCGGCATTTGCGGCTCGCCGCCACATCTTTTGCTTCACTCCTCCGGCGCTCTCATTTGCACTTACGGTCGGCGCACGCCCCCATTTGGCGAGCGCGCGGCGATAAGCTACAACAACGGCATAACATGGGAAGACGAGTATGTAATATACGACGGCGCGCCCGACGCCGATTTGGGGTATCCGTCGACTGTCGAACTGTCCGACGGCTCGCTGCTGACCGTATATTACCAGAAATACCCCGGCGATGGCAAATGCTCGCTGCTTATGACGCGGTGGAGGTTGGAAAAGTAAAATTTATTGAGCCTTCGGGGTACCGATGCGCGCCCCAGGCTTTTTACAATGTGACGAGCATTAAAAACGCCGATATTAATGTCATAACATCAATATCGGCGTTTTTTTATTTGGTGGAGGCGACCAAAAGGGGCTCATATCCAAAAACGCCAGCTTCGCTGCTCTTCCCTTCACTTTTGCTTATGCTCTCTTTCAACTTTCGCAGCGCCGGCACAACTATGTCGGCGTCGAAGTTGTTTTCGTATACATAAACTTTATCAATAAACAGCTCTATCGCCAGGCGCTTTCGCTCAAACGGCGCGTCGAGTATGTCTTGGAACGAGGACAAGAAAGCCACGATATGCTCTTTTGTAAAGCTCGTCGCATCTGTCTTGGACTTCGCGTCGTCAAGGCGTGCTTGCATGTCTGCCTTATACTGCTCAAGCTCTTGCAGGCGCTTTAGCAGCGCGTCCGTGCTGATTCCTTTCGCGACCGCGTCCACTATGTTCCTTATCTCGATTTCAGTGGTGTTGATTTGCTTTTCAAGTTCCTTAATCCGTTTGGACAGCCCTTTGTCGCGCTCCTGGATGTACGCCACTATTTCGTCCGCGACGGAATTTACCGCCTCCGGCGCGAACAGCTCGCTATAAAGCAGTTTTATCACTTCGTCTTCAATAAACTGCGCGCCGATTGCTTTCATGTCGCAGGTGCGCGTCCTCTTCTTAGCGGAACACTCGTAATACGAGTACTCGGTTTTATTCCTACCGCTGTTTATCGTGTTCGCGACAAACGCGCCGCCGCATTTTCCGCAGTAAAGCTTGCCCGACAGCAAATATTGGCGCTTAGCTTTATTCCTCGCTCCTTTATGCCTGTTGTTTCTCATTCGCTCCGCGACTCTTTCCCACGTTTCCCTGCTTACTATCGCGGGCATGCCTCCGGGGATTCTAATAATTTCGTCTGAGGGTTTTGACGCCCGGTTGTTGCGTTTCCCTTCCGCGTTTTTGCTCGCGGCCCGGTTGTAGATATAAACCCCGGCGTATTTTTCGTTATTCAAAATATCGTAAAGCAAGGATTTGCTGTAGGGTCGCCCGGTCCGGGTTATGAGGTAGCCTCGGCGGGCTAACTCGTCAAGTATCGCGCCATAACCTTCCCCTCGGGCGTACATTTCAAATATTAGCCGTATCTGCTCGGCTTCCGATTCCTCGATTTCGTAATAGCCGTCTTTATTGACTCGATAACCAATCGGCGGCCGGCCTCCGTTATGCCTGCAGGCGCGGGCGTTTGGCAGCATGCCTTTTTCCATTACCTCTCGGGCCAAATTGCGCGAGTAGTATTCTGCCATGCCCTCAATTATTGACTCAAGGATTACCGACTCCGGCGAGTCGTCAAACCGTTCGACCACCGATATCAGCTGCACGCCGGCTTTTCTCAATATTCGGCGGTAAAATGCGAAGTCGTACCTGTCACGGCTGAACCGGTCGAGCTTATGCACTATAATCGCGTCGAAAAGCCCGGCTTCGGCGTCTCGTATCATAGCGAGGAAGTTAGGGCGGTTGTCGGTCCGAGCCGATTTTGCCTCGTCCGTGTATTCTCGCACTATCTCGTAGCCGTTCTGCGCGGCGAAATTTTTTATTATGTTAAGCTGGGCTTCAATCGATTCTTCGCGCTGGTTGTCCGATGAGAAGCGCGCATAAGCAGCGGCGCGAATAAATTTTTGTTCGCTCATAGTAACAAACCACCGTCATCGCGTTAGGCTTTCCGCAAACGTGGAATTTCACTTGACAAATTTGGTGAAATATAGTTACAATATTTATGAAAGCGTTTTTCACCCGTTCATGACAAAAGGGATCGGTAGCAAATTGGGGGAATTACTCGATGTGCAAAGGTGATACATACGAGAGCAAAGCAGCATAAAAGGGCAAATATACGCAGCAGTTAATATACAACGGGGTGATAATCTTGAATAACAAACACGAAAAAACTGTTGATTTGGAAAAGCTTGAAAAAGATATTAGAACGCTTTATAAAGAAAACCCCATGCTTATTTATTGTCTGAGAATTTACGTTGACTCATTAAAAAATCCACATAGTCCCGCACTTTCTCTATTTGAGAAGGAGGAAGATTTAAAATATCATTTATAAGAGTTTCAAGCTCAACATTTAGCTCGGCGTTTGACAACGTCGAGCGATTTTTTATTGGGTCATTACCTAATATATAATCTGTCGATACCTCAAAGAACGCAGCGATTTTATCAATATATCTCATATAAGACTTTTTGCGCCCGCCTTTCCATTCGGTAATAACTTGCGGATGAACGCCTAAATATTCCGCGAGCGCTTTTTGCTCAACGCCTTTTTCATTTAACAGCATAACAATTCTATCAATTATTTCCATAAAAACCCTATTGTTAAAATTCGACAAAATATTTTATTTTAGTGAATTGTTTTTTTATCAAACAAATCGTTTTCTAAGCACTTGACAGCAAACATAATGTTTGGTATTATATATACGAACGGCACCGAACCACTTTCTTTTTTAAAAAAAAGAATTTCCGCTCGGTGTGCGCATCCCTCTAAGTCGGGGGCTATTATTAACCTTTGCACCGACAACAATTTGTATCAATACAAATTGTTGCGTGAAAAAAGCAAAAAGATAGCGCCCGACATCAGTCGGAATTTGTTATTTAGTTACTCACATTTCTATTATAACAAATAACCGGCTGTTGTCAAGAAGTTTTTGTAAAAAATTTTACATTTTATGGTAAGGAGGTGATACTTATCAGCCTAAAATATGAGCGCTATGACATCAAAGGCCGTGCAGCAATGGTTGGTATATCCCTAAAAGATCTGCTTGATGAAGCTAACAAGCGAACTGGCTGCAAAATGGACATGCCGCGTTTCACACGCGCGCGGCGCGGGATTGATCGCACGCCCAGCGCCGAGCTGACTCTTGAGGTCGTGGACCAAATTTTATCCGAATACGAAAGCAAACTTAACATCCGGTAGGTGCCTACATGGAAGCAAAACTTGTACGCGTAACTATTTCACGTCCAAACAGAAAAGGAGAAATGAAAGTATTAGAGCGCAAAGAACTGGGACCCGCCAAACTCCCGCCAGACTATATGAAAGTGCTGATACCATTTATTTACGGGCGGACCGTTGAAGAGTTGGCAGAAGAGTTTATTAAAACTATAGCCGAAAAAGGGGGGAGGGGATAATCAGCTTTTAAACTCAAAAATCGACGCATCAGGAGGAACCTATGAACACCCGGCTTCATGAAGTTAAGCTGTTGCACAGGATTACCGTCCAACTCGAGCGCTGGCTGCTTATCACAATATCGCTGCTTGGCATAAGCGGAACGTGCAACTTGCTTCAATGCGCTTTCGGTTGGTGCACGGTTATCGCCTTCGCAGAAATTGCGAAGAGCTTATTATGGCTCTACTATCAGAAAGAAAAAACCGCCTGTGAGGGCAGGCGGCTAATAAAAAAAGAAAATAAATAAAACCAACATAATGATTTTATCACACTATTTTTAATTTGTCAATACGTATGAGGTGAGAGCATATCATGCCCATTGTTATCACGATAGACTTGAGCGATAGAGCTTTTTCGGCATTAACACGGTTTGCTGAGGTATTTGCTGAGGTATTTAAGGCAAACTTGAAACTCGAGACGAGCCCGTCACCTGAGACCACTATTGCGTCTACGGCGCCAACTCCTGCAGCTTCAACTGCTGCTCCAACGCCGGCGCAAACTGCGCAGACGCAAACCTACACGCTCGAGCAGCTCTCCGTTGCCGCCGCGCCGCTGATGGACGCAGGTAAGATTAACGAACTGTACGAGATTATCCAGTCGTTCGGCGTGCGGTCGCTGCAGGAGCTGCCGCCTGAAAAATACGCCGAGTACGCGGCTAAAATCCGGGCGCTGGGGGCAAAGATATGACAGCCGAACGCACTCACGCCCTGCTGAGCGCCTCGGCTGCGCACCGGTGGCTGGCTTGCCCGCCGTCGGCGAGGCTTGAGGAAAAATTGCCAGAGCTGCAAAGCTCGTATGCTGCCGAGGGCACATTGGCGCACGCGATAGCAGAGCTCAAAGCGCGCCGGGCTTTTCTCGGGCTGAGCGAGCAGGAGTATAAAGCAAAATTACAGGAGCTTCAGTCCGACCCGCTGTACCAGCCCGAAATGCTCGCCCACACCGACATCTATATCGATTACATAACAAGCATCGCAAACGGCTATCCGAGCCAGCCGCACATCGCGACCGAGCTGCGGCTCGACTACAGCGAGTGGGTGCCCGAAGGCTATGGCACCGGTGACTGCGTTATTCTTTGGGGAAACACGCTGCACGTCATCGACTTCAAATACGGCAAAGGCGTGCCAGTCGAGGCCGAGGAAAACCCGCAAATAATGCTCTACGCGCTCGGAGCGTATAGCGCCTACAAAATGATAGCAGCGATTGACACGGTCAAAATGGCGATAATCCAGCCGCGGCTGCGCAAAGAGCCGTCGGAGTGGGAGATATCAGTCACGGAGCTTCTCGAGTGGGGCGAAAAGATTAAGCCGATAGCGCAAAAAGCCTTCGCAGGGCTTGGCGAGCTGTGCCCCGGCGAGCACTGCAAATTCTGCCGCGCGAGGTTCACCTGCCGGGCGCGAGCGGCGTCGTACCTGTCGCTCGAGGATGACTACGCCTACGGCCGGCCGCTTGAGATGCAGGACGAGTACCCCGATGCGCCGCTGCTCACGCGAGAGCAAATCGGCGCCGCGATTCAGCGCGCCGAGGGGCTGCTTGAGTGGGTCGAGGACCTGAAAAGATGGGCGCTCGCCGAGTGCCTCGCAGGCCGCCCGGTGCCCGGCTGGAAAGCCGTCGAAGGCCGCAGCGTGCGGCAACTCAGCGATCCCGACGCGGCGTATAAGGCGCTCGCGGCTAACGGATACGACATTAACCTATTCTACGAACGCAAGCCCATAGCTTTGACAGCCGCCGAAAAGATAGTCGGCAAGACACAGTTTGAAGCAATATGCGCCGACTACATCATAAAGCCACCGGGCAAGCCCACGCTCGTGCCCGAAGCGGACAAGCGCCCGGCGGTCACAAACGTGCAATCGGCTGCTGAAGTATTTGGAGATATTATCGAAACTGAATAAGCGTGAAAGGAGAAACGATAAATGCCACTAAAACCGACGCAAGTCGTAACCGGAGAAGTGCGACTGTCCTATGTGCATCTGGTGAAACCGTACGCACCGAACCCTCAAGCGGAGCCGAAATACTCGGTAACCTTGCTCATCCCGAAATCCGACGCCGCGACAAAGCAGCGCATCGACGCGGCAATACAAGCCGCGATTGAAGAAGGTGTCACAACCAAATGGGGCGGCAGGCGCCCGCCTCAGCCGGCTATCCCAATCTGGGACGGCGACGGGTTGAGGCAAAACGGCGAGCCGTTCGGGCCCGAATGTAAAGGCTGCTGGGTGCTCACCGCGTCCAGCAAACAAAAGCAGGACGTAGTCGACACAAGCCTTCAGCCGATACTCGATGAAACTCAGATCTACTCCGGCATGTACGCGAGAGTCGCGCTAAACTTCTTCGCGTACGACAACGCAGGCAAGCGCGGCATCGGCTGCGGTCTCGGTCCCGTGATGAAAACCCGCGACGGCGAGCCGCTCGGCGGCAGGCTCACAGCTGAGGCGGTGTTCGGCGAGGAAATTGACGTACCGCCGTTCGCGGCTTACGCGCAGCCTACATACCAGCAAAACGTGCCGCCCGTAAATCCGATAACCGGCCAACCGATGTAAAGCCATTGCGGCGGAGGAATCTCGCATAGCCCCTCCGCCGCTTGCGGCAAAGGAGCGGGAAAATGATACTGCATATCGACCTTGAAACATACGCCGACATTGATATCGGCGAGTGCGGCGTTTACAAATACACGCGATCTCCCGCGTTTGAGATAATGCTCTGCGCTTACAGCATCGACGGCAGAGAAGTCGAAATCCTTGACCTAACGTTGCCCGACGAGCGAAGGAAGTTTGATACCTGGTTTAGGCAGCTGTTGATGTCGCCAGACACGTATGTTTACGCCTACAACGCAGCGTTTGAGTATCAATGCCTCTACATGCATTTTAACCTATCCGAATCGGAAGACGAAGCGATGGACCTTCTTTGCCGTTTCCGCTGCACGATGGTGCACGGGCTCTACCTCGGCTACCCTGCGGGGCTTGAAGCGATAGGCGAGGCTCTCGGGTTGCCGCAGGACAAAAAGAAGCTATCGGTCGGCAAAGCGCTGATAAAACTGTTCTGCCTGCCGCAGAGGACCGACAAAGGCCCGAAACGCGTTTTGCCGGTACACGAGCCGGAGAAATGGGAGCATTTCAAGACATACTGCATGCAGGACGTCGTGACCGAGATGGAGATAGAGCGCCGGCTGTCGGCGTTCCCGGTGCCGGAAAGCGAGCGGCAGCTATGGGTGCTCGACCAAATCATAAACAGCCGCGGCATATTAATCGATAAGGAATTTGTCGACTGCGCCTGCTATCTTGGCATGAAATCGCGTGACGAGCTTCTCTGCGAAGCCGCGGAGCTCTCGGGTCTGGAAAACCCGAACAGCGTCCAGCAACTGCTTGAGTGGCTTGGGTCCCAAACCGGCGAGGATATCGTCAGCCTGCGGAAAGAAGACGTAAAGGACCTGCTCAAGAACACCGGCAGCGACGCCGTGCGGCGCATGCTCGAGATACGGCTCGAGCTGTCCAAAACCAGCATAAAGAAATACGCCGCGATGACTGTAGCGCGGTGCGGCGACGGGCGGGTCCGCGGCACAATGCAGTTTTACGGCGCCGCGCGCACTGGGCGCTGGGCGGGCAGGCTCGTGCAGGTGCAAAACCTTCCGCGCAACAACCTCCACGCGCTGGACCTCGCGCGCCGGTACGTGCTAAAACGCAACGACAAAATGCTAAAGTACACCTTCGGCAGCGTAATGGACACGCTATCGCAGCTGATACGCACGGCAATAATCGCGCCGCCGGGGCACGTGCTGCTTGTCGCCGACTTTTCGGCTATAGAGGCGCGCGTGGTCGCATGGCTCGCCGGCGAGGAGTGGGCACTTGAGGCGTTCCGCACGCACGGCAAAATTTACGAAGCAACGGCGGCGCAGATGTTCGGCGTCCCGATCGAACGTATAGTCAAGGGAAACCCCGAGTACGAGCTGCGGCAGAAAGGCAAAATCGCAACGCTCGCGCTCGGATACGGCGGCGGCGTGGGGTCACTAATCTCGATGGGCGCGCTCAAGATGGGGCTTACCGAGGATGAGCTGCCCGAAATCGTGCGCCGTTGGCGGGACGCGAATAGGCGCATATGCAGCCTCTGGTACCGGCTCGAGGCCGCGGCGGTTGAAACCGTGAAAACCGGCGCTCCGGCTGTAGTCCAGTGCCTGCGGCTCGCGCGCGAATACGACACGGAAAGCGGGCAAGATTTTTTAACTATCCAGCTTCCGTCCGGGCGAAAGCTTTACTACGCAAAGCCGTTTATCGCGCCGAACAGATACGGCAACGAGGCTGTGCACTACTACGGCGTCGGCCGAGCGAGCCGCAAATGGGAACCAATTGAGATTTGGGGCGGTACGTTTACCGAAAACGTCGTGCAGGCGATCGCGCGCGACTGCCTCGCCTATGCAATGACGCAGCTTGACGCGGCGGGTTACAAAATCGTGATGCACGTGCACGACGAGGTGATAATCGAGGCTCCGGAAGGCGAAAGCGTGGACGAGGTGTGTAAAATCATGAGCCGGCCCATACCGTGGGCGCCGGGGCTGCCGCTGCAGGCGGAAGGGTTTGCGACGAGGTATTATAGGAAGGATTGAGCTTTAAAAATCTACTTTTTAATCATTTCTGCCATATTTAACGGGGCAACTAAAACTTCAGTCCCTACCGGTATTTTACCAGTCTCAAAAACGGTTTTCCAATTATAATTAACGAAAAGGGACAAATAATGGTTATGCTATTCGACAGACCAATCAAAATCTCCACCGCAAACAGCCGATGGGCGAAATTCTGGAAAACCGAAACACTCCTGTGGTCCGAGCTTTGTGAGCGGCTCAAAACGCCTATCCGCGGCGCCGAAACGTTTGAAGAATACCTGCGCCTGCCGAAAGCAAAGCAAGACGAGCTCAAAGACGTCGGCGGGTTTGTAGCCGGCGAGCTGCGCGACGGCCGCCGCAAGTCGGCACACGTGCTCGGGCGCGACGTGTTGACGCTCGACCTTGACAATATCCCCGCGGATGGTACCGACGAGATATTACGCCGCATCGAGGGGCTTGGCTGCGCGTACTGCGTATACAGCACACGCAAGCATGAGCCGGCAAAGCCGCGGTTGAGGGTGCTGCTCCCGCTGGCGAGGACCGTGACCGCCGACGAGTATGAGCCAATCGCGCGCAAAGCGGCGGAACTAATCGGCATCGAGTTTTGCGACCCGTCGACGTTCGAGGCTGCGCGGCTGATGTACTGGCCGTCGTGCTGCGCGGACAGCGAGTACGTCTACAAGGTCGGGGACAAGCCTTTCCTCGATCCTGACGGCGTGCTCGGGCTGTATGCCGACTGGCGGGACGTGTCGCAGTGGCCAGCTGTGCCGGGCGCCGACCAGCAGCGCTCAAAGCAGGTCGCGGCAAAACAAGCCGACCCGACTGCAAAGCAAGGCATCGTCGGCGCGTTCTGCCGGGTGTACAACATCTACGACGTGCTCGACAAGTTCCTTCCCG
>ERZ795062.295-NODE-295-length-44670-cov-45.521865_pt1 | contig 44670 bp, 33 predicted proteins | sample MGYA00375146_ERZ795062 | MGnify/ENA primary metagenome ERZ795062 (study PRJEB30191, sample SAMN05720281) | activated sludge metagenome | isolation source: Anaerobic digester | place: USA | collected 2015-07-16 ...
GCAGCCTTGGCAGGTGCGGCCTTCGCCGGTGCAGCCTTCGCCGGTGCAGCCTTCGTGGGTGCGGCCTTGGCAGGTGCGGCCTTGGCAGGTGCGGCCTTGGCAGGTGCAACCTTGGCGGACACAGTCTTCGCGGGGTCTGACGTCACGGTTGCCACCTTCGCCGGGGCAGCCTTGGTCGCCGCCGTTCTGGTTGTCGCCTTCACAGGTGTCGCCTTCGCGGGTGTTGCCTTCACTGCAGCCGCCTTCGCGGGTGCCCGCTTGGCCAGTGTCGCCTTCGCGGGTGTTGCCTTCACTGCCGCCGCCTTCGCGGCCGGCCTGGTCTTGACGACAGGTGCGTGGCCTGGGGCTGGGTCGGGGTGACCCGATGGATCGGCTTCGCTCGACCGGGTGCCAGCCACTGCTCCTGACAGCACCGCCCGAACCGCTCGAGCGACGCTTGCCGTCGCTCGACCGGCAGCAGCCGCGGCGTTCTTGCCCTTCGTCGCCGCCATGGTCGTCCGGCCCCTTCCGGTGTCCGCTCGCCCGATGGGTGTATGGACGATCGCGCCGAGAATAGGACACCTGCCCGGTTTCAGGGGGGTTTGGCGCCAATCCGCGCCCGTCTAGGTACGTGAAGGTGACCTAGATCATCAGACCGGGCACCGAACGAGGGCCCGGAACAGGTCCGGGCCCTCGTCGAGGCGGTGCTGCGCGGCATACCGGAACTAGGTCCGGCCGCGGCCACGCGGGTGACGCGATCAGGCGGAGGCGTCGGCTCCGGTATTGGTCAGCTCCGAGAGCTTGTCCTCGAAGTAGGACCGCAGCTGCGAGCGGTAGGTGCGCTCGAACCCACGCAGTTCGTCGATCTTGCGCTCCATCGACGTGCGCTGGCCCTCGAGCTCCTCAAGGACAGCGGCCTTCTTCTGCTGCGCCTCGGCGACCATGCCCGTCGAGCGCTCGCGCGCCTCGGTGAGCATCTGCTCCTTGAGGTTGGCGGCCTCGGCAAGCATCTCATCGTGCTGACGCTGGGCCGTGCCGACGAGCTCGTCGTGGCGGTTCTGAGCGGTCGAGACCAACTCGTCGTGCCGGCTCTGAGCCGTCGCCACCAGGTCGTCGTGCTGACGCTGGCCGCTGCCGACGAGCTCGTCGAACCGGGCCTGGCCGGTCGCGAGCAGCTCGTTGTGGCGGTTCTCGGCGGCCGAGACCAGCTCGTGGCGCTTGGCCTCGCCCTGGGCAACGTGCTCGTCGTGCAACCGCTGGGCCAACTCGATGAGGCCCGCGGCGCTTCCCGCGCCCGTCGCACCGGCACCGACGAGAGCCGCGGCGGGTGCCGCCGGCGCCTCGACCCGGGTCGCCTCGATGGACTGACGCTCACGCTCGGCCGCAGCCTGGGCCGCCGCCTCAGCCTGCTCGGCGCGTGCCTGCGCGTCGGCGGCGCTCGCCTGTGCCTCAGCGGCGCGCTGCTCCGCCTCGCTGACCCTGGCCGCAGCCTCCTGCGCCTTGGCGTCGGCCTCGGCCGCGCGAGCCTCGATCTCGTAGAGGTGCTTCTCGGCCTCTGCGGCCCGCGACCCGAACTCTTCGGCGCGACGCTGGGCGTCGGCAACCGCGGCTTCGGCGTCCTGGACCAACCGGGGGCCACCATCAGCCTGGGCCTGGGCGTCGGCCAACGAGCCCCGCAGCCCATCGAGCCGACTCTGCAGGCCATCGAACTCGGCGCGCGCGCTGCCGATCGATTCCAGGACCCGAGCGTGCTCGGTCTGGGCCTGGGCCAACTCCGCATTCGCCTCGACGAGTCGGGCTTCGGCCTCGTCGGCCGCCCGAGTGTCGACAAACGCTGGTGCCGCAACGGTCGCGGCGTCGGTGATCGACATCCCGCGGCCAGCCCGGCAGTCGGCCAACTGCTGCTTGTAGTCGTCCCGCTGCGCAAGCAGCGAACGCATCTCGGCGACGATTTCATCGAGGAAATCGTCGACGTCGCGCTCGTCGTACCCCTTACGGAACTGGGTCGTCTGGAAGTGCTTGTTCAGCACTTGTTCGGGCGTGAGCGCCATGGTTCACCTCGACGGACAGTGGATAGTAGCGACCTAACGTTATCTAATCGAGTCCTGATGACCCAACCGGACGGTAGCCGACGTCGCGTAAGGGCCCGATCCTCGGGCGCGGTTGCGTCTGCTCAAAGTCCCCAATTCGCCTGCGCTAGAACGGTTGCAGGCTCATCAGGGTGGACGTGAGCAGGAAGAGAATGATGAAGGCCAGATCGATGCGGATCGACCCCAAGGTGATGCTGGGGACGATCTTGCGGACCAACCGCAGGGGCGGATCGGTGACGGTGTAGACGGCCTCGGCCAGGACGAGGACGATCCCGTGGGGTCGCCAGGACCGGGCCAGCACCCGGACCCAGTCGAGCACGAGTCGACCGATGAGGAAGACGAAGAAGATGAACAGAAGGGTCGAGATGACCTGCCACACGCCGCGCATCGGCCCATCGTCCCCGATCTGGCTGTGAGGTGGGTATGCCGCCGCGCCGACTCGGCCCGGCCGCTCAGCTCTGGTTGAACGGGCTCCGCGGCGAACGGACCGCCGGAGACTCCTCGGCGGTGACCTCGACGTGGGCCGGCGAGAGCAGGAAGACCTTCGCGGTGACCCGTTCGATGGCGCCGTGCAGGCCGAAGACCAGGCCGGCCGCGAAGTCGACGAGGCGCTTGGCGTCGGCGTCGTCCATCTCGGTGAGGTTCATGATGACCGGGGTGCCCTCGCGGAACGACTCGCCGATCGCCTTAGCCTCGTTGTAAGTGCGCGGGTGGATCGTCGTGATCCGGGTGAGCGACCCCATGTCGGGGTCCCGCACGACCGACGCGACCGAGGTCGGCCGGGACGGCAAGGGCGTGACGGCAGCCGTGTGCTCCGAGACGCGGTCGTCCTCGTAGGCCTCGTCGTAGGAGCCGTAACGCTCGTCCTCCTCGGCGAGCCCGAGGTACACCATCGTCTTGCGAAGTGCCCCAGCCATGGGCCGATCCCCTTTATCCGTGGATGTCTACTCAGCCAGCAGTCGCAGCGGGTGCGCGGCATACGGGCCTGGCTCGACGTTAGCGAAGGGTCGGGCGCGATCCGAGGATTGCCGTGCCGACACGCAGGTGTGTCGCGCCATGACGGATCGCCACCTCAAGATCTCCGCTCATCCCGGCGGAGATCCAGGTGGCGTCGGGAACGACCGCGCGCACCGCGCGGGAGACGTCGGCGAGCCTGCCGAACGCGGGGCCAGGATCGACGCCCAAGGGCGCGACCGCCATGACACCGAGAAGGTCGAGAGCGGCGCTGGCCTGCACCGCGGCGACCAGGCCCCCCACGTCCGCCGGGTCGGCGCCTCCCCTAGCCGGTCCCGCTGACGCCGCCGCAGTCGCCACCGCTCCTAACGTCGCCGCGGGGCGGGCCGGGTCGAGGTCGACCTGAACGAGGACGCGCAGCCGTCGATCGGCTGCGGCAGCCCCTCGATCCAAGGCCGTGACGAGTTTGAGCCGGTCGACGGTATGGACGACATCGGCATAGCTCGCGACCGAGGCCGCCTTGTTGGTCTGGATCTGGCCGATGAAGTGCAGCCGCAGACCTGCCGTGTCGGCCTTGACGTCGGCGAACTTCGCGGACGCCTCCTGGTCGCGGTTCTCCCCCATGTCCCGCACCCCCAAGGCGGCCAACCGACGCACGTCGGAGGCGGGGAAGAACTTCGTCACCACGATCACGGTGACCTCGGCCGGATCGCGCCCGGCCGCGTCACAGGCGCGAGCAACCCGCTCCCGCACGTCGGAGAGCCCAGCCCGCAACGCCTCGGCCCGCTGGTCGCCCATCTCGGTCGGCTGGGGCGAAAACCCGGTCACGACGTCTCCGTGGGGTGGCTGGGTCGCTCGATCAGGTATGCCGGGTCCACGGCATACCTGCGGATCGCCCCGGCGAAGCGCCCGGTCGGTGAGGTGCGGCGGTAGGAGAACAACCGGTCGTCCTCGCGGGTGCACCCCGGCACCCACGTCACCGGAACGCCGCGACCGGCCAACTGCGCGACGACTCCGGCGCCGACGTCGATAGCGGGCGTGCCGGTCCACGAGACGGTGGCGCTGGCCGGCTCGACCGCGGCTGCCGCCGCCCGCATCTCCTCGGGGACCTCGTAGCAGCGACCGCACACCGACGGACCGACGACGGCGTAGGGGGCGCGCGCGCCAAGGTCGGCCATGGCGTCGAGGGCGGCGCCGACGACACCGGCGACCAGACCTGGACGCCCGGCGTGGACGGCGCCGACGACACCGGCCTCGGGGTCAGCCAGCAGGACGGGGACGCAGTCGGCCACCATGACGACCAGCGCCAGGTCACTGGCCCGCGTGATCACCGCGTCGCACGCGGGCGGATCGCCCTGCCACGGACCGTCGATGACCTCAACCGTGGCGCCGTGGCACTGGTCCATGAACACCAGTCGCTCAGCGGGCAGACCAAGCTCGGCGGCCACCGCGACGCGGTTCGCCTCGACCGCGGCCGGTTCGTCACCGACGTGACGGGCCAGGTTGAGCTCTCCGAAGGGTGCCGAGCTCACCCCGCCGTGGCGGTCGGTGATGGCCACGTCGATACCGCCGCGCCGTTCGTGCCAGAAGAACACGGCTCCACGCTAACGCGGGACGCTGACGACCACGGACGTGTCGACCACCGACGCGCTGCGGTTACTTGAGGAAGTCGGGCACGTCCAGGTCGTCCGCGTCGTCGACGCTCACCGGACGCGGGGGCACCTGGACGGGGGGCACGACGACCGGGGCAGGTGCCGGAGCCGGGGCAGGCGCCGGAGCCGGGGTTGCCGCCGGACCTGAGGCGTATGCCGCGCCCGCCGACGAGCCACCGGCCGCAGCCGTGCTCGGGCCCGAAGCCGCGGCCGGGCGGCCTGGGCCACCGGCCTGCACCTGGCCAAGCGCGCGGGCGTCCGAGCGCGGTGTCGGGTCGCCGCCGTCGAAGCCGGCGGCGATGACGGTGACGCGCACCTCGTCGCCCAGGGCGTCGTCGATGACGGTTCCGAAGATGATGTTGGCCTCGGGGTGGGCGGCTTCCTGGACCAGGCGAGCGGCCTCATTGATCTCGAACAGCCCAAGGTCAGACCCACCAGAGATCGACAAGAGCACACCGTGGGCGCCGTCGATGCTCGCCTCCAGCAGCGGGGAGGAGATGGCGAGCTCGGCAGCCTGGACGGCTCGGTCCTCGCCACGCGCCGACCCGATGCCCATGAGCGCCGAGCCGGCGCCCTGCATGACCGACTTGACGTCGGCGAAGTCGAGGTTGATCAGACCCGGCGTGGTGATGAGGTCGGTGATGCCCTGGACGCCGGAGAGGAGCACCTGGTCGGCGCTGCGGAAGGCGTCCATCATCGAGACGTTGCGGTCGCTGATCGACAGCAGCCGGTCGTTGGGGATGACGATGAGGGTGTCGACCTCTTCGCGCAGCCCGCCGATCCCCGACTCGGCCTGGTTGGCCCGACGACGCCCCTCGAAGGTGAACGGCCGCGTGACGACACCGATGGTGAGGGCGCCCAAGGACCGGGCGATGCGGGCGACCACCGGCGCGCCACCGGTGCCCGTGCCGCCACCCTCGCCGGCGGTGACGAACACCATGTCGGCTCCGCGGAGGACCTCTTCGATCTCCTCGGCGTGGTCCTCGGCCGCCTTGCGCCCGACGTTGGGGTCGGCGCCAGCGCCGAGCCCGCGGGTCAGCTCGCGGCCGACGTCGAGCTTCACGTCGGCATCGCTCATCAGCAACGCCTGGGCGTCGGTGTTGATGGCGATGAACTCCACGCCCTTGAGGCCGACGTCGATCATCCGGTTGATGGCGTTGACGCCGCCACCACCGATGCCGACGACTTTGATGACGGCGAGGTAGTTCTGCGGTGCTGCACCCACGGTGGTGGCCTTTCGTTGCGTTCTGGCGCGATTCGTGTCGTCCGATCGGGCCCGACCCCGGCACTACGGCCTGCGGTCGAGGCGGAGAACCGCCCCGTCCGACACGCCGGAGAACCGCTGCCGAACCTGAAGGTCTAGTCGAGATACAGTGTTTCTCGGTCTCTACCGTCGCACCGACCGTAGGCACTAGACCGAGGGTTTCCAACGACCCACTCGGCGTGTCTTGGACCTAACGTCAAGATTCGGGTATATCCCCGCGACGCGTGGGACTTCTGAGGCTTGTGTGACTGATGTGACTGTTGTGCCAGTTAGCGGGTCACCGGGGTGTCAGGAGCGCTGACGTCGATGACCTTCGGCGCAGGGGTGGTCTTGAGGAGCACCTGAAGGACCTTCCCCTTCTTCTCCTCCGACCCACGGCCGCCCCACACGACCTCCACCTCGCCGAGGGCGAAGGTCACCATGCTCGCGCTCGATACCGTGATCGCCGAGACCGTGGCGCGCTGGTCGGCCGGCAGGATCCGCAGCACCTCGATCACCGCCTGCAGGCCTTCCGGTGCCGGCCGCTGCCCGCTGCCGTTGACGACGGCCAACCCGGCCGGTGCTTGGTCGACATCGCGGAAGGCCACCCCGTCCTCGTCAACGACCTGCAAGGTGCCCTCGGAGTTGCGCACGACGAGCATCCCGACACGCGCGGTCACCGAGACCACGAGGGTGCGCGGCCAGCTGCGGGTGACGACCGCCCGCTTGACGATCGGGAGGCTGCCGACCCGCTGGGCGACTGCCGCGGAATCGACCCGGGCCAAGGGTTCACCGATCGGGACCGCAGCCGCAGTCAGCGCGGCATCACGGTCGGCACCGTCAAGGCCCGTGACGACGACCTCGTCGACGACGAGCACCGGACTGGCCCAGACCACCCAGCCCAGGCCGCCCATGAGCGTCAGGATCGCCACCGCGGTTCCGACGAGCACCCAGGGTCGGCGGCGCGCGGCGTGGGCCCGCTGTTCGAAACGCACTCGTGCCGACGGCAACCGCCGGGGACCACCGTCGCCTCGGACCCGTCGCTGGACGGCCCTCACCCACGACCTCAGGGTGTCCCTCACTGGCCCTCCCTGATCGACCGGGCGCCCAGCGCCAGGAGGAGGGCTGGCCCGATCGAGGTGATGTCCCCGGCCCCCACCGTGAGGACGAGGTCGCCGGGAGCGACCAGCCCGGTCAGTGCTGGGACGACATCGCCCAGATCGGGGACGAACTCCACGTGGACGCCTGCACGAACCCCCCTCACGGCGTCGGCGACCAGCGCGCCGGTCACGCCCGGCAGGGGGTCCTCTCGGGCGGCATACACATCGGTGACGACGACGACGTCGGCCGGTGCGAGCGCCGCTCCGAACTCGGCGGCGAAGTCTCGCGTGCGGGAGTAGAGGTGCGGCTGGAAGACGACGACGAGCCGCCCCCCGGCCTCGACCGCACCGCGCCCGGTGGCGACGGCCGCCCGGACCTTGGCCGGGTTGTGGGCGTAGTCGTCCACGACCACAACGCCGACAGCCTCCCCCACGCGCTCAAAACGGCGCCGAACCCCACTAAACCTCGACAAGAGGTCCAGCCAACCGATCACTCGCTCCGGGCTGCGCCCAGCCCCGTGCGGTTCGCTCGCGACGACGGCGAAGAGCGCCACGGCCAACACCCCGGCGGCGTTGAGGAGGTTGTGCTCGCCGGGCACGGACAACCGCATCGGGTATGCCGCGTCGTCGACTTCGATGGTCGCCTCGGCCCCGAGGCCCCCCAACCGGGCATCGGATAGCCGGACCTGCGCATCGGCGCTGAAGCCGTAGCCAACGACGCGGCGGCCCTGGCTGCGGGCCAGGTCGGCCAACCGTCGGGCTCCCGGGTCGTCGAGGCAGGCGACGAGCAGGCCGCCTGGGTCAAGGGTGTCGACGAAGGCCCGATAGCCCGCCTCCACCGCCTCGGCGGTGCCGTAGAAGTCGAGGTGGTCGGGCTGCACGCTGGTCACCAGAGCGACCTGCGGGTGATAGCCGACGAAGGAGCCGTCGCTCTCGTCGGCCTCGATGACGAACTCCTCACCGGTGCCGGCCCGGGCGTTGGCGTCCAACTGCACGGGGTCTCCCCCGACGGCATACGACGGGTCGCGTCCGGCCAGCGTGAGGACGACGGCGAGCATCGACGAGGTCGTCGTCTTGCCGTTGGCCCCCGCGATGGCGATCCGCACCGGCGAGTCGGCAGCGAGCGCCGCGAGCGCCTGCGACCGATGCATGACCCGCAGCCCGGCGGCGCGAGCCGCAGCCAACTCCGGGTTGTCCTCACGGATCGCGGAAGACACCACGACGGTCTGAACGCCGGTGACGTTCGCCGCGTCCTGGCCGATGCGGATGCCGATCCCGTCGCGGGTCAGTGCATCCACCGACGCCGATTCACGCGAGTCGGACCCGGTGACGAGGAGACCGCGCGCCAGCAGCATCCGCGCGATCGCCGACATGCCGGCGCCGCCGATGCCGATCAGATGAACAGCCCCGAGCGCCGCGATGGGCGGCACCGGGGCGGCATAGTCGAAGCGGGTCGGCGGCAACCCGGACGACAGCGTCATCGATCCCCCGCGAAGGCGGCCAGCACGAGATCGACGAGCGCTTCGTCGGCATCGCGGCGACCGACGGTCGCCGCGGCCGCGCCCATCCGCGCGATGCGGTCGGCGTCGGTGAGCAGCGGCAACAGGACGACATCGACCCAGACGGGGGTCAGCGCCGCGTCCTCGACGACCAGCCCTCCCCCGGCGGCGACGACGTCGGCGGCGTTGACCCGCTGCTCACCGTTGCCGAAGGGCAGCGGGACATAGACGGCCGGCAGCCCCACCGCGGTGAGCTCGCACACCGTGCTCGCTCCCGACCGGCACAGGACGAGGTCGGCGGCGGCATATGCGAGGTCCATCCGGTCGACGTACTCCCGCACGATGTAGGGCGCGCCCGACGGACTGACGTCCGGCACGAACCCTTTGCCGTTGCCCGCCGCGTGGAAGACCTGGATCCCCGCGTCGGTGATATCGCGGCTGCGGGCGGCCATCGTCTCGTTGAGGCGGGCGGCGCCGAGCGACCCGCCGGTCACCAGCAGCGTGGTGCGGTCGGCATCGAGCCCCAGCTCGGCCCGTGCGTCGGCGCGCAGGGCGGCCCGGTCGAGGGTGGAGATCTCGCGGCGCAGCGGCATACCGATGCAGGTTGCGTGCGCCAGGTGGGTGGCGGCGAAGGTCGTGGCGACGTAGGGAGTCAGCCGCGCCCCCAACCGGTTGGCGAACCCAGGGCGGGCGTTCTGCTCGTGAACGACGATGGGTATGCCGCGGCGCCGGGCCGCGAGGTAAGCGGGCGAGGAGACGTACCCGCCGAAGCCGACGACCACCTGGGCGCCGGTCTCGTCGATGGCCCGTCCGGCGGCCTCGACCCCTGCGCGCAGGGCCCCGGGGAAGCGCACGAGGTTGGCGTCGGGTTTGCGGGGCAGCGGCACCCGCGGGACGAACCGCAGGTCGTAGCCCCTCGCGGGGACGATCCGCGCCTCAAGCCCGGTCTGGGTGCCCAGCGCCGTCACGGTGAGGTCGGGGCGCCGCCGGCGCAACGCGTCGGCCGTGGCCAGCAGCGGTGACACATGCCCCGCGGTGCCGCCGCCGGCGAGCAGGACCGAGACCAACTCGCCGCCGGAGTCGGCGGGGCGGACACGGCGATTGCGAGTGAAGGGGGTCATCGTGGCAACTCCGGGTTGGGGTCAGCGCGCGCGGCGGCGGGGCAGGACGGCCAGGGACCGCTGGATCACCCCAGGACGCGCAGCGAGGATCTCGGCGGCGCCGGGCTCGGCCCGGGCGAACGACACGAGCATGCCCATCGCGACGAGGGTCGTCACCAAGGCCGAGCCGCCCGCTGAAACGAATGGCAGCGGCACCCCGATGACCGGGAGCAACCCGATGACCGCGCCGATGTTGATCATCGCCTGGAAGAGGATCCAGGCCATCGCCCCGGCCGCGGCGATCCGGACGAACTGATCGGTCGAGCGGGTGACGATGCGGTAGCAGGCCGATGCAAGCAAGGCGAAGAGGGCGAGGATGACGAAGGTGCCTGGCAGCCCCAACTCCTCGCCGATGATGGCGAAGATGAAGTCGTTGTGGGCCTCCGGAAGCCACGACCACTTCTCCTTGCTGGCGCCCAGCCCCACTCCCCACCAGCCACCGTCGGCGAGCGCATAGAGGCCATGCACGGACTGACCGCACTCGCCGTTGGGGTCGGTGCACGACCCGGACAGCCAGTTGCCGATCCGGTCCATCCGGTTGCTGCTCGTGACGACGAGAGCCGTCGCCAGCAGCGCCGCCCCCACCGCCGCCGTCGCGAACAACCGGCCCGGCACGCCCGCGGCATACATCACCGCTCCGACGATCCCGATGAGAACCAGCGCGGTCCCGAGGTCGTGACCGGCGAGGACCAGGCCGATCGTGATGGCGGCGACCGGCACGAGATAGGGAATGACGGCGTGCGAGACCCGGCCCAACGAGGCCCGCTTGTTGGCGAGGATGAGCGCCCCCACGAGGACCAGGCCGATCTTGGTGAGCTCGGAAGGCTGCAACGACAGCGTCGAGGTGAGCTTGAGCCAGTTGCGGTTGCCACCCTTAGAGAGCCCAAGACCGGGGACGAAGACCAACGCCTGCAGCACCATGGCGGCGGCGAGGGAGGGCACGGCCAGACGCTTCCACCACTTGACGGTGAGCCGCGAGGCGATGAACGCTCCGACCAACCCGATGCCGGCGAAGCGCGCCTGGTTGAGGAACACGGCATACGACGAGCCGTCGTCCTTGTAGGAGGTGATCATCGACGCCGACAGGACCATGACCAACCCGATGAGCAGCAGCGCTGTGGTGACCCCGACGAGGACGTAGTAGGAGGTCACCGGGCTGTCGAAACGGGCGGCGAGGGGCCGCAGGCTGGCCGGCAACCAGGAGTGTGCGGCACCGGTGTCGCCCGGCCGGGTCGCCCGGGGCGCCCGGGGCGCGCGCGCGGAACGATCGACGGTGCTGGTCACGAGCGTTGACCCGGCCGCTCGCCGAACCGCCCCACGGCGCGTTCGAAGGCGCTGCCGCGCTCCCCGTAGTTGGCGAACATGTCCATCGACGCCGCCGCCGGCGCGAGCAGCACGACATCACCGGGGCGGGCCAGCGTCGCCGCGTGCGCGACGACCCGGTCCATCACTCGGTCGACGTCTTCCCCCGTGGTCTGCATCCCCCCAGTGTCCGGCCCGCCGGCGTCGACGACGGGGACATCCGGCGCGTGTCGGGCCAGAGCCTGGGCGATGAGTGCCCGATCGGCGCCGATGAGGACGACCCCGCGCAGTTTGCCGGCGACCTTCTCGACGAGGGCCTCGATGTCGGCCCCCTTGAGCAGCCCGCCGGCGACCCAGACGACGCTGTCGAACGACGCCAACGCAGCCTCGGCGGCGTGCGGGTTGGTCGCCTTGGAGTCGTTGACGTAGCGGACCCCGTCGACGGTGCCGACCTCGGCGATCCGGTGGGGGTCGGGGCGGAACGCCCGCAGACCGTCACGCACCGACAGCGGACCGACACCGTAGGCGCGCGCGAGGGCCGCCGCCGCCAGGGCATTGGCCAGATAGTGCGGGGCGATCGAGGGGGCCTCGCCCTGGACGTCGGCGATCGTGGCCAACTCGGCCGCCGAGTGGTGGCGCTGCTCGACGAAGGCCCGGTCGGCCAGGATCTCGTCGACCAACCCGACCATCGACAGCGCCGGAATGCCCAACGTGAACCCGACCGCTCGGCACCCTTCGATGACGTCGGCGTCGATGACCAACTGCTCGGTCAAGGGGTCGGCGACGTTGTAGATGCAGGCGAGGTGGGTGTTGCGAAAGACCCGGCCCTTGGCCCGCAGGTAGTCCTCGAACGACCCGTGCCAGTCGATGTGGTCGGCCGCGACGTTGAGACAAGCCGACGCCACCGGAGACAGCGAGCGCTGCCAGAACAGTTGGAAGCTCGACAACTCGACGGCGATGACGTCATAGGGCTGCGGGTGCAGCACAGCCTCAAGCAAGGGGGTGCCGACGTTGCCGGCGCTGGTGGCCCGCAGGCCCGCGGCCCGCAGGATGCTGGCCAGCATGTTGACCGTGGTCGTCTTGCCGTTGGTGCCGGTCACGGTCAGCCAGGGCGCCGCCCCTTCGCGGGCCCGCATCCGCCACGCGAGCTCGACCTCCCCCCAGATGGGTATGCCGTGCGCGGCCGCATCGGCCAACACCGGGTGGGTGGGGCGCCAGCCCGGCGAGGTGACGACGAGATCGATGGCCCGATCAGACGGCATACCGGCGGTGTGTTCCGGCCCGAGCCGGACGTCGACGCCGAGGACGGCGAGGATCTGGGCGCGCTCGTCGACCGTTCGGGATGCTCCCGGCGCACTGGCATCGACGACGGTGACGACGGCCCCGCGCTCCCACAGCGCATCGGCCGCGGCGAAGCCGCTGATCCCCAGGCCTGCGACGAGCACCCGCAGACCCGACCAGTCGGCGTCGCGGTGGGTGAGGCCCGGGCGCGGCTCATAACCGTCGTCGATCGGATCAGCGAAGTCCTGCAGCTCGCTCATGTCGAGCCCACCACCCATTCGGCGTAGAAGATGCCCAGGCCGAGTGCGGCGAACAACCCGGCGATGATCCAGAAGCGGATGACCACCGTGATCTGCTCCCACCCGAGCATCTCGAAGTGGTGGTGGAGGGGCGCCATCCGGAAGAAGCGTTTTCGGGTCGCTTTGAAGACGCTCACCTGGATGAGCACCGACAGCGTCTCCAGGACGAACAGTCCGGCAAGGATGACCGAGAGGAACTCGGTGCGGGTCGTGATGGCCAGGCCGGCGATGAGCCCGCCGAGGCCGAGCGACCCGGTGTCACCCATGAAGATCTTGGCGGGCGAGGCGTTCCACCAGAGGAACCCGAAACACGCGCCCATCGCCGCTGCCGAGACAATCGCCAGGTCGAGGCTGTCGCGCACCTCGTAGCACTTGAGGCCGGGGTTGGTCTGACAGTTCTGGTTGCTCGTCCAGATCCCGATGAGCAGGTAGGCGCCGAAGATCATCGTCGAGGCACCGGTCGCCAGCCCGTCCAGGCCGTCGGTGAGGTTCGCGCCGTTGGACATCGCGGTGATGATGAAGTTGGCCCAGAGGACGAAGAGCACCAGCCCGATCGCCGGACCAGCGAACGCGAGGTCGAAGCGCGTATCGCGGACGAACGAAATCGCCGTCGACGCTGGGGTGCGATAGCCGGCGTTCTCGAACTGCAGGGCGAGCACCGCGAAGGTCACCCCGACCAGACCCTGGCCGAACAGCTTCTGCTTGGTGCGCAGCCCCAGGCTGCGTTGCCGGGAGATCTTGATGTAGTCGTCGAGGAAGCCGACCAGCGCGAGCCCGGTCATGAGGAACAGAACGAGCAGCCCGCTGACGGACGGCCAGGTGCCCAGCACGAGGTGGGCGAGGAAGTAGGCGGCGAGGGTGGCTCCGACAATGACGGTGCCGCCCATCGTCGGGGTGCCGCGCTTGGTGCGGTGCGAAGTGGGCCCGTCATCGCGGATGAACTGGCCGTACTGCCGCTTCACCAACCACTTGATGAACCACGGCGTGCCCAGCAGAGCGAGCACGAGCGAGGTGGCAGCCGCCACCAGAACGCCCTTCACGACCTGACCTCGTTCCCGTGGACCGTCTCGGCGACGCGGTCACCGAGCCACCGTAGTCCCGCGTCGCGACTGGACTTGAACAACACGACGTCACCTCGGCGGAGATTCTCGGTCAGCAGGGCGTATGCCGCGTCGGTGTCGGGCACGCGCGCGAGGTGCGCGGGCGGCATACCCGCTGCCACGGCACCATCACCAATGAGGCCGGCGCCCGCGCCCACGACGACCAGCCGGTCGACGTCCTGGGCCACAGCGACCGCACCGACCTGCTGATGTTCGGTGTGGGAGTCCGGGCCGAGCTCGAACATCTCCCCCAGCACCGCCCACGTCCGCCGCTCGGGTCCGGCGTCGGCCGGGCCCTTCATGGCCCGCAGCGCACGCAGCGCGGCCCTCATCGAGTCGGGGTTGGCGTTGTAGGCGTCGTTGACGATGGTGACGCCGTCGGCCCGCTCGGTGACCTCCATGCGCCAGCGGCTCACCGGACCGGCCACCGCGAGGGCGGCGACGATGTCGTCGAGCGGCAGGCCGCATTCGAGGGCTGCGGCGATGACGCTCAGGGCGTTGCCGACGTGGTGACGCCCGTGCAGACGCAACCGCACCTGAGCCGTCCCGGCCGGGCTGAGCACCCGAAAGCTCGGTCGGCCGGACTCGTCGAGTTCGACCTCTTCGGCGCGGATGTTGGCGGCGGCGCTCTCACCGACGAGAACGACCCGGGCTGTGGTGGCCGTGGCCATGGCGGCAACCGCAGGGTCGTCGGCGTTGAGGATGGCGACACCGCTGGCCGGCAGGGCCGCGACGAGCTCGGCCTTGGCGCGGGCGATGTTGTCCCGGCCACCGAACTCGCCGACGTGCGCCTGCCCCACGTTGAGGACGATCCCGATGCGCGGTGGCGCGATCCGGGTGAGGTAGGCGATGTGGCCGATCCCCCGAGACCCCATCTCGGCGACGAGGAAGCGGGTGGTCGGGGTGATTCGGCAGACCGTCAGCGGGACGCCGATCTCGCCGTTGTAGGAGCCTTCGGGGGCCACGGTCTCGGCGCCGGTGCGCAGGACCTGGGCGAGCAGGTCCTTGGTCGAGGTCTTCCCGGACGACCCCGTGATCCCGACGATGGTGAGGTCGGGGGCAGCGTCGACGACGGCCCGTGCGATGGCGCCGAAGGCCGTCTGTACGTCGTCGGTTAGCAGGTGGGCGACCCCGCCGACCGGGCGCGAGGTCAGCGCGGCGACCGCACCGGCTTCCTGGGCGGCGCCGATGAAGGCGTGCCCGTCGGCCTGCTCGCCGACGCGGGCGACATAGAGGCTGCCAGGCCGACATTCACGAGAGTCGGTGACGACGGGGCCGTCAACGAGCACCCGCCCCTCGGGCGCGTCGGGGCCCGCAGGGCGGCCGTGCGCGTCCATCAGGACGGCACCGGCGGCCCGCGCGAGGTGGTCCAGGCGCAGCGGGATCATCGATTGCCTTCCGTCATAGCTCGCCCTCGGTCTTCACGTGCCCACTGTCATTGCCCTCTGGGCGGTAGGGCGCTCCGCGCAGGGCGGCGGCAAGCGCGTCACGGTCATCAAAGGGATGCACGGTGCCGCCGATGTCCTGTCCGGTCTCATGGCCCTTGCCGAGGACGACCACGGTGTTGTCGACGGGGCGACCCTGCTCGCGGGCGAGCCTCACGGCGCGCTCGATGTGGGCGGCCCGGCCGGCGTCGGAGCTGAACAGGCTTCGGGCACTGGTGGTGCCATCAGGGTCGGCGGGAAGGACCGAGCGGGCCCCCGCGAGGACCTGGTCGCGGATGACGGCGGGATCCTCCGAGCGGGGGTTGTCGTCGGTGACGATGAGGTCGTCGGCCCACCGCGCTCCGGCAGCCCCCATGGCCGCCCGCTTGCCGGTGTCTCGGTCACCGCCGGCGCCGAGCACCACAACGAGCCGGCCCGCCGTGCTGGGGCGAAGGGCGGCCAGGGCCGCGTCGACGGCCTCGGGGGTGTGGGCATAGTCGACGACGCACCGCGGGTCGTCGGGCCCACCCGGAACCCGTTCCATCCGGCCCGGGACGACGGGCTCAAGCGCCATCGCGCGCTCGACCTCGGACGCGGCATACCCCAGTTGCAGCAGGGTGACAGCGGCCATGGCGGTGTTGACGAGGTTGAACGTCCCGGGGAGGTGACAGTGCAGGAGCAACTGCTGCTCACCGGGGCCGACGAGGGTTACCTCCGGCCCCTCCCCCGCCGTGAGCGTCCAGTCGGCCGGTCGACGCGAGGAGACGGTGACCAGGGGTATGCCGCGTCGTTGCGCGAGCGCCACGCCCCACTCGTCGTCGATGCAGACGACCCCGCGCTGCGCGCGCTCCGGGGAGAACAACGCCGCCTTGGCTGCGAAGTAGTCGGCCATCCCCGCGTGGTAGTCGAGGTGGTCCTGGGACAGGTTGGTGAAGAGGGCGACGTCATAGACGACCCCGTCGACCCGGTGCTGGGCCAACGCATGGCTGGACACCTCCATGACGACCGAGTCGGTCCCCGCCTCACGCATGACGGCGAGGATCGCGTGCAGGTCGGGTGCCTCAGGAGTGGTGCGACGAGAGGTCAACCGTTCGTCACCGACCCGGGTCTCGACCGTGCCGATGAGTCCAGTCCGGGCTCCGAGACCCCGCAACGCCGACTCGATGAGATACGCGGTGGTCGTTTTGCCGTTCGTGCCGGTGACGCCGATCAGCCGCATCGCGTCCGCGGGATGGCCATAGACCAGTGCGGCTAGGTCGCCGAGGACCGCGCGCGGCGCCTCGACGAGCAGGATCGGGACGCCAAGGCCAATGGCTGCCAGCGGCGCCCCCTCCGGGTCGGTAAGAACGGCGACGGCGCCCGCCGCAACCGCGCCCGCCACGAAGGTGGCGCCATGCGCGTGGGCGCCCGGAAGGGCGGCATACAGGTCGCCGGGTCGGACGGTGCGCGAGTCGAGACTCACCCCGGTGACGAGGACCCCCTGCGCGCTCCCCCCGCCGACGACCGTGGCGCCCGCACGGTCGGCGAGCGTCTCAAGGGCGACCGGCGGAAGCGATCGGGGCCGGTGGGAATGCACGGCGATCAGGCTAGCCGGTGGACTTGCGGTCGCTGATCACGCCGGGTGCGCCAGGCACGAGGGGCTCAGCGGGGACGAGGGGGACCTCGGCGCTGGCCGCACCCGTCGGAGGCACCTGGTAGGCCTGCAGCACGTAGGTCATGACGTCCTTGAACGCGGGCCCGCACTGGCTGCCACCGCTGGGAACGCCGGCGGTGGGGTTCTGGAGGGTGACCGCGACGACGAACTGCGGGTCCTCGGCCGGTGCGTAGCCGATGAAGGAGGTGGTGTAGCCGCTGTAGCCGGCGCCGCTGTCGGCGACCCGGTTGGCCGTTCCCGTCTTGCCGGCGATCCGGTAACCCGGGATGGCCACGTGCCGGGCGGTGCCGCCCGGTCCGACGACCTCCTCGAGCATTTGGCTCACCTCGGTGGACGTCTGTTGGGACACCGCGCGCACCCCTTGCGGGGCCGTGCTCGCCGCGAAGGTTCCGTCCTCGGCGACCGTGCCTTCGATGAGGCTCGGCGGCACACGGACGCCGCCGTTGGCGATGGTCTGAAACACGCCGGCTGCCTGGACAGCGGTGACGGACATGCCCTGGCCGAACATCGTCGTGTAGCGCTCCGACCCGGTCTGGATCGCGGCGGGACGCAACAGGCCGGCCGACTCGGCGGGGTAGCCGATCCCGCTCTTGGTCCCCAGCCCGAACGAGCGCTGGTAGGCCTCGAGGGTGGCGGCCGGCATACTCTCCGTCGCCAGAATCGTGCCGATGTTGCTCGACTTCGCGAGCACCCCGGCCACGGTGAGGTTCAGGGTCGGGTGATCGTGGGCGTCCTTGAAGGTCGTGTCCGCACGCCGCAGCCGGTTGGGGACGATGACCCCCGTCATCGGCTCGACGACGTTCTCTTCCAATGCGGCCGCGATGGTGATGACCTTCGCCGTCGACCCCGGCTCATAGACCTCCTGGAAGGCCTTGTTGCCTAGCGCGGATGCCTTGGTGTGGGCCAGGTCGGTCGGATCGAAACTCGGGTAGGGCGCAACGGCCCGCAACTTGCCGGTCTTGGCCTCCATCACGACGATGGTGCCCGACTTGGCACCCATCGCGTGCACGAGGTTGCCGATGGTGTTCTGGGCGAACCATTGGATGTCGGCGTCGATGGTGAGTCGCACATCCTGGCCGTCGACGGCAGGCTGCGAGAGCCGTTGGGCCCATGGAATGACCTTGCCGTCGCGCGCCTGCTCGTAGATCTCCTTGCCCGGCGTGCCGGCAAGCTGGGCCTGCATCATCTGCTCGACGCCACCGGCCACGCTGCCGTCATCGCCGAGGAAGCCGACGATGGGCGCGCCCGTCATCCCCGAGGGGTACTCCCGCTCGAAGGTCACCTCGCTGAGGATCCCGGGGATCCCCATGGCGCTGATCTCCCGCCACACCAGTGGTGACACGCCCTTGGCGATCACCTGGTAGCCACTGGTGCCCATGAGCTTCTTGACGAGTTCGTCGGCCGTCATCCCCAACAGGGGTGCCAGGCGCTCGGCCGCGCCGACGACGCCCACCTTGACCCGCTTCCCCTCGATGACCCGCTCGTAGGTGGCGACGGCGTTCTGGTTGACGGTGATCGTGCGCCGCTCGACGCTCGCGGCCAGGACGGTCCCCTTGGTGTCGACGATACGACCGCGCAGCGCAGGGACGACCACCGAGTTGAGCCGCTTGTTGAGGGCGGCTAGTTGCACGCCGGAGGCGTCGAACGCCTGCACCCGCACGAGTTGGGCGCCGAAGATCGACAGGACGAAGAGGACAGCGACCCACATGGTGCGCACGCGCCACGTCGTGTGCCCGACGCTCAGGTGCCGACGGATCCGCCGCGGACGCGCGGATCGCGGCGGACGTGGGGGCGCCGCAGGGCGCCGCGGGGGCGCGGCGGGCCGCCGCGTCGGTGCCGCGGCGCGCGGGGCGCGCGGTCGGGCCGTGGGGTCGGGCGCGCGGCGCGCGCTGGGGTCGGGCACGCGGCGCGCGCTGGGGTCGGGCACGCGGTGTGGGCTGGGGTCGGGCGGGCGGCGTCTATTGGTGGGGGGTTGACCCTGACGGGGCGGCAACGTCATGTCGTCACCCCGCCGGAACCGTGGCGGTCACGGGGGCGCCGTCGGGGACCTCGGGATCGGACGCCGCGGCATCGGCAGGAGCCGGGGTCGCGGTCGGCGCCGGGGTCGCGGCCGGCGCAGGGGTCGCGGCCGGATCCGGGGCGACGGGGGCGGGAGCGCTGGGTTGAGTCTTCGGTGCGTTGACGACGGTGAGCACCTTGGCTGCCGCCGGCTCGGCGACCCCGAGGATGACCCCGTCCTCGAGCCGGATGAAGGCCATCGACGTCGCGGGGACCATACCCATGTCGAGGGCGCGCTTGGCCAGCGACCCGGGGTTGCGTTCGGCGTCGAGAGCGCGAGTGAGCTCGTGCTCCTGGTCGGTCAGGGTGCCAGAGGCGACCTGGAGATCGTGCAGCCGGAAGGACCCCTGGGCGAGCTGGGTGTTGAGCAGCAGCAGCGCGAGGAGGCCGACGGTGAGCAGGACCATGCAGATCGCCGCGAACTTCCCGGTGCCGGTCCGCTCGATGGCGGCAGGCACGACCCGCAGGCGGGCGCCCGGACCGCTGGGTCGCCCCGCTGGCCGGCCGCTGGTGCTGGCGGCGTGTCGAAGCGCACTGGCCTGACTCATCGGTGTTCCCCCTGGGTGGTCGGACGGGTCCGTTCGGCGGCGCGGAGACGAGCCGAGGCTGCGCGCGGGTTGTCGTGGATCTCCGCGTCGGTGGGCACCTCGGCGCCGCGGGTGAGGAGCTTGAGGTATGCCGCGTCCTGCGGCCGCTCGACCGGCATACCGATCGGTGTGCGCGAGGTCGCGCCTTCGGCGAGGCAGCGCTTGGTGATCCGGTCTTCGAGCGAGTGGTAGGAGAGGACGGCGACTCGACCACCCACGCGCAGGCGATCGACAGCGGCCGGGAGGGCTCGGCGCCAGGCGTCCAACTCGCCGTTGACCTCGATGCGCAGCGCCTGGAAGGTCCGTTTGGCTGGGTGGCCGCCGCTGCGCTGCGACGCCCCCGGCACGACCCGGCGGAGCATGTCGACCAGGGGCCCGGACGTCGTGTAAGGCTCCTTGGCGCGGTCGGCGACGATCGCGCGGACGATCGAGCGGGCGTAGCGCTCCTCGCCGAAGTCGCGCAGAATCCGCTCGAGGTCGGCCGGCTCGTAGCCGTTGAGGACGTCGGCGGCGGTCATGCCGCGGGTCTGGTCCATCCGCATGTCCAGCGGCGCGTCGACGCGGTAGGCGAACCCACGGTCGGTCTCGTCCAGGTGCAATGAGCTGACCCCGAGGTCGAACAGCGCCGCGTCCACCGTCGGGATGCCCAACGCGTCGACGACCTGGGCGAACTCGTCGTAGACCGCGTGGACGAGGGTGATCCGGTCGGCGAAGGGGGCCAACCGTTGCCCGGCCAGAGCCAACGCCTGCGGGTCGCGGTCGACGCCGATGAGTCGCGCGTGGGGGAAGGCCTGCAGGACGCCCTCGGCGTGCCCACCCATCCCGAGGGTCCCGTCGACATAGACGGCGCCCTCTGCGGCCAGCGCGGGCGCGAGCAACTCCAGCACCCGGTCGCGCAGGACCGGGACATGCCGGTCCGATGTGGCGCGCTCTGGCGAGGTGGTCAACGCGAACTCCGAGGTCTGGTGGCTCAGTGGGACGGGGTGGGGCTGGGAGGTGGTTCGACGTGGCGGGGACGGGTGAGGGACGGATGGGGTGGGGACAGGTGGGGTGGGTACGGATAGGTGGGTCGGGGCCGATATGGCCCTGCGCTCAGGTCCCCATCCGCTTCGGATGGTTCTCGAACCGCGTCGGCCCGCCACGGGGGAAGTCGTGTCGGGACGGAAGCGGCTGGAGACCTGGGCGCAGGTGGTCAGCCGGTCAGAACCTCCCGGGCATCACCTCTTCGCTCTGCGAGGCATAGCCCGGCTCCTTGTCGGCCAGGTAGCGGTTCCAGGCGTCCAACTGCCAGATCTCGACGCGGCTGATGTTGCCGATGACGGCCAGGTCCCGGCCGAGCGCGGCATACTCGCGCAGCATCGGCGGGATGGTGATCCGGCCCTGTTTGTCGGGGACCTCCGGCGAGGCGCTGGAGGCGAGCACGCGCGTGTAGTCGCGGACCCCGGACACCGAGCTCGGTGCCGTCTGCATCTGCGCGGCGAACCGGTAGAACTCGGCCATCGGGTAGACGACGATGCAGCGCTCCTGGCCCTTGGCCATGACCAGTCCCTCGGCCAGCGGCTCGCGGAACTTCGCCGGCAGGATCAGTCGCCCCTTGTCGTCCAGCTTCGGGGTGTGCGTGCCGAGGAACGGGGTCGGCAGCGGGGCGATGGGGACGTCGACCACGGCGCACCACCCCTTCCCTCCCAGACCCCCTGAGGGGCCCACCCACACGACCCGGCGGGCGATGAGACCTCACCACCACGCTCCTTGGCGCCCCACGATACTCCACTTCCCTCCACTTGACGCCCCAGATTTCCCGATTTTCTTGGTAGGACCCATAACGCCGCAGGTCAGGAGGGTGGAGGGAAGTGGAGGGTATGCCGCGCAGCCACCCCGCGAGGAGCCGCTCGGGTGCGGTGCACGGCATACCCAGGAGGGCAGCGACCCGCACGGACCCGCGCCGGACCCCCTCGCAACCGGTCCGTTACTCACCCGATGCCCGGGTTCGGCCGCATTTCAAAGCGAGCCGACCTATGCTCGCCGGACTGGGGTGCCCAGCCAGGCCCCCGGTGGAGCGAAGTGGAGGACGGCACCGCCCACCCGGCGGGGCCGTCGCTACGGCAGAGCACCCGGAGGAACAACCGTGACCGACGCCCGGATCCGACCCGACACCGACCCGACCGCAACGGGCGTGGTGCGCACGACCCCTGAAGCCCTGGCGGAGCTCCGCGCCGTGACCTCGCGCATCGCCAGTGCGATGGAGTCGGTCATCGAGGGCAAGCCGGCGGTGGTCCGCACCGCGATCACCGTCCTGCTCGCCGGCGGTCACCTGCTCATCGAGGACGTCCCCGGCGTCGGCAAGACGATGCTCGCCAAGGCCTTGGCCCGGTCGATCGACTGCTCGGTTCGCCGGATCCAGTTCACCCCCGACCTGCTCCCCAGCGACATCACCGGCGTGAGCGTCTTCAACCAGGACCTGCGCGACTTCGAGTTCCGCCCGGGCGCCATCTTCGCCAACGTCGTCGTGGGCGACGAGATCAACCGGGCCTCCCCCAAGACCCAGTCGGCACTGCTGGAGTGCATGGAGGAGAGCCAGGTCACGGTCGACGGCACGACCTACTCGCTGCAGCGGCCGTTCATCGTCATGGCGACCCAGAACCCCATCGAGATGGAGGGGACCTACCCGCTGCCCGAGGCCCAGCGCGACCGGTTCATGGCGCGGATCTCGATGGGTTACCCGTCGACGGCCGCCGAGGTCGAGATGCTCGACCTGCACGGGGGGCGCTCGCCGCTGGACACCCTCGTCCCGGTCACCGACGCCCAGACGGTGGCCCGGTTAGTCCTCGTCACACAGGACGTTTACGCCTCACCCGCCGTCCGGCAATATGTCGTCGACCTGGCCAACGCGACGCGCACCTCCCCTGCCGTGCGGCTGGGTGCCTCGCCGCGAGCGGCTCTGCACGTCCTGCGGGCCGCGCGCGCCCACGCCGCTTTGGAGGCTCGCGACCACGTCCTGCCCGACGACGTGCAGCGGGTGGCCCCGGCCGTTCTCGGCCACCGACTCATGCTGTCCGGCGAGGCCACGCTGGCCCACCGGAGCCCGGCGGAGGTGCTCGCCGAGATCCTCCGGTCCACCCCCGTCCCCATCGGGCGGCGCTGACCGCGCGGCGCGGCATACGGCCAGGCGAGGACGATGCGACGTTTCGGCGAGGTACTCACCACCCGCGGTCGAGCCTTCTGCTCGGCGGGGATCACCCTCATGGTCTGCGGCTATGTGCTCGGCTTCCGTGACCTCACCCGGGTCGGCGTGCTCCTGCTCGGGTTGCCGCTGCTGGCCGGTCTGCTCGCCCGTCGCCGCCCGCCGGGGTTGGTCGTCACCAGGACCTCCGACCCCGTGCAGATCAGCGCGGGCGAGGCGACCACGGTGACCACGACGGTCGCCAACGGCGGTCACCGGTCAACCCCGCTCATGCTCGCCGAGGAACAACTCGACCACGTCCTCGGGGAACGACCGCGGGTGCTGCTCGGCTCGCTCGGCGCGGGCGAACGCCGCGCTCTCACGTATGCCGTCCGCCCACCACTGCGCGGCCGTCACCTGCTCGGGCCGCTCACCGTGCAACTGCGCGACCCGTTCGGGCTCAGCCAGCGATTCGTCGAGGCCGGCGAGCCGACCGAGGTCCTCGTCCTGCCCCGCGTCTACCCGCTCGGTGGCAATCGACCGCCGGGCACAGGGGTGGGCGCCGAGGGTGAGATTCCGTTCATGGTGGCGTTGCACGGCGAGGACGACCAGTCGATCCGCGAATACCGCGACGGCGATGACCTGCGGCGTATCCATTGGCCGGCCACTGCGCGCACGGGCGAACTCATGGTGCGCCAGGAGGATCGACCGGCCAGGCGCCGCGCCATCGTCCTGCTCGACCCGCGGGTCGACGCCCACGCCGGGGTCGGCGTCGGCAGTTCCTTCGAGTGGGCGGTGAGTGCCGCCGCCTCGATGGTGGTGCACCTGTCCGGCCTCGGGTATGCCGTCCACCTCCTCACCCCCGAGACGGTCGGGGACGGGCCCGATGCGCTCCCGATCGACCCGGCGCAGGCGTTGGCCGTCCTCGCCGTCGCCGAGCCGGACAGCGGGCTGGCGTTGGCCCGACTCACTCGGGCCGCGCTCGGACTGCTCTCCGGCGGTGGGTTGCTCGTCGCCGTCCTCGCCGCCCACGACGAGTCGGCGTTGCGGTCGGTGGCCACGCTGCGCCATCCCGGAGCGACCGCCCTCGGCATGGTCCTCGACACCGGATCGTTCGCCGGTCGCCCGGCCGGAGGCGGCGCCGACGCGGGAGGCCGTGCGGTCGCCCCAGAGGCCGCCCGTGCGGTCGATCTGCTGCGCGGGGCCGGCTGGCGGGCCACCACGGTGACCCGCGACGACACGGTGGAGCACGCGTGGAGCCAGGTCGGCTCCCGACGCGACGCCCAAGTGGCTTTGGGCGCGAGCCGATGACCCGACGTGGCGCGAACCCGGCCCTCGCGGCCCTGGCCAGCCTCGCGGCGCTGCTGGGGCTGACCACCCTGGTGGTGACCCAGACCTGGTATGCCCGAACCATCTGGTTCGTCTTCGTGGCGGTCGGGATCGGCGCGTTGATCCGACGGTTCGTCTCCCGGTCCGGGTGGCTCATCGTGCCCGCACAGGTGCTGGGCGTGTTGCTCATGGCGACCTGGCAGTATGCCGGTTCGACGACGTGGTGGGGCGTGCCCACCTGGTCGACCGTGGGGCGGTTCACCGAGTTGTTCACGCTGTTCGGCACCACGGTCGCCGAGTCCTCGGCTCCCCTCCTGGCCAACGTCGGCGTCGAGGTCACCTTGGCCCTCATTGGAGCGGGCCTGGCCATCCTCGTCGATGCCCTCGCCGTCACCCGGGCGGCGCCGGCGGCAGCCGGGCTGCCTCTGCTCACCGCGTTCCTCGCCGCCGCCGCCAACAGCGGCTCGGCGTTGCCCGCGGCCTACTTCATCATTGCTGCGCTCGCCTGGCTGTTGATGTTGGGTCGTCAGGCCCAGGTGGGGATGCGCGGGTGGGCCTCGGCAGCGGCGCGCCCCATGGCCCCCATCTCTGGCGCTGCGCTCGACTCCGCGCCAGAGCTTCGCTTCGGAACGATCGCCCGGCGGCTCGGCGCGGTCGGTCTGGTGGCGGCGATCGCCCTTCCCGCGGTGCTCCCACACCTTCCCCCTCGGTACCTCTTGGACGGGCTGGCCCGCAGCGCCGACGGCGCAGGGCGCGGTGTCGGCAAGGTCGGGTTCAACTCCACCCTCGACGTCGGGTTGAGCCTCACCTCCGGGGGCACGGGCACGATCCTCACCTACCGCACCAATGCTCCGGCAGCGGCGCCCCTGCGAGTGTTGGCGGCCACGGCATACGACGGCACCAACTGGAGCCGCCCGGCGCCCACCCTCGGTCGCAGTGCCCGGTTGGACCTCGCCGACACGGTGGTCCGATCCGAACGCACTATCGTCGTGGAGAGCAACGCCCTGGACCCGCCATCGTTGGCCACCCCGCAACCGATCTTGTCGGCCGACCTCAGCGGCGTCTCGTGGCAGGTCGATGTCGCGACCTCCGACGTCTCCGTGCAGACCCGCCCGAACGCCTACTCGACCACCTACCTCGAGCCGGTGCTCACGGCCGACCTCCTGCGCGAGGGGATCGACGGCAGACCGGGGCCTGACCGCCTCCCCGCCAACCGGGCGATGTCTGCCGCGCTCGCTGTCGATCCGCGCTCGGAGGCCGCTGTCCGCGCGCTGACGACGACCGTCACTGCAGGGGCCGCCACTCCCTACGACGAGGCCGTGGCCATTCAGGAGTGGCTGCGTTCCAAGGGCGGTTTCACCTACTCGCTGACGCTCCCGGAGGCTCCGCTGGTCAGCGGGGTCGTGGACGACCCGATCTCGGCGTTCCTGCAGACCAAGACGGGCTATTGCGTGCAGTTCACCTCGGCCATGGTGATGATGTCGCGGGCCGCGGGAATCCCGGCCCGCGTGGCCATCGGCTTCCTCCCCGGCAGCCAGGACGGCGGCCTCTGGACGGTCACGGCCGGTGACGCGCACTCCTGGCCGGAGCTGTACTTCCCCGGGGCAGGCTGGGTGCGGTTCGAGCCGACGCCGAGTGTGCGGACCGGGACGGCGCCGTCGTGGACGGTTCCCCCGGTGACGCCCACCCCCCTCGCGACCTCGACGGCCCGATCCACCGAGGACCCGCTCGATCGACCCGACCGGGATGCGCAGGATGACGCGGACGACACGACCACCGCGCGGACCGAGTTGGACGTCCCGATCCTCGACCGCGTGCTCTCGTGGGTCGCGCAGATCCCCCACCTCTTCCTGCTCGTCGTCGGCCTGGTCGTCGTCGCAACGCTTGTGCTGCCGGTGACGGCGACGCTGCTGCGCCGGGTCCGCTCCCGCCGCGGCGGCCCTCCGAACGAGGTCATCGAGGCGCACTGGGAGCTGTTCACCAGCGAGCTGCACGACCTCGGGATAACAACACCCGCTGGTGGAACGCTGCGCGACAGCCAGGCCCACGTGGCGCGGGCCGGCTATCTCGGCGAGCCCGCTCGGCAGTCCCTCGCCACAGTCGTCGACACCGTCGAGTTGGCCCGTTACGCCCGCCCCGGCACCTCCCTGACCGTCGACCTCGAGCCGCTGACCCGCAGCGTCATCTCCGACGTGGCGCGCACCCGCTCCTGGCGCCACCGCGCCCGCGCGATCCTGCTGCCTGGCGATGCCCGCCGCTGGTGGGGCCGGGCCGGAGCGTCCCTGCGGTCCGCCCCGCGCGCGGTTCGCGAGCGGATCCGGCGAGGCTGACCCGCGGGAGGGCGGCATACCCGATGGTCGGTATGCCGCCATCCCGCGAGGCGCCATCGACGCAGCGATCGGTCGGAGTTCCTCCGAGATGCCAGGACGGGTCTTCCCTGCCGGTGGATGATGGTTGACATGAGCGATGTGCGAGTAATGCGTGCTCGGCGGTTCCACACGATGGAGCCCGGATTCCCCACTGCCGAAGCGGTCGCGGTCCGAGGGGACCGCATCCTCGCGGTGGGTTCGTTCGACGCAGTCGTTGCGGCACTGGGCGACGCGCCCTTCGAGGTCGATGACACTCTGAGCGACTACGTCGTCTTGCCAGGCCTCATGGATCAGCACCTGCACCCCCTGACGGGGGCGGCGGCCATGTCGATGGAGATCGCGTCGACTGAGGATTGGGTGCTTCCTGGCCACACCTCTCCGGCCGCCCACACTCCCGAGGAGTACCTCGCGCGCTTGAAGGCCGCCGAACGGGCCCTCACTGACACGGGCGACGACGGATGGCTGCTCACGTGGGGCTACCACCCGTTGTGGCATGGTCCGCTCGACCGCACGGTCCTCGACCAGGTGAGCACGACCCGCCCGATCCTGGTGTGGCACCGGTCGTGTCATGAGGTCTACCTCAACACCACCGCGATCGCGCAGGCCGGGGTCACCGCCGAGTGGCTCGCCACGCAATCAGGGCATGCGACGAGTCAGGTCGACATCGCCGCTGGCCACTCGTGGGAGGCGGGGTTCATGGACCTCGTCATCACCAGGGTGGCCACCTACATGCTCCCCCGTGACCAACTCGCCCGCGGACTGCACCTGTTGGTCGCCTATCTGCACCAACACGGGGTGACGGCGATCAACGAGCCGGGGCTCATCATGGCGGTGGAGCCAGTCGACCTCTACCAGGAGATCCTTGGTGCCGACGACACGCCGTTCACCTCCACCTTCTTGGTCGACGGACGCAGCCAACTGTCCGCCGGGCTGGACCCCTCCGAGGTCGTCGCCAACGCGGAAGCATTAATCGCTCGCGCTCCCGAGGGCAAGGTCCGCCTGCTCAATCGTCACGTCAAACTCTTCGCCGACGGGGCGATCATCTCCCAACGCATGCAGATGCTCGAGCCGTACATCGACGAGGACGGGAATCCAGATCCGAGCCACCACGGCGAATGGATCATCGAGCCAGAGGTTCTCGACCGGTATTACCGCGCCTACTGGGACGCCGGGTGGCAGGTCAGCACCCACGTCACCGGAGATCTCGGGCTCCAGGTGCTGCTCGACGTGATCGAGCGTTGCATGATCGCCACCCCGCGCAATGATCACCGCTGCGTCATCGTGCACTTCTCCAATTCCACCGAGGCACAGGTCGATCGGATCGCACGCCTCGGCTGCCTGGTCTCGGCCAACCCCTACTACCCCGTCGGCTTCGCTGATCGCTTCGGGCAACACGGGGTCGGCCCCGAGCGCGCCGATGTCATGGTGCGTAACGAGTCGGTGCTGGCCCGCAACATTCCCCTGGCCTTCCACTCCGACCTGCCGATGGCGCCGGCCGAACCGCTCTTCCTCGCGTGGTGCGCGGTCACGCGCCGCACCGAGACCGGCCGGATTGCCGCGCCCGAGCAGCGGATCAGCATCGATGAGGCTCTGCGGGCCGTGACCATGGGGCCCGCCTACACCTGGCGGATGGAGCACGAACTCGGCAGCATCGCCCCAGGGAAGGCGGCCACCTTCACGGTGCTGGGCGCCGACCCCTACGACCACGACCCGGAACGCCTGCGGGACATCCCGGTCATTGGCACCGTCTACCAGGGTCGGTGGTTCCCGGTCCCCCGAGAGAACCGACGCGACCTCGTGGGGCATGCGCCCGCCAAGATCTCCCTGCCGGGAGGGAGCGCCCTGCAGACCGGTGCGGGCGCTGCGCACGAGGGGTCGGGTTGCACGTGCGAGGTGGCCGGCGCGGTCGCCCGGGCCTGCGCGACTGCCTGGGCGTCTGCCGGGTGACGGTCGCCTGAAACGGCGGGAGGGCGGCATACCCAGACCTCGGTATGCCGCCCTCCCGGACACCGCGCGTTGCGCGCGGTCCCGTGTCAGTCCAGGTAGTCGCGAAGGACCTGCGAACGCGACGGGTGACGCAACTTGCTCATCGTCTTGGACTCGATCTGGCGGATCCGCTCACGGGTCACGCCGTAGACCTTGCCGATCTCGTCGAGGGTCTTGGGCTGGCCGTCGGTGAGCCCGAAGCGCATCGACACCACACCGGCCTCGCGCTCCGAGAGCGTGTCGAGCACCGAGTGCAGTTGCTCCTGCAGCAGGGTGAACGAGACGGCCTCGGCCGGGACGACGGCTTCGGAGTCCTCGATGAGGTCACCGAACTCGCTGTCACCGTCCTCACCGAGCGGCGTGTGCAGCGAGATGGGCTCGCGGCCGTACTTCTGAACCTCGACGACCTTCTCGGGCGTCATGTCCAGCTCGCGGGCCAACTCCTCCGGCGTGGGCTCGCGGCCCAGGTCTTGGAGCATCTGGCGCTGCACGCGGGCCAACTTGTTGATGACCTCGACCATGTGGACGGGGATGCGAATCGTGCGGGCCTGGTCGGCCATCGCCCGGGTGATGGCCTGCCGGATCCACCACGTGGCGTAGGTCGAGAACTTGTAGCCCTTGGTGTAGTCGAACTTCTCGACCGCACGGATGAGGCCGAGGTTGCCCTCCTGGATGAGGTCAAGGAAGAGCATGCCGCGGCCGGTGTAGCGCTTGGCCAGGCTGACAACCAGTCGCAGGTTGGCCTCAAGAAGGTGGTTCTTGGCCTTCTTGCCGTCCTGGGCGATCCACCAGAGCTCACGCTTGAGCTTCATGTCGAGCTTCTCGCCCGAGTTGAGCTTCTCCTCGGCGAACAGGCCGGCCTCGATGCGCTTGGCGAGCTCGACCTCCTGCTCAGCGTTGAGGAGGGCGACCTTGCCGATCTGCTTGAGGTAGTCCTTGACCGGGTCGGCGGTGGCGCCGGCGGTGACGACCTGCTGGGCGGGAGCGTCCTCCTCGTCGTCGTCACGAATGACGAATCCGGCGTCCTCGGACTCCTCCTCGGCGGGCTTCTTGGGGGTCTCCTCGTCGCCGTCCTCGGCCTCGGTGTCGCTCTCGGCCTCATCGGCGTCGACCTCGACGACCTCAACCAACTCGACCTCGTCGACGGCCGCCTCGTCGGCGACGATGATCTCGTCCCCGTCGATGGCCTCGATGTCCTCGCCCTCGGGGGCGTCCGTCGCAGCGCGCGCGCCGCCCTTGGGCGCGGCGGGGCTCGCTGCGCGCGAGGCGCGCTTACGGGTCGCAGGGGCCGGCGCCGCCTCGCCCGCGCCAGCCTCAGCAGCCACGGAGGCCGCGGCTGCCGCTGCCTTGGTCGGGCGGGTCCGGGCCGACGCCTTGACCGGCGCTGCGCCAGCCCCATTCGCCGCAGCGGCGTCTCCAGCGGTCGCCGCTGCCGCCTTGGCTGCGCTCGCCCTCGGCGCGGCCGTCTTGGTGGCGGCCTTGACGGCACCGGTCGCCGCCACCGGGGCAGCAGCGGTCTTTGCTGCGGCACCCTTGGCGGCTGCCGTGGTCTTGGTCGCCGTCGGTGCCTTCGCCGCAGCGGTCGGCTCCGCAGTCTTTGCCGGTGCGGCCTTCTTGGCAGCGGTCTTGGTCGGTGCCGACGAGGCAGCAGACGCCTCGCTGTGTGTGGAGACGGTCGACACGGTCCGCTTCGCCGTGGCAGCGACGGCGCGGGTCGGCGCATCGATGGACACGGTGATCCCGTGCTCTTCGATCGCTCGAAGCACGGCCTTCATCCGACGGGGCGGCACCTGCGCGGCCTCCAGTGCTTCACGGACATCCGCGCCAGTCACGCTACCCATGGTGGACCCCCGAGCGATCAGCTTCTGCAGTTGCGGATGTGAGAACTCCGTCGGCAGAGCGCGATCGGCGCCCCGGGAACTGGAGGAGACGTGCGACACGGGCACCGACTACCTTTCGCCATGCGAGCGCACACCGACCTCCCCGGGACGGCATACGGCGGGACGGAGTGAGCTGAGTGGGAGGGGGCGCGGCGGAGCGGGGAACCCTTGGGAGGCAGTGTCGCCCGAGGCCGCGTAGCCCCGATAGTCGACATTATAAAACGCGGGCGTCCCTCGACGTTAACCGCGTCCGTCGAGGGCCCCGCTTCTCACCGTCTGTCGCCCCGAATGTCAGTCCTCGCGCGAGGCCTTGACGGCCAGCACAGGGCAGGTGGCGTCGAGCAGAATCCGCTGCGCGTTCGACCCGAGGATGAGCTTGCCGACGGGGGTGCGCCGACGAAGGCCGATGACGATGAACTCGGCGTTCTCCTCCTCGGCGACGGCGATGAGGTCTTCGGCAGGCTCGTTTCCGCGAACCAACTGACGAACCTCGTTCTGAAGCCCGAGATCGGTCAGCTTCTTCTGGATGGTTTCGAGCTCTGCCTCGAACTTCGCGGCCTCATCAGCGTCGAAGTCCTTGCCACCCCTCTGGGAGTTGATGACGATCAGGCGGGTATGACGCAGTTCGCACTCCTCGGCCGCGCGACGGAGGGCAGCTCGCCCCTCTTTGGTCGCAACGTATCCGACAACGACGGCCACCGTAACCTCCTTGTTGACGCCGGGCGCGTCCTGAGTGCGACGTTACCGGATAGCGGCTGGATCGTGCCGCCCCTGGGTGCCCTCGACACCGCGAAGTGCGTCACGGACCAAGGCCCCGACCTGATCGACCTCGATGAGGAAGCCGTCGTGGCCGCAGGGCGAGTGGATCGTCCGCAGGTCACTGCGTCGGACCCCCCGGGCGATCTGAGCGGATTGGGCCACCGGGTAGAGCCGGTCGGAATCGACGCCGACGGCGATCACGTGAGCCGACACTCGGGCCAGCGCGGCCGCCACCCCGCCGCGGTCCCGGCCGACGTCGTGCGAGTTCATCGCCTCGGTGAGCACGAGGTAGGAGTTGGCGTCGAACCGACGGCGCAGTTTCTCGCTGTGATAGTCCAGGTAACTCTCGACGGCATATCGACCGCCCCCGCCGAGGGGGTCTTCCTCGGACTGCGGTTCCCGACCGAAGCGCTCGTCCAACTCGGAGGCGCTGCGATACGTCGCCTGGGCAATCCGTCGAGCGATCCCCAGCCCGACGTCCGGCCCCCGACTGTGGCCGTAGTAGTCGCCCCCGGCGAAGTCCGGGTCGGACCGGATGGCGAGCAGTTGTGGCTGAGCCCAGGCGATCTGGTCGGCGGTCGCCGCCGCAGTGCTCGCCAGGATCACCGCTTGTGCCACTCGGTCCGGGTAGGTCACCGCCCACTCGATGACCCGCATCCCGCCCATCGATCCGCCGATGACCAGGGCCCAGGCCTCGATCCCGAGGGCATCGGCCAGAGCCGCCTCGGCAGCCACCTGATCGCGGATCGTCACGAACGGGAACCGACTCCCCCAGGGCCGACCGTCCGGGGCGGGCGAGGCGGGGCCGGTGCTGCCCTGGCATCCACCGATGACGTTGGCCGCGACGACGAACCACTCGTCGGTGTCGATGTCGCGACCGGGCCCGACCAGTCCCTCCCACCAGCCGGGGGATGCGTGCCCCGGTCCAGCAGCACCGACGACGTGGCTGTCCCCCGTGAGGGCGTGTTCGACGAGGATGGCGTTGCTTCCCGCCGGGTTCAGCGTCCCCCACGTCTCGTAGGCGACTCGGACCGACGGCAGGACGCCTCCCCGCTCAAGGTGCAGTTCGGGGAAGTCAACGAAAGCTCTGTGCCCGACCGGGTCTCCGTCGCGCCACGCGCCCGTGACGAACGGCGGGTCGTCGCTGACGGTCACGGACGAAACTCCTCACGCTCGCGCTTGCCCGAGCGGGACGCGCGGGCCGGGTCTTCACCCGGGGCACCCCATCACGAAGAAGGGTTGCCGGTCAGCGAGCCGGGGCTTGTCGCTGACACTCATGACCTGTCCCGAGTCTATGCCGCCGCCGCGGCGGCCTGCCACGGCCGGTTCATCCCGTGGACGAGAGGGCGCGGCCCGGTCGGATGGCCAGCTCGACCATCCGCTCGATGAGCAGGGCCAGCCGATAGCCGGGGTCCAGGGCGAGCGCCCGGTCGAGGGCGACCCGCGTGAGGGTGCCGTCACCCAGGTGCCAGGTCACGGACGCCAGGACGCTCAGCACCGCGCTCGCATGGACCTCAGGGGTATGCCGCGCCAGCCAGCACAGCCTCTCGACCAGCCGGTCGTCCTCGTCGGTCCGGGGGCCCGCCACTGCCGTGACGACCCGCCGAGGCTTCGACGAGGCGGCTCGCCGTCGCCGAGACCCGGCGCCACCGCGCGGTCGGGCAGCGGGTGCATCATCGGCGACCCCTCCGGCCGCGGGGCTGTGGCCTGCAGCCGCGTAGGCCTCCGGCCAGGCGCGCCCGGCGGGCAGGTGCTCGACCGCGAGCGCTCGCAGGTCCTCGTCGAAGGCGCTCAACTCAAGGGTTCCGGGGCAGAGCCAGGCCGTGACCAGATCACGAAGGTGCAGATCCCTGAGGCTGTGACACATCCGGGCGGTGGCCGCCGCCGATGGAAGCGTCCCGGCGAACCAGGCGTCATCCCCCACGTCGAGGAAGGCGCCCCAGTCGGCCATCGCCTTCGGCCGGCTGCCGAGGACGGGCCGCAGCACCCCCAGCCGCGCCGCGGCGAGGCGCACCCGCTCGCTCAAAGCGTCGTCTTCGGGAGCCAGTCGCTCATCGAGGGAACCGCGTGAGGGGGCGGGTCGGCGCCCGTGGGCGACGTAGTCCGCGACGGCCGGCACCTGGTCGTCCGGCGGAAGGAGGACGCCGCTCACGGGCCGGTCGGCGCGCCCGGCCAGCGCCCCGAAGTACACGTGGCCGTCCCGGACGACCACGTGTTCCACGAGGTCGAAGCGCCCCACCTGCAGACGGGCTACCAAGGCGGCGGCGGCGACTGCCCCCTCGCCTTCGGTGTCCTCGTAAAGCACAAGGACGGCGCCGGTGCAGCCGTCCTTGCGCAGATGCCCGGCCATGAGGTCCGCGGCCGCCTCGCAGTCACGCGGCAGCGTCGGCAGATCGAGGCGTTGCACCAGCCCGATCTGCTTGCGGCGCAAGCCGATCAGCACGAGGGAACGCTCCGGGTGATAACCCAGTTGATACGGAACGACCTTCACGAGGTCGACCGGGTCGGTGATGCGAATCGTCGTCGTCATGAGGACGATCGTGGCCGCGTTCGCCCCCAGCCAGCGGGATCACCCGAATGGCTGTGGACGATGTGACGACGGTCGAGGGGGGTGTGGACAACCGCTGGCCGCGCCTGCCCGGCGACGTCAGCGCACGACGTGCGACTGAACGGTCCAGTGTGCCGACGAGTCTTCCGGAGTGGTGCGCTCGCCGGCGGGGGCATCCTGCGGGCCACCGGCCGCCGAGGTCGACCCGGCGCGCGACAACCCACGCTCCCAGGTGAGGAACGCCTCCGTGTCGTTGACGAGCGACGAGGCCAGCCAGGTGACCAAGAGGGCGTCATCGGCCAGGCCGAAGATCGTGAAGAGGCTCTCTGGGACGAGATCGACGGGCGACACGACGTAGAGCAGCGCCCCCAGCATCCCCAGCAGTCGCCCTCGGGTGACACCGGCATACTCGCCGCGCATCGCCGCGCGCACCATGCGTGGCAGCGCCGAGAGCCGTTCACCCATCCCCGGCGCGCCCGGCCGGGTCGCGGCCCGTAGTGCGAGCCCCAAGGCCCGAATCATCCCCCAGCGAGCCGAGCTCGCCCCCCGTGCAGCAGCCATGTCCTCAATACTCCTCGCGGACCGAGCCTGTGACGGGCCGAACGACCCATCGGTCACCTCAACGACCGGGACCGGCCGGAGATTCCGCCGGCCCGTGACGGGGCTCAGTCGGCGCGGCGCGGGAACTCGCGGGTGGCGCCGTCGGCGATCCGGCTCAGCAGGTAGCCGTCGACCCCCGCGCCGATGGCACCGCCGACGACGGGCACCGCCTTACCGAGGCGGCCCAGCAGCGTGCGACCGGCCTGCGCGACCAACCGGAAGCCGATCGCCTTGTTGAGCACCATGAGGGCGGGGCCGGGCAGGCGCTGGGACGCAAGGGCGGTGAGGGTGCCGCCCGGGCCGAAGGACACCCCGGGAATCGCTCCCGCCTTCTTGACCACCTCATTGGCATCGACGCCGACGAGGGTGAGCAGGACTGCCGTGCGGATCTGCGGATCGGTGACGTCGTATCCGCGCACGTCGGCGATCGCCGCGACCATGCGGGTGGCGATGAGGTAGAACTCCGCGACGTTGGCCGGCAAGGCGACGGGCATCGTCACGAATCCGCCCAACCCCGTGATGAACCCTCCGACGGCGGCGGCCCGGACGTGCTTGCGGATGATCACCTTGATCGCGGCGTCATCGCTGCGAACCTCTGCCCGCGCGGCCACGGCGACCTCGTGCGCCGACTTGACCGGCCCGCGGCCGTCAATCCCGACCTCGAGCAGTTTCTCGACCAACTCGGTGGCCACCTTGGTGAGGCCCCCCTCCGACTCGCTGTCGGCGGCCCGTTCGAGAGCGCCCCGAGGCACGCTCGACAACTCGCTCGACTCGCCCTTGCCGAATGTCCCCACGACGCTGTCCTTCCGCCCGCGCGCAGCCGACGGCCGCGCCACTGCTGCGGTCATCCTTTCCGCGCCGGTCCGGCGATGCAACTTCCGGCGCGCCCGCCTCGCCCCACGCCGTCGCCCACGCCCCTGACACGCGGCATCGGACGTCCGTCCCGAACGGCTGCGCGAGGATGGGGGGATGGTCGCCCCCGGAAACGAGCTCGTCCCGCTCGTCGTCGTGGGCGAGCGGGCGGCATACCTGCACTCCGGTATGCCGCGCGTCGGCTCGGCGCGCGACGTGCTCGCGGACGCCGCCCGGCTGGAGGCCGACGAACACCCCCGATGGGCGGTGCCGAGCGCCGCGACGAGTCTGCGCGCGCTGGTGGATGCCGGTGTCGGCCCGGCCCGCAGCTGGGACCTCGCGGAGGGGCACCGCATCCTGCACGGTGGGTGGGCAGCGGGCCCGGGGCTGGTCCACGCTGTCCTGCGCGGTCTGGCGCCCGAGGGCATCCCGCAGGCGCGCGAGGCCGACCTGTTCGATCTCGCAGTCGACCCGCTGGCCGATGAGCACCCCGACGCTCCGATCGGCCCCGACGGCTACCTGCGGGCAGATGCCTTCACCCCGGCGTGGGCCGACCGCGACGCGCGCCTGCTTGCGTTGGCCGCCTTTGTGGGCGACCTGGCTGGCAGCCAGCGCGAGCGCCTCGGCTCGGTCGGCGCGCGGGCGGTGGCGACGGCATACTCCGAGTCGGCCGCGGCCGTGCTGTGTCTGGAGTTAGAGCGCGACGGCCTGCCGATCGACCGGCCGCGGGCCGAGGCGCTGGTCGCCGCTGCGGCCGGGGCACGCCCGACGTCGGAGGCCGATGCCGCGCGGATCCGCGGCGAGCGCGACGCGCTCGTCCTGCGTCACGCTCCGGGTCGCCGAGCCGACCTGCGCAACCCGGCCCAGGTCAAGGACCTCCTCGCCGCGGCCGGAGTGGAGGTCGCGACCACCCGCAAGTGGGTGTTGGAGCCCTACCGCGCGACCCATCCGATCGTCGCCGCGCTCCTGGAATGGCGCAAGGACGAGCGGATCGCCACGACCTACGGCTATCGCTGGCTCGACGAGCAGGTGGGGCATGACGACCGGCTGCGCGGCGCGTGGACGGCGAGCGACGGCGCGGCGGGGCGGATGACCGCCTCGGCTGGGCTGCACAACCTTCCGGTCCCGTTGCGGCCCGCTGTCGCCGCGGAGCCGGGATTCGTCTTCGTGCGAGCCGATCTGGGTCAGATCGAGCCGCGCGTGCTCGCGGCGGTGTCGGGCGACGCCGCGTTCGCCGAAGCGACGCTCGCCGACGACCTCTACGCGCCCGTCGCGGCGAAACTGCGGGTCGAGCGGTCGGTGGCCAAGATCGCGGTGCTCGCCGCGATGTACGGCCAGCGCTCAGGTGCCGCCGGCGAGGCGCTGCGTGACCTGCAGCGCGCCTATCCGGTCGCGATGGGGTTGCTCGATGAGGCGTATGCCGCGGGGCTGGCTCGCCGCCCCCTGCGCACCTTCGGGGGGCGGCTGATCCGGCTGGACTCGGCGTTGGCCCCCGAGGCCGGGCAGGTGGTCGGTGAGGGGTGGGATGCGGCTCGAGGGCGCTTCGCTCGCAACGCGATCATCCAGGGTGCCGCCGCCGAGTTGTTCAAGGCGTGGGCGGCGACGGTGCGCCACCATCTCCCCTCGCTCGGGGGCCAGATCGTCCTGTGCCTGCACGACGAGTTGCTCCTGCACGTCCCCGTCGAGGCCTCCGAGGCCGTTGCCGCCCTCGTGCATCAGACGTTGACCGACAGCTCCCGACGCTGGGTCGGCGCGAGCGCCGGGCCGCCGGTGCGTTTCGTCGCCGACGTGTCGATCATCAACCGCTGGGACGAAGCCAAGGGCTGATCGCCCCCGCCTCAGCCCGATCGCGATCTGCGGAGTGTTAGCCACATTCCGATGTGGCCAACACTCCGCAGATCGGGTCGATCAGGCCTGGCGGCCTTCGTCGTTGACCTCGCGCAGGAACGCCTCGACATCAGCGGCGATCTCGTCGGCAGAAGGTACTTCGCCCATTCCGGTCGCCAACAGGCTCGGTCGGGTGCGGCCCTCCATGAACGCGTCGTACTGCCGCTCGAGCGACACGACGAGCGTCCGGACCTCGTCGTTGTCCGCCAACTCCGTGGCGACCTGCTCACGGGTACGCAGGGCAGAGGTCGCCAACTCGTCGCGCGCCAGATCGAGACCGGTCGCGCCGACGAGGGCGTCGAAGGCCACGAGCGAGGCGTCGGGGAAGTCGGCCTGGGCGAGGTAGTGCGGGACGTGGACGGCATACCCCATGGCGTCGCGGCCCGCCTCGCCGAGGCGAAGTTCGAGCAGTCCGGCGATGCTCCCGGGCACCTGGATCGTCCCGAAGACGGGCTCAACCTCGCCGAGGAGGCGGCCGGTGGTCGCGTGCGGGGTCGTGCCCAGCGGGCGGGTGTGCGGGACGGCCATGGGTATGCCGTGCACGCTCACCGTCAACTGGACGCCGAGGGCTGCAACCAACTGCAGGATCGCGGCGGTGACCCGCTCCCACTGGTAGTCGGGCTCGGGACCGGCGAGCAGGAGGAACGGCGTTCCGGCCCGATCGACCACGCGGTGCAGAACCAGCGACGGGTCGTCATAGGCGGTCCAGCGATCCTTGTCGAAGGTCATCGTCGGACGCCGCCCGCGGTAGTCGAGCAACTGGTCGACGTCGAAACTCGCGACAACCTGGGACGAGTGGTTCTCCAAGAGGTGGGCGGTGAGCAACCTCTGGGTGCCCCCGGCATCGACGAAACCGCCGAGGGCGGCGACGAGCACACCAGCCCTCACCTCGGCGGGGTCGGCGTCGTTCTCGAATCGGTAGAGCGCTGTCGGGTCTTGCACGTACTCATCCTCCCAAGTGCTGATGTCGCGTCAACACGCAGGGCGCCCGAGCCATTCCGAGCGGGCCGCCGCGAAGCGAGGGAGGGGCGGCTCTAGGCTGGGAGCGTTTCGTCGGCTCAGCTCAGGGGAACCCATGACCACTCCGCAGGACGCCCTCCCCGCCCCGGCATCGGGCGAGATCGCCGTGACCATCAGCCTGCCGTGGACGATCGGCGTGTCGATCAAACCGAACGTCCTGCTGGACGGCGTCCGGATGGTCAATGCCGCGGGCCGCAACGTCTATCCCGTGGCGCCCGGTCGGCACATGCTCTCGTGCGAGGTCAACGTCAGTGGGTCCACCTTCGGCCAGGGCGACATCGCCGTGGACGTCCAGCCAGGAGTGACCACCGAGGTCTATTACGCCGCCCCCTTGTCGGAGAACCTGCCTGGCCGCCTCGGCCTCACTCCGCAGACTCCCTACCGTGGCGGCGCCGCCGGCTGCATCCTCGCCGCCGTGATCGGGTTCCTCGTGCTGTTCGTCTTCTGGGTGGTCATCGGGGGCTTCCTGGCGGTCGGTCGCCGCTAACGCTGCTGACCAGCGGCGTCAGTCGCGCGGGATCGCGCCGATCGCCTTCTCGATCCGCTTGACCGAGATGGGGTATGCCGTCCCGAGACTCTGCGCGAACAGCGACACCCGCAGCTCCTCGATCATCCACGCGATGTCCGTGACCTGGGCCGCCCCCCGTTGGGAGGGGCGCAGCGAAGCCAGCAGCGCGGCATACCCGGCCTCGGCGTCGAGCACCTCGGTGAGCCGCTGGCTGTCGCGGGCCAGATCCAGCGGAGCCTTGTCCAGGCGATGCAGGACGGCCCGCAGATAACGGTCGAGGTCGGGCAGCCGGGCCAGGCCGGTGTCGGCGACGAAGCCCGGCCGGATGAGCTCAGCGAGTTGGGCTCGCACGTCCGCACGCAGGTCGGCCAGGTGCGGCGCGCTCATGCCGTCGAGGCGGCGCACGATCTGCAGATGCTTGGCGAGGATCGGCTCGACGAGGCCGACCGCGGCCACGACCCGGGCGCCCAGGTGGGTCCGGACCGCGTCCTGGGCGGCCGCGAACTCGGCGGCGGTGCGAGGGACGTGATGGACCCGTTCGGCCGCGATCGCGTCCACAGCGGCCGCGAGGACGTCATCGAGAAGCGCCGGGACCGAGCCGTGTGGATTGTGGCCGAGCGCGAGTTTCTGGGCGTTGGTGAGCCGCCCGAGGACGTGTTTCCACGGCGGTGTGGTGCCGAGCAGGAGCAGCCGCCGCACCCCGAGGCGGTGTTCGGACTCGGCCTCGGCGGGGGTGGGCAGCACCCGCAGGGCGACGGCGTCCCCCTCGTCGACGAGGGCGGGGAAGCCATGGACGCGCACCCCTGACACGACGGCATCGTGTTCGAGCGGCACGTCGTCGATCGCCCACGTGCGCATGCCCGTTCGCGTGATGGCGCGACCGGCGGCCGCCACCTGCCGGCGCACCTGAGGGGCGGCCTGTTCGCGCAGAGCGGCCAGGTCCTTGCCCGCGGCGATGGCGCGCCCGGGGCGGTCCTCGACGGAAAACGTGACCCGCAAGTGGTCAGGCAGCCGGGCGATGTCCCAGTCGTCGGGGCGGATGACGACGCCGTGGGTCTCACGCAGCACCTGGGCCAGGACGACGGTGAGCGGACCGTCGGCCGGCCCGAGCCCACGCTGGCGCAACTCCCGGACCGTCGCGGCGGCGTGCTCCGGAGCCGGCACGAGCAACCGACGGGTCGTCTTGGGCAGCGTGCGGATGAGTGCGGTGACCAACTCCTCGCGCAATCCCGGCACCTGCCAGTCGAATCCGTCCGCAGCGACCCGGTTGAGAATCTCCGTGCCGACGTGCACCGTGACTCCGTCAGCCGCCGCGCCGGGCTCGAACTGGTAGGTCAACGGCAGGTCGAGGTCGCCCTGGTGCCAAGTCGTCGGGAAGGCGTCGGCGCCGATGTCGCCGGCCTCGTCGCGCACCAGCAGATCCTCGGTGAAGGTGAGCAGGTCGGGAGTGATGCGCCTGGCCCGCTTCCACCACGAGTCGAAGTGGCGGGCCGAGACGACCTCCGCAGGGAGCCGATGCTCGTAGAAGTCCTGCAGGACGTCGTCGCCGACGAGGATGTCGCGACGCCGGGTGCGAGCCTCGAGCTCCGAGAGTCGCTCGAGCAGTGCGCGGTTGTCGTGGAAGAACCGGTGGTGGGTCGTCCAATCTCCCTCGACGAGGGCATGGCGGATGAACAGCTCCCGAGCCAGCGCCGGGTCGACCTTGGCCAGCCCGACCGTCCGGCCGACGACGAGCGGGACGCCATAGAGAGTGACCCGTTCGGTGGCGACAGCCGAGCCCTGCCGCGAGGACCAGCGGGGCTCGGAGTACTGCCGTTTGACCAGGTGGCTGCCGAGTTCCTCGGCCCACACCGGGTCGATCCGCGCGACGTCGTGGGCCCAGAGCCGGGTCGTCTCGACGAGTTCGCCGGCCATGACAACCTGCGGCTGCTTGCGGAACAGCCCCGAGCCCGGCGAGATGCTGAACCGCGCACTCCTCGCGCCGAGGTAGTCGCGCTTGGCCTCGTCGCGCACGCCGACCTGGCTCAGCAGCCCGGACAGCAGCGACTTGTGGATCGCGTCGACATCACGCTCGCCCTGAGAGCGCGCGCTGGCCGCGAATCCCGCACTCTTGCAGGCCTGTCGCAGTTGTCCGACGAGATCCTGCCACTCGCGGATCCGCAGGTAGTGCAGGAACTCGCTCTTGCACATCCGCCGGAACGCGCTCCCTGACAACTCCTCCTGCCGCTCCCTCAGGTAGTCCCACAGGCGCAGGTAGGCGACGAAGTCGGAGTGCTCGTCGGCAAAACGTTTGTGGGACAGGGCCGCTGCCTCCTGCTGCTCCAGCGGGCGCTCGCGGGGGTCCTGGATCGACAGGACCGCGACGACGACGAGCACGTCGAGGAGGCACCCGAGCCGGTCGGCTTCGACGACCATCCGCGCCAGGCGCGGGTCCACGGGCAGCAGGGCAATGGTCTTCCCGTATGCCGTGAGCCTCCTCCCCGAGTCGGCCCCCTCCCCCTGCTCGAAAGCTCGCAACTCCTCCAGCAGCCGCACCCCGTCGGTGATGTTCCGATCGTCGGGCGGGTCGACGAACGGGAACGCGGCCACCTCACCCAGCCCGAGGGTGGTCATCTGGAGGATGACCGAGGCGAGGTTGGTCCGCAGGATCTCGGGGTCGGTGAAGTCCGGCCGAGCCTCGAAGTCCTCCTCGGAGTAGAGCCGGATGCAGATCCCGTCGGCCAGGCGCCCGCACCGCCCGGAGCGTTGGCGGGCGCTGGCCTTGGAGACCGGCTCGATCGGCAGCCGCTGCACTTTGGTCCGCTGGCTGTAGCGCGAGATCCGGGCCGTGCCCGTGTCGACGACGTAGCGGATGCCGGGGACGGTCAACGAGGTCTCGGCGACGTTGGTGGCCAGGACCACCCGGCGGCCCTCGTGGCGGGCGAAGACCCGATGCTGGTCGGCTGCCGAGAGCCGGCCGAAGAGCGGGACGATCTCGGTGCCGGGAAGCCGCAGCCCGGCCAATGCGTCTGCGGCGTCACGGATCTCGCGTTCGCCGGAGAGGAAGACGAGGATGTCGTGGGCCGCGACCTCATCGTGGTCGGAGGCCTCGGTCCACAACTCTTCGACCGCCTCGCAGATGCCGGTCACCTGATCCACCTCGATGGGTGGGCCCGCGGAGCCGTTCTTGGCCGGCAGTCCCTCGCGCACCAACGGCCGGTAGCGCACCTCGACCGGATAGGTCCGTCCGGACACCTCGATGACCGGCGCCGGGTTGCCCTCGGCGTCGGCGAAGTGCTGGGCGAACTTCCCCGGGTCGATGGTCGCCGACGTGATGACGACCTTGAGGTCCGGCCGCCGCGGCAGCAGTTGCTTGAGGTAGCCGAGGATGAAGTCGATGTTGAGGCTGCGCTCATGCGCCTCGTCGATGATGATCGTGTCGTAGCGGCGCAGTTCGCGGTCCCGCTGCATCTCCGCCAGCAGGATGCCGTCGGTCATCACCTTGACGAGCGAGTCGCGGCTGGACTGGTCGGTGAAGCGCACCTGATAGCCGACGACTCCCCCGAGCTCGACCCCGAGCTCCTCGGCGAGTCGCTCCCCCACTGCGCGGGCGGCGATCCTCCGCGGTTGGGTGTGGCCGATCATGCCGTGGATGCCGCGCCCGAACTCCAGGAGGATCTTCGGCAACTGAGTGGTCTTGCCCGACCCAGTCTCGCCCGCCACAACGACGACCTGGTGGTCGCGGATCGCCGCGGCGATGTCGTCGCGACGGGCCGCGATCGGCAAGTCGTCGGGATAGGTGATCGTCGGGACCGACGCCCGGCGCCGCGCATACCGCTCAGCCCGTGCCTCCCGAGACTCACGCGGCCCTCTGGTCGGCCGCGCCTCGCGAGCTGGCTGGATCTGCCTCGGCTCGCCCGACCCGTCGGTATGCCGGGTCGCCGGCTTCCGACGCGGCCGACGCCGACGGGCGCGCGGCGGCTGCTCGGGCGGTGGCGTGGACACGCCCGCCAGGATAGGCCGAGACGTCCCGCCGTCTCGCCGAGATTCCCCGCGACCGACCCGGACAGCTTCAGCGCAGCGAGTCGAGGGTGACGAACGAGTAGCCGAGAGACCGCAGGCGGCTGATGATCTGCGGCAGCGCATCGGCATCCAACGTGGTGTTGTCGTCAGGGTTGGCGCCCAGGTGCATGAGCACGATCTCACCCGGTCGAGCCGCTGCAACAACGCGGTCGAGAACCTTCGCGGCCGTCATGCCACCTGAGGTCCCTTTCCACCCCAGGCTGTCGACCGTCCACCCGACGGCCTGATAGCCGTGGGCGGCGACCAAGGCGCGGGCGTGGGCGTCGGAGTCACCGAACGGGAAGCGGAAGAACGGGATCGGGTCCTTGCCCGTCGTCGCGATGATGGCCGACCGGGTGCGATCGAGTTGGCTGAGCACCTGGGCGTCACTGAGCGTCGGGAGGTGCGGGTGGTCCCACGTGTGGTTGCCGACCGGGCCGATCGTCGCCAACTGGGCGACCACGGTCGGGTAGGCCTGCACGAACCGTCCGGTGACGAAGAAGCTCGCCGGCACGCCCTCCCGGCGCAGGGTCGCGAGGATCGACGCCGCCCCTCGGCTGTCCGCGCCGCCGTCGAAGGTCAACGCGACGACCTTGGCCGAGGTCGGCAGGACGCTGACGACCGATGCGGTCCGTGGGGCTGGGGTCGTCGGAGGCGACGTCGTCGTCGTCGGAGTCGGTGTTGACGTCGTCGGTTTGGCCGACGTCGACGTGGACGTTGTCGGCTTGGCCGCGGTCGACGTGGACGGCCTCGGAGAGGAGGAGGTGGACGGGGACGTCGGGTGGGTCGAGGGGGTGCTGGTGGGCGGGCACGTGGTGCTCGACGGCACGACCGTGGCCGTGGGGACACAGGGGTCAGCCGTAGCCGTAGCCGGCGCGGTCGGGCTGGTGGTCGACGAGGGCGCCAGGGTTCCTGGGCCAGTCGCACAGCCCGCCACGAGTGCCATCAACGCGCCCACGAGTGCCAGCCTTGCCCGCATCGTCCTCGCCTCTTTCGGCTCGGTCCCTCACTGTGCAGACGTGTGGAACACCAGGCCGGTTGACCGCGGACGTGCGGGAGGGCGGCATACCCGGTCGGTATGCCGCCCTCCCGCAGTCGCGAGGTTCGCGCCGCGCTGTCAGCCCGCGACGGCCGCGAAGCCCTGCGTGAGGTCGGCGAGGATGTCGTCGATGTGCTCGATGCCCACGGCCAGGCGGACCAGGCCGGGGGTCACGCCTGCGGCCAGCCGGTCTGCGTCCCCACCCTGGGAGTGGGTCGTGGAGGCCGGGTGGATGACCAGCGAGCGCACGTCGCCGATGTTGGCCACGTGCGAGTGCAGGGTAAGGGCCTCGACGAACGTCTTGCCCGCCTCCAACCCGCCGACGATCTCGAAGGCGAGGACGGCGCCGGAGCCCTTGGGGGCGTACTTCTGGGCCTTGGCGTATTCCGGGCTGTCCGGCAAGGACGCCCAGCGCACCGACTCGACCTGCGGGTGAGCCTTGAGGAACTCGGCGACCTTCCGGGTGTTCTCCAAATGGCGCTCGACGCGCAGCGACAAGGTCTCGATGCCCTGGTTGATGAGGAAGGCGTTGAACGGCGAGATGGCCGGGCCGAGGTCGCGCAGCAGTTGCACGCGGGCCTTGAGGATGAAGGCGAGGTTGGCGCCCAGCCCCCCACCGACGCCGAGGTCGCGGGCGAAGACCAGCCCGTGGTAGCTCTCCTCGGGCGTGTTGTAGTTGGGGAACTTCTCCGGGTCCTTGCCGAAGTCGAAGGTGCCGCCGTCGACGATGACGCCACCGATCGACGTGCCATGGCCGCCGAGGTACTTCGTCGCCGAATGCACGACGATGTCGGCGCCCCACTCCAGCGGGCGGATGACGTAGGGCGTGGCAATGGTGTTGTCCACGATGAGCGGCACGCCGGCCTCATGAGCAACCCCCGCGACGCCCTCGATGTCGAGGATCTCGACCTTGGGGTTGGAGATCGTCTCGGCGAAGAACAGTTTCGTGTTAGGCCGGACCGCTGCGCGCCAGGAGTCGAGGTCGCTGGTGTTCTCGACGAACGACACCTCGATGCCGAACTTCGGGAGGGTGTATTTGAGCAGGTTGAACATGCCGCCATAGAGCGACGGAGAGGCCACGACGTGGTCGCCGGCCTCGGCGATGTTGAGGATCGCCAGGGTCTCAGCGGCCTGACCAGATGCGACGAGGAGTGCGGCGAGGCCACCTTCGAGGGCGGCGATCCGCTGCTCGACCGCGTCCTGGGTCGGGTTCATGATGCGGGTGTAGATGTTGCCGAATTCCTTGAGCGCGAACAGGTTTGCGGCGTGCTCGGTGTTGTTGAACACGTAGGACGTCGTCTGGTAGATCG
>ERZ795062.296-NODE-296-length-44635-cov-19.308703_pt1 | contig 44635 bp, 41 predicted proteins | sample MGYA00375146_ERZ795062 | MGnify/ENA primary metagenome ERZ795062 (study PRJEB30191, sample SAMN05720281) | activated sludge metagenome | isolation source: Anaerobic digester | place: USA | collected 2015-07-16 ...
TAATGTGATAAAATAAGGGTAGATTTACCTAAATTAAAATGAAAATCTACAGCATTTCTTTAATTCTCTTTTGGTTTTCTGTTTCAACTAATTCAATATCATACACCTTTTGTATAAATTCTACTGCTTCTACTTTATTACATCTTGCTATTGCTTCAACTAATGTTGTTATTGTTCCCTTAAAGCCACAACCAAAACATTTATATAATTGTGTACCATCCTTCAATCTAATTATATGTGCTGAAGGATTAGAGTCATTATGCAATACACAGTTAAACATTCCTTCAGGTACATCTAAAAAATCATTTATGCTAATTTTTGTGTAGATAAAGTGCTTCAAATCCGCTTTATTACTGGCTTTGAAGTGTGTAGGGTAAAAGTGGTTACAATAAGTAAGATATATAATATTATCTTTATTATTGTCACCGTTTTTACCCTCCATGCCTCTAACCCTTGATATATCTGCATTTGAAGGCACTTTTTCATCAAATTTTTTGCAAATTAATTCTTTCATTCTATTTACATCTAAATTTTTAATAGCGTCTATATGTTCATTAGAAACATCTATATTTAACTTTTTAGATATTGTTGTATAAAACATTCTTTTTGAATGTTCTATATCAGGTACTTTACTATTTAAGTGTTTAATAAAATCCACTGCATTATATCTTATATTGTTATATTGATATACTGTGCATAGGTATTGATTGTTTATATATTTTGTCCAATAAAAATTAGGCAACCTCATTATTCTTTCTGGTGTGTTTACTCTTTTATCTGAATTAAAAAAGTGTATTAATTTATTTTGCACTTCTTGAAATTCTTCTACATTTGCATTATTTACAAGCCAATAAACATGATAGCCATTTCTTGTATCAACAATAAAAGAGGGTGCAAGCCCGAATTCCTGCACCCTCTTTAATACACTTTTTTTATATTGATTTACTGTTTCTAAATCACAATATTTTTTATTATCATCTTTGCCACAATCACAATCTATATAGAAAGCATTTATTTTATTTATTTCATCTTGTTTAGTTCCACCGCTATTTACAACAAAATATATGTTATATCCTTGCTCATTTAATTGTTTTAATTTATCTTTCATGTTTTCATCAAAGTATCCGTTTAAATTAATAGGTTTTTCATTATCTTTTAGTGCTCTAAAATTAATTTTCTCATTCTTAAATATTTTCTCTAGAAATGTTTTTGTGTTCATCATAAATATTTCCTCCCTTTAGTTGTTCTTTTATTTGTTGCTTATATTGTTTCGTTATAGTTTCATATTCTTTAATCGCTTGCCAAATTTCTTCTCTGTTCTCAAAAAAGAATATTAAACTCTTGTTGTTTGTTTTATTAATCGCTAGATCAATAATGTGATAACCTTTATTACAAAGAATTTTTGCTAGTTTGCTTGAATAAACTGGTATATTATTTTTCATGCTTCATTCCTCCACTTTTTGATTTTTAAACTCTTTTATTGCTTCCCATACCTTATCAGTTCGTTCAAAATAGAATACTGTTTCTCTTGGTGCGTTTTTGTTTGGTGCAATATCAATTAACTTTAAACCCTTTTTTAATAAAAACTTTGCTAAAGTACCAGTAAATATAGGAATATTTTTATTTTCACTCATGTTTTATTCCTCCTTGATTTTTGAATAATTTACATAATTTTTCCTTGTAAGTGCTAAAGAGAAAATGTTTGAATCTAATTCATCTTTTGTTTTCTCATTGGTAATAGGTCTTGTAATACATTCAAATTCTTTTATTTTCGTAAACTTAATTTTAGGCATAAAAAAAGGAAGTCCTAAAACTTCCTGCAATTCTTTTAGTTTTATATTGGTTTGTAGTCCTCCATTATTAAACCAAATCTTTCCATTTAGGTTATACTTGATAATTATACTTATAAAATCATCTATGCAGTATTTTTGACATATATAATACAATTCTTCAAATCCTAATACGTCAACTAAATAATGCTTGTGTATATCCTGAAAATCTGGATTATAAAATCCTTTATATCCTGCATCTATCGCCAATAGTATCATTTTACCTTCCTCTGTTGCAGGTAAAGGGTAATTTAATATTTTGTGTAGGTACAATGCTGTACTCATTGAATATTTTTGCTTGTAGGTGTTATTTGTTACATCATTATTTAGGTTATATGCTTTAGGATTACATTTATCTTTTTCGCTTAACCTTGTTACATGGTTTGATATGCAATATCCTTCCATTAGGTCTATATCTACGCCTATATATTCGTTTTGACTTTGTTTTGATTGATATAAATTTTTAAAATCATAGAAATAATTTACCTCATATCCTTTGACTTGTTTTATCAAAATACAACTGTATAAACTGTCTATATCGTTGCTTAGAATTAGGTCATACTTTTGTTGCATAATCGGGATAGGTTTGTTCTATCCCTTATTCACTTGTATAATTATTAAGATTACCTCTACTTTAGATAATCCCTTATTCTACCTTTTATTCCATAGGTGAATAAGGGAAGTATTATACAAAACCCATCTTTCGACACCTCCTAATTTCGTTTCCTGTTGTTGCGTTTTTGTATATCGTTTTATTTATCATTGGCTTTTTCGTATTCCTGAATATAGCTGTCGTACTTTTTTTTGATAGCTTCATATGCTTTTGGATTTTTTAGTTTTTTTCGTTCAAATCTGCACAAATTAGCAATTGAAATATGAATATGATTAGATACATCCTTAAGTGTCAAATCTCTTTGTTTTCGCCATATTGTGTAGAAAAAATCGTTTTTTTCCATATATTCACCTTCTTATTAGAAAAATTTTGATATAAAAAATAAAGAGAGAAGAACCGCTTAAAGCAGTCCTTCTCTCTAAACCCAACTTCCTTTAGATATTTAAAGATGAATTACTGTGCAACTGCAACCGCTTTACTATTAAGTACCTTTAATGAACATTCAGTAATAACCATGCCTTTAAGGTTATCGCCATCCTTTGCAAGCATTTCAAAGGCAGGTTTACGCAAATAAACCAACCTCAAATAAGCAGGGTCAACAACCAATATCTTGTCAACGGGCATATGTCTATTTAATACCACGTTTACAACTCCATAATTTGTAATAACCTTGTTAGCAACAAAGCCAAAGGTATCCATAGGCATATTATAATTAATCTGGTTTGCATAGAAACCATCTATAATTTCCTTGAAGTCCGCATTTACAAAAGCGTAAAATTCATTTGAACCAAGTCCAGCATCCCAAAGTTTCTTTACTACTGCTTTAAAATCTGCCTGTGTAGGTGCTGTTTCAATTTCTACCACGTTATCAGGGTCAACCTGTTCAAAAATGGACTTCATCCTTCTAATGAAAGGTGCTGAGCTACCGTCATTATAGTTTGTAGGCGCGAGCATTTTCTTTTCGATGTTTACCTTAAGTTCTGTCAATCTGTCGTTAATTTCACTTGCAAAAAGGTCATTAATACCTACAACATTACTTGCCTGTGCTGAACCGCTAACCTGTACCGCCTTGCTGAATATTTCCATAACGTTAGATTTTTCCGCTCTACCACTTGAAACAAATGTATCAACGGTAAATCCTTCTGTTTTGGAAATATCTGCTGTATCATCAAGGGTCTTTTCCCTCCAGTTTATAGTTACGCTTCCAGCAGTTTCAACAAGTTTTTTATTTAATAAAAGTGTAGTAAAAGGTGTATCTGTAGGTGCTACAAGTGCAATTTCCTTTGATAAGTCAATGTTTTCATGCATTGTAAAATTAGTTGTCTTTATCATCTCTAATCATCCTCCATTATCCGAAAATTTTTGATAGTTTTGAAAAAATCATACCTTCTACATTTTTTTCTTTTTCTGCTACAGAATAGCTGTCGTCTGGTTTGTGGTCTGTTGGCTTGTAGGAATTTTCTATATCCTGCTTTTTTCTTAACTCAAGCAGTTTGTTAATTTTTTCCTGTGCTTTTTTGACATCTTCGGCTTCTACTAAGTCAAAATAACTCTCATCAAGCCCTGCCTTCAACATTTCATTTTTTATTGCTACTGCAACATTGACTTTCTGCAATTCAGAATACTGCTGTTTCACAGTTTCAAAATCAGCAATACTTTTTTCAAGTTCCTGAATTTTTGTTTGATACTGTGTAAGCATTTCCTGTACTTCTTCTTTTGAATAAGTTTCTTTTGTTAATTCAATCATTCTTAATGCTTCCTCCTTTTATTTTATGGGTGGTATAAAGCAAACATTGGTCTAAACTATATATCATCGGCATATTGCCGGATATACCGAAAAAATAAAAAAGAGGAAGCCAATTTGACTTCCTCTATACAAGAGTATGGGATAGTACCGTTTTTTTCTTGCTTTGGAGGAGGTGGGACTTGAACCCACATCAAAAACGGCAAAAATTACCTAATATGAGCATATTGTTCTCATCTGGCATAGCTGCCACGAAAGGAGAATATATATCAACCCTTGCGGGATTGATACCTTGAAAATATTTTGTAATCAATTTTTTGATATTAAAAAATAAATATAAAAAGGGTACATGAAGTACCCTTTATGAAAGGAGAATATAATATGATAAGAATTCCCGATATATTTAAACCCTAGCATGGGTAATTAACCGATATTATATTATCAATTTGTTCTTCCAATCTGATAAATAAAAATTGAAAAAATCTCTAAAGTTGTTGATTTTACTGTATTTCATGCATGTTTGCAAGATTTTCTAAAGTATTAGATTATTGTTTTTTCTTTTTCATTATATCAAAATGGGGTAGCAAATCTCAAAATCCGCTATTCATGCAGGTTTGCAGGATTTTCTAAACATACACGCTTTTGTCTATATTTTTTTTGTTTTTCTCTTCCATTAATAGAGAAATGGGGCAACAAATCTTAAAATCCGCTATTCATGCAGGTTTGCGGGATTTTCTAAAGCGGTAGCACTTCTATGTTTATCTTTATATGCTTAATTCATTCTTTTCCATTAATAGAGAAATGGGGTATTAAATCTCAAAATCCGCCATTCATGCAGATTTCAAGGATTTTCTAATTGTCTAGCACTTCTATATTTATCTTTATTCCCATTCTGATAAATAAAAATAGACAAAATCCTTAAAAGCATTGATTTTACTGTATTTCATGCTGATTTCAAGGATTTTCTAAACATACACGATTTTGTCTCCTATATTCTTTTTGCTTTTCTTTTTCATTATATCAAAATGGGGTAGCAAATCTTAAAATCCGCTATTCATGCTGGTTTGCAGGATTTTCTAAAACTTTAGTATGGTTTTTTACTAAATTCCTTCAACAAATCTTTTTCGCTAATTTCATGAGTTAACAACTTAACCATATCATCATCGGCTTCTTTTTCGTTGTCATATTCATTTAAAACCTTGCAAATCATATATTCACCTGTTGTTGTGCTGTGCATTATATAACATTTTTTTAACCCTTTGCTTATTATCTCCATATTAAAATCCTCCTTATATTTTGTATACAATTTTGTTATTTTATTATATCATATTAGCACATTGTAATCAAATTGTTATTGTATTTAAAACAGGTCTATATAAAAAAATATCCGCTTGTGCGGATTGAGTATAAAAAATGTGCATTTTTGATAACGATATAGGCACCGAGGAACTTGCACATCTTGAAATGGTAGGAAGTATAGTACGGCAGCTAATAGAAGGCGCAAGCATTGATGAAATGCAAAAAGCTGGATTTGATGCTAGTTACGCAGACCACGGCAGGGGTATTTACCCAATGTCCGCAGCAGGCAACCCCTTTACAGCAGCATATATTCAGTCAAAGGGAGATCCCATAACGGATTTGTATGAAAATATGGCTGCTGAACAAAAGGCAAGGTCAACTTATGAGTATCTTATAAATATGGCAGATGACCCGGATGTAATAGAGCCTCTTAGATTTTTAAGGGAAAGGGAAGTTGTGCATTTTCAAAGGTTTGGGGAAGCACTTAGGATTGTACAGGATTACCTAGACAGCCCAAAGCTTCACCACATACCAAAACCTGAATGTATGAAGTAATAGTTGTAAAAGGAAAATAGTGAGGATTTTAATTAATGGTGCAGTGTAGAAGGAATAAGACTAAAAGATTCATCTTGTGATGAATCTTTTAGTTTGAAAAAATATAGAAATTAAAGGAATTTTAAAACTGTAAACAATATCCCATAATTTATTAACTTTAAACAGTAATTTACCGATATAAATATTGAAGTGTAAGTATTGAAAAAATCCAGGCTATTTATTAATATACGGGGGTTTTACTATGAAGAATACGATGAAGTTACCGGTTGCAATAATTATACTAAGTTTACTATTGGTAAACTCTGTACTCTTTAAAATGAACATTGTCCATGCTGCAGAGGCTGTTAATATTTATGTTGAAGACTATTCAGACGGTGTTTTAACCATCAGGTGGATAAGACCTTCTGGAACTAATTCCTTTAAAATTACATATCATACTCCTTCAGGGACAGAAGAGACAATTGAAAGTAATGAAGGAAATGTTAACACATATAAAATAGAAGGGCTTCAAAATGATTTTATTTATGATATAAAGGTTGAGTTTTATAATGGTGAGTTTGATGAAAGTTCAAATCAGAGTGGAGAAATAATAGGAGAAGGACTTTTGTATTTCCTTCCCCGCATATCTTTTTATGCTTCCCGTGCAAATCAAGAAAAAGAAGAAATACCGGGTGGAGGCTATCAAATCGGGCATAAGCCAAGACTTAATTTGGAATGGGCTATGCCTAAGGTGTGGACTAGCGGTGGCGTGAAAAAAGCAAATGAATCAGATGCTATAAACTCTATAAAAAACAATTTAAGCCAAATCTATGGTGGCGATTTAAACATAAGTAGTTTAGATTTTAAAATAAATATTTCAACTGATTCATCAAACCTAAACAGCGGGCCTTCCCAGGCATCTGTTAATATTAATTATGATGGTGGTTATACGGCACATGTAGCAGGAAATGAAGATGATACATTAAATGTTGAAGACTCCGGTAAACCTGATTTTTTAAATTTTGACATTATCGGAAGAAGCGATTTGACTGCTCCACTTCCGAAAGTAGGAGAGCCGGAAGCAGAAGGTGCATTGCCACATAAAGACATACTTCCGGGAACTGTATACTACATGAACATTAAGCCTGAGTTTAAAGACAGCAATGGAAATACAAAATCGGTAATATCAGTGGGCAAACCTTCAGATTTTAATGGAAGCCGTCTGGCGGGAGAACATTCATACACATATACTCCTATAAGATTTGAACTTTCAAAAGATTCTGATAACAATATATATGTTAAGATATACAGGGTAAATGAAGGAAGCCTTGATTTGCCAAGACTTTTTTATGAAGTGCAGTCAAGTGTTGATCCGTCAATACCAGGGGATTGGCCGGTCAGAAAAACAATAAACGACACCTTTTTTACAGAAGGAGCCAAAAGTGCCATAACGGTTATATCAGGGGTTAATCCTGACAACCAGATATATTATAAAATAGTTGTTAAGACAGATGGCGCAGATGACCGGATAGAGTCACTGCCAATGGACTATACGCTGAAAGAAGATACAAGTAAGCCTCCTGTGCCAAGGGAGGTAACAATTGTTGACAGAAAGCTTGTAAGCAGAATTAATGAAGAAAGCGGTGAAGTAGAATACTCCACTGATGTAACTATTTCATGGGCAAAACCCCACAACTGGGATGAAATAAAAGCCAACACAGACCCGGATAAGGATATTGTGTTTCATTTTATGCTGAATACCCACCAATCTGAAATTGAAACGGGAAACAATCCTGAACTTATAGCGGATGGTAAATCATACGGGCAGTTTCCTTTAAAATACAGACGTGTCTTGTCGGTTTCTTCCAAAGCCGTCAGGGATGTTGGAAACCGTTTGGAGTACACAATTGAAGGATTTAATCTCTTTAAGTACGAGAGGTTTATAGGAATGAGTGATGGAGAGCCACAATTTGAAAAACATGACATTCAAAATGAAGAGGGTTACCCTGACTTTTTGCTGCCTAATACAGTGTACTACCTTCAAATGTTCACAACAGGCGCAGCCGGTGGAGAAGATTTTGAAGAAACCTTTAAAGAATTGGAAAAGTTATCAGACAAATCTGTAATAGTAAGCTTTACCACCCGTTCAGTGAGGGAAATTGATGTACCGCTGCCTATAAATTTAAGAGTCAGCAAAAATGATGCGGATGTTTTAATTGACGGTGAAAATATAGAAATATCAAACTATATAGAAATGCAGTTTGACAAAGTAAATATAAACTGGTCAAATTACCTTCTGGACACATCTGTTGAGAAAAAAATATATTATGACATATATATGAGCACAAGACCGGATATAAACTCATTTAAACTAATAGGTACCACTGAGGATTTGGACGGGGATTTGTTGTTTATTGGAGTGGATGACCCAAGAAGCACATCCATAAAATTTACAGTGAGGGAATTTTCCCAGGACAATCCGGGGTATGCTGCCTTTGGGAAGAAATTAAGACCAAATACCACCTACTACTTTATTGCAAGAACCAGGCTGAGCATAAAAGATGAAGACCAAGAGAGGGAACGCCTGTCAGAATATACACCTGCTGTATCGGTTACAACAGTTAAAGGGGAAGTAGGTGACGGGGATGAATCAGCCAAAAGACCACTGGCGCCTACAGATTTTGCAATTGCATTGGATGAGGAAGGAAACCCGAAAGTCAGTGGCTCTTCTGTGGAATTTGCCTGGATGAGAAGGGAAAGCAATGTAATTTATAATATCATATGTACAGCAAGGAGGGTTGAACCTAATGAAGGTATATACAGCGACGTTGAAGATGCCATATATCAAAGCTTTATGGCTAATTTTGGTGAAATACTTTTAGATCCTTTGGCAGAAACACCTGCAGATAATTTTGTATACGATCCGCTAACTGAACAGATGAAATATATAATAGATAAATGGCTGTTTCCAAACAGGCTGTATTACTTTAGCATAAGGGCAATAGATAAGGATGATCCTTCACGTTACAGTGTCTGGGTTTCCATTCCGGTTACAACATCTTTGATAGAACAGCCGGAGTTTTTGGAAGCGGTAACAGATGTACAATTGGGATTCTTTTTTGACGACCATGATATATACACAAAATCTGAGGACTACACCGTTTATATAAAATCAGACAAAGACTTAAAGCTTAATTTACTTACAAGGGACAAGTATACAATAGTAAAAACAGGCACCAGGTGCTATGTGAGGATGGTAAACTTAAAACCTAATTCTTATTATGACGTGAGGGTATATAAAAACAACGGCACCACTTTGGTATATACTAAAGACGGGTTTACCACAAGGGATGCTTACCACAATGTGGAGGTTAAATGGAGAGGTATCCCTGAGTACAAATATGAGTTTGCAATTAAAGCTGAGTTGGATGATGAATATACCGTACTTACCGATGCAAATTTTGAAAGATATATAGATGAAAACGGCAGAATACGCCCGTATTATGGCGAAAAAAGCATAAGGACAAGCGGCACACAATATGTGGACTATTACGCCAGGATAAAAACAATTCCCGTTGAAACGGAAGACGGGGATGTTAAAAATGTTCCTTTGTCATCAAATACCAAGTACCACATAAAGGTACGGGCTGTCAGGGAAGACCCTGTGGACAAGTCACTTGTTGCATATTCAAAATATGCAGGACCTGTTCAAATCAGGACGGATTTTAACCAGGAGGACTATGACGAAGAAGACACCAAAAGAAGAAAAGAAGCAATGTTTTATGACAAGATAGACAAGCTTGAAGAAGCCCTTTATTGGAGAGTGGATATTGAAAACGGAGTGTCGAACAAGATACTTATTAAAAGGGACAGAATGGTAAATGCAATAGAAAATAATATAAATAACATACTTGTATTGGACATTTCAAAACATGCAGAAGGGCTTTCTGAGGATATTATATATATACCTGTAAAAGTTATTGAAGCTTTGGATGCTTCGGGAAAAGGTCTTTGTATCAAAACAGCGGGGGCGGAATATACACTAAGACCCGGTGTGGTAGATACAAACCATATTGATGTTAAAGAGATGTTAAATACGGCAAATATAAATGATATTTACTATAAATTAAATATCAGGCGTTTGGATAAACCTGCAATAAAATTATCTAAAGATGAAAGGCCTGTATCGATAATCAATAAAATGAGCATGGACATTGTGGGAACAACAATAACTTCCACAAAACTTGAAGAAGAAATATATGACAGGATGTACAACAAAAGCTCTGGAATTGTGGCAAGAAAATTAAATGAATTTTTAAATACACCTATAAAGGGAAGTGTTTCGTCTAAAGAAATTGAAGATGAAGTACTTAAAATAATTGAAGAAATAGAGTATGAACTTTCAAAATTTTTAAAAAACAGGATTGAAGGTACCAGAGGCGTAAGTCCTGTAATGGCAAAAACCAAAGAAACGGCACAATTTGAAAAGCCTATAATGGTAAGACTTGTGCATACCGGAGAAAAGGGATTGAAAATACCTTATGTAAGCTACAACAGTGATAAGGACTGGAACAAGGTATCAAATGCCGTTTATATTCAAAACAGTATAGTGTTTAATGTGTTTGAGCCTGGTGAATTTGTAATTATAATATTGGACATTCCTGCAAATGATGTTTATGAAGGACATCCTTACAGTGAGGATATTAGGCTGCTTTTATCCAAATATGACTTAAGGGAAGTTTTTGGTTCATTGGAATCTTTTTATCCAAAAGAAAATGTGAGGGTAAATGAAATAATTTTGCTATATGAAGTTGTGACGGAAAAGGACATTTTAAATGGCGGCCTTAACATAAGGCAGAGGGCTCAGAAATATAATCTTGAGGATTTGTTAAATTCAGGCGGGACGGCCAGGAATGTAAACAGGCAGGAAACAGCCAGGGTTATAATGATGGTTTATTCAGACAGGACTAATTTAAACCTTGATTATGCCGTACCTTCCAAAAATATTTACATTAATGATGAGAATAAAATACATAAAACAAATTACGGGCAGGTTTTGATGGCATTGGATTTAAACATATTCACATTAAATGAAGGGTATAATTTTGAACCTGATAAACCTGTTACAAGAGGAGAGATTGCCGCACTTTTAGTTAAAACTTTAAAGCTTACAGGCGATATGTAAGCACAGCCGATATAAAAAATTTAATAAAAGCGGTTTAAGAGCATTAAAACCAGGTAGCAAAAAAGTATGCAGATAAGGTATGTAGCAAAATTTTACATAAAAACCGGCGAAGGGCAGGGGATAATGTTATGAATGCAGCAAAGAAGCTTATTCCAATAATCATTATATTAAGTATGGTTATTCAACCGGAAATTGGATTTGCGTCCAACAGTGCAAATCCTCCAACGGAATTGAGAGTTGAAGCAATAAATGATGATCAGCCTGCTATCGGCTATAATGAATATGACAGGTATTATGTTGATTTTGCCTGGAATTTAACTTTTCCCGGAGAGGCTGTAGGTAAATATGTAAACTTTTACACCAGAAAGATTCCGAAATCTTATAGTCCGGGGGGAGCAAGGACGTTAAAAGAAGGAAGTATTCCGGTTACCTCAGGTGCGTATAAGCACAGGTTGAGGGAATTAGATTCAGGTACAATTTATCATATTGACGCAACGTCATACTATACCTACTATAACGAAGGCGGAAATATTCTTTACAGTACTGAATCCGGCCGTTCAAATATAGTAAAAGTACTGACGGATATAGAGTTAAATGCATATGCACTAGGAACAAATCAAATTAAAATAGAGTGGGACGATGTCTGGGATTCTGACGGGAGAATAGGTTACAAGCTGTATGTATCGGAAAACGAAACTTTTGCCAATACTCCTCCTATATTTATAAGGAAAGACCAGATAGGGGAAGGAAAAGCGGTGTCCGTCAATGAATCTACGGGGAAGCTTGAGTATATACACAATGTAAGGGACCCGGGAAGGGTGTATTATGTAAGGATTGAACCTGATATTACAGATGAGGAAATAAAGAGAAACCAGTACACCAAAACCATTGCGGTGAGCAGTTTTATACTGGTAAAAACCACAAAAATGTCTTCCACACCGGAGGGTACCGTGTGGAAATTGGAATGGACTCCTGTGGTTACAGGTTTAGGTGACGGGGATATAGATATTACATATCATATATACCGAGGAAATGCTGATTCAAATGAGTTGCCCCAGTACATGTCAGAGGTTAACGGAACAGAGTTTTTTGTTACCATCCCATATGATGATATACAGCATTACTTTATAATCAGGGCAATAGTGACCAGGAATGGGCAGGATGTCTATAAAGGCATTAGAATTGAGTCCCAGGAAGTCTTCCTGAAAGAGTCAGAAGTGCCTTCAAGACCTGCATCACCTGAACTTGTGGATTCGTTTAAACGTTTTGACGGGGAAGTTATTATAAGCTACCAGGATGAATTAGAACCCCGCAGTGCTACAATTTTGTGGAGGGCACCTGCTAAAGCAGATGGGGAAATTGATACAGATGTTTTATATGACATCTGGCTTGTTGATGATCCAAATACCGTTGATAATCCACCGCCCCATACTAAGATTGCATCGGATGCAAATATGGGAAGCGGGAACTTTGTATTTGACGGGAATAATTTAATTGGGTATAAATTTTCTATTACAGGTTTGACTCCTAATTCCACTTATTATCTTAAAATAGTTGCTAAAAAACAGTATATTGAATATGTAAACGATGTACTTCAATTGGTAACTTATAATTCAGATCCTGCTTATAAAATTATAATAACGCCTCCGGAAGGTCCGGATGAGCAGCCGCTGGTGCCTGGAAGACCGCCTCTTAGGGTAAAAAAAGATGCAAAGGGCAATAATATGATTACCCACGACTCGGTGGTAATCCAGCTTAAAAACTTATGGTATGAGAAATACAACCATGAAACGGGCAAGTGGGAATATATAAGTGCTGAGGAATATTTTGAAAAAACCAATCCAACAGCCGGAGAAGAAGAGGATGAGGAAGAGGGAGCAGATGAAGATGAGAGTAATGAAGACGGAAATGGAGAAGATGAGGATATAGATGAAGACGAGCCAGACGGAGAAGACCCAGGCGGAGGAGACCCAGACGGAGAAGACCCAGACGGAGAAGACCCAGACGGAGAAGACCCAAGCGGAGGAGAGCCGGAGGAGGAAGAGGATGAAGAAGAGTCAAACGGAGGAGAGCCGGAAGAGGAAGAGGATGAAGAAGAGTCAGGAGGAGACCCGGACGGAGGAGAACCAAGCGGAGAAGACCCAGACGGAGAAGACCCGGACGGAGAAGATCCAGATGGAGAAGACCCGGACGGAGAAAGTGAAGAACCGGAGGAATACAGGATAGTTTCATACGATCCCGGAGTTACCATTGATGTTGGGTGTATAGAATTTGTTGAAGGAATGTCTTACGACATTTTAGCCACAATACCGGCAGATAAAATAACGGATTTTCCCACAGATCCCAATGATGATATGGAAAATCCAAACTTAAACCCTGACAAAAAGAAGCACAATATTGATATTGTTGTAACAGGTCTTAAACCAAATACCACTTATGTAATATGGGTAAGGGCTACAAGAAAAAGCGTGGGGCTTTCTTCAGGACCGTCAGAGCCTTTAATAATAACCACCAATCCTGTAATAGACCCTCCTGTTGAACAGCCTGTTGTACCTGCATTTAACTACAGCCTTGCAAGTGATACGTATGTAGACTTAGGCTGGGAATATGTACCTACATATAACTACTACATTAAATACGGGACAGAGGACAATATTAATTCAGCAGGGCAGGAAATCCAAATAACACCTGAAGACTTATACGAATCCATATACTACAGGGTGGGAGGACTATCCCCAGATACGCTGTACTATTTCTGGATACAGGCAGAATCGGTAAATGAATCAGGTGAAACAAAAAGGTCTTTGTGGAGTGACTCATATTCAGTCAGAACTTTAAAGTACATTCCACCGGATACTCCTGTGGGATTTGGGATAAAAAACAGCCTTGATGCCATTACTTTAAACAGCATAACTTATGAATGGATGATGGAAGAAGGTTTAGAATATATAATTGAGATATCCCGGTATTATGATTATAAAGAAGCAGTGGAATACAATGTGGGAGAAGTTTCTGAGTATACCGTGGAGGGGCTTCTTTCAAATCACAGGTATTATGCCAGACTTTATGCATATGACAGGGAAAAGGGTTTAAGGTCTGAACCCACTTATAGTGTAACTGTAAGGACAAAATCAAGCTCAGAGGATTATGACTCCGGTCAGGATATAGATGATGCAATAACGGGGGATTTTGTTGAAAAAGATGAAAAAATAACAGACGGGGTATGGAATGTAAGAATTACAGGTGTTAATGCAGACAGGCTATTGGAAAGTGTTATTAAGGATAAAAATCCGGACTACAAAATTGACCTTACAAACCCCCCGGGTAAATACAAAAAAATAAGAATGCTTGTGTCTGACAGGGTTTTTATGGGATTTACCAGGCTTAAGAAAAATCTTATTATTGCAACAAAGGAAAGTTCCATAATAATAAGACCCGGCACCGTTACAACTGAAGACAGCAACCCTTTGGCAGGAGGCAAAAGAAGGATTGATTATGAAATTGTAATTTCACTTCCGGAGAATTTTAAAACAGATGTAGAAAACATGAACTTTAAAAAGGAAGTTTGCAATATAGAAGTTGGAATAAGGGACTTAGGATATATTACTACATTTGATAATCTTTTAAAACCTCTGAAATTTTCGGTGGAGTACAGTGATAGCAGCTGGTATGCAAATGGGAAGACTTTTGGTTATGTGTATGATAAAAACACCTCTCTTTGGCAAAAACTCAATACTTCTGCCTCTTATAACGGGGATAGGAGAAAGGGAGAGGTTTTTATAGAGACCAAAAAACTTGGGGATATAGCAATTGCTGAGCCGGCAAAAGACTTTTTTGACGACATTTACTACCACAGGTTTGAAACAGCCATAAACAACGTGGCATCGGTATATCAGCTAAAAAGCATTGAAGGTAGGTTATTTAAGCCTGATTTGTATGCTACATTAGGTGATACCGTAAAAATCATGTTTGATATTTTAGGATATCAATACAGCAATAACTATATGCTTGAAGCTGCAAAGGCAGGTCTTATAGAAAACCGGGAAGTTTCAAGACAGGTAAGAAACTGCACTGTAGATGAAGTATATGAAATGATGATAAAAGTTTATGAATTAAAAACCGGTGAGGTTTTAGGACATAAAGAAAGACAAGAATTTATTAAGGAAAACGGTATGGTTTTAGTAAGGGAAAACGGAAGAATTGCAGAGGGCGGAAGTGAAATCACAAGAGGAGAAGTTGTGTGGCTTTTAGAAAAGCTTTTGGTATATACAGGAGAACTTTATTAATGCAAATTAGTAAGAAAAAATTACATTAGTAAAAAAGAAGGAGTTGGGGGACATAATAATGAATATAAATAAGGCGAAAGTATACATAATATGTTTAATATTTGCCAGCCTGCAAGTTGTAAATGTAGGCGCGGCTGCAAATAACAGTGATACCGTATATACTGCTGCACATAATAGTGAAACTTTACATGATGAAACTTTAAAAAACAGCGGAGATATAAACGGCGGTGTAAAAAACGGCGGAGCTGTTTATAATATAGAGGAAATAAATGAGTCTCAAATTTTAATTGAGATTAGCCAAAGAGACGAGAAGGCATCAGAAGGAATAGGCATTGTTTACTTTTACCTTGTTAATGGAAAAACTTTGCATGTAGGTTATGAAACAGGAGAGAATATGCCTCAAAAAGCCTATTTACGCTACAACTTGATAAATGCGATACCACCTGTAAAGGTGAGATTAATAAATGTAAACAATAGAAATTGGCTGCCATTTAGTGATATAAAAGGTATTGAAGCAGAAGAATATATTATGCATTTATACGATGCCGGAATTGTAAACGGCAGGGGTGATGGGACATTTGCACCTGATAGCTTTATAACCAGGGCTGAGTTTATGGCTCTTTTGGTTAACTCCCTGAAGCTGAAAAGAAGGACGGAAAATGCATATACTTTTTCTGATATAAATAACCATTGGGCAAAGGATATTATATTAATTGCAGCAGAAAACAATTTTATATCCGGCTACCAGGACAATACAATAAGACCTGATAATTTTATAACACTGGCGGAGGCCAGCTCCATAATAACTAGGGCATTTAATTTTAAAACATCAAAAAACGGAATGTATTCCAAGTTAAAAAAAGACAAGTGGTACAGTAATCAGGTTAAAAAAATGTTTGACTCCGGAATTCTTAAAGTTACTGACCGGATATATAATGATTTTGACGAAGAAAGATTTATAACAAGAGGAGATTGTGCTATTATGATAAGCAGGGCACTTTCTACATATTGATGTAAAAAATATTGGACGTATATCCCTGTGAATAAAGGGCAATAATTTAACTATGACAACCGGTTAAATGGTAAAAAGGGGGATATACGTGAAAAAGGCCATTGCTAAAAATATATATTTTTTGATTTTAATAATGACAATACTATTTACAATTGTATATATTAAGTTTTATCATATAGAAGGTTCTACTTTTTCTATACTGAAAGAAGCTTTTAACTCCTCAGGGGCGGAGCATTTAAACAGTGAAGTTTATATATGGAGCCGGGGGGGAAGTTGGTTTGGAGATTTTAGCAGTTTAAAAAAAATGGCAGAGGAGTTTGAAACTGATTTTGGAATTATCCAAAATGATTTGTACTCAAAAAATTACATCAACAACAACTTTGTCAGCAAAATAGAAATAATAGGAGTAACTTGGGATGGAAACAAAATAAATATTACTGCACAGACCGGCGGGGAAAATTCCGGTTCAAAAGAAACCTATGTTTCAGTATGTGTATCCACTGATTTTGAAAACTGTGAACTAGAGGGGGTAATAGAAAACATTAAAGACAGCTTTAGAAAATACAATTTAGAGCCTGTAGTAAGTACTTGCATAACGGGATACTTTGACGGGAAGCTGGATTACAAAGCCCTTAACGCCATAAGTAAAAACATATTCAAAGACTCTAATGCAAGTAAGGTAAACGGCATTGCAGACAGAAATTTAATAAGCGTTTCCGCCTATTCTCCGGCAATTGGTGACTCAATAAATGTAGATGGTAAAAAGATTAACTTAAATTTTGCAATAAGATATAACTCTTATGAAGACAAAACATATATATGGCTTGCATCACCTGTGATAACGGTTGAATATTGACGACCGGGAGGCTACAGTTTAATTACAACTTTTATGAAAAATAAAAAGTTGTAGGTGATTGAGCCATGAGATTAAAGAAATGCATACTAAAGAAAAAATATAATAAAACACGAAAGGAAGAATTGATGTGCCAAAAATAATTGTATCTGAAGGAAAACCTTTAAAAGGGGTTGTACGAGTAAGCAGTGCCAAAAACTCTGTACTGCCCATTATAGCTGCATCAATTTTAGGGGATAAGGAAAGCATTTTAGAGGAAATACCTTATCTTACAGATGTAAAAGTTATGGCTGATTTACTAAAATGTTTCGGCGTAGATGTTGAGTTTTTTGACGATAAAAATAAACTCCGCATAAAATGCAGCAATATAACAAATACAACTGCACCATATGAATTGGTAAATAAAATGAGGGCGTCAATTCTGGTTATGGGACCTTTACTTGCAAGGACAGGTGTGGCAAAAATATCCCTTCCGGGAGGTTGTGCCATAGGAACCAGACCTGTTGATCTTCACCTTAAGGGTTTTGCCGCAATGGGAGCGGAAATCAACCAGGAACATGGGTTTATTGAGGCAAAAGTAAACGGGAAGCTTAAAGGAAGCAAGATATATTTAGACTTCCCAAGTGTTGGAGCTACTGAAAACATTATGATGGCAGCTGTTTTGGCGGAAGGGCAAACCATTATTGAAAATGCAGCCATTGAGCCGGAGATAGTTGACCTTGCCACTTACCTTACATCCATAGGGGCAGATATAAAGGGTGCAGGAACTGATACAATAAAAATAAACGGTGTAAAATCACTGGGGGGAACAACCCACACAGCCATACCTGACAGGATTGAAGCAGGTACGTTTATGACAGCTGCAGCAATAACAGGCGGGGATGTATTAATTGAAAATATCGTACCTGATCACGTAAAGCCTATAACTGCAAAGCTTAGGGAGGTCGGCGTTGAAATTTCAGAAGAACTGTCAAGTATTCATGTTAAGGCTGGGGACAACATAAATCCTATAGATATAAAAACCCACCCGTATCCAGGTTTTCCAACAGATATGCAGCCACAAATGACATCTTTAATGACTAAGGCTAAAGGCACAAGCATGATTATAGAGACTATTTTTGAAAATAGATTTATGCACTTAGCGGAATTAAAGAGAATGGGAGCTAACGTTAAAATTGAAGGCAGAAGTGCAATTATAGAAGGAAGTCCTTTGACAGGTGCAAAAGTTAAAGCAACGGATTTAAGGGCAGGGGCAGCTCTTATCCTTGCAGGTATGATTGCGGAAGGCACCACTGAGATTACTGATATTGAGCACATTGAAAGAGGATATGTAAAAATACATGAGAAGCTTAGGGCACTAGGTGCTAATATTGAAAGAGTTGAAGATGAGGAAGAGTAATACATACTTAGTTTCAGTGTATTCTAAAAGCATATTTAAAAGTGTATTTTAAAGGCAAATTTTAAAGTCTTATTTAAAAAGTGTTTTTTAAATGAGAATGATATGTACTGTGTTTTTTCAGAATTTTGCCGATATATACACTGAAACTATAAAATGTGAGGTGCAAAAATAATGACAAATGATACAATAAAGAGGGAAACACTGTTAGAAAATGATGCAGCAACACTATGGTATTATCCGGATTACGGGATAATTCACCATAAAATTCATAAATTCATAATGGGGGATAAATTCAAAGAAGTAATGCTTACGGGGGCTGAATATTTTGAAAAGAAAAACTGTAAAAAATGGCTCTCTGACAATAAAAATAGTTCAGCCCTTAGAAAGGTGGACGTGGATTGGGGAAAAGAAAACTGGAAGCCAATTATGATTAAAGCCGGCTGGAAATACTGGGCGGTGGTGATGCCGGATTTAATGGCAGGAAAGCTCACTATGAGATCCATTATCGAATATTATAAAGAAAGAAACGTAACGGTGGAAATATTTGATGATGTTGATTTAGCATTAAAATGGCTAATGGAAAATGACTGAACTGACTGAACTTACTGAACTGATAAACTTACTGAGATAAATTAAAATAACAGCAAATATAAGATTAATTAAGAGCCGGGGAAATTTTTCCCTGGCTCTTAAAATATTTGAATAAATTAAGGCGCAGTGTTATTCTTTTTATTGGGATTGGGTTTAAAGAAGGAAATTTTCGAAAAATACTTGCAGTTATTTTAAAAGGAGGGGGCTTAATATGAATAAATATATGAAAAGGCACGAAAAGCTTATTTCAGAACTTTTAAAAGAGCGGCGAGATATTGATTTTTTAAAAAAATATCATAAAGAGCAAATAGGGATAATCCAGCATGAGAGGTTAATCCACCTTTTGGTTACTTTGTTTTTTGGGTTGATTTTTTTTATTTCTGTTTTATTTGCAGTGGTTTATGAAAAACTAGTGCTTTCATCTTTGGCAGGTTTGATGCTTGTATTGCTGATTCCATATATATTTCACTATTACAGGCTGGAAAATGGCGTGCAAAAATGGTACAAGATTTACAATGATATGATTTTGGGTGATAGGGAAAATAAAGACTCAGAATAAATGCTTTTTTTCTTTGTATTGTTTTTTATTCTTTAATAGTTTAATATTAAATGTGTTTATTATAAAATATGTTTAATATAAAATATGCAGGATAAATATTAATAGTAAGATAAATATAGATAGTAAGGATGATTAAAACATGGACGTAAAAACATTATTTACCGACTTAGACGGGACATTGGTGGAACACAGCGGTGATGTAACTGAAGATATTATAAAGTCAGTGAGAAAGTTATTGGATAAAAAAATAAATGTGGTTTTGGCATCCGGAAGGCATCCTGATATGATGAAAAGCATACATTATAAGCTGGGACTAAAAACCCCTGTTATAGCTTGTAATGGAGGGATAATTAAGGATTTAAACACAAAGGAAGTTCTATATGCAAACCCCTTGTCTAAAGATGTTATAAAAAGAGCTATAGAAATAGCAAGGGAACTTGGGGTAGAGTGGGTGGTTTATGAGAAAAACGATATACTTTTTGAAAAAATGCCTCCAAAGTCTTACAAGCTTCCATATATTAATCCTCACCTACCAAAGCATTTGCAGGCAAATTATTTAAAAATAAACTCTTTAGAGGAAGTATTTAAAGATGATTGTTTTTTCTTAAAGATATTTCTTTTATTTGACAACAAAGTAGAGGCAATGGAAAGAGGAAGGCAGATGTTAAGTGAAATAGAAGGTATTGATGTGGTACAATCTGCAAAAACTTATTTAGATGTTATGGTACATGGTTCATCAAAGGGACAGGCTATGAAAAGGTATGTGGAATTAACGGGTATTGATATAAAAAACACCATAGCCATTGGGGATGCGCAAAATGATATAGACATGATTGAATATGCAGGTTTTGGCATTGCAATGGGAAATGCCGTGGACAGTGTAAAAAAAGCGGCTGATTATGTGACAACACCGCATCCGGAAGGGTTTAAGGATATGGTTGAGTACTTGATTAAAAAGGTGTGATATGTTTTAAAATTTAATTCTTACCATAGGGTATAGTGCTTTAGTTAGTACCTTAGTTAGTCCCCTAGTTAATACTTTGGTTATATTGAATTTAATTACAGGTTATGATAAAATTCAAAGAGAAGTATTTTATACGGAAGAAAAAAGGGGGGTATAATAGTGAAAACTAAAATAAAGAGGATATCTTTATTTGTAGTTTTAATCACAATGCTTTTTTTTAATGCAGTTTATTTAAATGCTAAAGAAAGTATGCTAGAGGACAGGACCATTGGTGATATAGTTGAAAAATATCAAGAAAACCCGTTCCGCTTTAATGTAGCTGTTTTTGACGGGTATGAAATTGAGCCAAAGGCAGAAGCACCATATGTTGCAGGGAAATTAAAAAACCAGTACTTAGAGGAAGCATTAAACTGCGTGAATTTTATGCGCTATCTGGTGGGGCTTCCTGCTGATATTACTTTAAATGAAGAATACAACAATTATGCCCAGCACGGGGCGGTAATACTTGCAAGCTTAAAAGGCTTAACTCATTTTCCGGAAAAACCTGCTGACATGCCGGAAGAATTTTATGAACTTGCATACATTGGAACTTCAAGGGCTAATATTGCTTTTGGTTATCCATCTATTATGGACAGCATAATAGGATATATGCATGATTCTATAGGTGAGTCAAATATCAATACAGTGGGACACCGCAGATGGATATTAAATCCGGGTATGCAGCAAATAGGATTTGGTCAGTGCGGTATTTTTCATTCTACATATACATTTGATATAAGCAGAAGACCGGCCATTCATTTTGATTTTATATCATGGCCTGCAAGAAATTATATGCCTTTAGAGTTTTTTGATGAGGATACCCCTTGGTCAGTTAACCTTGGAGGGGATTATGGGCTTTCATCTTTAGATGATATTGAAGTAACCCTTACAAGAAGAAGTGACAATAAAGTATGGGTTTTTAATAATAGCAGAGATAATACTGAAAAATACGGGCTTTTTAATGTAAATGATGAGAATTATGGAATGAGGAAATGTATTATCTTTAGACCTAAAGATGTTGGCGGGTATAATAAAAATGATGTATTTGATGTAAGCATTAAAGGGATAAAGGAGTATATTGAACCTGAAATAATAGACGGTAAGCTTTATACCAGCATACCTGCCGAGATTAATTACACTGTTGAATTTTTCAGCCTGCTTGATGCCATTGATGAAAAGGAAGAAGATTATATATATGGGGATTTAAATGATGACGGGGAAATAAACTCAATGGATTTAGCGGTAATGTCAAGGCATATTTTAGAGATAAAAGAAATTTCAGATATTAAAGCGGCGGATTTAAATGGTGACGGAAGGATAGATACAGTTGATTACCAATTGCTTATGCGGTATATTTTAGGAATTATAAACGGGTTTCCTGTTGAATAGTTTTTAGTGTAATTTGTAAGTTTAAGTTGTAGGCTAAATTAAAGTTGTAATCTTAGATTATAATCTTAAATACAAATAATGATGTATAATTCTATGTTTTGTTAATGAAAAGCATTGGTTAGTTTTAACCTGTGAGAGTTGGCAGTTATCTAAAAAAAGAGATAGCTGCCAACTTTATTTAAAATTAAAATATAGTGTTAATGTGAATTATTATTTATAAAAATAGTAACTATATGTTGCATTTAGTTAAAAACTGTTGTAAAATATTTTAAAAATGCTTGTAATTATTACAAAAAAATATAAGGGGGGAGTAACAAATGAAGAAGTTATTTTTTTGTATCATTTTAGTGATTTTATGCACTTTAAATTTTAAAGTACAAGCTGGGTATGTATCGTTAAGTGATGGAGAATATGAGTAAGATACTCAAGTTAATGAAATATCGACATTAGAAGGCAAATTAGAAGTAGAGGAAAGAATAGAAGAAAGATTTGAATATAAAGAAAATAACAATTCAAAAGATGTTGATAATCCAAAAAATAATTTTAAAAAAATAGTTCTAAAACGACAGATGCTATTTACAAAGCATCTAGTGTGACGACTCAATCTGAAAGGATGTATGGGGATTTAAACGGAGATGGAATGTTTAATACCAGTGATTATGTTTTGCTCCAAAGATACATTCTAGAAATAATTAATGATTTTTCATACAGTGAAGCTAAAATAAATGCAGATGTTAACGGGGATGACAGAATAAGTAGTTTAGATGCATCTCTATTTACAAGAAAAATATTAGGTATTATTGATGCGTTTCCAGTTGAAAATATTATTGGACCATCAAAACCTACAAATCTCCAGTTAATTAAAACTACTAATTCTTCAGCAACTATATCCTGGACAGAGTCTATTAGTGATGTAGATATAGAAGGATATAAAATATATAATAACAATGAACTTGTTGGCACGACTACTGATACAAGCTATACAGTTGAGGGATTGGAAATATTCTCAGAGAATATATTTACTGTAGAGGCATTTGATAAAAATGGCAGACACTCAGGTAAAAGTGCTCCATTGCGTGTGGTTATAGATTTTGTTTTGGAAGAAGATATTGTAATTGATAAAGATTATGAATTAGGTGACAATACAATATATTTAAATGGGTTTACTCTAACAGTGAATGGAACACTTAAACAAAATTCAGGAGAAATTAATTTAGGTGAAGGTAATTTAATTATTAATGGAGATTTCATCCAGTCCGGTGGAATAGTCAATGTGGAAAGCGGTAAGCTATATGTAAAAAATGATTACCTCATATGATCACAGACCTCATTTAAAAACAGGAATTATTAGATTAAGCTGTTGGGATTTGAAAGTATCCGGTTAATCTTGCTTATCGCTGCATCACAGCTTGCCAATAAAGTGTGTATCCCACGAATTTGTCCCTCCTTGAGCTTGTCTGAAATAGTGACAACAACAGTCATGTCCCGACCCCATATGTTTTTAAAGGTGCGATAAGCCATAATGGTCTTTCTGTTGACCTCGGTTTCCTCAAGTCTTGTGGATGCCTCCTCTACCAAGCTTTTGTGATGGAAGGGCATCAGAGCCCCTACATATTTCATACCAAGGGATTCTACTAATTCTATATTCTTTTTTGAGTTGTTTCCACGGTCAAAAACAATAGTATGGTTCTTTGTGTCTGCTCCAATTGTTTCTAATCTGTTCTTTATTTTCTCTATCACTTTTCGGAACACTTTGGCATCGTTCATGTTCCCTTCATAGGAATGGTGGAACAGGGGAATCATATCGTCTTTGGTCACAACAAGAGCTAGTCCGATTTGGCGAAGATCCATGCGTTTTTGCTTATTCTTGCCTCTTTTTGCAATATGGCATCTTCTGCACTTTCTATTGCTTCGGCAGGAATTGTTTTAAAAATTTAAATTTTATGATAAACTCACGCTAGGCTTGGAGATGATTTATGCAATTATTCCAAGGACTTTTTAAAGGTGCTTAAGAATTTGGATTGTAAGAATGACACAGTAGAAGTGATATCGGGGGGCGGGGATGATGCAATAGAGGCGATTTCCAAGAATATCGATCCGGATTTAATTAAGAAACTTGATGACTTTGGTGTTAAACCCTCTGATTATGATAATTTCAGAATTACCGGACGTGAATCGGCAGAGAAAGTGGCTAAAGCTGTTGAAATGGGCAATTCTCTTAAAGAGATAACCCATCTGGATGATGCACTTGATGCAATTAGAAGTTTATCATTTAGCGGACTGGATGATATAAAAATTAAGTCAATGTTAAAGAATATAGATGACAGTGCAATGTCAGTTTACGATAAAGTAACCGCCAAAGCGACTTTGTTTGAGAAGGCATTAGTCGATGGAGTAGTATTGCCGGATGTACTAGTTATAAAGAGCTCATCCTTTGTTGATGAATTTGGAAATGCTAAATGGGCAAAAGGAGGATGAAGCAGCCCCTCAATGGTAGCTTCCTTTGCCACTTAGATTTCTAGAAGCTTTAGGATTTATTAATGAATTATTTTAAGTAAGGAGGCATGAACATGCTAGACAGGGAAAAAGTCAGAAAAGAAGTTGAGAGCTGGGAATCTTTTTTCTACAATTATAACTTAGGTGATAGACCTATGAGGCATAATGAACTTGGAATACGTTTGGTTGATGGAAAATGGCAGTTATATCAGTCTTTTGAAAGAGGAGGGTATAATGTAATTGATACATTTGACAAAGAAAGTGACGCATGTGAAGCATTATTATATTATCTTCGATCTGAAAAAAGAAGGCAAGAGAAATATAGAAAGTTTAGAGAACAAGAACTATTAAAACATAAAGAAAGATTAAAACGTGAGGAAGAATTAAGAAAACAAAATACTGATGAATTCAGGACAGTCGATCCTTTTGATTGGAGGTGAGTGAAATGGTGGAAAAGGAGTTATTGTTAAAGCTATTGAAAAAAACGAAATAATTAAATATTTGCAAGGCAGAGATGGGTATAGAGTCGAAATGGAGCCTTGGACTCCTGGCGTTCTTCCTACGGATTGGATGAAAATTATACCTGACGGTATTTATGAGGTGTATAAAGAAAATCCGGAATTAGGATTAGACAAAATGTTTGAATATGCTATATTAGAAATGATGGATGGGGAACCTTTTGATACTTATGTAGCATTTTTTGGTGTACATTCAATATAAAAGTATTTCACGGTCAAAAACTTGCTTTAATTAGTAGTTAATATAGGGAGGAAAATACAAAACATATGAAAAAGAAGGTTGCGTTTGTATGTGTTCACAACTCTTGCCGTTCCCAAATGGCAGAAGGTTGGGCTAAAAAATTAGGAAGTGAAGTATTTGAGGTGTACTCAGCAGGTACTGAAAGTTATCCTGAAGTAAAACCTTTGGCAATTAAGGTAATGGAGGAAGCAGGGGTGGACATGAGCGGCCATTATCCGAAGTTATTAAGTGATATTCCGACGGAAATAGATATATTAATAACCATGGGCTGTAATGTAAAATGTCCTCATGTGCCGTGCAGATATAGAGAAGATTGGGGGATTAGTGACCCGTCAGGGGGAACAATAGAGGATTACAGGGGGACAAGGGATGTAATTAAAGAAAAAGTAGAGGATTTAATTGAGATGGTAAGGAGGGAGTGTAAATAATTTTATGCTGGGTTTGATGTTCTGTTTTTAATTATTTCAACAATTATTTTATTTAAATTTTACAGTTGTGGAAATATCTTTTTACACTTGTCAGCATTGTGAGTATATAGGGGCAATTTTTCATATTTATATTTTGTAAATTCTTTGACTTTTACAAATTATATTTTACCGGAGCCATTTTAACTGCATGATCTACCAGTCGGGTTGTTTCAGAGAGATGGTATTTAGGAGAAAGTTGCACATAAGCTAGTTTATATACTACAAAACTACAATTTATTAATAGCATTTACGTGTATTAAGGGCTTTCAGACAAACAAAAATGAATTTTGCATACAATTATTAAACAAATATGTGATAATATAAAATAGAATAATAGCAATAAAGGGAATGGGAATATGCTTGATAACAACTATTATGTGTACAAAAAAGAAGTGGATTGGTCGCTGCTGCATCAGGGGTTAACCATCCCTGTAACTATACAGGTAGTTTTTCATAATGCTGTAAACAAATTTTTACCAAGAGGTAAGTCCACAGATATATATCTTGTATTAGAAGGGAAAACTTATAGAGCAGAGCTTGTAAACCAAAAATTTAATGAGAAAAAATATTCCAACAGAAAGGATATCCTGCAAATAAGGTATAATCCTCGAAGCGGGATTGCTGAAAGGCTTAAGGAAATTTTTGCTGCAAGTTACAGGTATATATTAGAACAAAGAAATAATTTGCCTGAAAATTCACGCAGAAAATATATCAAAATACCTGAAGAACAAAAAGAATACCTGATTATGTATACAACAGAGTATCCGGATACGTATCTTCTTGAATGCATTACACAGGATGATACAAGAGTAATAAAAGAAACAATAGCCCGTGAAGATGAGCAGAAATATGAAGCCGACATAAACTACAACATTGTTGATCCTAATGCTGCCATTAATGAAGTTAACCAAATAGTAAAAATCCGTAAACTTAACAGGGCTATAGGGGAAACCTTGAAACTTCTTTATAATTACCGCTGTCAGATATGCGGAGAGAATATCAGTGTAAAATATGGAGTTAATATTGTAGAATCCCACCATATAGACCCTTTTGTCGAATCTCTAAATAATAATGCTGAAAATCAGCTTATTGTTTGTCCTAATCACCATCGTATTATTCATATAGCAAAACCTGCTTTTCACAGGAGGAAATTGATTTTTGTTTACCAAAATGGAGTAGAAGAAAGAATTGTATTAAACAGGTATTTATAGAAAACGGTGCAGCAGATTATGGGGTTGGAATGGTAAAATTCACTGAAAGAGGTTACACCGTCAATAAAATAATTTATAGTGAATCGGCTTACAATTCCGGCAACAATCAGGTTATTTTTTATTTTGTTGACCATAAAGCTGCTGCAGAAAAAGATTTTTAGCTGCAGTTAATAAACGAAACGGTAAGGTAGGGGTTACCGGTATGATTTTACTGATGACAATATAAAGACGCTGTTATCAGATTATAAGTAATGTTTAGAAAATTGCTTAATAAGCTTAAACTTTCTACATTAATTAGGTTACACAGTTTAGTTTTATGTGGTCTTTTTTTCTAAAAACAGAAGTATTTTAAACAGATTAGTGATATAATTATTTTAGCAATATAAAACATATAGGGGGTTAGGAACAATGGATGATTTTATGAAAAATGCAATAAATCCGGGGAGAGATCCTATTGAAAGACAGATGATAATATCAGAGGCTATATGGGAACTTTTAAAAGAGAAAACCGGGCTTACCGATGAAGATTTGGTTAAAAAAGTAAGGGAGATAGACCTAAGAGACGGGGTATTAGATGGGAGGGTAAAGCCGGAGCCTCCGGTAGCTTGTCCAAAATGCAACAAGAAGATGAAGAAAGGCTCCTCAACATGTGTTTATTGTGGGCACATTATTCCGGCTGATGTTTTTTCACGATAATAAATTTGGGCATTTTTAACAGTTGGTTTGTAGTTATTATTTATTTTTTATAGATATTATTTATTATTGAAGTTTTAATAGTGAGTACCAAGAAACTGCAGAATTATGTCAAAGAGGGGATTGAGTGAATAATACAATAAAGAATAGAATAATTTTAGGATTAAAATCCTTTATAATCATATTTTTAGGAGGATTATTATTAGAATTAATTGTTGCAAATATTGGACATCATAAAATAAATATTTTAAAGAGTTTTTTAAATTCATTTGGCTTTTCAGTGGGTTTATCGGTGTTTGGTAATGTATTTATTACGGCAAAGAAATTAAACAATGAGACGTTAGAAAATGAAAAGCTTGACAGGTCTTTTTATGGGAGTTGTAAACATACCTTCTTTTTCTCTTATAATACCAAGTATACTAGGAATAGCTTATGCAGCCCTATCATTAAAAACATCAAAAAACAAAGTTGTAATAGCAGGTGGCGTTTTAAGCTTTGTTAGTTATTAGCTTTGGTATTCTATGCAAGTTGTTTATACGCCCAATTAATTTAAAAATAGTTAAAGTTTAAAACTATTCAAATGTTTATTTACAAATCTAATGGGTAATTAGATTTGTAAAGGGAGGTGCTGTTTTAATGAAAATCGGTTTGGTTGGAATAGGAAAGATGGGATATAACCTTGCATTAAACATAAAAGACAAAGGGCACCAGGTGGCTGCATATGACAAATGTTCTGAATCAGTAAAGGAAATTCAGAAACATGGGATAGAAGGAGCTTTAGACTTAAAACAGCTTGTCAGCCTGCTGCCGGAGAGAAAAATTGTATGGATTATGGTTCCTGCAGGGGATGCCGTAGAAGAGACTGTAAACTGTCTTTATGACCTATTAAATAAAGGCGATATTGTCATAGACGGCGGTAACTCCCATTATAAAGACACTTTAAGAAGGTTTGAACTATTACAAAAAAAAGGGATAGATTTTGTGGATATAGGCACAAGCGGCGGACTGGAGGGAGCCAGAAACGGAATATGTGCCATGGTTGGTGCAGAAAAGGAAGTGTTTGAAATTATTGAACCTTTAATAAAAGATATTTCTGTTAATAACGGGTATATCCACACCGGCAAAACAGGTTCCGGCCACTATGTCAAAATGATTCACAATGCCATTGAATACGGTATGATGCAGGCAATCGGGGAAGGTTTTGAAATTTTAAAAAAAGCACCCTTTGAACTTGATCTGGTGGATATATCAAGGGTTTGGAACCACGGTTCCGTCATCAGAAGCTGGCTGATGGAGCTGACACATCAACTTCTTTTAAAAGAACCTTCTTTAGACTCCATTAAAGGAAAAATTAAATCATCAGGTGAGACCATATGGGCTCTTCATGAGGCACTGGACCTTGGAGTGCCGGCACCTGTAACCGCTCTTTCCCAGTTTACAAGATTTAGCTCTGAAACGGAAGATTCTTTTTCCAACAAAATTGTTGCAGGTTTGAGAAATGAATTTGGAGGCCATTCAGTAACTAAGAAGTAATATGTCAAAGACAGTAGGTCAAGATGATAAGTCAAAAATAATAAATTAATAATATGTCAAAGACAGTAGGTAAGGATAATAAGTCAAAAATAATAAATTAATAATATGTCAAAGACAGTAGGTCAAAGATAATAACTTAAAACAATAAGTCAATGATAAATTTAGCGACAAATTTAGCGGCTAAAAATAATGGGGGATTGACATGAAGAGTGGATTTTATCATAATACTCCGCTGGCTTTTGCTATATTTGGCGGGACAGGTGATTTAACCAAAAGAAAGCTTATTCCGGCTCTGTTTTCCCTTGTAAAAGAAAAAAGAATTTCAGATGAAATTTCCATTGTTTTGGTAGGGAGAAGAAATAAAGATGTAATAGAATTTAAAGAAGAACTTTTGGAGTTTGTAAAAGCTTATTCAAGGCATAAAGTAAAAAAGGATGACTGGGAAGCATTTGCTGAAAAAATTAATTACTGCAGGTTTGATTTCGAAGATGAAGAAAGAGGATACAATGATTTGGCTAAAATTTTAGAAAACTGCCACGACAGGATTTTTTATCTGGCAGTGGCACCCGGGCTTTTTGAAATTATCATTAAAAACCTTAAAAAATACAATCTTATTGAAAGGGATACGGGTTTTCAGAGAATTATGATTGAAAAACCCTTTGGTTTTAGTCTTGAAAGCGCCGGAAAGCTAAATGCGGCCATAACAAAAATAATTCCTGAGAAAAAGATATTCAGGGTAGACCACTACCTTGGAAAAGAAATGATACAAAATATTCTTTCTATAAGATTTGGCAATTCCATTTTTGAGCCTTTGTGGAATCACCATTATATTGACAATATCCAGATTATATCAACTGAAACAATAGGTGTGGAAAACAGGGGTGGGTATTATGACAGCACAGGAGTTGTTAAAGACATGCTTCAAAACCACATTCTTCAAATGCTTGCCCTTATAGCTATGGAGCCCCCTGTGGATTTGGAGCCGGAATCCATAAGAAACGAAAAAGTTAAGGTGTTAAAATCATTAAGATTATTTGACAAAGAAAGTGCACAAAAGAATATTGTTAGGGGGCAGTATGGAAGAGGAATTATAGGTGGTGTGGAAGTTCCGGCATATAGGGAAGAGGAGAGGGTTTCTGAAAATTCAAATACAGACACATTTATTGCCCTTAAAATAAATGTGGATAATTTCAGGTGGGCAGGGGTGCCGTTTTATGTTAAGACGGGAAAAAGACTTGATAAAAAAACAACCCGGATAATTGTCCAGTTTAAAAAGCTTCCCGGGATAGATTTTTATAAAAATTTAAATAATGGGAAACCTAACCTTTTGGTGATAAAAATTCAGCCGGAGGAAGGTGTGTTTTTTCAGATAAATGCAAAAAGCCCGGGAATTGACTTAATAGAACCTGTAAAAGCGGATTACTGTCATTCCTGCAGAGCGGATTATAATTCCCCGGAAGCCTATGAACAAATTATACTGGAGGCAATAAGAGATAACTCCTCTATTTTTACCAGGTGGGATGAATTGGAATGTTCCTGGAAGTTTGAAAAGAACATTAGTGAATCCTTTGAGGGAATAGAGCCTAACTTTCCAAACTATGCGGCAGGTTCTAAAGGTCCTGTGGAAGCTGCAGAGCTTTTAGAAAGGGATGGCAGAATATGGTGGGACACTTTTATTTAACAAAAACAGATCTTTGTTGGGATAAAAGAATTAAAATTAAAGAGTTTAAAATAAAGCATTAAAATAAAAAAACTTTTTAAAAACCTTTAAAAATATAAAAACCTTTAGAAATATAAGAAGGGTTTTAGACAAAGGGAGGAGATTTCATGAAGATATTTGACGTCTCTATGGCAATACATGAAAATATGACGGTTTATAAAAACCGTGAATCCAAAAGACCGTCTGTAAAAAGGGTTAGAAATTTTGAAGAGGATGGCATTAATGAATCGGAAATAACCATGAACCTTCATACAGGTACTCATATAGATGCCCCCTTACATGTTTTTAAAGACGGAAGTGCTGTGGAGAGTATAGATATCCAAAGGCTTATAACAAAATGCAGGGTGCTGGACATGACAGGACTGGAAAAGATTACAGAGGCTGATCTTAGAAAAAAGGAAATTGAAAGGGGCAGCTTTGTTCTTTTAAAAACAGACAATTCTTATACCGATGATTTTGGAGACGGATTTGTTTTTCTTGAAAAAAGCGGTGCAGAATACCTGGCAGGTTTAAATGTAAAAGGTGTGGGAATTGATGCATTGGGCATAGAAAGAGACCAGGGAGGACATCCTACACATAATACTATAATTGGAAGCGGGGCAATTATTATAGAAGGCTTGAGGCTTAAAGAAATAGAAGAGGGAGACTATATGATGTATGCTCTTCCCTTAAATATCCTAAATGCTGACGGTGCCCCTGCAAGAGTGGTATTAATAAAATAATAAAGCTGTGGATTGGCTTACAGGACTGAAAGAAGCTATAAATGCTGTATTTCCTGTGGAGGAGATACAAAGATGCATAATACACCAACCATCTTTATTTATAACTCTATCTTTTTTTCCGTTTTTCCTTCGGCATTAAATTCCTTGGCAAATTTACTTGCCCTAAAGGGTGAATTTGTAGCCTCGAAAGCAATGTAACTGACCGAATTGTCCTCTTCATAGCTTCTTCATAGCTGAAGATCAAATAAGTCCGTATATTGGTTGATGTTCGTGTATTTGCACGACCGACGATTATGGCGCCGACAGGTTATATTCATATTCTATAATCTCTTTTCGTTATGTATTATTTGATAATAGTTTGTCGACATATAAGAATTTTATACAAAGGGATATTATTTTCGAATTATGTTTCTTATTTTATGAAGATAAAAACAAAAGAAATTTTTGCCATACTAATGCAGTTGATATTGAAATATGGTATAATTATCTTACATTTAAATATCGGTTATGTTATAAATTTAAAATTCTATTTATACATAATTACTATGTCCTACAATATTACTATGTCCTGCAATTTTGAGACAGTATCTGAATATGCTAAGTTCTACGATATCCATGCAGTATCCGTTTTTTAAAATATTCTTTATTTTTAATTCCTGAAAAATTTATTCATATAACAATGTTTCGTCTTGTAGTATAGATGATACAAATTGCCACAGCATGCCATGGTTTGCATTTTTCAAATGACACTTATTGATTTTAATATAAATTTTATTTTGGGAGGGTAATGTATGTTAAAAAAAGGTATTTCGCAATGGTTAGCAATGATTTTATGTATGGCTTTGTTAATTGGGGTGACAAGCTACTTTAGCCCTGCACCCGTAAAAGCGGCTTCCTTTGCAAAAGGGGCGGACATAAGCTGGGTACCCGGAATGGAAGCACAGGGCTATGTGTGGTATGACAAAAACGGCAATAAAAGAGATATATTGGATATCTTAAATAATGCCGGCTACAGGAAAGGTGCATGGAACAGTGACGGCAGACCCACCATTGCCCTGGAGGGTTTTGGCTACAACGAAAATACCCCTGTGCCTTCAGGAGGCAATAACGATTCCCATAACAAAAACTCCCAAAGAATATATGGGGATTTAAACGGTGACGGGGAAGTTAACACTATAGATTACTCCCTTCTTCAAAGATATGTTTTAGAAGTGACAAAGACATTCCCTACACAAGATGGACTGATAAGGGCGGATTTAAACGGTGATGGAACGGTTAATTCTGCCGATGCGGTTTTTATGGGACGTTATCTTTTAGAAATAATAGATAAGTTTCCGGTTGAAGGAAATACAAATCCTCAGCCAGGCAGGCAGTCAATTAAAAATTTAACTGTTTACGATGCGGAAAACAGGAATAATTGGAAAATCATGAACAATTTAAGTGCCGGACAAAAAGCATTTGGCGACAGGGAGTACACAATATCATACGTGCCTCAGGAGCTGGCAGGGGCAGATTGGATTCAGCCGGCCATGAATTCAAGAGCCAACACGTCCTTAGATAATTATGCATCTTTTGAAGTTGAAACAGACGGTTATGTATTTATAGCCCATTCTGACAGGGTTTTGGTTAAACCTCAATGGTTGTTAGAATACGAAAAAACCGGTCTTTCTATAAAGGTTAGAGAGTCAGATACTGTGGAAAGGACTATGACAGTTTATTGTAAAAAGGTATCTGCCGGAGAAAGAGTTAATTTAGGAATAAACTCAAATGACGGCACAAGCTATTCACTTATTTATCTGGCTATAGCTACCGGAGATATAGAATTACCATCTCCTCCACCTCCACCGCCGACACCTGAGCCAGGTTCAGGAAGACAGATGGAATACTTAGACCGTGGACTGGTTGCAGTAAGAACTGACAATGGGGTATTTATAAGCTGGCGCTTATTTGGTACTGATCCACAAAATATTGCATTTAATATATACAGGGATGGAACAAAAATAAACTCCAATCCAATTACATCAAGCACCAATTATCTGGACAGATCTGGCAGCAGCAATTCAAAATACTACATTTGCCCGGTTATAGAAGGCAGGGAAATGGAAAAATCAAAAACTGTAAGTGTATGGAATCAAAATTATCTGGAGATTCCGTTAAACCGACCCGCCGGCGGAAGTGTAGGAGGTTCTTCATATACATACAGTCCTAATGACATAAGTGTGGGTGACCTTGACGGTGATGGTGAATATGAACTGGTTTTAAAATGGGAGCCGTCAAACGCAAAGGACAATTCACAGGCAGGTCATACAGGAAATGTTATAATTGACGCATATAAGCTTAATGGTACCCACCTTTGGAGAATAGATTTAGGCAGAAATATCCGTGCCGGTGCCCACTACACCCAATTTCTTGTATATGATTTTGACGGCGACGGAAGAGCTGAAGTTGTAATGAAGACAGGTGACGGCACAAGGGACGGAAGGGGCAATGTAATAGGCAATCCTTATGCAGATTACCGCAACGGGGAAGGATTTGTTTTGGACGGTCCTGAGTATTTAACTGTTTTTGATGGTTTGACGGGAGCCGCTCTTGAAACCATCAATTACATACCTCCAAGGGGAAGGGTTACAGACTGGGGGGATAACTACGGAAACAGATGTGACCGCTTCCTTGCAGCAGTTGCATATCTTGACGGTGAAAGACCAAGCATTGTAATGTGCCGTGGTTACTACACCAGAACTGTTTTAGCAGCATTTAACTGGCGTGACGGAAAGCTTACCCACCTTTGGACATTTGACAGCAATACCGCAGGAAATGGCTATACCGGTCAGGGAAATCACAATCTCAGTGTAGGTGATGTTGACGGGGATGGCTGCGATGAAATTATTTATGGTGCAATGGCAGTGGATCACGACGGAAAAGGACTTTATACAACAGGATGGGGACATGGGGATGCAGGTCATTTGTCTGACTTAATACCTGACAGACCGGGGCTGGAGTACTACCAGATTCACGAAAACCCACCCCAATATGGAGCCACTGTCAGGGATGCCCGTACAGGACAGTTGATATTTTCAATAGGCACAGGTGATACAGGAAGGGGACTTGCAGCAAATATTGACCCTAGGCATATTGGTTACCAGTTTTGGAGCAGTACATCCGGAGGCCTTTATAACTCAAGAGGTCAGAGAATTACCACCGCTACTCCTTCATCTACAAACTTTGCAATATGGTGGGATGGGGACCTTTTGAGAGAGCTGTTGGACAGCAACAGAATAGATAAGTGGGATTGGAATAACAACAGGACTTACAATATATTCACTGCAGTTGGATGTTCCTCCAATAACGGAACAAAATCAACCCCGGGTTTAAGTGCAGACATATTAGGTGACTGGAGGGAAGAAGTAATATTTAGAACAAATAATGACAATGCCCTTAGAATATACACAACTACGCATCTAACAGACCAAAGGATATACACGCTTATGCACGACCCCATTTACAGGCTGAGCATTGCATGGCAAAATGTAGCTTATAATCAGCCGCCACATCCGGGATTTTATTTAGGACATGGCATGGAGGCACCTCCGGTTCCACATATATACCTGGTTAGGAGAAATTAATAATGTGTTTAAGTAGATTTTAAAATGTGAATAAGGGCTGTCTAAAAAGTGTTAAATCTTTTTAGACAGCCCTTATTTATAAAGTAAATAACAAGGGATTTCACCTTTTTAGAACAAACCCTATTCCAAACTGGATTTCCAGAGTCCGTGAAGATTGCAGTAGGCATAAACATCTACATTGTTTCTGTCACGGAAAACAGCTTTTGGTTCATTTCCAGGTGAAAGTTCTATTCTTTCAATTCCATCATCAGATACAACGGCAATCCACTCTATATAATGCTCTTCTGTCATTGGATGTTCTACTGAGCCAACTGTAACGTAAATTTTTCCGTCTTTTCTTTCAGCAGCGGGAACGTGTTTTTCAGTGGAAGCATCAAAGGTATTCGGGTCAAGTTTTACCATGGGTTTGCCACAGCATACAAGTTCTCCTCCACCATTATTTATAAGCTCTACAAGGTTCCCACAGACTTCACATCTGAAAAATGCTATTTTAGATCTCATATTGACAGCTCCTTTCAAAAAAAATAAAAATTCTCTTCCTTCATAATGTTTATACCCAATAGTTCATACCGTAAACATTTTTTTAAAATATAAAAATTCAAAACAAAAGTCGTCATAATGTGTTCCCATTTAATTATTCATTTGCATATTATGCAGTATGTAAATTTATTTTGGAGAGATGTTCATGGCAAAATTTGACATAGGGGATATAGTAGTTAGAAAATCTTATGGAAAAGATATATATTTTACAGTAGCCGGGATAAGGCAAGATGAATTACGTAATACAGAATATGTTTTAAAAGGGGTGTTTTACAGAATAGAAGCGGATGCCCATGAGGAAGACCTGTTAAAAGAAGATGTTCGGAATGTGGAATTAAACTTAAGAGCGGAGCTTATGAGAGCAAGGAAAAATGCTTTAACAAAAGCTCATGTAAGCAGAAACTATTTAGGAAGAATATTTGGAATATACCGTTTGAGAAAAATACCGGGAACAATTTTGCACATTGATTCAAGCAGCAGGTTTTTGAATATGTGTACCAAGCTGTACAAGGAAGCCGGTATAAAGAGTAAGGGATATGTTGTGGCTGAGAAAAACCAACCAGGCATAATAAGACAGGCTTTGATGCGGGTAAAGCCGGATATACTTGTTATAACAGGGCATGACGGTATAAAAAAGGGAAAAAGCAATTTGAACAATATTGAGAATTACAGAAATTCAAAATATTATGTTCAAAGTGTTAAAGAAGCAAGGCGGTATCAAAAGGATCCTGATAAATTATGTATATTTGCAGGAGCTTGCCAGTCTTATTTTGAGGCGATAATGGAGGCAGGGGCAAATTTTGCAAGTTCACCCGGCAGGATAAATATTAATGCACTAGACCCTGCATTATTATCGGAAAAAGTGGCTCTTACAGACAGAAGGAATTATGTAACTCCTGAAGAAGTGGCAAGTATTATTATTTCAGGAAGCGCTGGTATAGGGGGAATAAAAACAAGGGGACGATTGACTGTTGTGTAACGGTATGTGCTTTTGCCTTGTCTTTCTATAGGGGTTGTTGTAAAATAAATAAAAAGAAAGGCAATCAAGGAGGAAGCTTTGGGTAAAAGTTTATATATAACGGAAAAACCTTCTGTGGCATCAAGTTTTGCAGAAGTCCTTGGCATAAAGATAACACCCCGGGACAGGAAAAGAGGTTTTGCAGAGTCGGATGATTCTGTAGTGACCTGGTGTTTTGGTCATCTTATTACATTGGCTCTTCCCGACGAATATGATCCCATATACAAACAGTGGAGGATAGAGCACCTTCCCATAATTCCTAAAGAGTATAAGTATGTTGTCATTGATAATGATGGTGTAAAGAAACATTTTGAGACCATAAAGGCATTGATGACAAGGGAAGATATTGATTTAATATACGCATGTACCGATAGCGGGCGTGAAGGTGAGTATATCTACAGGCTTGTGTATGAACACAGTGGTTCTGCCAAGCCTGCAAAGAGGGTGTGGATTTCTTCCCAGACAGAAGAAGCAATCAGGGAGGGAATTAAAAATGCAAAGGACATAAATGAATACAATTCCCTTTCTGATGCTGCATACTGCAGGGCAAAGGAAGACTGGCTTTTTGGTATGAATTTTAGCAGGATTTATACATGCATGTACGGAAGGACGGTATCAAATGTAGTAAAGGAGGAAAAGTCCTCGGTTATTGCCGTTGGAAGGGTTATGACATGTGTTTTGGGTCTTGTTGTGGACAGGGAACAGGAAATAAGAAATTTTGTGCCCAAAAAACATTATGGAATAACTGCAAGTTTTTTATCCGGAAAAAGCAATCTTGAGTATAAGGGAAAGTGGCAGCCCCAAAAGAAAGACAAGGATGATGAGGAAAAATACATTGAAAAAAAAGAGGCAGAAGAGGTTATTGAAAGGCTAAAGGGTAAGGTGGCACAAATTAAAAAAGTTGATATCAAAAAAAAGAGAGAGCAGCCGCCCCTTCTTTTTAACCTTGCAGAGCTTCAGTCGGAAGCAAATAAAAAATTTAAACTTCCGGTGGAAAAAACCCTTGAAATTGCCCAAAAGCTCTATGAGAGAAAGCTAATAACCTATCCCAGGACAGACTGCAGGGTGATTTCTACAGATGTACTGGCAGAAGTGCCGAAGGTATTAAACGGGCTTTTTAAGAATCCCGATTACAAGGAAAATGTTTCAAGAATTAAAGAATTTGGGGAGCTTAGGGTAAAAAAGACTACAAAGAGGTTTGTTGATGATAAAAAGGTAACGGACCACTATGCAATTATACCCACTTATGTTACCGCTGATATGGACAAGATGGACAGCAATTCTAAAAAAATATATGATTTAATTGTAAAAAGGTTTTTGGCAATTTTTTATCCACCGGCAGTTTACAATACAGTGAGGGTTGAGACGCATATTGATGAGGAAGTTTTTGTATCAAACGCAAAGACATTAGAAGACCCGGGATGGAAAGAAGTATATGAGGTTACATCCTCTAAAGAGGATGACGCTACAAATGTACCCATTCACCTTTTAAAGAAAAATGAAAATTGCAAGGTGGAGGCATTTGATTTGGATGAGAAGGAGACAAAGCCCCCTTCCCGCTATACAGACGGTTCCCTTATAATAACAATGGAAAAGGCAGGGAAATTTATTGAAGATGAGGAACTGAGGGAACAAATAAAAACTTCCGGTATAGGAACTTCAGCCACAAGGGCGGGGATAATAAAGAAACTAAAAGACATAGGATATATAAATATAAACCCTAAAACCCAGGTTGTCACCCCTACAGTGAAAGGGGAGGCAATAGTTGAGGTGGTGAGAAGGACTGCTAAGGAGCTTTTAAACCCTTCCTTTACTGCCAGTTGGGAAAAAGGTCTTGCCATGATAGAAAATAATGAAACTACGGTAGAAATTTTTGAAGAAAAACTTCATAAATACATTATGAGGACGATAGATAAAGTTAAGAGAAGCAAGGGGAACTTTAACTTAGCCAGCATTATCAACCGGAGTTATTAAACAGATTGCCAGGCGCAGCAAGTTAGGACGTAGTAAGTTGTGAAAAATAAAAAAACGGCTGCAGCATATCAGTATACAAGCTGCAGCCTTTATAAAATTAATGCATTAAGGGGGATATAACAATGTTATAACTGTTATATCCTTTGTTATAACAATGGGGCTAAGAGCATGATTTCCTCATTGTTTCTGTATATTGTATCGAACTGTTGTATTGGAAGGGGATTTCTGCCTAAGCCCACTTCAATTGTAAAGCCTGGCCGGCGGTATTCTTGTATAAACCAATCTTTATAGCCTGCAAAAGCAGCTTCAGGGGGAACATCAGCAACTTCATAACCGCTGGCTCTTGCAAAGAGATTTGCAATTTCTAAAGATTCAGGTGGAGCCAGGTCCAAAAAAGACCAGAAAATAACCCTTCCTTGTGAATGATATGAAATAACCAGACTGAAATCCCGCCGGTTGGTGAAATTTGCAATAGCCGTTGTCTCAGGTTCTGACAGAGGGTATGGACCGCCGTACCTTGTAGGTCCCGGTCCGTATACGCCAAGTTCTTCTTCCTGGGCTTTTCCCAGTTCCCATCTGGCGGGATAATTTCTATTTAAATCAACGCCACGGATGTTGGCATTCCAAACTTCTGAAAAAGGCCTTCCGGTGGTATTCCAGGCAAGAAGCTGTTCATAAAAAGGATATGAAGGATCAAGACCTTTTAATACCAGATCTACTCCGTCAGGATTTACCATAGGGACGATATATATGCTGCTCCTATTCCATATATCAGCTATATCATATCCCCTTATCTGACCGCCTTCAGAGTATGCCTTTAGAAAGTTTTCGGCAAATTTCATAACCAGCGGGCTGGTAATCCATTCAAGGGAGTGGTGTGCACTGTTGTAAAAGACTTCATTAGGTCCGTTTCCCAATTTTAAATAGTATAGGTTTTTACCTAAAACACTTGTGCCAATGGAGCCTGTTTCCAGAAAAGGATACCTAGCTTTCAGGCCTTCTATGTCTCTTTCCAGTATCTCATATGTATAATCAATGTCGGTAAAAACCACTTCTATGTTATAGGGGACAACTATCTGCTGTCCGGGATATATAAGGTTTGGGTTTATCCCCGGGTTTGCAGTTATAATTGTATTTAGCGTGGTATTGTACCTTCCGGCGATATTGTAAAGGGTATCCCCTGACCTGACGGTATAAATATCGTATCCTCTTAAAAACTTTAAAAACACATTCCACGTTCTTTCCCCCACAATACCATCGGGGGTAAGACCGTTATCCCTTTGAAAATCAATAACCGCTCTTTGGGTTTGGGAACCATAGACACCGTCTATTTGACCGGGTGAATATCCCAGTTTTATTAAAAGGCTTTGAATAAGTTTTACATTTGGTCCTGTTGACCCAAGTCTTAAAGTCTCCATTTAGTACCACCTTCAAAATATTAGCTATTATATAGCATATTAAGGTGGTACTGTTTTTGTTCATGAAATTTAAATTATTACACTAAGAATAATAAATTATCACACTAAAGAATAAATTATTAACCACGAAATTAAACTATGGAATTAAACTATGAAATTAAACTACAAAATTAAGTGAGCTTTCAGAAAGCCAGCGTATTTTATCCCCTAAATTTTCTATATCTATACCTATACTTCCTAGTATTGCCGGAGCAAAGAAAGACAGCACTGTGAGAATGATTGCTGAAATTAAGGCTCCTAATAAAGCACAAAAAAGAGACTTTTTCATATCAAGACCTAAAACAGCAGCCACTGCTGATCCTGTCCATACACCTGTTGTAGGAAGGGGTATACCAATAAATATAATAAGACCAATTTCTTTATATTTTTCAATTTTAGGTGTGTTTTTCTGAAGTCTGTTTTCTATAAAGCCTGTAAACCAGTTTAAAAACTTAAATTTTTTCAGCCAATTAAATATAGGATTAAATAACAAAAGAATTATAGGTGCAGGTATTAAACTTCCAAAAAGGCAAGTTAAAAAAACTAAAGCGGGGTTTAAATTAAAAAGCAAAATTCCTATAGGTATAGATCCCCTTTGCTCAATCAGAGGAATTGCTGAAATAAAAGTAATAATAGCATAAGGTATTAATTTTTCCATTTTAAATCCTCCACACAGCACTTTTAATAGTACTTTACTTATATTTAAATTTTAAAATAAGTGCAAAGTATCCTTTTCAAATAGTTTGTTATTAAAATAACTTCTAACAATATACCATATTGTAGCTTAAGTTGCAATGCTTGTTTACCGTTGAAAGAAAAAGGGTAATTATATATACTTAGAAATATACTTTTATATACATATAAATATGCTTTAAATAATGAAATAAGATATGCTAATTAGTATACTTTATGGGAGGGGTATCATGTCAGTTCCTAAATTTTACATAGGGGATATTGTAGAGTTAAAAAAGCAGCATCCTTGTGGAAATAAACAGTGGGAAATTACAAGGCTAGGGATAGATATTAAAATTAAATGTTTAGGCTGCGGGCACCAGGTAATGCTTCCGAGGATAAAATTTGAAAAAAGCGTAAAAAAAATTATACAATCTAAACAAAACCAAGATACAGAAAATTAAAATTTATTAAGATTTAATAGTACTTAATAATATTTTAATAATATTTATTTAGACTTATTTGATTAATATTTATTAAGACTTATTAAAACATATATTAAATTCATATTGAGAATTATCCCCAAAATAGTGTTTTTTAAGGTTGAATTCTTTTAGGTTTTCATTGAGATAATAAAAATAAAAACCTAAAAGGATGATTTTATGTTTAGTGATGGCAAAGAAAGATTCAAAAATTTTACAAGGATATTGCTGACGGTGGTTTTCACAACTTTAGCAATAGCCTTAGTTATGATTTTTGGGCTTACAAGTTATATATCGAAAAACAATGTATCTAAAGATCCTGATTTTTCTTTACAAAAACAAAATACTCAAATGGATGAGAATCCTGATAATCCTCCAAGGAATATTCAGGTGGGATATTCAGAGGATAACAATTTTGTTGCAGATGTTGCAAGAAATGCATCTCCGGGGGTAGTTGGGATATCGGTTTTAAAAGTTGACAGCAACGCCCTGTTTGATACAGGGGCTTCCCAGAAATGGGGAATAGGCTCCGGGGTAATTGTCAGCCCTGAAGGGTATATTCTTACAAATCACCATGTAGTCGGAGGCAGAAACAAAAAAATTATAGTATCCCTGGCCGATGGAAGAAATATTGAAGGGGTGTCTGTGTGGTGTGAACCAGTACTGGATCTGGCAATAGTGAAAATAGAAGCCCCGGATCTCGTGGCTGTACCTTTGGGGGACGCAAGCAAGCTCAAGGTGGGGGAACCTGCCATAGCGATAGGAAACCCTTTAGGACTTCAATTTCAAACAACGGTGACATCAGGGATTATAAGTGCATTAAACCGTACCATTGAAATAACCACCGACCTTGGAACAAGTTATATGGAGGATTTAATCCAGACTGATGCCAGCATAAACCCCGGTAACAGTGGGGGACCCTTGTTAAATTCCAAAGGGGAGGTTATAGGAATAAATACAATAAAAGTAGCCAGTGCAGAGGGAATGGGGTTTGCAATACCCATAAACGTGGCAAAACCCATTATTAAGAGATATGTTAGTTTCGGTGAGTTTATAGAGCCCTATATAGGGGTTTTTGCCTACGACAGGGAAGTGATAAAATATTTAGACGGCAATATAGATTTAGAACATGGGATATATGTTGCCAATATAGATGAAAACGGACCTGCATACAGAAGCGGGATACGGACAGGGGATATAATAACCCATATTGACGGAAGGGAAATTGATACAATGATGGAATTAAGAAGTTATATATACTCTAAAGATCCTGGAGATAAAGTGACAGTAATATATGACAGCAAGGGTGAGACAAAAGAGGTGGAAATTATACTGGCAGCCAAAGAAGGTTATGGGGAAAACAGATAAATACTATGAAAAAACATACAAAAGCATGGTAACTTCTACAAAAACAAGGTATCTTCCGTAGAAAAAGTGGAAATAATTACAGGTGTATCAATAAATAGAGAACTTTACGGAGGATAGAAAGTTGGGTAAAAATAAAAAACTATATAAAAGAAGTGAGTTTGAGAAAATTTTAAGGGAGTATTTAAGGCAGGCCAAGTGCAAGCTAGAACATGAATATCCCGGTACCAGGGAAGCTATGAAACTTGTTGCAGAGAGTAAGACAAGAGAATTTATGCAAATTATGGACAGAGGGCTGGACCGGGAAGAAAGGGATTTTTTAAGCTCACTGATTGTATCAGGAATGTATCAGTCCTTTTGTTATGGATACGGAGTTGGAAAAGTTGAAGCAAAAAGTGAAAGTTAACAAAACCCTGCTCATATGCGGCAGGGTTTTGTTATTACCATTCTTTTGTTAGTAGGAAGATAAAGAATGAAAGGCATGGTAGTAGAAAATCTCCTTTACAATTGGTATAGCTTGGAATATAATGATGTATCGAAGGGGTAGTGTTTTTTGTAAACAGATATGTCTAATATTTAAAAAATTAAAAAACAAAAAGAAATTAATTAGGGGGAACGGAATATGAGAAGTAGAAAGGTCAAATCTATTTTATAAGTCTGTTGGTTATAGCAATAATTTTCGGTCAATTTGTACAATCATTTGCTGTGGATGAATTTTACAACCACAAATCTCAAACAGATAATGAAATCCAGATAGAAAATGCAGAGGTGGGAGATGATTCTCAAAATAGTTTAGAAACCGACGTTGTATTGCCCACGGGTTTGGAAGATGACAATAGTGAAGAAGAGATAGAAATTCTTGTTGAAGATTCAGATACAGGATTAATAGCATGGTATATATTTGATGGAAATACCACTGACCTTATAAATAATAATAACGCAACTGTTTCAGGAAGCGTGGACTATATTGACGGAGTCTTTGGAAAGGGTATTGAACTTGATGGAAATGGTTACGTTTACATTGATGATTTAGAAATGAATTCTTCCCACAGGACTATTTCTCTTTGGGTGTCCCCCTATAAAAATAACAGTTCATCTAATATATTATCCAAACATGGAAGTAAAAATGATATAGAAGTTTTGCTTGGAACAACAAATGAAAGAGAATATTTTACACAAATAAATGTTGGCAATGAGTATTTTGATTTGAGTGATGAAGCTTCAAAAGGAAGTACTTTTATAAGTGATTATGATTTAATTACGGAAACATTTGACGGAAATGAAATCAGGCTTTACGTTAACGGTATATTAAAAATAAAAAGATCTGCATCTGGAGAAATATGCAATAATGATTTACCATTGGTTATAGGAACTAATGCTTATCCGGCGGGCTCAGAAGGATATTTTAAAGGGTGCATTGATGATTTAAGAATTTATAACCGTACATTATCTTCTGATGAGGTGCAACAACTCTATAATGAGGCAAGAGAACAACTGCCTGTAGATGATGTTCCGGACAACTTGGAGATTAAGTCAAAAAAATTAGGTAAAGATAATTTAATAGTATAGGAATTTGCATTTTAGCCTTTGGTCTTAGTAGGTAAAAA